>JAABUQ010009769.1_pt1 | contig 12834 bp, 12 predicted proteins | sample 5560001 | NCBI WGS metagenome assembly JAABUQ01 (sample SAMN10711888, study PRJNA513371) | rock metagenome | isolation source: Antarctica rocks | place: Antarctica: Victoria Land, Finger Mt nord | collected 2015-12-18 | reverse complement strand
CGTCGTCGAAGGCGGAAGCGCTGAAGCTGCCGCCGTGATCGGACAGCTCGACCATCAGGTAGCGGTTGCCCGAGGGTGGCGTGCGCCAGCGGCAGCCCTCGATCAGGCCCGCCAGCGTCGCCGACGTGCGGCCCCCGCTCGGCGGACCACCGACGCCGAGCACCTCGGCGTAGGTGCGCGCTCGTTCGGCAGCGAGCACGCCCTTGTAGGCGTCCAACGGGTGGCCCGAGAGGAAGAAGCCGCACGCGTCACGCTCGGCAGCCATGGCCTCGGCAGCGTTCCATTTAGCTGTGGACGCGGGCAGCAGCTCGACCCCCCCTGCCCCGCCACCCTCGCCGAACAGCCCGTGCTGGCCGACGGTGCGCGCCTCGTGCGCGCTCGCGGCGGCGGCGAGCAGCGCGTCCGCCAGCCCGTGCGCGGCGGCGCGGTTCGGCTCGACACTGTCGAACGTGCCCGCTGCCGCAAGCGATTCAACCATGCGTTTGTTGAGCAGCGTGGGGTCGATCCGCGCGGTAAAATCGGAGAGCGAGCGGAACGGGCCTGCCGCGCGCGCCTCGACGATCGCCTCCATCGCCCGCTCGCCCACGCCCTTCAGCCCTGCCAGCGCGTAACGCACCGCGCCCGCTTCCACCGTGAACCCCGCCGCGCTCGCCTGGATACACGGCGGCAACACGCGCGTGCCGAGCCGCCGCGCATCCTCGGTGAAGATCGCGAGCTTGTCGGTCAGATGCCGGTCGAACGCCATCGAAGCGGCGTAGAACTCGGTCGGGTGATGCGCCTTCAGCCACGCGGTTTGATAGCTCAGCAGCGCGTAGGCGGCGGCGTGCGATTTGTTGAAGCCATAACCCGCGAATTTGGCGATCAGCTCGAATATCGCGCCCGCCTTGCCACGCTCGACGCCGCGTTCGACCGCGCCCGACACGAAACGCGCGCGCTGCGCGTCCATTTCGGACTTGATCTTCTTGCCCATCGCGCGGCGCAACAGATCGGCCTCGCCCAGGCTATAGCCCGCCAGCTTCTGCGCCGCCGACATCACCTGTTCCTGGTAGACGATCAGCCCGTAGGTGTCCGCGAGCACTTCCTCCAGCGCCGGGTGCGGCAGGTCGACCTTCTCGCGGCCATGTTTGCGCGCGGCGAACGATGGGATGTTGTCCATCGGACCGGGGCGATACAGCGCTACCAACGCGACGATGTCCTCGAACCGGTCGGGCTTCACCTGCGCGAGCGTGCGGCGCATCCCCTCGGACTCGAGCTGGAATACGCCGACCGTATCGCCGCGCGCCATTAATTCGTAGCTCGGCACATCGTCCAATGGCAGCGCGAGCCAATCGACGTCGACCCCACGTTCGGCGAGCAGCAGCCGCGCGCGCTCCAAAACGGACAGGGTTTTCAGCCCGAGGAAGTCGAACTTGACCAGCCCAGCCTTCTCGACCCACTTCATGTCGAACTGCGTTACCGCCAGCTCGGACCTCGGATCGCGGTAGAGCGGCACCAGCTCACTCAACGGCCGGTCGCCGATCACCACTCCCGCCGCGTGGGTCGAGGCGTGACGCGGCAGTCCCTCGAGCTGCAATCCTATGTTGAACAGTTGCGCCACGCGCGGATCGCGGTCGCGTTCGAGCGCCAACTCCTGCACGCCTTCCAAAGCGCGCGACAAAGTCCACGGGTCGGTCGGATGATTGGGGATCAGCTTCGATAGCCGGTCCATCTGCCCGTACGGCATCTGCAATACGCGCCCGACATCCTTGACCACCGCGCGCGCCTTCAGCGTGCCGAAGGTGATGATCTGCGCCACCCGGTCCGCGCCGTAGCGGTCGGCGACATAGCGGATCACCTCCTCGCGGCGCGTTTCGCAGAAATCGATGTCGAAGTCGGGCATCGACACGCGCTCGGGATTGAGAAAACGCTCGAACAGCAGCCCATGCGCGAGCGGATCGAGGTCGGTGATACTGAGCGACCAAGCCACCACCGATCCCGCGCCCGAGCCCCGGCCCGGCCCAACGGGGATGCCCTGCCGCTTCGCCCAGCCAATGAAGTCCGCGACGATCAGGAAATAGCCGTTGAACCCCATCCGCTCGATGACGCCAAGCTCGAAGTCGAGCCGCGCTTCGTACACCGCGCGCTCGGCCACCGGCTTGCACGCCGCCAACCGCGCCGCCAGTCCGTCCGCCGCCTGCGAGCGCAAATCGCCCTCCAGCCTGGGCAGGATCGGCGCGCGCGATGGGGCCGCCACCGCACACCGTTGCGCGACCACAGCAGTGTTCGCCACCGCCTCGGGCACATCGGCGAACAGCTCGGCCATCGCGGCGGCGGGCTTCATCCAGGCGTGCGGGTTGGATCGCGCGCGATCCTCGCTCTCGACATAGGCGGATTGCGCGATGCACATCAGCGCGTCATGCGCCGCGTGCCCGCCCGGATCGGCGAACCTGACCGGGTTGGTGGCGACGAGCGGCAGCCCGCGCGCGTGGGCGAGCGCAATCAGCCCGGGTTCGGCCGCCTCCTGCGTGGCATCGCCCATGCGGGAGAGTTCGACATACAGCCGCCCCGGAAACAGCGCTTCCAGCCGATCCGCCAAAGCCTCGGCCGCCGCCTGCTGCTCCCCCGCGAGCGCCTTCGAAAGCGCGCCCTCCGGCCCGCCCGTCAGCGCGATCAGCCCTTCGCTCGCGCCCTCCAGACCCGCCCACGCCAGCCGCGCCTCGCCCACGCCATCGGTCGCGAGATGCGCGCGCGACACCAGCCGCACCAGGTTCGCATAGCCCGCCTCGTCCTGCGCGAGCAGCACGATCGCATCGCCCTCAACACACAGCGTCGCGCCGACGATCGGCTGCACCCCCTTTTCGAAACACGCCTCGCTGAACTCCATCGCCGCGAAAAGCGCGTTGGTATCGGTCAGCGCCACCGCCGGCTGGCCGAGCGCGCGGGCGAGCGCGGGGATCGCCTTTGGCCGAAGCGTGCTCGCCAGCATCGAATACGCCGAGTGGACGCGCAGGTGGACGAAGGCCGGAATTGTCACCCGCGCAAGATGGCCCGGACAGGTCGGGCGCGGAAGGCCATGCCCCCGTGAAGCTGTGGACTAAGCCGCCGCCGCGACTGCCGCGACCGCCGCGCCCGTCTTCGCCCGCACCTCGTCGACCGTAATGCCTGGCGCCAACTCAACCATCGTCAGCCCACCCGCCCCGATGTCGAACACGCCAAGATCGGTGATTACCCGGTCGACCACCCCCGCACCGGTCAGCGGTAACGTACAGCGCTCGAGCAGTTTGGGCGTGCCGTCCTTCGACGTGTGATCCATCACCACCACGACGCGCTTGACCCCCGCCACAAGGTCCATAGCGCCACCCATGCCCTTCACCACCTTACCGGGAATCGTCCAGTTGGCGAGATCGCCGTTCGCTGCGACTTCCATCGCACCCAGGATAGAGAGATCGATGTGACCGCCCCGGATCATCGCGAAACTGTCCGCGCTGGAGAAATACGAAGACGTCGGCAGCTCTGTGATCGTCTGCTTGCCCGCGTTGATCAGATCGGCGTCAGCCTCGCCCTCGTAGGGGAACGGCCCCATGCCGAGCATCCCGTTCTCGCTTTGCAGCGTCACCGTCATGCCCGCCGGGATGTAGTTCGCCACCAAGGTCGGAATGCCGATGCCGAGATTGACGTAATAGCCGTCGCGCAATTCCTTCGCCGCGCGCTCGGCGGTCTGTTCGCGGGTCCAGGCCATGTCAGCGCTTCCTCTCGGTCAGGCGTTCGATCTTCTTCTCGTAATCGTGGCCGACGATGATGCGGTCGACGTAGATGCCCGGTGTGTGGATGCAATCGGGATCGAGCCCACCCGGCTCGACCAGTTCCTCCACCTCGACGATCGTCAGCTTGCCCGCCGTCGCCATCATCGGATTGAAGTTGCGCGCGGTCTTGCGGTAAACGAGATTGCCCTCGGGATCGGCTTTCCAGGCTTTGACGATGGACAGATCGGCCTTGAGCCAGGTCTCCATCAGATAAGTCTCGCCGTCGAACATTTGTGTCGGCTTGCCGTCCGCCACCACCGTGCCCACCCCCGTCCTGGTGAAGAAGGCCGGGATACCCGCCCCGCCCGCGCGGATACGTTCGGCCAACGTCCCCTGCGGGTTTAGCTCCAGCGCCAGCTTGCCTGAAAGATACAACGTCTCGAATAGCTTGTTCTCGCCCACATAGGACGAGACCATCTTGTCGATCTGGCCGTTGTCGAGCAGCGCCCACAGCCCGAACCCGTCCGCGCCGCAGTTGTTCGAGATGACCGTCAGCCCCCTCACGCCCGTCACCTTCAGCGCCGCGATTAGCTTCTCCGGGTTGCCGCTCAATCCGAACCCGCCGCTCATAATCGTCATGCCATCGTGCAGCACGCCTTCGAGCGCGGCTGCGGCGTCGGGGTAAAGCTTGCTCATCCTCGAACCTGTAACCGAGCGCGCGCCTTGCTCAACCCCCAACTCCACCGGTATTCGACCGCGATGCCCGTCCACTGCTCCGAGCCATACGACGACCAGAACATCTTCGCCCGTATCCTGCGGGGCGAAATCCCGACCAAGAAGGTGCGCGAGGACGAGTACACGCTCGCCTTCCACGATACCGCCCCGGTCGCGCCCACCCATATCCTGGTCATCCCCAAGGAACGATACGTGAGCCTCGCAGACTTCACCGCCAACGCGGCCGACGCCGAAATTGCGGGCTTCTTCCGCGGGGTCGGGGCGGCGGCACGCGAGCTTGGGCTGGAGGCGAACGGCTACCGCGTCCTCATCAACACCGGCCACGATAGCGGCCAGGAAGTCCCCCACCTCCACGCACACATCTTCGCCGGCCGCGCGCTCGGCCCGATGCTCGCCATATAGGCGCTTGACGGCAGCGCGCGCTTGCCGCTTGTTCGCGTCGGAACGAGGCCGACGCGAACGCGCGCGCCCTCGAGGGAGAAGCGATGCAGCGCCGTGTAAAGTCCCTGGACGCCATTCTGGCGACCGCCGAGAAAAAGAGCCTGAAACGCAGCCTAGGTCCCGTTCAGCTTACTATGCTGGGTATCGGTGGCATCATCGGCTCGGGTATCTTCGTTCTGACCGCCCAAGCCGCGCAGAAGGCCGGTCCGGGGATGATCGTCAGCTTCATCCTGGCCGCCATCGTATGTGGGCTGGCTGCACTTTGTTATGCCGAGATCGCCGCGATGATCCCCGTCGCTGGATCGGCCTACACGTACAGCTACGCCACCTTCGGCGAGTTCTTCGCTTGGATCGTCGGCTGGGCCTTGGTGCTCGAATACGCGGTCGCGGCGTCCGCCGTCGCGGTAAGCTGGTCCGGCTATATAAGCGGTGTGTTAGATCACCTACTCGGTATTCACCTGCCTCACGAATTTATCGTTGGACCATATGCTGGCGGTATCATCAACCTTCCCGCCGTGTTCATATCGCTTGCTGTAACCGCGCTTCTCGTTCGCGGTACGAAGGAAAGCGCGAGCGTCAATGCGGTGCTTGTGGTCATTAAAGTGCTGGCGCTCACCATGTTTGTTATTCTGGCGGTGCCGCTGATCCAAGAAGCGCGCTTCCATCCGTTTCAACCACTTGGGTTTATGGGGTCGCCTGGTTCGGCGTTGGGAGAAAATGGGATCATCGGCGCGGCATCGTCGATCTTCTTCGCTTTTGTAGGCTTCGACGCGGTCTCGACCGCAGCCGAGGAAACGAAGAACCCACAGCGGAACGTGCCCATCGGGCTTGTGGCAAGTCTGATTATCTGCACGATTTTTTACATGCTGGTCGCGAGCGGGGTAGTTGGATCGGTAGGCGCACAACCGGTGTTCGGCGCCGCGCACCAGTATCTCGCGCCCGGATCGACTGCGTTGACGTCCGCGTGCAATGCGATCGGTAATACGCCGGTTGTTTGCTCGAACGAGGCGCTTGCTCAGGTTCTCCGCACTCTCAATTTCCCGCTCGCGTCGAGTATCCTTGGCCTAGCCGCTGGATTTGCCCTGCCTTCGGTCGTGCTGATGATGATGTACGCCCAGACGCGCATATTCTTTGTTATGTCGCGCGATGGGCTGCTGCCGACGTCCCTGTCCAAAGTTCACTCACGCTATCGCACGCCGCATTTGATCACACTTGTAACCGGCGCGCTCGTAACGATAGCTGCTGCGTTCTTTCCAGTTGGTGCTTTGGCGGATATATCGAACGGCGGCACTTTGTGTGCCTTCTTCTTCGTTGGTCTCGCCGTAATGGCGTTGCGGCTGAAGCAGCCCGAGCGACATCGCCCGTTCCGCACGCCAGCGGTTTGGGTCATAGCTCCGCTCGCGGTTGCCGGTTGTGTAGGCTTGTTCGTGTTTCTGACACCCGACGCAAAGGAAGTTTTTGGCGGCTGGCTGGCGGCCGGATTGGTGGTCTACTTCATCTACGGTCGCCAAAACAGCAACGTTGCCAAGGGCATCGTGGAATCAAGCGACGCTCACCCCGGCGTGGCACCATTGGGCGCAACGACGCCGGGTTGAAGCAGGTGTAGCACTCCTCGCCGTCAGTGAGGGTTATGCGGCAACCAGCCCCTGTAAATCCGCCTCGGGTCGTGCGCCGTAGTGGCCGATCACCTCGCCCGCCGCGACCGCGCCCCAGCGCGCGCATTCGGGAAGCGGCGCGCGGCGTGCCAGCCCCGCCAGGAACCCGGCGGCGAACAGGTCGCCCGCACCCGTCGTGTCGACCACATGCGAGACCTTGGCGGCGGCGACTGTGTGGCGCTCGGCACCGGCCAGCACCATCGCGCCGTCCGCGCCGCGCGTCACCACCACAACCGCAGCCACCCCGGCCAGAGCAGCGACCGCTCCGTCGAACCCGTCCGCCCGTGTCAACGCGACCGCCTCGCCCTCGTTGGCGAACAGCACATCGATCAGCCCGTCCTTCAACAACGCTCGGAAATCCTCACCATGCCGCGCTAGTAAAAACGCGTCCGACAGCGAGAACGCCACCTTGCGCCCCGCCGCGCGCGCAACGTCGATCGCGCGGCGCATTGCGGCGCGCGGCCGCTCGGGGTCCCAGAGGTAGCCTTCGAGGTAAAGGATCGCCGCGCCCGCAACCACCGCATCATCCAGATCGTCCGCGCCCAGGTCCTGCGAAGCACCCAGGAACGTACTCATCGTCCGCTGCGCGTCGGGTGTCACCGCGATCAGGCAGCGCGCGGTGGGCGGCGTCGCGCTACCTGGCGCGGTCGCATACATGACCCCCGCCGAGCGCAGATCATGAGCGAAAATCGTGCCCAACTGGTCGTCCGCCACACGTCCCACGAACCCCGCGCTCCCGCCAAGCGCCGCCACTCCCGCCGCCGTATTCGCCGCCGAGCCGCCGCTAATCTCGCGCCCGGGCGGCAGCGCCTTATAAAGCCGCTCGGCCTCCCCGGCATCGATCAGCCGCATCGATCCCTTGTCGAGCCGCTGCGCCTCAAGGAACGCATCGTCCACCGGTGCAAGCACATCGACGATGGCGTTACCAATGGCGAGCACGTCGAGACTAGGGATCATTTCGCTCCTAAATCGCTATCCTCCCCCGTTCGCGAGGGAGGGGGACCATGCGCTTGCATGGTGGAGGGAGAATTAGCTCGCACAAATTGACGGCAAAACCGGCCTCAGCCCACTTCCTCCGTCGGCAAGCGCCGCCACCTCCCCCGTAAACGGAGGAGGAAGTCACTTTATCGCGGCTTGATCGCGATCAGTTGCACGTCGAACATCAGATCGGCGTTCGGCGGGATCGTCGGCGGAGCGCCAGTCGCGCCGTAGCCGAGCGCGGCGGGGATCGTCAGCTTTGCCCGGCCGCCCGCGCGCATCTTCTGCAAACCTTGTTGCCAGCCGGGGATGACCTGGTTCAACGGAAACACCATGGGCGCCTTGCCCGCGTTCGAATCGAACACGGTGCCGTCCATCAGCTTGCCCGTATAAATCACCGCGACGGTATCGTCGGGCAATGCGAAGGGCCCCTTGCCTTCGACGATAGTCTCGACCTTGACTGTGCCGCCGACCGGAGCAACCGCTGGAGCCACCGCCGTCGAAGCGACCGCCGCCGGAGCAGCCGTCTCGGCGCGCAACGACGAGGTGCCCACAAAGGCGAGCGCGACGCCGACACCGACGATCGCCACCACGCCCGCGATCAGCCCGATAGGGCTACCACCGCGAACCGCCATCCTATTTCAAGCCTTCGCGCTCGGTGCGCTTCCTGTCCATCTTCCTTGCCCGGCGGATCGCGGCCGCCCGCTCGCGCGCGCGCTTTTCGCTTGGCTTCTCGTAATGCCGCCGGAGCTTCATCTCGCGGTAAACGCCCTCGCGCTGGAGCTTCTTCTTGAGCGCGCGCAGCGCTTGATCGACATTGTTGTCGCGGACAAGGATTTGCATGAAAAGGTGCACAGCTCCGTTGGTTGCGGCGGCTCGATGTCCGCCAAAAAGGCGCTCACGGATAAGCTCCGCGAACGCCAACAAGATTTGCATAGCTGAAGTCGGCCCAATGGACAAGGTGGCACTGACCGCCCGCGTTGCCGATTGAGCCGATCTGGCGCATTGTGAACCTGTCAAGGAAACTTCAGCGCCGATGCCCAAACGTAGCCGCCTGCCCGAAGCGTGCATGTTAGCCCGCTCGCTCGAAGTCCTGGGGGAGTGGTGGACGCTGCTCATCGTGCGTGATGCGTTTTTCGGCCTCAAGCATTTCGAGGCGTTCCAGAACTCGCTCGGCATCGCGCGCAACGTGCTCGCCACACGGCTGGTCAAATTGGTCGAAGTCGGCATCCTCACGCGCAAACAAGACCCGCTCGACGGTCGCCGCGTCGAATACCGCCTGACCGACAAGGGCCGCGCGCTGCTCCCCACCGTCGTCGCGCTCGCGCAGTGGGGTGCCAAAAACCTGTGCACCGAGGATGAGATGCTACCCTATTGGTTCATCGAGCGAGCCACTGGAGAACGCGTGCAAACGATGGCGGTGCGCGCCGAAGACGGCCGCGAACTGTTGCCGCGCGATATCGGCATCGTCGAGGGACCGGGCATGACCGAGGCGACCCGGCGGACGATGCCCGCGCTGCTCAAGCTCGATGACTTCAAGGAAGCCGCATGACCTCCGACCGCATGACCTCCGATCGCACCCCATTCGAACTCCGCCTCGATCTTGCGCACGCGATGCTGCCACACGCGGCGTTCGACGGCTGGGGGCAAGCCGCGCTCACCGCTGCCGCGCACGATCTTGGCGTCCCCGCCGCGGTCGCCCGCCTCGCCTTCACCGACCCCGCCGACCTGGCGGACGCTTCCATCGAAGCCGCCGACGCCGATATGGAAGCCGCGCTCGCGCACTTCGACGTGCCAGCAATGAAGATCCGCGAACGTATCCGGCTCGCGGTCGCCACTCGCCTCGACCAGGCCGAACCGCACCGCGAGGCAGTCCGCCGTGCCGCGCAAATCCTAGCTCAACCTCAAAACGCCGCCCGCGCCGCTCGAACCCTATGGCGCACGGTAGACAGCATCTGGCGCGCTACCGGCGACACCAGCACCGACTACAATTTCTACACCAAGCGCGCGATCCTCGCAGCGGTCTACTCCGCGACACTGCTCTACTGGCTCGGCGACGACAGCGAGGGCCGCACTGCCACCCATGCCTTCCTCGATCGCCGCATCGCGGGGATCATGGCGTTCGAGAAGGCCAAGGCCAAACTCACCGGCCTAGGCGCGAACTGGCCCGATCCGGTGCGCTTCCTAGGACGGCTGCGCTACCCGGTCGGCTGAGCCGCGACCGATTGATCGACCCCTTGCATCGAGCGCCCACGATGATAATGTCTCGCAATAACAACCGCCGGGACATCAGCCCACCATGCGCCTCGCCGCCCTCGCTGCCCGCACCCCCGCCGTCATCGCCGAGATCGGCTGTTGCGGCGATGGGCGGTGCGCCGCGCGGATGCGCGAGATGGGCTTCGACGAGGGGGTGACGGTCGAGGTGCTTCACCGCGCGCCGTTTGGTGGCGATCCAATCGCGGTGCGCGTCGGCGGCGGCGCGACGGTGGCGATCCGCCGCGCGCAGGCGGCGCTGATCGAACTCGCCCCCGCCGTCTAATATGACCGCCATAGCCGCCGGGCCGCGCCTCGCGGCGTTGGTCGGCAATCCCAACGCGGGCAAGACCTCGCTGTTCAACGCGCTGACTGGCGCGCGGCAGAAGGTCGGCAACTATCCGGGCGTCACCGTCGAGCGCAAAGCCGGGCGGCTCGCCCTTCCCGACGGCCGCACCGTAGACGTCGTCGATCTCCCAGGCGCCTACAGCCTCACCCCGCGCTCGCCCGACGAGGAGGTCACGCGCCGCATGGTGCTCGGCGAACAGGCGGGCGAACGCCGCCCCGACGCGATCGTCGCGGTGGTCGACGCGACCAACCTCGCCTCGCACCTGCGCTTCGTCCTCGAACTGAAGCGGCTGGGCCTGCCGATGGTTGTGGCCCTTAACATGGTCGATCTCGCCGAGCGCGATGGCCTGAAGTTCGATCTGCCGATGCTGTCCGCCCGCCTCGGCCTCGCCGTCGTTCCCACGGTAGCGGTACGCAAACGCGGCCTGGCCGATCTCGCGGAGACGCTCGCGCCGTTGCTCGAACACGCCCCCGCCACCGCGATCACCGCCCACCCCGACCGCGTGAACGATCTCCGTACGCTTCAGCGCGAGGCGACCTCGATCGCCCGCGCTGCCACGCTCGGCGAGGGCGGCGCATCCACCTGGACCCGGCGCCTGGATCAAATCCTGCTCCATCCCATCATCGGCCCCGTGCTCCTCGCGCTGATCCTTTTCACCATGTTCCAGGCCGTGTTCGCCACCACTGGCGCTCCCAGCGATTGGCTGAACGCGCAGGTCGATCGCCTCGCCGCCGCCGTCGCCACCGTCCTTCCGCCGGGCGCACTCCGCTCGCTCATCGTGGACGGCGTCCTCCACGGCGTCGGCGCGGTAATCGTCTTCCTCCCCCAAATCCTCGTGCTGTTCCTCTTCATCCTCATGCTCGAACAATCGGGCTACATGGTGCGCGCGGCGTTCTTAATGGACCGCGTTATGGCGCGCGTCGGCCTATCGGGCCGCGCCTTCATCCCGCTGCTGTCGAGTTTTGCCTGCGCCATCCCCGGCATCATGGCCACCCGCACGATCGAGGAACCGCGCGACCGCCTGACCACGATCCTCGTCGCCCCGTTGATGACCTGCTCGGCGCGGCTGCCCGTCTACGCGGTCATCATCGCCGCGTTCATCCCCGATGTGAAGGTGTGGGGTTTCCTCAACCTCCAGGGCCTCGTCCTGTTCGGCCTCTACGTCACGGGCGTGGTTGGCGCGCTGGTCGCCGCGTGGGCGCTGCGCCGCACGCTTACCAAGGGCGCGAACCAGCTTTTCATAATGGAGCTACCCAAATACCAGTGGCCACACCCACGCGATATCGCCATTGGGCTGCTAGGTCGCGCCAAGGCGTTCCTCTACCGCGCGGGCACCACTATCCTCGCATCAAACGTCGTGCTGTGGTTTCTCGCTTCCTACCCCAAGCCGCCCGCCGGGTCGGGCCTGAACCCGCTCGCCTATTCGGCCGCGGGCCATATCGGCGGCGCGCTCCAGCACCTCTTCGCCCCCATTGGCTTCAACCGCGAAATATCGCTCGCGCTGGTACCCGGCATGGCGGCACGCGAAGTCGTGGTTTCCGCGCTCGGCACCGTCTATTCGCTCGGTAGCGGCGACGAGCATGGCCTGATTCACACACTGCGCCACGCGTGGCCGCTCTCCACCGCGCTCGCCTTCCTCGCCTGGTTCGTCTTCGCGCCGCAGTGCATCTCGACGCTCGCGGTCACGCGCCGCGAGACCAACGGCTGGGGCTGGCCCGCGTTCATGTTCACTTATATGTTCGCCGCCGCCTACATCGCGGCGGGTATTACCTATTGGCTGAGCCGGTGGGCGCTCGGCTAGGAGCGCCCACCGACATCAATTAGTAGCAGCGGCGGTTGCCGCCGTTCGATACCACGTTGCCCGCTACGCCGCCGACCGCGCCACCGAGCAGCGTTCCCGCCACCTCGCTGTGGCCACCCGCGACGATGTTGCCGAGAAGCGCGCCGATGCCCGCTCCGGCGAGCGTGCCGCCAAGGTTCGAATGGCGGCGGCACTCCTGGTAGTCGTTATACTGACGCCCGTCGGGACCATAGTAACTCGTCCGCCCGCGGATTGGATAATAGCGCCCGTCTGTCGCGCGGTAGTAATTACCTGCACCTGGATAATATCGTCCGTCGCTCGCGAGATAATAAGTGCCCCGATACTCGGCGGGTTGGCCATTATAGACCTGATAATCGCGGTCGTTGTCATAGCCGTTGCGGCTGTGATCGCCCGAATAGTGCGCGTGGTCCCAACGTTCGCGGTAGTCGCGGTCGGTGCGATAGCGATCGTTGTCCCAGCCGTAGGTCCAGCCGTTTTCACGGTCCCAGTGCTCGCGATACTCGCGGTCGCGTTCATAGCGCTGTCGGTCGAGCTGAACGCGATAGCGATCGCGGCTAGTCTGATTGCGCTCCTGATCGGTCCGATACCGATCCTGGTCTACCCGCGAACGGTCCTGGTCCTGCTGGTAACGACCCTGGTCCTGCTGATAGCGCTGTTGATCCTGCTGATAGCGTCCCTGGTCCTGCTGGTAACGTCCTTGGTCCTGCTGATAGCGGCCCTGATCCTGCTGATATTGGCCTTGATCCCGGTGATAATCCTGCGCACCGGCCGCCAGCGGCGCGAAGACCGCGGCGAGTGCGGTGGCGGCGATCAACAAACACTTCATGATCTATTCCTCCTATGGTCGGTCGGTGGGCTAAACGCGGACGAGCCGGTTCG
>JAABUQ010009766.1_pt1 | contig 12836 bp, 9 predicted proteins | sample 5560001 | NCBI WGS metagenome assembly JAABUQ01 (sample SAMN10711888, study PRJNA513371) | rock metagenome | isolation source: Antarctica rocks | place: Antarctica: Victoria Land, Finger Mt nord | collected 2015-12-18 | reverse complement strand
TGATGACGTGGGCTTTTTTCCGATTCTCTCAGGTGCTTGAGTATCAGTGCCAAAAATCTGGCGCAGTTTTGATCCGGCATACAGAAGAATATACGTCTAAAACTTGCACATCATGTGGTCACGTTCACCACAAGCTAGGCAGTAAGAAAACTTTTATCTGTCCTAAGTGTGGTAACACTCTACCTAGAGATTTTAACGGAGCCGTGGGGAATTTCCTCAAGGCGTTGTGGGATACCACCTTGCTGTCCTCCGTGGAGGACAGCACTGTTATGTTTGAGTTGTCGAGTAATGTTGGGCAATGTTCAAACTAAAAGTATCAGATAGAACGCAGGATCTCAAACTCCAGCACCTGTCTATCTCCAGAGGACAGCGCCATACTAAAACCAGCACCAGTCTAAATTATGGATTTCCCGCAATCGCGGCAATATTTCTACCAAGAGATTAGTCAGGCTGACGAGCAGATTAATCTAGGCAAGGCAGCGCTTTACATCGCTCAGGAAGAGTATCCAGACCTCGACCCAGCTGAATACCTCAACGCTTTGGATACGATCGCATCTGAGGTGCAAGAACGGTTGCCATCGCCCGCCTATCCCCTGCGGATTATTCAAAGTATTAACCAGTATCTGTATGATGACCTGGGATTTACCGGGAATACAGACAGCTACTACGACCCCCGCAACAGCTTTTTAAATGACGTGATTGAGCGGCGGACTGGCATCCCAATCACGCTCTCGCTGGTCTATCTGGAGGTGGCACGGCGGATTGATTTTCCGATGGTGGGGGTGGGGATGCCGTTACATTTCCTCATTCGCCCGGAGTTTGAGGATGTCGGAATCTTCGTCGATGCCTTTGATGGCGGGCAAATTCTATTTGCAGAGGATTGTCAGGAACGACTTACCCAAGTTTATGGTCAACCAATAGAGCTGCAACCGGAGTTTCTCGCTCCGGTGACTCCCCGACTATTTTTGGCACGGATGCTGACTAATCTTAAAAGGATTTACCTGAACCGGCAGGAGTGGGAAAAAGCTCTGGCAACGGTTGAACGAATTTTGCTGTTGTTTCCGGGCGTGCCAGTAGAATTGCGCGATCGCGGTCTAATCTACTACCAGATGGGTCACTGGGTAGCAGCTAGCGACGATTTTGAGACTTATCTGGCAAAGTTTCCTGATGCTGAAGATGCCCCTGCCGTTCGCCGGTTGTTAAACCAACTGGGTAGAAATACTTAAAAACTATCGCAGGCCTTGGTATCGTTCCTCTGCCACGCCTTTGAGGCGTCGCAACTGGGCTTGCATATCTTCTTTTGTCCAGTGCTCGGCGAAGGTTTTGAAGCCCCAGCGAATCAAGGGGTTGGGAATTTCAAACTCAAAGCGGTTGAGTAGCAGCGTTCCCTGTGCAACTGGTTGACATTCCCAGCGATCGCCCCCTTGAAAAAATCCCTCAAATCCCCAAACAATCACACCCGGTTGCCGCTCCACGACCACACTATTTAGGGTGGGCGCAAGCAGAGGGATTTGAATCACAAAGCGACTGCGGCTGCCAACATCGGTACTCCACTCCCCCACAGGTTCGCAACGCAGGGCGGGATTGAGCCACCGATGCATCAAAGCGCGATCAGTAATACAGCGCTCCACTACGGTGGCAGTGGCATTGATTTGAATAGATTGTTCAAAAACTTGACCAGGGGACATTTAATATCAGTTGTAATTTGCTCTTTGATTGATCTGATTGAGCATTGCTAACTCAATAGGTTCTGGATTAAAAGACTTGCTAAATAATTTTAGCCCCTGAGCTCGATAGTCGCGCTGGATTACCACGAGCAAACTCGTTTATGATTTGGCGTTTTTCTTCGTCGCTACGATGCTCGCTTGCTCATGCACTTACTAGATGTAAAGCTGATGAACCTTTTTCTATGTCGTAGGGATCTTTTAGGGTCTTGCCATCGATGGAAATTACTTGGGCTCCTACTGTCTCACCTACAAATTGTACCCAACGTTGGAAGCACCGTTCAAATATTTTTGGGTCTAGTCGCATTGGCTATACTCAAGGTTTTTGAGCTTTTAGTCATTTGCTTTAGAGATTTGAAACCTGATGCCATGAGACTGCCCTTAATGTGAAATAGACGTTTTGCTTATTAGCGTACTACTTAACATATTTCCTCCTCAAATTTATCCACTGCATACATATTTTACCAAAATATCTATATTTTTAATTACAAACTTAGATGCGCTTCCCCTGGATCTAGCCCCAAAATCGTCGGTTTTAGCAGCGGTTATTGAGCAGTTACGAATTATTAAGTTTAATTAACTCTCCCCAAAGTATTATATCCTGGCTTTTAGTTAATTTCTCTACCTAAGTTCTCCTGCGGGTGTAGTTAAATCGAGTCCCAAAGAAAGTTGCAAGTGAGCCTGAGATGACTAAAAAATGGTGTAATCGGTATTACCAGTTAGGTGTGGTAAGTTCCTTAGTGATAGTCGGGGCAATTAGTACATCAGGTGAGCGTGTCATAGCCCAGATTAGACCCGACAACACCCTGGGTGCTGAAAGGTCTCAAGTCACATCCCCCAGCCCTGGAACTTTTCAGATTGATGGGGGAGCAACTCGGGGGACAAATCTGTTTCACAGTTTTTCCCAGTTTTCTGTACCCACCAATGGGGTAGCCGCCTTCAACAATGCGGTGAGGATTCAGAACATCATCAGCCGGGTAACAGGTGGCAATGTCTCGAACATTGATGGGTTGCTCAAAGCCAACGGCACTGCCAACCTGTTTCTGATTAATCCTAATGGGATTATTTTTGGTCGCAACGCCTCACTAAACATTGGTGGCTCATTTGTAGGGAGTACGGCGAGTAGCCTGAAGTTTGCCGATGGGAGCGAATTCAGTGCGACTGCTCCACAAACCACACCACTGCTGACTATAAGTGTGCCCCAAGGTTTGCAATTTGGGGCGAATCCGGGAAGGATTCTGGTGCAGGGGGATGGTCAGGGTATACAGCCCATTGATACTACTGTCGCTCTACATGTAGCGTCAAATCAAACCTTAGCAATAGTTGGTGGTGATGTAGCACTTGAGGGTGGAACGCTGAAGACAGCAGGGGGACGGATTGAGTTGGGAAGTGTGGCAGGCCCTAGTATAGTAACCCTGACACCGATAGACAAAGGCTGGGCTTTAGGATATGAGGGTGTCCCAACCTTCGGGGACATTAAGCTTTTTGGCGGGGCAACAGTCGATGTCAGTGGTAATGGCGTCGTGGGCAGCGGTGATCTCCAAGTTTGGGGCAAGCGGGTTACGCTACAGGATGGTTCTCGGTTTCTAGCATTTAACTTAGGGGTGGAACCGGGAGGGACAATTGCTGTGAACGCAAAGGAGTCTTTCGAACTCACTGGAACCGGAGCCGAAATATATAAAGGAATCTTAAAGAAAATACTTAGCGACGTTACATCTCCCCCTGACCCCAATCCTAATTCTGGAACTGCTGGGCCGGGGTCTAGTATCCCTGACTTATGCTGCGGCATCATTGCCCTGGCGACTTTCGGTTCTAGAGGCGCTGCTGGGAACGTAGTGATTAACACTCCGAAATTTATTGCCCGTAATGGAGCATTCGTTGTCGCGTCTACATTCGGGCCAGGTCGAGCAGGGGAAATTACGGTCAACTCCGACTATGTGGAACTGAGTGCATCTGCCTTTACAACTACAAGTGCGGGGACTCAAGATCCCGGAGATAGTGGTAACTTAACTATCAACACAAGGCAGTTGGTGATGCAAGATCTCGGATTGGTATCAACTTCTGTTTTTGGACAAGTTCAGGGAGGTAATCTCGCCATAAATGCCTCGGAGTCTGTGGAATTGGTTGGCACTGTGCCGTTTAAATTTGCTCAACAGAATTATTTGAACACGAACTATGTGAACACTGGCTTGTTTACTAGTTCCGTTAGCGGAAAGTCTGGGGAATTGCAAGTGAAAAGCAATCGGTTGATTGTCCGGCAGGGGGCAGATATATCAGCCAGTACTGTTCAAGGGCACAGTGGGAGTGTGACGGTGACTGCTCTTGAGTCTATAAAGGTAATTGGTAGCGCACCGATGACTCAGGAGGATTCCAGCGCCATAGCTGCTTCTGCTGCTGGTATCACCCCAGATTCAACAGCTCAGGGGGGAGACGTGAGAATTAGGACTAAGAATTTGATTGTGGATAGTGGAGCTGAAATAACTGTAAGCAGTCAAGGAAAAGGGAATGCAGGCAATATAAATGTCCTGGCTGATTCTATCAGTCTGAACAACCAAGGAAGACTGCGAGCAACTTCCATATCAGGGGACGGTGGAAATATTAAGTTGCAAGCGCAAAACATACTGATAATGCGCCACAAGAGTGAGATATCCACCACAGCAGGCACTGCACCAGCTGGTGGAAATGGCGGCGATATTACTATCAACACCCCCTTGATCATCGCTGTTCCCTCAGAAAATAGCAAGATCTCTGCCAATGCCTTTACGGGGAATGGAGGTAAGGTGAAAATCAATGCCCAAAGCATCTTTGGAACCCAGTTCCGAGCACAGTCAACCCCAGAAAGTGACATCACGGCCAGTTCTACAGGGGGTGGGAGCAATGGGGTGGTCAACATCAACACGCTGGATATCAACCCAAGCCTTGGGTTAGTCGCATTGCCAGTGGTGCCAGTCGATCTCACCAAGCTAATCGCACAGGAGTGTCAAGCTTTTGTGGGGCCACGAGGGAGCAAATTTATTGTGACTGGACGCGGTGGTTTGCCGGACAATCCCAGCGATCCACTTAGCGCTGACGCCGTTGAAGTAAATTTAGTTACTCTCAATCCTGAGAGTAAGAACCACTCTGTTACATCTGTTTCAACTCAGCCAACTAGCGCCACACCAGCGCCTCTGATCGAAGCCACTGGGTGGGTGACTAACGATATGGGCCAGGTAGTTCTCATAGCTAGAGCACCCAGCGTCACCCCCGACATTCCTTGGCTCAGATCTACTAACTGTCATCCGCAATAAAGCTCAAGAAAGCTCTCTTCCTTGACAAGAGTGTAAGAACATGATGCGCAAACGCTCTGGATTTATCCTTAGAGTCCGATTCCTGCTGAAGCAGGTACACGCAGCAGCACACCAGCGTGTGTTGTTAGTGCTGTTTTTGGCTATGTTCCTGGGTACGGGGGTATTGCCGCCTAGCTTCACTTCCATTGCGGCGTCAAAGTCAATCTTTCAAGGTCCACCTAATGCCCAAGAGTTGGTTCAACAGGGCAGAACCTTGTACTCAGCCGAACGGTTTAATGATGCAGCTTCAGTGTTTAAACAGGCAGCAGCTGCTTTCGAAGCTACTGGGGACGGACTCAGGCAAGCTATGACGTTGAGCAATGTCTCCTTATGTGAGCAACAACTCGGACAGTGGACCCAAGCTCGTCAAACGAGCGCAGAAAGTCTGAACCTATTACAGACTAGGCGAAATTTGGGCAGCTCTACTGAGCGAGCGCAAATTCTTGCCCAAGCCCTAGATGTTCAAGCTCGCCTGCTATTAGCACAAGGACAAGCTGAAACAGCCCTATCTACCTGGATGGAGGCAGCTTCAACCTATGCACAAATAGGCGACGAGACTGGGGCAACCCGTAGCCGCATCAACTCTGCTCAAGCTCTGCAAGCTTTGGGGCTTTACCGTCAAGCCCAAAAGACGTTAACCGAGGTGAACAAAACCCTGCAAACAGAACCAGACTCCCCTCTCAAGGCCACAGGATTGCGTAGCCTGGGCAATGTTCTCCGAGTAGTGGGTGATTTAGAAAAATCACGACAGCTATTGCAGCAGAGTTTGTCAGTGGCAACGCGATGGTCGCGATTTAGCGTTCCGCCTTCGGCATCGCGCTCAAATCAAGCTATCAGTGACGCCCTGCTCAGTTTAGGCAACACAGCCTTTGCCCAGCAGGATACCCAAGCGGCTTTAAAGTACTATCAACATGCTGCCACTGCATCTGCTTCACACTCCACCCGAATTCAAGCCCAGCTCAATCAACTGCATCTACTGGTGGATGACAAGCAATTGAGCGCTGCAATCGCGTTGGCATCCCAAATCCAAGCACAGCTCCCGTCCTTGCCTCCCAGCCGCAAGTCAGTCTACGCATACATTAACTTGGCCCAGAGTTTGACGCGGCTAAGACAGACCAACGCTCTTGGCACACCCTCAGGGCTAGAAATAGGCCAGTTGTTGGCAAAAGCTATCCAACAAGCCAAAAGCATAAAAGATCCTCGTGCCGAAGCCTATGCCCAAGGACATCTGGGTGGATTATACGAGCAGACACAGCAATGGTCGAGCGCGAAATCCCTGACCCAGCAAGCCCTAATTCTAGCCCAAGCCATTAACGCTCCAGACATTACCTATCGTTGGCAATGGCAGTTAGGACGCCTGCTTAAAGCCCAGGGAGATATTACTGGGGCGATCGCTGCTTACACCGAATCAGTCAAAATTCTCCAATCCCTCCGCAATGATTTAGTCGCTATTAACCCAGAAATTCAGTTTTCCTTTCGAGAGCAAGTGGAGCCTATCTATCGGCAGCTGGTTGATTTGCTCTTGCAATCAAAAGTCGGCTCCCAACCCAGTCAATCAAACCTAATCCAAGCCCGTGCGGTGATTGAATCCCTCCAACTGGCTGAACTGGACAACTTTTTTCGGGTGGCTTGCTTGCTGTTTAAACCAGTACAAATTGACCAAGTTATTGATCAAGATGATCCTGAAGCCGCAGTTATTTATCCAATTATTTTGGCAGACCGATTAGAAGTTATTCTCAAGTTGCCCAAACTGCCGCTGCGTCACTACAAAATTCCCGTAGCCCAAGCTGAAGTGGAAGGACTGTTAGAGGATTTGCGACAGAAACTAATCAAACCTTACACACTTGTCGAGGTTCAGTCCCTTTCCAAGCAGGTCTATGATTGGCTAATTCAACCAGCCGCAGCCGACCTAGCTTTGAGCCAAGTCAAAACTTTGGTGTTTGTACTGGATGGTTCTTTACGAAACATTCCCATGGCTGCTCTCTACGACGGTCAACAGTACCTTGTGCAAAAGTATGCGATCGCATTGACCCCAGGATTGCAGTTACTAGCCCCGAAGTCTTGGCAACGGCGACAAATAAAAGCCTTGACTGCCGGACTGAGTGAAGCACGCCAGGGCTTTTCTGCCCTCACGAATGTGGAGCTGGAATTGGAGCAGATTAAGGCCCAGATCCCTACGACGGTGCTGCTAAATCAGAAATTTACCAGCACGAGTCTGCAAACAGAAATTGACTCGGTTCCCTTCCCTGTGGTACACCTTGCGACTCACGGGCAGTTCAGTTCTCAAGCCGATAAAACGTTTATTCTGGCCTGGGATAAGCCGATCTTTGTCAACGAGTTGAATAACCTACTCCAGACCAGATCCACGACCAGAAGCAATGCGCTCGAATTACTTGTCCTCAGTGCCTGCCAAACAGCTGCCGGAGATCAGCGGGCTGCCTTGGGACTGGCTGGGGTAGCTGTGCGAGCGGGGGCGCGTAGTACGCTTGCTTCTCTGTGGAACTTGGATGATGAATCCACCGCCCTGACGATGAGTCAGTTCTACCGAGGGTTAGCTAACAACCACCTGACTAAAGCCGAAGCACTCCGTCAAGCTCAGTTGGCTCTGCTGAAGAATCCTCAGTACCAGCTGCCGCTGTTCTGGGCACCTTATGTCCTGGTGGGCAATTGGTTTTAGCGATCAATTTTCACCCCGCAATACTGCTACCATTGGTTCGGTCGCAATATCATCCAAGCCAACGCTTCGCAACAGGGCAGCCCAATCAGTATCTCTAGGGTCGCTGCGGCTCTTAGCCGCTGAAGCATGTCTGGTAAACAGTCTACTTAGGTTGACAAAGTTAACGAAAATGAACTAGCTTGAGGATAGAGCTTAATGAGGGCACCATGCTCACCAGAAAACGTAAGAATAGTGCAGGCGCAGGCGCGGGAGAGTGCGTTCAAGATCCTGTTAGCGGAATCAGACAGAAAGCTTCTCAAGATGATGGGCAGCGAGATGTTGTAATAGAGAAACGCGTGGAGCGGATGCGCCAACTCAGTAGCCAACCTCAAAAGGCTGCAATTGTCGCCAGCATCCTGGATACCGTCTTCAATGCAATCGAGCAATACCCTGTTGATAAATTGCCTGAGCCAACTATCTCGGGCACCCAGATGCTAGTCAAACTCTTGCAAGAGACAGAAGCTTCTCGCTGTTCACTTGCCGATGGAGATCCCTTAGAAGCTTCTAGAGTCCGTGGGCTTGCCGCTAGGGAGCGGTTACTAAAAGCGGAAGGGAGTCCATTAACAGTCTCCCAAGTCGAGAAAATGCTTGGCATTAGTCGTCAAGCAATTCACAAGCGTTGCAGCAAAGGCAAACTAATTGCTTTGAGAACAAGTAAGCGTGGGTATTTATTTCCCCGGTGGCAGTTTACCGACAAGGGTATTCTTCCAGGACTGGAGGAGGTACTTACCGAACTGAATGAAGACGATCCTTGGATGCAAGCTTCTTTTATACTTAACCCCAACATCTGGCTCGATGGGGTAAAGCCCCTAGAAATGTTGCAGCATGGAAAAATCAACGAGGTAATCATAGCTGCACGCGCGTCGGGTGAGCAAGGAGCCGCGTAAAATTTGACCCAAAAAGTTCCAGCTCATCCGCACCCTCCAGAGGATTTGAATCAGCGAGAACTACCAATTGTCAATCAATGTGGACCTTGGTTTCGTATCCACCAAAGCAAGTACCAAGCTATCCACTTCGCTAAAAGTGCATTGAACAGATTCGACGATCCTAAAACAGAATATGGGGTGCTGTACTGTGCGCAAGATTTCTACGCAGCTTTCATCGAAACATTAGGATGGTCAACAGGAGCCAGAGACATTAGCACTAAATCGTTATCAAATCGCCGTTTAGCAAGCATTACCAGTAGCAGAGCTTTCCAGTTTATTGACTTAACCGGAAGTGGACTTGCTCACATCGGAGCCGATGCAGAAATATGTACTGGACGAGATCGCTCCCTCAGCCAGTTCTGGAGCCGCGCTCTTTGGGCGCACAGTGTTGAAGCGGATGGAATTCGCTATATCTCCAGACACGACCCCCAAAGAGTTTGCTATGCTCTGTTTGACCGTACTGCAAATAATCTTTATATCAAAGATCTCGGTGAACTGAACGGGCCGATGCTGCTCAAAGAAGTTGGGCTAATAATCGACTATTACAAATTTGCTCTTGTCAACTAACTAATTGGGTAACGAGAGCGGGGATTAGGGAGGGGTGCTAGAGCGTTATCGTTGTTTCCTTGGTCGTTTTGGCAGGGATGCACCGCTGGACTGTCTGCTTTGGGTATTGAAGCCGATGGTGCCATCAAAGGTTGTCCCTCACTGCCTACTTCCGCTTACACTGGTGGTAATATCTGCGACCACTCTCTGCGGACAATTACTGAGGAAACAGAAGAATTGCGGTTTAATCTGGGGGCTGATACTCCCAAAGGAACGGAGCATCTGTGGGTTTTTTGCAAAACTTGTGAATTTGCAGAACTTTGTCGTGATGGCTGTTCTTGGACTGCGCATGTTTTCTTTGACAAGCGAGGGAATAATCCTTACTGTCATCATCGCGCTCTCACTCAGCAAAAACGGAGTATTCGGGAAAGAGTATTTCTCAAGCATAAGGCGGAGGGCAATCCCTTTGATAATGGCGAGTTTGCTCTGATTGAGGAACCAATTAACGCCCCTTGGCCAGAAAACGATCCGCTTCCCTTTACGAGCGATCGCATTCAATGGCCTTTATGTTGGCAAGAAGAACCAGAGTTAGCACCTTCCTTGGTTAGTTGAAGCCATTCAATGTTCCGCAAGCCCCATCCGCCTAGGCGGTGGGGTAGTTGACTTTTCACCCCGCAATACTGCTACCATTGGTTCGGTCGCAATATCATCCAAGCCAACGCTTCGCAACAGGGCAGCCCAATCAGTATCTCTAGGGTCGCTGCGGCTCTTAGCCGCTGAAGCAGTCAAAGCATCGTACCAAAAGCCTTGAGCGGCAAAAAGAGTGACTCGCTGCTTTGCTGTCGCTTGCTCTAATTGACTTTTCAGGGTAGGATTGAGTGGTTTCCTTTGAATCCACCCATGCACAAAAACAGGTGGTTGTTGCGGCTGACAGTAAATATTGAAATACCAATGATAGCGCTTGCCAATCTCTAACGGGGAAGCGGTGGATGGAAGAGAGAGGCTAACAACCCCCGGCGTTCCAGAAAGTGTTATGGGTGTCTGGTAAACAGTCTGCCCCGCTGTATCCTGCAGCACAAACTCGGCGGCAAGTGTGGGTGAATAAGGAACATAAAACCAGAAGATGGGATCGGAAGCGGTAGTTAATCCTAAAACCAATCCCGAAACTTTTGGCCTATAAAGCGGAACCAAAGCTGTGAGTAGTTTTTCCTTAGAGCCAGTCAGCGGCTTCGACATATTCTCACAGCCACGCTTTCCTCCTCCAGTACGGTGACCAGGGGCATTGATGTCGTCTGGTGGCTCAGGCGCGTTGAAGCTCAATGGTTGGTTTAATTGTCTGTTTGAGTTTAACGTCGGGGGTTGTACAAGAATTACAGGTTTGACAGATTGTGCCTGTACTGGCATGAAGCTGAGCGATACCAAACTGATAGCGAAGGAAAGGTTGAGCTTTTGAACAGGCAACTTGAGCTGGAACATGACTCAAAATTTTGACATTTCACTACCGCTAACCCTTTTATTCTACAGCCGTAGATAAACGTACAGAGCTGCCTTGTTGGTGAATATTTAGTTCTTCAAGATTAGAAAGGCGTTTTCGGAAAGGACACCTTCTGGTACAACCGGAGTTCAGAGCTGATATCTACGTATACTGGTGTCACTAGCTGGGGAGGCGGTGTAAACTACAACACTGCCGCTCGTAACGACCAAGGCCAACGCTGACGGGACAAGTGGCACCCAACCGCCCTGGGTGAGCAGGCCAAAGCTAACTCCGGCTAAAACCCCAAGTGCGGCGACTCCCGCCAATCCCAACCGCAGAGGATGACGCATCCGCCACGCCAGTAATCCTCCGACAACAGACCAGCTATAGACCCATAAAGCTTCACCCCAAGCAGGCCAGACCCATAATAGGGGCCGCCGATCCAAAACAGCACTTAGAATCTGACTCACCATCTGGGCATGAACAATTACCCCCGGCATTTCCTGGTAAGGTCCCCGACCAGTACTGTAGGGAGTAGGAAAAAAATCACCGGCACTTTGGGCAGTAATGCCGATCAGAATAATCCGATTCTTCACTGCCTCAGACTTAACCTTCCCCGTCAGCACGTCTTTGAGCGTGACTTTCTCAACCACCTCTAAAGGAGAGCCAAAGCAACGGTAATTAAGCAAGATCTGATAACCCCAGTCATCTACTTGTTGATAGCCACCCATGTGCAACCGTAAGCGCTTAAACACAACGTCACCGAGCTGCAAGTCTTTTGTGGGCGTGTACTTAGCAGAGATGCCTAGAGCCTCTAGATAATGGAATGCCAACCGGGCGCTAAGCGCGTAGGGCGTAGTACAAGGGGATGTTTTGCTTGGTTTCATAGCTATGAGATGGCGACGGAGAATGCCATCCGGGTCTTGCACAAAATCACTAAAGCCTTGGCGACTAAGCGGAATTTCCGCAAGAGGTGAAACGCCTGGTTCGTTCACCTTCGGTTCACTGACTTGGCAAATGGCAATGAAGTTATCACTGCGGCGTAAGCGAGCGGCTAAATGGGCCTCGTTGGGGTCTACTTGGAAATCGTGATAGATATCTAGACCAATGGCTTGTGGTTGATATGGCTCCAGTTTCTGCAAAAGTAGAGCGAGTGAGCGATCTGATAGCGACCCAATTCTATGCTGCTGTTCTGGAAGCTTAAAATCATCTTCGGTAATGGTGACTACCAAAAGGCGCGGATCTGGCCCCGAATCTGGCCGCAGCCTCACAAGCTGGTCGAAAGCTTGTAGCTCCAGTGCTTGTAGCAGCCCCAGATGTCGCAGTACCATTACCAAAGCTCCTGCAACCAGAATCAAAATCAGCACGGATTGGATTGGGCGCTTTCTGGGCAAGATTCGACGCGAGTTTTTCTTTAAGGCTTTATCAACCCAATTTCGATTAAAAACAGATGCATAAATGCGGTTATAAACTTTTAACGAACCCTGCTGCTTGACTACCAACCCTGATAGCCTCAATTCCATTTGCTCAGGAGTATCATCTGCTGTGATTTCACTTCTTAGCAAAATCTGCTGATAAAGCCCCAGCAGCCGCCCGGTGCGCTGTGTACTTCTCAAAATGCGATCGCGAATTGTTTTCAGATGCTCCGGCTCATCAGTAGATTCCCAATGCTCAATCACTTGATAGCGCACCAAGTTCTTAACATACTTGGCTTCACTACCTGCTGGAATCGGAGCAGAAGAGGTGAGAATTAGCTGGCAAAGCTTTTGGGTGAGAAAGGGTTGACCGCCTGTCCAAGCTAATACCTCTTGAAGCACAGCTTGCGGGTTGCTGACTTTTCCCACCAATCCCGAAGCTAAAGGCTGGGCTTCCTCCAGCCGAAAGCCATTGAGTTGAATTCCCCGACCAATGTTAAACGGCGGGCAATTTTCGTCAGTGATCAAATCGTAGGGCGTGGCCACTCCCAGCAGCGCAAAGGTCAGGCGCTGGTATGCTGAGTTGTCGGCCCGCTTGTTATAGCAAGCCCTCAGCAGGGCAAAAAAATCATCCTTGAAGTTTAATTTGAGAATGCTATCAATTTCATCTGCAAAAATGACAATCTTTCCAGAGACCTCAGCTAGCAGC
>JAABUQ010009765.1_pt1 | contig 12836 bp, 12 predicted proteins | sample 5560001 | NCBI WGS metagenome assembly JAABUQ01 (sample SAMN10711888, study PRJNA513371) | rock metagenome | isolation source: Antarctica rocks | place: Antarctica: Victoria Land, Finger Mt nord | collected 2015-12-18 | reverse complement strand
GTAACTCTACCACATTGAATATATGCGGCTTTTTTCGTTCTTTTAGTGATATAGATTGGAATGCGGTTCGTCTTTGCCCGGGGTTTTGCCCCAGTTACGAAGCATGCTGCCAATCCCTTGCCCCTGCTCGAAGTCATCGAGAATGCCCGCGTTTCCGCGCTTGCCAGCTATGACATCCTCGACACCCCGGCTTCGCCGCACTTCGACGAGATGGCCGAGTTCGTGGCGAGCAGTCTCCATGCCCCGGTTGCGCTGATCAGCTTCATCAACCGGGACCGGCAATGGGTGAAGGCGTCTGCTGGCATGCACGTGACCGAGCTGCCGCGGCATCTCTCGTTCTGCCACCATGCCATCGCCACCGACACCGGCACGCTCGTCGTGCCCGACACGCTGGCCGACGCCAGGTTCAACCGGCACCCGATCGTCCAAGAGGCGCCTTTCATCCGCTTCTACGCGGGAGTGGCCCTGGCTGACCGGGAAGGCTACCGGCTCGGGACGCTCTCGGTCATGGGTCAGCAGCCAGCCGAGCTGAGCACGGCGGACGGCGAGGTGCTGCGAGGGGTCGCAGGCCGGGTCGTGGACTTGCTCGTGCTCGGCCGCGCGCGGGCCAGCCAGGGTGTGAACGGAGCCTTGCACCTTATGGAACGGCCCATTGCCGGTCCCGTACGTCACGCCACAGGTCATCACTTCGACAGGGCTGCTGCTTCCCTTGAGTTCACGGGACCTGTGGCACCCCGGTCATTGCCGTCCAGCTTGGTGGCACTGAACTCGGCTGCGTCCGTGGACCGCGAGGTCCCGCCTCCAGGACGGGGCTGGCTGGGAGTGAAGACCGAACTGGCGCGGCTGCTGCCGGGCTCCGGTGACGTCGGCCGCCTGATCGTCAGGATCGCCCGCAACAGTCCGGCCGAGCGCGCTGGCCTGAAGGTTGGCGACGTGCTGCTGGCCATCGACCGGCAGGCGACCCGGCGCGGCAATGACATCGTGGCGGCAATGGCGTGCTGCGCCGTTGGCGGGCAGGCGGAGTTGCGGCTGTGGCGGTCGGGAAGGACTATGCAGATGGTCATCAGGGTTGAGGCTGCGCCGTCCTCGCACCCGGACCGTTCGTAAGCGTGAGCCGGTGCCCACGGTTGACGGTACTAGTATGGCGGTTCAGGCCGCCTTGGCTGCGAGGGCGTCCTTGCAGTTCCAGGGCAGGAGTTCGCTGAGCCTGGTGGCGAGCTGGCCTCGGGCGAGCTGGCCGATGCCGTGGGCGAGGTAGGCTTCCGGGTTGAGGCCGTTCAGTTTTGCGGTCTCGATCAGGGTGTAGAGTATTGCGGCGTGCTCCCCGCCCAGTTCGCCCTCGCTGCCAAGGCGGCCTGAACCACCATATTAACGCCGTCAACCATGGGCGTCGGCCCACGCTTACTATAGGTCGCAAGAGCGCGTCAGAGATGGTTGCTGGGCGCCTTGCTCGTCTGATTGGCCGCGCTCGGCCGCCCACCCCGGAGCCGCTGACCGACCGCCGCCGCGCGCGCCCGGCCTGGAGGCGTGTAGGTAGTTTCCGCACCTGTTCCGCCGGCGTTTTTGGGCGCTAATCTGGCGGGTTGCGTCGCTCATTCCCCGTCGAGCGCCGTAGAGGCTGAGCGCGGCCTTGGGGTGGCCCACGCCGCGCGCTCTCCACAGGCGGCCTCCCTCGAGGCCCGATAGCACATCGCACGAAGGAGCCAAGTCAATGTCCACGGACGTAGCCGAGCGGACCGCACCGATCAACACCGACGCCATCGTCAAAAGCGGCAACGCCGCGATTGCAGGCTTTCAGGAGCTCGCCAAGGCCTACCAGGCTCTCGCGACGAAAAGTGCCGAGCGGCTAAGCTCGTCGCTGCAGGCGCTTGCCGCCCTAAAAAGCCCGGCCGAGCTGATGGCGCTGCAGGGCAAGCTCATGAGCGAGGCGGTGGATGCGGCCGTCAAGGACAGCAGCAACATCGCCAAGCTGACCACCGCCGTGTTCACCGCCGCGTTCGAACCGATCATCAAGCCCATGGCCGCCCTGCACAAGCCCGCGAGCGTCTGAGGCCGGCGAGAGTGGCTTCCGGACGGCGCGAAGGTGCGTTCGGGGGCCGCCCGCGCCGTGGGGATCGGAATGTCCGTGGTCGGCAGGAAGGAACGGCATCATGAACGAGCTTGGCGGCTACGAATTCGACGATTTGCGCGTCGGCCTATCGGCGAGCTTCGCCAAAACGATCACGGAAACCGACATCGTGCTGTTCGCCGCCGTGTCCGGCGATAACAATGCGCTGCACGTCAATGCCGAGTATGCGGCGACGACCATGTTCAAGTCCCGCATCGCGCACGGCATGCTGTCGGCCAGCCTGATCTCCGCGGCCATTGCCAACAAGCTGCCGGGTCCCGGCAGCATCTACCTGTCGCAAAGCCTGCGCTTCGTCGCGCCGGTGCGCGCGGGCGACACCGTCCATGCGCTCATCGTGATCAAGGAGATCATCCCCGCGCGCTCCCGCGTCGTGCTCGGCACGGACTGCACGGTGAACGGCGTCGTGGTTATTTCCGGCGAGGCGATGGTGCTGCTGCCGGCGGCCGCGCAGATGGCACCGGGCCGTCGCCAGGCTGAAGCCGTGATCGCGTAAGACGACGGGGTCTGGGGCCCGCGGCCCCAGTGGGTGGAAGGGCAAAGCCCTCGCCTTCAATGCACGAACAATGGGGAGACCGTCATGGACAGCCTGATCGAAGTAGGCCCGAAACGGGCCGGCCCCTACCGGGACAGTCTCGGCAAGCGCCCCGCGAACTACGCCCCGCTGTCGCCGCTGAGCTTCCTGCCGAAGGCAGCGGCGATCCACCCCGACCGGATCGCCCTCGTGCACGGCGCCTGGCGCAGCACCTGGGCGGAAACCTACGATCGGTGCCGTCGCCTCGCCTCGGCGCTGGCCGGCCACGGGGTCGGACCCGGCGATACCGTGGCGGTGCTCGCGCCGAACGTGCCAGCGATCTACGAGGCGCATTTCGGCGTCCCCATGACGGGGGCCGTGCTGAACACCCTCAACATTCGGCTCGATGCCGAAGCCCTGGCATTCCAGCTCACGCATGGCGAGGCCAAGGTCCTGATCACCGACCGCGAATTCAGCACGGTGGCGAAGCGTGCGCTAAGCATGCTTGAGCGCCGCCCGCTGGTGATTGATATTGATGACCCGCTGCATACCGGCGGCGTGCTGCTGGGCGCGATGGACTACGAGGCATTCCTCGCCCAAGGCGACGCCGGCTTCGTCTGGTCGCCGCCCGACGACGAATTCGATCCCATCGCCCTGAACTACACGTCCGGCACGACCGGCAACCCAAAGGGCGTGGTGACACACCACCGCGGCGCCTACCTCAACGCCATCTCGCAGATCGTCTCCTGGGGCATGCCGGCGCACTCCGTCTATCTCTGGACGCTGCCGATGTTCCATTGCAACGGCTGGTGCTTCCCCTGGACCATGGCGGCGAACGCGGGGACGAACATCTGCCTGCGCAGGATCGATCCGAAGCTGATCTTCGACGCCATCGAGGAGCACCGCGTGACCCACATGTGCGGCGCGCCGATCGTCTATAACATGCTGATCAACGCGCCCGGCGAACTGCGCGGCCCCTCGCGGCATACGGTGCACGGCTATATCGCCGGCGCCGCCCCGCCCGCATCCACCATCGAGGGAGCCGAGCGCATCGGGTTCGACATTACCCATGTATACGGGCTGACCGAAACCTACGGGCCCGCCGCGCTGTGCGTTCCAAGGGACGAGTGGCGCTCGCTGCCGCTCGCCGACCGCGCGCGGCTGAAGGCCCGGCAGGGCGTCGCGCACGTGATGCAGGAGGCGATGACCGTGCGCGATCCGCTGACGATGGCGTCGGTGCCGCCCGACGGCGAGACCGTGGGCGAGATCATGTTTCGCGGCAACATCGTCATGAACGGCTACCTGAAGAACCCTTCCTCGACCGGCGAGGCTTTCGCCGATGGTTGGCTGCACACCGGCGACCTCGCGGTCATCGAGCCCGACGGCTACGTGCGCATCAAGGACCGGTCGAAGGACGTGATCATCTCGGGTGGCGAGAACATCTCCTCGATCGAGGTGGAGGACGTCCTGCATCGGCACCCGGCGGTCGACAGCGCCGCCGTCGTGGCCAAGCCCGATGCGAAATGGGGCGAGGTGCCCTGCGCCTTCGTCGAACTCAACAGGAACGCAAGCGTGAGCGAGATCGAGCTGCGGAAGTTCTGCCGGGACCAGATGGCCGGCTACAAGGTGCCGCGGTTCTTCGTGTTCGGACCGATCGCGAAGAACGCCACCGGCAAGGTGCAGAAAGGCCTCCTGCGCGAACGCGCCAAGGATGTCGGGGAGGCAGCGCCATGACCTACGCGGCACCGCTGCAGGAGATGCAGTTCGTCCTCGACCACCTGGCCGACTTGCCGGGTGTCGCGACCTTGCCGGCGTTCGAGGACGCGCAGCCGGAGGTGGTCGAGGCGGTCCTCATCGAGGCCGCCCGGTTCGCCGCCGAGGTGCTGGCGCCGCTGAACGCGACCGGCGACCGGCAAGGCTGCCGCTGGGAGGACGGGACCGTCACCACGCCGGATGGCTTTCCACAAGCCTACAAGCGGTTCACCGAGGCCGGCTGGCACGCGATGCCGGCCAGCCCCGAGATCGGCGGCCAAGGCATGCCCGCCCTGGTCTCGAGCGCGGTCGCGGAGATGTGGAAATCCGCGAACCTGGCCTTCTCGCTGTGCCAGATGCTGACCATCGGCGCCGTCGAGGCGCTGGCCCACCACGCCTCCGACGAGATCAAGGCGCGATACCTGCCGAGGATGGTGGCCGGCACCTGGACCGGCACGATGAATCTGACGGAACCGCAGGCGGGCTCCGACTTGTCGGCCGTGCGTACCCGCGCCGTGCCCGACGGCGAGCATTATCGCCTGGTCGGCTCGAAGATCTTCATCAACTGGGGCGAGCACGACGTCGCGGAGAACATCATCCACCTGGTCCTGGCCCGGTTGCCGGATGCACCGCCGGGCACGCGCGGGATCTCGCTGTTTCTGGCGCCGAAGTTCCTGGTCGACGACCATGGCCGGCTCGGCGCGCGCAACGATCTCGTCTGCGCCTCCATCGAGCACAAGCTCGGCATCCACGGCTCGCCCACGGCGATCATGTCCTACGGCGACAACGGGGGTGCCACCGCCTACCTCGTCGGCCAGCCCAATCACGGCCTGGAAGCCATGTTCACCATGATGAACCATGCCCGTCTGAATGTCGGGCTGGAGGGTGTGGCGGTCGCCGAGGCGGCCTATCAGAAGGCGGTCGCCTATGCCCGGGCGCGCGTGCAGGGCAAGCCGGTCGGCGGTGCCGAGCGTGCCTCCATCATCCATCATCCCGACGTGCGGCGGATGTTGATGGACATGAAGGCGCGCACCGAGGCGATGCGCGCGCTGGCCTACGTGACGGCCGGCTGCATGGACCGCGCGCGGCACCATCCCGACGACGCCGAGCGGCGTCGCAGCCAGGGCCGCGTGGAGTTCCTCACCCCCGTGGTCAAGGGCTGGTCGACGGAGAGTTCGATCATGATCGCCTCCACCGGCATCCAGGTGCAGGGCGGCATGGGCTACGTCGAGGAGACCGGGGCGGCGCAATACCTGCGCGACGCGCGCATCACCACGATCTACGAGGGCACGACGGGTATCCAGGCGAACGACCTGATCGGGCGCAAGCTGGCGCGGGACAGGGGCGCCAATGCGGCGGCGCTGATCGGCGACATGCAGGCCGAGGTGGCGGTGCTGGCCACCGTCAACGATCCCGACCTGTCGGCGATCGGCACGGCCTTGGGCGCCGGCGTGAGATCGTTCCAGGCAGCGACGGAATGGCTGCTCGCCAACCACGACGCGAACCCGCGCGAAACGGCAGCCGGCGCCGTGCCGTATCTGAAGCTGACGGGCGTGGTGGCCGGCGGCTGGCAGATGGCGCGGGCGGCGCGGATCGCCAGCGGCTTGATCGACGCTGGCGAGCCAGCGGCCGCGTTCCTGAAGGGCAAGATTGCGACAGCGCGCTTCTATGCCGAACATGTGCTGCCTGAGGCCGAGACCTGGCGCCTGGAAGTGACCGCCGGCGCCGCCTCCACCCTGATGCTGGCAGAAGCTTCGTTCTAGCGGCCTGTGGGTATGCGGCTACGACACCGCTGCCCGACAATCTTGCCGCCGCGACCTATCCCATCTTCGCCGGCGTTCTGCCGGAGGATAAATCCAGGCTGGTCAAGGCGCTGAAGAAGGCCGGGCACGTGGTCGGAATGTGCGGCGGCGCCAACGACGCCCCGACGCTGCGCCAGGCGCAAATGGGGATCGCAGTCTCGATGGCGACCGATGTCGCCAAATCTGCGGCCGGGGTCGTGTTGACCGATCCGGGCCTCGCCGGGGGTGACCAAGGGCGTTCTCATTACGGCGCTGCCCACTGGCATTCTGGCCGGGCTGTTCATCGCGACCTGCGCCTTCACCTTCGTCCTAGACACCGTCAAGCTTGCCGCCTTCCGCAGGTTGGAGACCGCATGAGTCGCGACGGACGTGGCGCACCAGGCCACCTGGCAGTGAACCAGGTGCTGACTCCGGAGGACGTGGCCCGGTCGAGGGACCGGCAACGCGTGCTGACGGCGCGATCAGGAGGCCGCAAGACGACCCTGTTGTGGCTGCTGGTCGGGCCTGGCGTGTTGGCGATGCTCGGCGAGAATGACGGTCCCAGCATACTCTCCTACGCGGCGACCGGCGCCACCTATGGCATCGGCTTCTTCCTACCGTTCATCGCCGTGACGTTCCTGGCCGCCTATGTCGTGCAGGAGATGGCAATGCGCCTCGGGGCCGTGACGCACCGGGGCTACGGCGAGTTGGTCTTCCAGCGCTTCGGCCCGTTCTGGGGCTGGCTGTCTGCCGGCGACCTGGTGCTGACCAACCTCGTCACCCTCATCACCGAGGTGATCGCGATCCGGGTCGGTATGAGCTATTTCGGCGTGCCGCCCGTCGTCGCCGTTGCGAGTGCGGTGCTCCTGGTGGCCGTCAGCACATGGGGCGCCCGTTACTGGACGTGGGAACGTCTCGCGATGGGGCTGGTCCTATTCAACCTCGTATTCGTCGTGGTCGCGGTCCTGGCCCATCCATCCCCGTCCGCCATCGCGTCCGCCATGGCGACGTGGACACCGCTTCCGGCCGGATCCTTTCAGACCTTCCTGTTGATCGCAGCGTCCAACATTGGCGCCACCGTCACGCCCTGGATGCTGTTCTTCCAGCAGAGTGCCACCGTTGACAAGGGTCTGACCCCGAAGGATATCGGCCACGGCCGGTTGGATACCGCGATCGGGACCGTGCTGGCCGCGTTGGCTGGATGCGCTACGGTGGTCGCCGCGGCGCCGCTGTTCGCCCATCACGTCGATACGAGCCATTTTGAGGCTGGCGCCGGCTATGCCGAGGCGTTGCGACCCTTCATCGGCGCACCCGGCGCCGCCTTGTTCGCGCTCGGACTGATCGAGGCTGGAGCCATTGCGATGCTCACGATCTCGGCCAGCACAGCCTATGCCGTGGGGGAGGTGATGGGCGGCGCGGGCCACAGCTTCAACCGCTCGATCCGCTCCGCTCCCCTGTTCTACGCCGCCAATGTCGGGATGGCGTTGCTGGCGGGCGTGCTCGTGCTCGTGCCCGACATGCCGCTGCTGTTCATCGCGCTGAACGCCAATCTTCTCGCCATCATCCTGATGCCGCCGGCTCTGGTGTTCCTGCTGATCATGGCGAACGACCCGGAGTTGATGGGGTCGCGCGTGAATTCGACGCTGACGAACGTGGCGGCGATCGCGGTCGGCGTGCTGATTGCGGTCGCCGGCACCGGCTATGCCCTGGTCGCCTTCCTGAACTCCCTGTCGCCGGGGCACGGCTGATGGACCGGCTCTCGGACGGACACCCGCAGCAGGAACTCATCGAGGCCTTGGAGCCGGACCAGATCGTAGCCGCGGCGTCCCGGCCGCTCCCGCGCTATGTCATGAGCCGCAAGGTCCGCCTGGCGCTTTATGCGCTGCGGATCTTTGCCTTACTGACGGCTGGTCTGGTCCTGTACACGTTCGCGCCGGGCCTGAAAGGCTTGTAGCTAAAGACTGAAAGCCTGTTTTGGAAGTCATGGTGCGGGCAGTCGCTTGCGGTTTGGGTGGACGGCGCGGTGAAGCATGAGGCAGATCATGGCCAGGATGACCATAGCCTCGGACACCTCTGGCAGGTGCTCGTAGCCCCGGGACAGCCGGCGCCAGCGGCCGAGCCAGGCAAGTGTGCGCCCCGCCACCCACCGGCGCGGCAGAAGGACGAAGCCCTTCGCTCCCCGGGGCCGGCTGACGATAAGCAGCGCGAAGCCGAGCAGGAAGCAGGCCAGGATTGCTGGCACGCGGTTGTAGCCGCTGTCGGCGAACACGGCGCGCAGCCAGCACTACAGCGGCTTGATGCGCTGGAGCAGGCTGCCTGCGCCGTCGGCGTCCTGGATGGAGGCGACGTGGACGACGACGCCCAGCAGCAGCCCCTGCGTGTCCACGGCGATGTGCCGCTTGCGCCCCGTGACCTTCTTGGCAGCGTCGTAGCCGCTGGGACCGCCGGCTTCTGTGGTCTTCACGCTCTGGCTGTCGATCACCGCGGCCGTGGGACTTGGCTCCTGGGCCGTGCTCTCGCGCAGCATGACCGTAACCGATGGTCTGTGGCCCTGACGGTAGTCATGCCACTGGGCCGCTCCAAAACCGGCCTGACCGTCAAGCCACTACCGTCAGGGCCACAGACCATAGCTTACGGCTGACGTCAGACAACCACACCACATCCGTGTGTTAACATTGCTTGACTCGCGCATAGGACCGGTCAAGGCTGGGTTTTCCACGCCAGTCGTGCCGTGTGACGGCCGGCAGGCACTACGGGTAGCCGACTGCGCCGGGGACGCCGCTCTGACCGGACAGGCCGTTGCGGTTTGGGCTTGCCCATCCTGCATGGCCTGACCGAACTGACCCGGCGCGGCGTTGCAGACTAGCATACCGTCCCACCCCAAGAGGCACGGAGCACGCAGGATGGACACCGCAACCAAGCCCAACGCCCTCACCGCTCCCCGCGCTGCAGTCGGCGCGCGCCTGCTCCGCTCGCGCGAGGCCGGGATCATGGTGGCGTTGCTCATCATGGTGATCCTCCTTTCGGCCGTGTCGCCCGAGTTCCGCACGGCGGATAACCTGCTGAACAACGCCCGCAACCTTTCCTTCGTCGGCATCGTGGCACTTGGCCAGGCCATGGTGATGATCACCGGCGGCATTGATCTTTCGGCCGGCAGCATTTGGGGCGTCACCGCCGTGACGACCGCGGCGCTCATGGAGCAGGGCTGGCCGACGGTGCTCGCGGTGGGCGCGGGCCTCGGCCTCGCGGCCTTGTTCGGGCTGTTCAACGGGCTGTGCGTGACCAAGCTACGCATGCCGGCCTTCGTGCCGACCCTGGCGACGATGAGCATCGCGCGGGCGCTGGCCCTGGTGATCACCCGGGGCAAGTCCGTCAACGATTTCCGTCCGGAGGGCGACCCCTTCTTCGGCCTGGGCGGGGGCGACACGTTCGGCCTGCCCAACCCCTTCCTGTTGTTTCTCGTCCTGGCCGCCCTGGCCTGGGTCGTGCTCGACCGCACCGTGTTCGGCCGCCAGCTCTATGCCGTGGGCGGCAACGAGCGGGCCGGACGCCTGAGCGGGCTGGAGGTGGACCGGCTCAAGATCTCGGTTTACGTGATCTCGGCCGTCACCGCCGGCGTCGCGGGTGTGGTCGAGGTGAGCTACCTGTCCTCGGCCATCGCCAACCAGGGCCTCGGCAAGGAGCTGAGCGTCATCGCCGCGGCGGTGATCGGCGGCACCGCCCTGACAGGCGGCGAAGGCACGGTGCTGGGCGTCCTGGTAGGCACGGTGATCCTGGAAGTGCTGCGGAACGGCCTCGTGCTGCTCGGCACCGACGCCTACTGGCAGGGCATCTTCGTCGGCGCGGTCATCATCCTGGCCGTGTTCATAGACCAACTGCGCAAGGGCCTCTGGCGAAGATAACGGCCCGGCAAAAAACATCCTGGGAGGAAACAACAATGATCCAACGACGCAATCTGCTCTACACGACGGGCGCTGCCGGCCTGGCGACGGTCCTGCCATGGGGCCTGCTGGCCCAGGAAAAGCAGAAGGTGTTCGCGCTGGTGCCGAAGCTGGTCGGGGTGCCGTTCTACGCGGACGTGGAAGCCGGCTGCAAGGAACAGGCGAAAAAGATGGGCGTCGAATGCCTGTTCACCGGGCCGACCCAGGTGGACGAGGGCGAGCAGGTGCGGGTCATCCGCGACCTGATCACCCGGGGCGTGTCGGGGCTGGCCATCGCGCCGAACAACCCGGACTCCGTCGCCGCCGCCATCAACGCGGCGCAGGCGAAGGGCATTCCGGTCATCACCTTCGACTCGGACGCGCCGAAGACGAAGCGCTCGACATTCGTCGGCACCAACAACCGCGTCGGCGGCGAGATGGGCGGCAAGGCGTTCCGCGCGGCGCTGCCCGGGGGCGGCACCTACGCGATCATCACCGGCGGGCTGGCCGCCGCCAACCTGAACGACCGTATGGCGGGCTTCAAGGCGGGACTTGGCGACGGCTTCAAGGAGGTGGGAGGCTCGCCGTTCCCATGCGAAGACGACAGCAGCCGGGGCATCCAGATCATGCAGGACGTGCTGGCCAAGAACCCCGGCCTGTCCGGCTTCTTCTTCGCCGGGGGCTGGCCGATGTTCGCGCCGGAGGCCTACACGAGGGCGCTGCGCAGCCGGGCGGACGACGTGAAGGCGGGTAAGTTCGTCGTGGTGTCGTTCGACGCGCAGGAGCCGCAGCTTCGCCTGATCAAGTCCGGCCTCGCCACCGCCCTGGTTGGCCAGCGCCCGCGCGCCATGGGGGCGCAGTCGCTGATCGTGCTCAACACGCTACTGGCGAAGCAGAGCGTCGAGCCGGTCTATGACACGGGGGTGGACCTGATCGACGCGAAGAACGTGGACCAGTTCCTAGGCAAGTAACTGGGGCAAGTAGCGCGCGTCATCCGCCGGGGAACGTAGGGAGGCAGACATGCCGGCACTGCTGGAAGTCGAGAACGTGTCCAAGACTTTCCCCGGCGTGAAGGCGCTGGAAGGCGTGTCCTTCGCCGTCGAGCCCGGCACCGTGCACGCCGTGATGGGCGAGAACGGCGCCGGGAAGTCCACGCTGATGCTGTGCATCGCCGGCGTCCAGCGCCCGGACCCCGGCGGGCGGCTGATCTTCGAGGGCCATCCGCTCGACCTGCACAGTACCCGCGACGCCAACCGCCACGGCATCGCCATCGTGTTCCAGGAGCTGAACCTGGCCCCGAATCTCTCGGTCGCCGAGAACATCGCGCTGGGCCGGGAGCCGCGCCTCGGCGGCATATTCGTGAACCGCGCCGCCATGCGCGGCGAAGCGCGCCGAGTCCTGCACCGGCTGGGCATTGACCTTGATCCGGACACCCGGCTCGGCAACCTGACCATCGCGCAGCAGCAGATCGTCGAGATCTGCAAGAGCCTCGTGCACCAGCCCCGGTTGCTGATCCTGGACGAACCCACATCGAGCTTGTCCGAGGCGGAAACGCTGGTGCTGTTCCGCGTGATCGCCGACCTCAAGCGGGAAGGGGTGACGATCCTCTATATCTCCCATCGCATGCGGGAGGTGTTCGCGCTGTGCGACACCGTCACGGTGTTGCGCGACGGCAAGCACGTGCGGACGATGCCGCTTGCCGGGACCGATCAGGACGAGATCGTGCGCTTGATGGTCGGCCGCGACTTGGCCGCCGTCCAGCGCGTGCCGCCCTCTCAGGAGGAGCGGCCCGTGGTGCTGTCCGTCCGCAGCCTGACGCGCGCGCCGCAGTATCGCGACATCAGCTTCGACCTGCGGCGCGGCGAGATCGTGGGCCTGGCCGGGCTGGTCGGCGCAGGACGGTCGGAAACGGCGCTCGGCGTGTTCGGCGCGCCGCCGCCGGACGCGGGCGAGGTGTGGCTCAACGGCGCGCGCATCACCGTGGACCGGCCGCTCACCGCCATGCGCCACGGGATCGGCCTGGTGCCGGAGGACCGCAAGGGCCAGGGCCTCGTGCTCATGCACGGCGTCGGGAACAACCTGACGCTTGCGGCCCTAAGGCGCTTGTCGAATGGCGGCATGATCAACTTCGCGGCGGAGCGGGGGGTCGTGGACAAATATGTGCAGCGCCTGCGGGTGAAGACGCCGAGCCGGGACCAGGTGATCGGGCTGCTGAGCGGCGGCAACCAGCAGAAGGTGGTGCTGGCGAAGTGGCTGGCTACGCACCCCGCCGTGCTCATCATCGACGAGCCGACGCGGGGCGTGGACGTCGGCGCCAAGGCGGAGATCTACGCCCTGATGCGCGAGCTGGCGGCCGAGGGGCTGGCGATCCTGGTGATCTCGTCGGACCTGCCGGAGGTGCTGACCATCTCCGACCGGGTGCTGGTGATGCGCGAGGGCCGCATGATGGGCGAGCTTTCCCATGCCGAGGCCACGGAGGAGCGGATCATGGCACTGGCAGCGTTGGAGAAGGCGGCGTGACCTCGCCGTGCCGCGTGAGCTGGTCCGTAATCCCGGTGCCGCGGCGTCCAGGGTCCGTCGCGTCACCCGGCTTCAGCTCCTTGCCGAGGGATCGTTGGGGGCCGTGACTTTGCCGACGGCTGCCCCCGGCCCTTTCCGGCCCAAGTCCTCCATCATGAAAGGTCTGGCATGATCGGGTTCGCTCTCCTTGGCTGCGGCCGGATCGGCAAGGTGCACGCCCGCAA
>JAABUQ010009764.1_pt1 | contig 12838 bp, 11 predicted proteins | sample 5560001 | NCBI WGS metagenome assembly JAABUQ01 (sample SAMN10711888, study PRJNA513371) | rock metagenome | isolation source: Antarctica rocks | place: Antarctica: Victoria Land, Finger Mt nord | collected 2015-12-18 | reverse complement strand
TCAGCCGCTGGCGCAGCACGTTCTCCTCCAGCACCACCCAGCGCAGCTTGATGTCGGGGTGCTGCTTCTCGAAGTCGGGCGCCAGCTTCTGCATCACCACCATGTCGCCGTTGTTGACGGTGCCGATAGTGAGCGTCGACTCGGCACGGGCGCCGGGCGCGGCCATGGCGAGGGCGGCGGCGAACGCAAGAAATGAGTGTGGCTTGTTCAACGGACGTTTCCCCAATTTTTTGTGCTGGCTCACGGCCGACATCAACTATTCGACCGATACTTTCAGGTCGCGAAAGCCGCGTCAAGCAGCGTCCCAGGACGGCAGTGCCCTAGCCGGGGCATCGCCCGCCTGGGCGCCGGCAGCAACCATCGGACTAGAAGCCCAGCTCTTCCTTCGCCCGCAGCAGCGTCGCCCGGCTGCCGCGCTCATAGAGCGACGCCAGCCACCGCCCGACTGGCCCGGCCAGGCGCGGGTCATGGCCCAGCTCGCCGAACAGCGGCCCGATGGCGAGCAAGGGCGCCGGGTCCGCCCCGCCCGCCGCCGCACGCTCGCGCAGCAGGGTGGCGAGCGGGTGGAGGACGTCGATCGGCTTCCCGGCCTCGTCCTCCCCGCGCGCCCGGCGCATCCAGGCCGCCAGCGCCAGCGCCAGCAGCTCGATGCCCTCGCCGGCAGCCAGGCGGGCGCGAATCGGGTCGATCAGCACGTTCAGCGGGGCGTCGGTGTTGACGCGCTCGACAGTGTCCTTGATGGCCGGGTTGGCGAAGCGCTCGATCAGGGTGCGCTTGTAGTCGGGCAGGTCGATGCCCGGCACGGGAGGCAGGGTGGGGCCGGTCTCCCGGTCCATCAGCGCGGCCATGTAGTCGCGCAGCAGCGGCTCGCGCATGGCCTCGTCGATATACGTCAGCCCGGCCAGGCGCCCCAGCCCGGCGACGGCCAGGTGGCTCGCGTTCAGCAGACGCAGCTTCATGGCCTCATACGGGGCGACGTCCGCCACGAACTGCGCGCCGACCTCCTCCCAGGCGGGGCGGCCGGCGGGAAAGCGGTCCTCGACGATCCATTGCGTGAAGGCCTCGCACACCACCGGCCAGCGGTCCGCTATGCCGTAGCGCTCGGCGATGGTGGCGATGTCGGCCGGCGCCGTCGCCGGGGTGATGCGGTCCACCATGGTGTTCGGGAAGGCGCCCTCGCGCTCGATCCAGGCGGCGAGCGCCGGGTCGCGCAGGCGGGCCAGCGCCAGCACGGCCGCGCGCAGCACGGCGCCGTTGTGCTGGATGTTGTCGCAACTGAGCGCCGTGAAGGCGGGCTGCGCCGTGTCCCGCCGGCGGCGCAGCGCCTCGACCACCACGCCGATGGCGCTGGCCGGGCGGGCAGGGTCCGCGAGGTCGCGCCGGATCAGCGGGTGCTCGGGGTCGAGCTCCTTGGTGGCGCGGTTCAGGCAGTAGCCGTTCTCGGTGACGGTCAGGCTGATGATGCGGATGCGCGGGTCGGCGGCGGCGGCGAGCAGTGCTGCCGTGTCGTCGCCGGCGTAGGCGAGGCCGGCGAGCGAGCCGACCACGGTCGCGGCCTCCTCCGTGCCGCTGCGCTCGACTAGGGTGTACAGGCCGTCTTGCGGCGTCAGGCTGTCGAACATCGCCTTGTCCGCCGGGCGCAACCCGGCGCCGATGATCCCGAACGCGAGCGTGTCGGGACGCTGCTCCATCAGCGCGTGGGTGTAGCGGGCCATGTGGGCGCGGTGGAAGCCGCCGAGGCCGAGGTGGACGATGCCGGGCGTGACGGCGGCCACGTCGTAGCCGGGAACGTGGACCGGGGCGCGCAGCCGGAGGAGGTTGGCGCGGTTGAGGTCGATGGCGGTCATCGGGTGGGGCTTTCTTGGGACGCGCCTACGATGCGGCCATTGTCCGGAGAGGGTCAACAATTCAGGTGGTCCGCTCAGGTGGTGTGCGGCTCCTGCGGACGGCCGCGCTCCGGCACGGCCGCCGGCCCGGCCTGCGCTAGGCTGACCAGGTCCAGCCGCCGCAGCCGGGGCGCGAGCCAGGCGGTCCCGGCGACGATCCCAAGCGTGACCAGCCCGCCGCCCCACACCGCCGCCGGCGCTCCGAGCAGGCTGGCGGCGACCCCGCTCTCGAACGCCCCAAGCTCGTTCGACGAGCCGACGAACACCGATTTGACCGCGGCGATGCGCCCGCGCATGCCCTCGGGCGAGGCCAGGCGCTGGATGGCGCGGCGGATCACCACGCTGGTGCCGTCGCACAGCCCGGCCACGAACAGCGCCGCGAGCGACAGCGGCAGCGAGCGGGACAGGCCGAACACGACGATGCTGACGCCGAACCCGGCGATCACGGCCAGCAGGGTTTGCCCGGCACGGCGCTGCGGCAGCAGGCGGCTGGCCAGCAGCGCCGCCAACAGCGACCCGGCGGCGCTCGCCGAGCGCAGCAGGCCGAAGCCGACGGGGCCGACGTGCAGGATGGTGGTCGCGAACACCGGCAGCAGCGCTGTGGCGCCGCCGAAGAACACCGCGAACAGGTCGAGCAGCATGGACCCCAGCAGGATTTGGTCGCGCGCCACGTAGCGGATGCCCTCGGCGATGTTCTGCACGGCCGATTGCCCGTTTCGCTCAGGGTTCGGCAGCCGTTGCTCCGGGACGCCCAGCAGAAGGGCGGCGCAGGAGGCGGCGAACACCAATGCGATGGCGGAGTAGGTCCAGGTGGGTCCAAGCGTTGCCCAGGCGAGCCCGCCGGCCACTGGCCCTAGCACGTCGGCCACCCGCGACGTGGTGGCCAACAAGGTGATTCCTGGCAGCATATGCTGGATTGGCAGCACCTGGGCCTCCAGTCCCGACGATGCTGGGTTGTCGAAGGCGCGCACCACGCCAGCAAGGAACGCGAGCAGGAACAGGAAATGGAGCGCGTTGTGGCCCTGGCCCGAGACCAGGGCCACCCCGGCCGCGAGCATTGCCAGGAGGGCGGTGGCGGCCAGCATGATCCGCCGCCGGCTGTGGCGGTCGGCGACATGGCCGCCATACAGGACCAAGCTGATGCCGGGGATGGCCTCGACCAGCCCGAGCCACGCCAGGTTGAGCGGATCGTGCGTGAGTTCGTAGACCTGGAAGCCCAGCAGCACCGTCATGGCCGCGGCGCCGAAGCGCTCCGCCATGTTGGCGGCGAGGAAGGCACGGAACACCGGGTCGCGCAGGAGGAGGGACGGCGGCATCTAATGCGGGGCCATCCAATGGCGTTTCGGGAGCGTGATCAGGGATACGACTGTGGGCGGACAGGGGCAAGCGTCCGAGGGGAGAACGCCGAGGTCGGGAAGGCGTGCAGGGGGACGTGAGCCAATCAGGAAGCAGCGCCTGCCCGCGCCAGATAACCAAAGGTTGGGGCGGCAGATTCACCGCATACATCGCGCCCGCCTTCTTCCCGGCGCACGACGAACTCGCCTCGCTCATGAGCACGTTCGCCGTGTTCGCCGGCGGCTACCTCATCCGCCCGCTCGGAGGCATCGCGTTCAGCCACTTCGGCGACCGGCTCGGGCGGCGCGGCACCTTCCTGGTGTCGCTCCTGGGCATCTCCCTGGCCACCATCGGCATGGCGCTGTGCCCCTTGCACCAGGCATGGGGCGGCTGGGCGACGGCGGCGTTCGTGCTGCTGCGGCTGTTGCAGGGGTTCTGCCTCGGCGGCGAGCTGCCGGGCGCGATCACCTACGTGTTCGAGACCGCAGCGCCGGGCCGAACGGGTCTGGCCTGCGGCTTGCTGTTCTGCTACGCGTCCTTGGGCGTGGTGCTCGCGAGCGGCGTCAGCGCGGGGCTGCACGCCCTGCTGCCGGCCGAGGCCATGGCGCAGTACGGATGGCGGCTCGCCTTCGGCTTAGGCGGCGTGCTCGGCATCCTAAGCTACCTGCCGCGCCGCCTGCTGCTGGAGTCTCCGGCCTTCGCCCTCGTGCGCGAGCGCCGGGAGGTGGAGCGGCTGCCGCTCGCGCTGGTTCTGCGGCGCGACCTGGGCCGGGTGGCAGCCAGCATCGGCACCACGGCGGCCGTCGCCGCGTTCAACGGCGTCCTGTTCGCCTACCTGCCGGTCTACCTGGTGCGGGTCGCCGGCTACCCGCCCGCCACCGTCGCCACGGCCGTGACCGCGGGCCGGGTCGCGAGCGCCGCCGCTGTTCTCGCCGCGGGCGCGCTGTGCGACGTGGTGCCGGCCCGCACGGTCTTCCATCCGGGTGTCGTCGCGCTGCTGCTGGCGTGCTGGCCGTTCTTCCGCGCGGTCGCCGTACCCGGCACGGCAAGCCTCGCCGGGCTGCTGGCCGGCTTCGGCGCGCTGGGGGCATCGCGAGCGGCGCCTTCGCGGTCGTGTTGGCCGGACTGTTTCCAGCCCGCGTGCGGTTCAGCGGCGTGGCGCTGGCCTACAACACCAGCTTCGCCCTGTTCAGCGGCCTCAGCCCCATTGCGGCGGCGGCCCTGATCGCCGCGACCGGTGACAAGGCTGCGCCCAGCTTCTATGTGGCAGCCGCCGCCGCCATCGCCCTCGTCGCCAGCTTCTGGGCTGCAAGGCTCGGCGGCCCGGCCGGGCACGGCCCGCGCGCGGATTGAGGGGATGGTTGGTTCGATGCCAGAAGCTGAGCTTCGCAAACGGGTGGTCCCCAACCGCTGGCCCGTCGCGGTTGCCGTCGTGCTGATCGCCTTTAACCTGCGCCCGGCCTTCTCCAGCATCGCCCCGGTGCTGAACGAGATCATGGCCGACACCGGCCTCACCGCCGCCGGCGCCAGCGTGCTGACCACCGCGCCCGTGCTGTGCCTGGGGCTGTTCAGCCCGCTCGCGCCCTGGCTGGCGCAGCGCATCGGCACCGAGCGGACGGCGCTCGCGGCGTTGCTGGCCATCCTGCTCGGCACCGGGCTGCGCGGCCTGGCGAGCGCCCCGGCGCTGCTGGCCGGGTCGCTGGTCGCGGGGGCCGGGATCGGGGTCGGCAACGTGCTGATGCCGGGGCTGCTGAAGCGCGACTTCCCGGACAAGGCGCCGCTGATGACCGGGGTCTATATTATGTCGCTTTCGATCGGGGCCGCGGTCGCCGCCGCAACGACGGCGCCGCTGCGGGTGGCGTTGGGCGGCTGGTGGGCGGGGGCGCTCGCGGCCTGGACCCTGCCGGCCGCGGTGGCGATGGCGGTCGCGGGCATAGTGTGGGCACGGCAGATCGGGCGACAGCCGATGGTGGGCACAGCGGGGGCGAGCGCAGCGGCGCCGGCGACGCGCCCTGGAGCCAAGCTGTGGCGCGATCCGCTGGCGTGGCAGGTGACGCTGTTCATGGGGCTGCAATCCATGCTCGCCTACGTCGTGTTCGGCTGGATGGCGCCGGTGCTGCGCAGCCGCGGCGACACCGCCGTCACGGCTGGCCTTGTGGTGTCGGTGTCGGTGGTGTTCCAGATCATCGCCGCCCTGCCCGCCCCCATCCTGGCCGCCCGGCTGCGAAGCCAGAGCGGGCCTGCCGCCGTCGCCATGCTGGTCGCGGCGGTCAGCTTCGTGGCGCTGCTGGCAGCGCCGCTGCCGTGGCAATGGGTGCTGTCGGCGGTGCTCGGCTTGGCGCAGGGGGCGGCGTTCTCGCTGGCCATTCTGATCATCCTCATGCGGGCGGGCGACAGCGCCACGGCGGCGCGGCTGTCGGGCATGGCGCAGGGCGTCGGCTACACGATGGCCGCGTTCGGGCCGCTGCTGGTCGGCGTGCTGCACGACCGCAGCGACGGTTGGAATGGCGCCGGGTGGCTGTTCGTGGTGGCCGGGCTGGGCGCGGCGGTGGCGGGCGCGCTTGCCGGGCGGGACAGGCTGGTGGGGTAGCGCGTCAGGGCAGCCGGGCGAGCCGTTCAAACAGCAGGTCGAAGAAGCCGTCGGCATCCGCCTGGTCCAGCCAGAGGGCGTTGGCCGGGCGGCCGGTGACGCCGAACCAGTCGGCCACCGTCATGCCCAGGGTCAAGGGGCTGGAGGTCTCCACCTCCACGTTGATGCGCCGCCCGGTGAACAGCCCGCTGGTGACAAGTCCTGGCCGCAGCAGGTGCGCGATGACGCAGGGGTCGTGCAGTGGCGCGTTGTCGGCGTCCGAGTACAGCGCCGCCACGGCCCGCGCCGCCGCGGTGTCGACCTGCCGCAGCCGGGCCATCCTTGCGGGCGTCAGCCGGACCTGGTGCGTCAGGTCGAGCGGCAGCAGGGTGAGCGGGACGCCGCTGCCCAGCAGCACCTTGGCCGCGTCGGGATCGGCGTGAACGTTGTACTCGGCGGCGGGCGTGGTGTTGCCGCCCGCGCTGCGCGCACCCGCCATCCACACCACCTCGGCGATGCCGGCGGTGATGTCCGGCGCCTTGACCAGCGCCATGGCGACGTTGGTGGCGGGTCCGAGCAGGCAAAGGGTGATCTCCCCCGGCGCCGCGGCGCGCAGCGCGTCGACCAGGAAATCGACGCCGTGCTGCGGCTGCGCGGGCGCCGTCGGCTCCGGCAGGTCGAGGCCGTGCAGGCCGGTGTCGCCGTGGACGTGCTCGGCGGTGATGGGCGGGCGCACCAGCGGCCGGGCGCAGCCGGCGTAGACCGGGATGCCCGGGCGTCCGCCCAGCTCCAACAATCGGCGCGCGTTGCCCTCGGTGCGCGCGAGCGGGACGTTGCCGGCGACCGCCACCAGCGCGAGCAGCTCCAGCTCCGACGGCGCGGCCAGGGCGAGCAGGATCGCCACGGCGTCGTCCTTGCCGGGGTCGGTGTCGATGATGATTTTCCGTGCCATGGCCCTACTTTCCATGCAGGCGGGCGGCCAGCGCCACGCAGGCCTCGAACACGTCGAGCGAGTCGAACGGGCGGTCCTGCCCATCGGCGGGCAGGATGATCGGGTGCCCGCCGCCCTGCACCGCGGCGCCCTGTATCATCAGGTTGTCCGGCAGGCCGAAGCCCTCGACGCTGAGGCCAGGAATTGGGTCAGGCAGCGCCGCCACCTGCTGGCGGCAGCGCTCGGCGAAGGGGATGGCGCTGTTGGAATAGCCGAACACCGGCCGGCTGCGGCCAAGGAACCAGCCGACCTCGATCAGCGTCCCGCTATCGGCCGACGCGCCGCGGAACGGCGTGAGGTTGGCGATGATGATGTCGCACGCTTCCATCATCGCGATGTCCTTGCGGTAGATGGTGGCCCAGGCGTCGGCGTCGCCCATGGCCTGGATGTGGCCCGCGTCCTCGTTGAGCGGCGGGCGGCCCTCGATACCGTGGCGTGCGCCGATTTCTACTTTGCGGCGCGCGTGGGCGACGGCATCGGGCAGGAACACGTCCGGGCCGGCAAGGTAGGCTTTGATCACGTCAGGTTCTCCGGCCCGAAGGAATGCGGCAGCAGCTCGGCCAAGCTGGTGCGCAGCAGCGTGGTTCCAGCAGCGTCCACGATATGCACCAGGGTTGCCGCCGTGCCGAACTCCCGCAGCTTCTGCCGGCAGCCGCCGCAGGGGGTGCAGGGCGCGCTCCCGCCGCCGGCCACCACAATTTCGACAATGCGGCGTCCGCCCGCCAGCGCCATAGCTGCGATGGCGCCTGCCTCGGCGCAGGTGCCCTCGGGATAGGCAGCGTTCTCCACGTTGCAGCCGGCGTGGATCGCGCCCTCGGCGGTGCGCAACGCCGCGCCGACGGTAAAGCGGGAGTATGGCGCATAAGCCGCATTGCGTGCCGCCAGTGCCGCATTGATCAGCAAGTCTTGAGACATCTCTGACACCTATAGCCGCGTCGAATGACTGCTCGTCGTGGGTGGCGGTCCTCGTCGGTAAAGCTTCCCGTTCACCCCATCCTCAAACCGGGATTTCTTCCAAAGCTATGAGTACCCTACCGGTCCAAAAACTGCGTCATAAGCAACGCGTCTTAGGACCATTTTGTTGATGCATCTAACCTCGACATCTCCATTTTCGATTGGTCTTCCAAACAGCGCCAGATTAGGAATGATTTTTTAGTTTCATAGTCAGCAATATGATGGTTATTTGAGAAAGCAGCAATAAACGGTTTGAAAGTCCATACTGCGTCTCAAATGGAATGCTGCCAGTACGAAGCATGCTGAAATAAGATGGATAGTTCAATCCGTCAAATCCCGCGGAGCATGCCGCCTTGGCTATATCTCGTATGATGTCATAGGAATGCCTACCAGCAAGGAACAACATCTGAACTGTCATGTCGAGGCTCTCAAATTCCGTTACTTTGTTTTCCATCAAGAAGTGCGTTAAGTTAAGTAATTTCAACGATCTTGTAGCAGAAAGCGTTGCGATGTAAAGCTCGTCCTCTGCTGTAGCTCGACACTCGTGTATACAAATTTCAATATCCTCTGAGGCGTACATCACTGGAAGATCCATGGAATCTATTCTGCCTTGGCCACTGAATGATTGTGGAGGGCTATCGTATTCCGAAAACTGGGCGGGATCGTTGGCCGCTTTTCGAAGCCGATAAAACACCTCACCTGGCGTCACGATTGTAGTTGGATACTCAGATATGATTCTGGCGATAATTCCTGATCGTAGCGATGTCTGTTGCAACTCCTTTAGAGGCTCAATTTCGCCAATCATCCACAGTCTAGGGCCATAATGAAAAATGCAAGCTCCGATATTCTTCCGCAATAATAAGAGATCAGGTTCAAGCCAGGAAGGCGATATGATACCTGTTTTATTGCTATAATTGAACTGCAAAATAGGAGCGGCGCCATAATCACAGTGGTGCATTGTCCCAAGCATGAAGAAACGGTAAACGAGTATCTCAATTGTTCTCTTATTAAGCTTACGCCCTTTAAAGGATCGGCAATTAGGGCAGGTCCCGTCTTGCTCTGATCCAAGACGCTCCGCGTCGAGCTTGAGTCCTTGGTCACTTAAGCAATCAGAGCAAAGCAGAGTTTCTTGAAGATCGCTCACGCACCAGTCCGCTTTCGAATTATAGTACCATACTTTGTAGTATCCGTATACGCAACATTCCCACCTCTGCCTAGCTCCTTCCTTCTCTACGCTGGTAATCCCGCGAACAGTCACTTTGGGTCGAATGCGGTCAGTCAACAAGGCTGTTGGTGCGTCACAATCAACGCTCCTTCACATAGGGCTGGCCGCTGGCCTTTGGCGGGGCGCTGCGCCCGACGAAGCCGGCGAGCAGCACCACCGTCAGCAAATAAGGCAACGCCTGCACCGCCTCAACCGGGAACGCGCCGACGCCAGGCAGCACCACGCCTTGCAGGCGGATGGCCGCGGCGTCCAGCAGCCCGAACCCCAGGCAGGCCAGCAAAATCGGCCAGGGCCGCCAACCGCCCAGGATCATGGCCGCGAGCGCGATGTAGCCGCGCCCGGCGATCATGTCGCGCCCGAACCCCGCCCCCTGCGCCGTGGCGACCGCGGCCCCGGCAACCCCGCACAGCACGGAGGCGATCAGCACCGCCGCATAGCGCAGTCGCGCCACCGAAATCCCAGCGGTGTCGATCGCCGCCGGGTGCTCGCCGCACGCGCGCAGCCGCAGCCCGAACCGGGTGCGGCCGAGCACGTAGGCGCTGAGCGGCACCAGGGCGAGCGCCACGTAAACCGGCGCCGTCTGGCCGCCGACCAGCGCGCCATAGACCCGGCCCAGCACCGGAACGTCAGCCAGCGCCTCCGTGCCAGGCAGGCTGATGGGCAGGAAGCGGGCCGTGGGCGGCAGCGGCGGCGTCTGCCCGCCGAGGCGGAACCAGGACAGCGCCAAGGTGGCCGTCAGCCCAGAGGCGACGATGTTGATGGCCATGCCCGAGACCACCGGGCTGCCGCGCAGGGTGACGCAGGCATAGGCGTGAACCAGGCCCAGCAGGCAGGAGGCCGCTATGCCCGCGACCAGGCCCAGCGCGGCGTTGTCGGTCAGGGCGGCGCAAGCGGCGGCGGCGAACGCGCCGACCAGCATCTTGCCCTCCAGCCCCACGTCGACGATGCCGGCGCGCTCGGACACCATGCCGGCCAGCGCCGCCAGCAGCAGCGGCGTAGCGAGGCGCAAGGTGGCGGCGAGCACCGGCAGGATAGAGTCGAGGGCCTCCACAGCGTCAGGCCCCCCGCTGCCCCAGCCGGCGTTGCCCTAGGCGATTCTGGCCCAGCAGCCGCGCCAGCGCCGGGCGCAGCATGTTGCCCAGCGCGCCGGCGAACAGGATCACCAGGCCTTGGATCAGCACCACGACCTCGGCGGGGATATCCGGCGCGTCGAAGGCGAGTTCTGCGCCGCCCTGGGTCAAGGCGCCGAACAGCAGCGCCGCGGGCAGTATGCCGGCCGGATGGTTGCGCCCCATCAGCGCGACTGCGATGCCAGTGAAGCCGTAGCCGCCAGTGAAGCCCAGCAGCAGCCGGTGCTGCGCGCCCAGCAACTCGTTCACCGCGACGCCGCTGGCCAGCGCGCCGGACAGCGCCATGACCAGGATCGTCGTCCGCGCCTGATCGACGCCGGCATAACGGGCGACCTCGGCGCTCCCGCCCATGACGCGGAGCGCGTAGCCCCAGGGGGTGCGCCAGACCAGCAGCCACACCGCGACGGCGGCCAGCAGCGCCAGCGGCAAAGCGAGGTTGACCGGCGCAGAGGTGGAAAAACCGAAGGAGGACAGCAACGGCAGTGTCGCGGCGGGGGTGAACGGCCGGGTCTCCGGCGACATGGAGCCGGGCGCGATCAGCACGTTGACGACCAGGTAGACCGTGAGCGAGGCCGCGAGGAAGTTGAACATGATCGTGGTGATGACGATGTGGCTGCCCCGCCGCGCCTGCAACCAGCCGGGGACGGCGGCCCAGGCGGCGCCCAGCGCAGCGCCGCACAGGACCGCCACCGGGACCAGCAGCGCGGCCGGCAGCGCCTCCAGGTTCAGCGCCGCCAGCGCCACGCCAAGCCCGGCCATCGCCGCTTGGCCCTCGGCGCCGATGTTGAACAGCCCGCCCTGGAACGCCACCGCCACCGCAAGCCCGGCGAAGGCCATGTCGGTGGCGTAGTAGAGCGTGTACCCGATGGCGTCCGCGGAGCCGAGGCTGCCGGCCGCCAGCGCAGCCAGGGCCACGGCCGGGTCGTTGCCGGTGGCCAGCACCAGCAGCGCCGTGACGGCGAGCGCCAGCAGCAGGTTCACCAGCGGCAGCAGCGCCAGCTCCGCCCAGCGCGGCAGGACGTTCAAGCCGCGCGCCCTGGCCCGACGCCGGCCATCAACAGGCCCAAGCGCCGTTCGGTCGCGTCGGCCGCCGCGAGTTCGCCCACGATCCGTCCGTCGGACATCACCAAGATGCGGTCGGCCAGCGCCAGGATTTCATCCAGCTCGACCGAGACCACCAGGACCGCCTTGCCAGCGGCGCGGCAGGCCAACAGGCGCTGGTGGATGGCGTCGATGCCGCCGATGTCGACGCCGCGGGTCGGCTGGCCGACCAGCAGCACGGAGGGTTCGCGCTCGATCTCGCGCCCCAGGATCAGCTTCTGCTGGTTGCCGCCCGACAGCAGCGCCGAGCGCAGCGCCGGGTCGCCGGGCCGCACGTCGTAGTCGTGCATCAGTTGGTTGCCATGGGCGGTTATCTTCCCAGGCGACAGGAGCCCGGAGCGCCCGCGGTAGGCTGGGTCGCCCTGGTAGCCGAGGATGGCCGAGTCGGCGGCGCTCGCCTGCCGCAGCAGGCCGCTGCGCAGCCGGTCCTCCGGCACATGGGCCAGCCCCTGGCGGCGCAGCGCGGCGGGGTTGAAGCCGCGCCCCAGAGAGCGCCCCGGAAAAACGGCGCGACCAGCGAGGCGGATTTCCCCGGCGCTGGGGTGGCGCATGCCCGCTAAGGCTTCCAACAACTCGCTTTGGCCGTTGCCGGCGACGCCCGCGATGCCCACGACCTCGCCACCGCGCAGCACGAGGTCGACACCCTTTACCCGCTCCGCCCCCGCCGCGTCCCGCACGACGAGGCCGCTCGCCTCCAGCAGCGCCGGGCCGGGGAGCGGCGCCGGGCGGGGGGCGAGCAAGGCCAGCCGGCGGCCGATCATCAGCTCGCCCAACTCGGCCGCCGAGGTGGCGGCGGTGTCGCGGTGCGCCACCATCTGCCCGGCGCGCATCACCGAAACGCGGTCGGTGACGGCCATGACCTCGCGCAGCTTGTGGGTAATCAGCAGCACGGTCCGGCCCTGGCTGCGCAGCGCACGCAGCACGCGGAACAGGTCGTCGGCCTCCTGCGGCGCCAGCACCCCGGTCGGCTCGTCCAGGATCAGCACCTCCGCGCCGCGGTGGAGCGCCTTCAGGATTTCGACCCGTTGCTGCGCGCCCACCGGCAGGTCCTCGACGCGCGCGTCGGGGTCGACCCGCAGGCCGTAGGCGTCGCCGAGCCGGGCCAGCTCCTTGCGCGCCCGCGCAGCACCGCCCGCCAGCAGCGCTCCGCCCTCCGCGCCGAGCAGGACGTTCTCCAACACGGTGAAGCGCTCCACCAGCATGAAATGCTGGTGCACCATGTCGATGCCGAGGCGCATGGCGTCGCGGCTGTCGCGGATGACGGCGGCGCGTCCGTTCACCAGGATGCTGCCCGCATCGGCCTGGTAGAAGCCGTGCAGGACCGCCATCAGCGTCGACTTGCCGGCGCCGTTCTCGCCGACGATGCCGTGGACCGTGCCGCGGCGGACAGCAAGGTCCACTCCGCGGCAGGCGCGCACCGTCCCGAACCGCTTCTCTATGCCGCGCAGCTCGATGGCAAAGGAGGCGGTTTCTGGCAAAGTCAGTCCGGGCAGGCGTTGTCGCTCATGTAGTCATGTACAGTGATGCGCCCGGCGATGATGTCGGCCTTCGCCTGGTCGACACGGCCGCGCATCCCGGCGGTGACGACCGGGGCGTTGTCGGCGTCGAACGCCAGGCCCACGCCGTCCTCCGCCAGGCCCAGCAGCT
>JAABUQ010009763.1_pt1 | contig 12839 bp, 19 predicted proteins | sample 5560001 | NCBI WGS metagenome assembly JAABUQ01 (sample SAMN10711888, study PRJNA513371) | rock metagenome | isolation source: Antarctica rocks | place: Antarctica: Victoria Land, Finger Mt nord | collected 2015-12-18 | reverse complement strand
TATCTTCTGTGAGGGTAGGTGTAGGGTATCTCATTCCATTAAGCGTTTCTATCCCCCTCTATCAAGCGTAATAGCCCCAAAGCAGCAAATACCGCCTCGCTATGCACATCGTCTTCCTCGTTGAGTCTTGATTCACCCAGCCCCGCAAGCAATGCCGCTAAACGATCAACCAGTGCAGCAAATCTCTCCATCCATCCATCCCTTCACGCCCCACACCCTCAGACCCGGCTCCCGTAAGCTCGCTCACCCGCCTTCTTCCACCCCCGCTTCCCATACCCCGTCGGTCCAAGCTGCAAATTCGGCAACGGCGGCCCCCCCCCAACATTCGGCGCGGTCTTCAGCGCCTTCGCCATCAACGCTGGGAAGTTCGGTGTTCCCCACCCAGTGACCGCATCCCAACCTTTGGCCGCCGGAAAGCCATCTCCGCCGCATCCTACGGCGGAGCCGGAAGTGATGTCGGTGAAAGTAGTGTGACCCTGAGTATACAGCCATGGGTTCAAAAAGCCCATTGGGGATTTACCGGCTGCGATGAGAGCGTCATTGACAAGACTGAAGATCGCCGCCGTGGCGGGGACGGAGGCGCTGGTGCCGTCTAGGACGCGAGAATTGCCGTTCCAGATTGTTTGGAAGTGGTAGCCGTTGGCTGCGAGATCGGGGTACCCACGGCCGGCTTTGTTGTAGAGGGATGCCTCGATTTTGAGGCCGTTGACGTAGTTGGTGACAACGCTACCGTTGGTGCTGGCGTTGCTCGGTCCTTGGAATCCGGGCTGTGCAAAGTACCTGCTGAAGCCGCCACCACTGGCGAAATTATTACTAGGGTTTAGGGCTACAATCTCGGGTTTGTAGCCCGTTGTTGCGCCGACAGCGGTAACGTATGGACATGTGGCGGGGAAGACGGCGAGGAAGGTTGCAGTGGTTTTGCCGTCGTTGGTAACACAGTCTCCTTGGACTCCGACTCCAGAATCCCCACTCGCCGTGAAGAAAGAGACGCCTCGCGCACCTAGCTGGGCAAATTGGTTGCAGACGCTTCGGGCGTAGGCTTCAGGCACTGTTTGTTCGTCGTCTCCGTAGGACGAGCTTATGACTTGAGGTATATCCGTAGTGAGGATTGATTGAAGGAATGTCATGTACGGCTCGTTTATATTTTGGGCTGGATACATTGTCAGTCTCAGAATTCGATGGGACGATAAGTCGAAGTTTGCACTTACGTGTCTGTGCGTCTGGAACCCAATTTCCCTCATTTTGCTTGAAGCCAACATTGTACGTGGTCAATGGTGTTGGAAAACCAATACCAAGAATGGTTTGGGCGTCCAGGTTACCTTCCATATTCTTCAGTGTGGTAATTTGTTGTTGAGTATCTGGAGTCTGCTGGGTGTCCCCTCCATTGATGAAAGTTTGATTGAAGGGAGCTCGGCTTCCAGTGAAGTTGCGAAATGCGTCAGGTCGATAGAGTTTCAGAAATTGCATAACATCTGCGATGTTGCTATTTTCTTGCATGTAGTTGGTTATGGCAATCCTGTTCTTGCCAGGAACCTTAGGTGTATAGTCGAGCGTCCCGTAGAGTTTTCGCAGACAGGCTGGTGTCACAAGATTGAAGTCGCATCCTGCAAGAGCAGCCTTGGTCACCTCTTTCAACTGTTCATTCCCTGCAGGAACGGCAGGGTTGGCGACCTCGACAGGCTTGAGGGTCTTTCTGAGGCCCTGGGGACGGAAAAAGGAGTTTGTAGGTTGGATGGTGTCCACGTGTTTATGTAAGCATGCTGGTAGTGACCAGACAGGTGCTCGCACCAGAGAATCGCCATCCTCGTGCTTGAAGACGGAGTATTTTGTATCCAGAAGACGCTCGATCTGGCGGACTGGTAGAGAGAGTGTGATCCAATCCTTTGCTGGTGTGTAGGAGAGTGAAGACGCCTCGATTCCATTGGCAGAAAGCCAGTCGTGGACGAGTTCCAATGTGTCGTCCTTGGGCTTCACGAGCTTGTTCACTTCCTCTTTCGACAGATGTTGACCATAACGAGAGTGGGAAGGGCTCGAAACTATACATTGTCAGCGCTGTGCATTGCGAGCTTGCAACTGTTGCCGTTTGGGACTGCGTACCTTCATAGAGATGGCGTTCAAGCTCGGGGAAGTTGCCTTGCTTTAGACCTATCTGCAGAGTGATGATTTGGTCTGGGGATGCAGAGCCTATTTCGGACCATTTGGGAGGGACAGTGTGGGAGTCTTTGATAGCATGGTCGGAGAAACGAGCGTGCAGAGGTGAGGCGAGTGTTGTGGTTACGGCGAAGAGAAAGGCCAATAAGTTGGCGAGGAATGACCGCATGATTAGGAATGATTAAGGGTGGCTTAACAATGAATCAATGATGATGAATCAACGAATGTGTGAAGGACTGAGTGACAAGAAGAATGAGTGTGATGGTCATGCAAATGAATGTGGGGGACAGAGAGGAGGGAAAAAGGAAAAGAGCTTCTTTACGGGCAAACACGCAAACACTGGGATGTTGTGCAAGAGTGAAAGGTTTAGATCTGAAGGAGAGGTCGATGGCATTATTATCCCGAGTATCCACCAACTCATCAGCAAATCACAATATGGTTGGACCAGGGCAATGCATGAGATCTCTTGGTGTCTCCTTGCTCCATTGGTGCACGCAAGGCTGTGTGGTGTAACACTTTCTTGACCAGACATCCTGGTATACGATTTGTCCATCGACTGTTTCACGAGATGCCAATTTCAATGCGTGTCTTACAGTGAAGTTAGCAACAACATAAACTCGTGCAGTGGCTGTTGTTCTTTTCTGCCTCGAAGGACGTCCTCCAACAGTCTCAGCCTCACGCCGTCTTGTCAGAGCTTCAACACTAGGCCACAAACAGGCAAGGCGATTGACATTTTCCAATTAGGGCACAGCTCGTTGCAACAACGTTCAGGCTGTAAGGTCGCTGAAACATCAAACAAATGATATTAAAGGGTGGATCCTGCTGCTGCTCTTCAAAGGGAATGCCATCCATCCCTCCCGACCAACATAAGACTGCGGTCAACCTACTGTAGGAATGTTTCACCCTCCATTAATCAATCCTAGTATATGCCTACATGTTAACCTATCAGTAACCCGATCTATTGATTATCATGCTTACGTTGCCTTGACAGGATTCGCATACTGATCCATGTAGTATCGATGGTGTTTGGGAGAAGCAAGTTCCCATCTATGCCTGATATCAGAACCTTGCGGCTGTTCAGGTCTTGGGCGCCTATGGTGCGTGCTAGAGCCTAGAACTCTTACGCTATGTCCTCCAGATGCAGAGCCGGCTCGATGTCATCGGCTCCACCATTTAGCACGCTGACATCTACGAATCCAGATTAGGACGCCGCACTTGTCCAAATCAGAGATGACGCCGCCCATTAGGACCAAGAGACTAGTATTCAGGTCGCAGCTGGAGATGCATACTGGTCGATGTGATGTTGGCATATGCTACAGATCCATGAGAGGAAGAAAGGGACACGAGCCAAGGTTACTGGGGAGTACTTTGGCAATGGCCACAGGGAAAGGTGTCATTGCGAAGAAGAGTAGTGGTTGTCATCCTACTATCATACACATGGATTGTCCTATCCATCCACCAACCATGCTGAGTCCCACGAATGCGCCGTCCAATGCTTTCCAAACCATGCGAGAAAACATGCCCATCATATCGACGCTCTCCCCCTGACCTTCGCCCCACTAGCCCTATACCACAAATCCCCGCCCCACCTCATCATCCGCTCACATGCAGCCGTGGGCCCATCAACAGCAGGTCTGACATCCAAATAGAAGACTGGCTCTCCTGTAGGCTCCGGCTGGCCAGAATAGTAATCAATGACATATCTCACCTCCCTCTTCTCGCCGGTAGGTGTCATTCTATGCACAAACCAATCGTGTCGATCGAATGGCGGTTCGCATCTACACTCCATCAGTATGTGAGACCACCTCGACCTAGCATAGCTTGCTCACCCAAACTTCGACGGATACAACCACCCCGCCAATCCCAGCATCCTCGCCTTAGGGGTCATATCTCCTGGCCTTCCCATAAACCTCACTAACTTCGGTTTCTCCTCCCTTCCCTCCATTTCCTTCTGCCATTTCCCCACTTCGAGCATCAAACCCCCCTCTTCCTCCCCCCTGGAGCAAACCCTCCAAGCCTCCTTCAAGCCTCCCGCAAACCGTCCCTCCCACCCTTCGATCTCGGCCCACGCTCCTTCGTTAAGAAAATTGTGCACGGCGACCATACTCTCCACGGCGTCCTCGGGCGTATCGTCGTAGCCTTTGCGCAGCATGGCGTTGAACATTTGCTGGGGAGACGGGTACTCCCAGTTGCTGTTGACGTCTCCCCTGGGGATGGAGGAGGTGGTGCGAGAGGTTGGGAGAACAGTCCTTTGGGAGGTTTCGCGATCTTGGGAGAGGGTAGGCATATTATTTAGAGGATTTAGTCTCGGGAAGGTGGAGGGTGTGCTGGTGGATGTAGTGCTGGTGGAGGAAGGAAAGGCGACTGGGCAAGATGAGGCGTCTGCTCGGGGGGTGGGCGACTGCTGTGGGGGAAATGGGCTTGGTGAGGCGGAGGAGGATCTGTGCATTGGGCAACCAGGCTGTGAAGGATCAGCTATGATTTGGGATTCGCAGAGTCATGAAATGCGAACCGGAGGAATGGCATCTGATTTTGATAGAGCATGAGGCGCAACGGATTGAGGGGCGTCGGCAGTCTCCGCCCAGAACCAGCCCATGGTAGAAGACTCGCAATGGACCGAAGTATGTGTATCTTTTGAAGGCTATGGCCTTGGTGAGAGGATGTGCTTTATGGGTTGAGAAAGCGGGAGGTATTAGATTAGGGATGAAGGTTAATACTTATAGAAAGATGGTTAAAGATGGACCTCGGGAGATTCCGAAAGCGTTTTGCAAACAAATGACGTCCGTCCGCAATCTTGCCCTCAATGAAACAATGTTCACAATATGGCGCTCACAGCTATTTGCTGGCTCCGATGACAGTGAACCCCAGTGTTTGATTCTACGATGAGAACGGCCCTCTATTTTGGCCGACTATGCCTACGCCAAAAGCCCCAACGACTAATTGGAGCCTTCGCCCGCCATGAACGGCATTTCTCAATTCCAGCGTCATGGCCAAGATTCCAAAAGCCCCCGCAGCCTGCGCCGGGTGTTAAACTCACTCTGCTGAGCTTACTATCACCTGCTGCGTTTGTAGCGTTGAGCGAAGAAGACGACGGAGATGGCAGAACACCAGAAGAGCATATGCTGGAGGCTTCGAGGGCAGAGATTGCAAAAGAAGTGCCCGAAGACACGCATGGTATCAAGCGATTATGGAAGGCCGTATATCTGGTCGCATATACATACATCGTTGAGCCCATCGCTACCACCGGCCGCTTCTTGCACCTCGTTATCATCTTCGTACCCGTGATAGCAACAATCCCAGCCCTGTGGTTTGGTCGAAGGCGAAAAGATAGAGACAATGAGCGTATAGGTACACTGTGGTGGTACTCCTTTCTCGTTCATTCAATGGAAAGGGCAGGGCCAGCCTTCATCAAGGTACAAGACACGCAAAAGGAGCTCGCTATCTTGGCTGATCTCCGTTCTAGTTGGGTCAGTGGGCTGCATCGAGATCAGACATCTTCCCTCGGGAAATGTGCAGTACCATGTCATCTCTCCACTCCGACGCTCCAGCACATTCCCTGAAGTACACCAAGCAGACAATTATGAAGGCCTTCGACGGCCGACCTTTTGAAGACATATTCGAGGAGTTCCATGAAAAGCCCCTTGGGGTGGGAGCAATAGCCCAAGTCTATAAAGCTCGCCTGAAGCCCGAATATGCCGTCTCCGGCGACATCGATATATCCCAAGCACCCAACATGCGCCAACGAGTACGTAGAAACGTCGATGTCCTCGTCAAAAGCACCCCCCAACGCGTCCCCTCCTCCTACGTCGCAGTCAAAGTCCTACACCCATCCGTCGAACGCATGGTCCGTCGCGACCTCCGCATAATGGCTTTCTTCGCCTCCATCATCAACGCAATCCCGACTCTCGAATGGCTCTCCCTTCCTGACGAAGTCGCCCAATTTGGGGAAATGATGCGCCTCCAATTGGACATGCGCATCGAATCCGCGAATCTAACTATGTTCCGCAAGAAATTCAAAGATCGCACTACAGCCTGGTTTCCCTTCCCCTATACCGATTTCACAACCCGGCAAGTCTTAGTCGAAGAATTCGCACAAGGAATCCCTCTCGCCGCCTTCCTTGAAGACGGCGGCGGTGTCTTCCAAAAGGAAATCGCAGACGAAGGCCTCGATGCCTTTCTCCGCATGCTGTTAATCGACAACTTCGTCCACGCTGACCTACACCCTGGGAACATCATGGTCCGCTTCTATAAACCCGAGCGCATTGACCTCTCCTTTGGGCGGCACAAGCAATCCGACTCCCCCAAGAATTCCACAGACGTCACAGAAGATGTGCTCCAACAACTGCGTCCCCATCGGCACCACCCCGATGCTTGGGCTGCTCAATTAGCGGAGCTCGACAAAGAGGGCTATCGCCCCCAACTAATCTTCATCGACACCGGCCTGGTCACAGCCCTCAACACGACCAACCGCAAAAACTTCCTCGATCTTTTCAAGGCGATCGCCGAGTTCGACGGATACCGCGCAGGGCATCTTATGGTTGAGCGGTGTAGGCAGCCCGACGCTGTAATCGACGACGAGGTTTTCGCGCTAAAGATGCAGCATCTAGTGCTAGGGGTGAAGAGCAGGACGTTTGCACTGGGGAATATCAAGATAGGAGATGTGTTGAATGAAGTCTTGAGTATGGTACGGCAGCATCATGTGCGGATGGAAGGCGATTTTGTGAATGTAGTCATCTCCATCCTCCTGCTCGAAGGAATCGGACGGACGCTAGATCCGTCTTTGGATCTCTTCAAAAGGTACTCTGCCCTTTAATCCCCCCCATTCTAGTGTCTCTAGCTGCAGAATTTGTGCTGATGAACCCGTCAGCGCCCTACCAATTCTCCGCCAATTAGGCGCCCAAGGCGGTGGTACCTCCCTCCTCAAATCCGTAAGAGAGGGTGACACTTCCATGTTGAAAGTATGGGTCGGGCTCGAATCTCGCCAATTCTTGCAAGCGAGCGCGGATCAGGTCGAGGCGTGTGTCATGTACGATCAGTTGAGTCCTAATATATAGACAGAGCAGGAGGGGGGTTTGGGATTACTTTAGGGGCGGCGTTTGGGATGGCACAGAGGGCTGGTCTGTGCGTGCCTTAGGAAGGCGTGAGCCAGGCATGCAGAGGGGAGTGGCCATAGCTGTGCTGTTGGGGACTGGAAGGCGGGAGAAGAGAGCGAGTGAGCGTCTCCTGTACTGGGACAATGCCAGTTGGTGACTACTAGATGAAGAAGCAAGACATGAGATCCTTAATTTTGATTGAGTAGGAACGAAAGGCTTGCGGATGCTCCGGGTGGCCAAATCCAAAAACATGGTTGAGAGGGCCTGATCTGCAGATATTTTAGGATAGGAGAGGTATCCTGTTGCGCAATTAACCCCCTCATAAATGATACTTGTCTTCGTATTGGTTCCCCACGCCTTCTTGCGTCCTTCTAAAACTCGCCAACTCGACTCCTCTACCGGCTTCTAATACTCGCCGATCCATCTCCTCCGCCTCCTTCTACTTGGCCTAGAATCGTGGCACGGAAGGGAGTGGAGACAAGCTAGTATTATCTGTGCAACGTGGACTGTGGCACGCCTCGATGCCCCTAAACAATGGCAGCTAGGTACCCGGACCGTCCCTAGACGCGTGCCATCGCTCTCCTCGTGTCCTTGAGCAGAGTCCTAGGAACATCTCGCTAATGAACAAATGCACAATCTTAGCTCTTGGAGTCCAAATGCGATACTGTGATCGAGTAGTGATTCATGACTTCTCTCGTTCTTCAACTGTTTCATAGAACGTGAGGAGGCGGCGCTCTATAATATTGATTGGACCGCGAGTACTTATCTTCGCAAGAATGAGGCGTCCGATCGGATCCTTTACTTCAGCTGCGGACGGGAGCTGTGTCTTCCCTTCAGCTCTCCTCCGCATTTCTATGATAATAGGTGGATGTCAGATGAGATGGTTTGATGGGGTAGTAGTGGCTGAACAGTTGACTTCAGCTGCCAGGCATGTGTGATTTTTTTTTGGGATCCTACGGCGCTTGCGTCGAACGGCGCAGGAAACATAGAGGTCGCTGAGACTGTTTAGCTTCTGTTTGCCCTTTCTCTTTCTATCGCTACTTGCTCCTTGCAATTGTATTTTGTTTGTCTTGGTTGACCGCTTACACGATATCGACCTTTGCCTAAACCTATCATAGAGCATTAAGCGTCTCTTCTGTGCCGGATACCGCGTACGGCGATACACATCGCCCCGATGTCTTCTACCCCATCAGAAGTCAGCATGACACGACTCTTACTCCAGTTGATCCAGGCGTCGGATCTCTACCGGATCCTCACAACCAGTATATGATAACAAGGCATTCCATAGGGAAACCAAAGGACAAGAGCTTTTTCAATATCAAAAAATCGTTTGCGGTTCTGGGATCTCTTATCTGCCTTTTTGTCGCCGTCGTGGCCGTGGCACCCTGGACAATCATTCCTCGAAGACTTGGCTACACAGTCCAGGTGCAAGTGCTCGGCGTCTTGCTTTCTGTGATCAACAAATGCTTCTTAGTCGTCTCTCCCAAATTTTTCTTCGCCATGGAATGCAGGTGAGGCAAATCAACGCTACAAAATTACGATGCCATTCTCTGGAACAGCTTTTCTGTAAGCCAGATGAGCATTCTGTTGCGCTCGACCATCGTTGTTGCTATCGTTGCTCCAATCGTTCTTGACCTTGGTTACAAGGCAAAGATATTTCAGGGTGGACTGGGTTCATTGCCATATGTTTCTCAAGTCGGGCCAAGCACCAATTTCTACGGTATAGCCGGACCGCCCGGCCTTGAAACTAACGATACGGGCAGCGGGTGGAGTACTATTGGAGTCACGTACATGGCCAATGCGACAAACCCATGGTACTCGGCTACAAGAAATAATAACCGCAGTACCCCTTTGCCTCAATTTCCTGCACCATACGGCTTCAATACCCTAATGCTCTCTGAATCATCCACGGCAATGCTTGACATGCCAATGCCAGAGTATGTCAATGCTTTGCAGCAGAAGCTTCTGAACTTAAATAATGCTGGAACATTTATCATCAGTGCAACTGTTCATGCCATCGTCACAACTAATAACGACACCGTCGAGGCTCATCGTAATGACACAGTATTCTGGGACTCATTTGAATCCTCGAAGAACGATAGTGCTACTCGTCAAAGCACTGTTGGACCAGACGGGCAGAACATCGACATCCTTGCCAACGATTGTGGTGGTACCTCCTCATGGTTGCTTTTGGGTTTCCATCCACGTACAACAGCCGGTCAAGCTGCGGAACACAGTTTCCATTCCAACGCCCTGATGTTCAACACTCGTCGCAGGATCTGCGATGGTACCTGGAGTCTGACGTCCGAGAAGCTGCAACTTGAAAGTGGGAAGTGCACTACGCAATCCCCAATTCCAGATCAAACCATTTACAGCAGGTTTAACGAAGGATCCTTCTTTTTTTCGATATTATACCCCCCATCCCTTACCGAGTTCCTCAATCCCTGGGCTCCGGCCTACCATGGAAGCCTCGGTCTCTGGCTACCTCCGATCTCTAAACGAGATCCCTGGTTGATACCCTTGTTCACCACGGTTGTCGCCAGCGTGTACTGGTCGCGCACGACCGCTGCATCCGGCTACTATAGCTGGACCGACAAAAACGTGTCCTCCCCACCGCCTGTCCACGAGCGCTACAACAAAGCCGTATTCTAATATCCCGCCAACATGACCAACGAGACCCTCAAGCTCCAAGTCCCTGTCATATCGCAACACTCCCGGCTCCTCTACTTCATCCTAGCCATCCAACCCACCCTCTGCCTCCTCAAGTTGCTCTTGGGTCTCATCCAATATGACAGCCCTCTCGACGGCAACTTCGGCATGATCGCCCTCCTCGCAGGCGTCCGGTCTTCCACGCTCCCATTGCTCAAGGGCACAAGCATCTCAGGCGAGCTATCGAGACCGCTGCCGGTTACGATGCGGACAAAGAACATCCCCAGTGTGAGTGTCGAGCACAAAGGAAAAATCAGAGCAGGGACCCAGGTAGAATACGAGCTGGGAGGTCTCGAGGACAATGAGTTTCTGCCACATCCGTGGTTTTCAAAACCGAGGTCGACGCTCTTGTCGGAGGTCAAAAAATTTCTGATGAGGAGGAAAAGGAGCAGTGGTTTTTCGTCAGCGAGAGGTTGGTCTCGCGCTGAAACGCTGCAGATGGACTTTGTGGGAACGGAGACCAAATACGAGAGACTCCAAAGCCTTTCACGGCCCCGATGACCCCACCGGCATCCGGGACAGAGACCAAATCCGAGAGACTCTAAAGCCGTTCACAGCTCCGATGAGCCCACCAGCGTTGGCCAATCCTACGGAGGTTGCCCATGGCATTCTACTCGATCGCGATAGGCGCTGCTCTATCAGCACCCCCCCAATCCCCCTACTTAAAACCCATGATAAGAAAACTTTCCCTACTGAACCCAATCTCATCATCTCATCATCCACACCACCCACCCCCACCTCCTGACCCACCGCCTCCGCCAGACCGGCTTATAGCGAGGCAATACCCCTGCGCCTGTTTGTTTAGGGATAGTGATAGATGGTGCAGATGTATATAGAATAATCTCATGCATGAACCCTCTAACAGATAATCTCCAAAGGTTATCGAGAAAACAATGAGCCAAGCCAAATCGTGGGCAGTAAAGAAACCCGTTCTACCGCGGTCGTGGTCTTCCTCTAAATCGCTGCTAGACTTGATCCACCACGTTGTAATCGTGTTTGAACAAGAAGCTTTAGATTCCAACATGTAGGTAAACCTATACATTTCCGTGAAAGATGGGTATTGTGGTGGTTCTGCGGGGCTGCGGTCACTTTGCTTGGCGACCTGATTTTTCTACCACGCTCGGATAGCGCTTCGCCACTCGTAACATATAATCAGGATCTCCTGAATAGAGACGATGAAGGGGATAAGCACTCAGTACTGCGCGGTAGCATCTGGTGGTGGAATTAGCTCCGAGGAAGTGCGTGAAAGGGGAATGATTAAGTTGTCCCGATGGGGGATTAGGGGGGGGGCGAGGGAGGACCAGGGGGCGAGGGTTTGCTAGTGTGAGAGTGTTGTGAGCTAGCGCAGAGCCGCACTTTGAGAGAGCCGCAATCATCCATAGGGAGTGTGGCGACCTGGCGTCATTATCCACCGAAGCAGCAGTGCTTTCCGCATACCGAGGAGCCAATAAGGGGGAGGCTGACATATAAGGAGCAAGCGAAGTGGGGAAGGATCAGAATAATTGTCGAGGCGGTCAAACATATTTTGGCGACCTAGCGTCCTTCTACATCGAGTGCAGTGCTTTTTGCACTTCTGAGCGGCCAATGAAGTGGGTGCTGACACATTTGAAATAAGCGAGAAGGTGTCGTACTCCGAAGAAACGAGGCGCAAGCCACCTAGCGTCTTCGATTGAAGGCTGTTGGAGAATGGCTGGGGCAGTCTCTCCAGCAGCATTAAGCCAAATCAGGTCTAGGGTATTGCAATCCTGGATCACTATCAGCCAAGCTATATACCGAATAATAAGGGTTATGTTCAAAGTATACCAGTTCTATTAAATACTTTATTATTTATAAGGTTTAAATTAATTAATCAAGTATATAAATAAATAAAATAATTAAATTTTTTTATAATTAATAAATTATAAATTCAATTAATATTTATATATATATATATATAAAATATTATTTTTTTATTTATTAATATTATTATTTTATTTATTTTTATATTAAATTATAAAAATAATATATAAAAAAGTAATTATTTTAAACAAGATTTTTGATTATTATAATTAAGCTTTTAAAATAAAAATTATTTTTATTAAAAAAGAATTTTAATTAACTATTAATAAAAATAAAAAGATAAATATTATAAATATTATAAATATTAAATTAAAATACCCTTATTATAAAGGAACTTATATAAAGGGAAAATATTAATATTTAAATAATAATTTCCGTTTTAATAAATAAAAATAAAAAAATAAAAAACTCCTTTATAAAAATGATTAAAAAAACCGAAATAAGTCTTAAAAATATATAATTTCAAAATATTTTTAAATTTTAAAAAAATATTAATAATATATAAAAAATTTAAATAATTTCATATTTATTTTTTATTATATATATAATTATTTTGTTAATAAAATTAATAAAATAATTAAAAATAATAAAAAAGCCGAATTAATAAATATATATTATATTTTAAATAATTAATATTATATTATTTTAATAATAAAGTTAATTAAAAAAGAATATATAATATTAAAAACAAAATAAAGAAAATATTATTTCCTTTAAAAGATTAAAAATATATTAAGAACATTAAAATAAAAAACGTTTTAACTTTATAAAAACTTTAATATATATATTTTAAATATATTAAAATAATTTTAATAAAAAATATAATAAAAGTAAATATTAAAATAAATATTAAATAAAATAATAAATTTAAAAATATAATATTATTAAAATAATAATATAAAAAAAATAAAATTAAAGGAAATATTATTAATTATTTATATGAAAATTATATAAAAATATTTGTTAATTTATAAATATAAATAATTTTTAATTAAATTAATATTTAATAAAAGTCGATATTATTATATAACCTTTATTAAAATATTA
>JAABUQ010009762.1_pt1 | contig 12839 bp, 11 predicted proteins | sample 5560001 | NCBI WGS metagenome assembly JAABUQ01 (sample SAMN10711888, study PRJNA513371) | rock metagenome | isolation source: Antarctica rocks | place: Antarctica: Victoria Land, Finger Mt nord | collected 2015-12-18 | reverse complement strand
CCTCGGTGGAGCCGCAGCAGACGGTGACCTCACGCTCCGGGTCTATATCGATGGCGTAGAACTGCCGGTAGTAATCGCAAATCGCGTCGCGAAAAGGCTTGGCGCCCCAGGTGATGGAGTACTGATTAACGTCCTCCGCGATGGCCCTCTGGGCAGCGGCCTTGAGTTCCGGAGGCGCGGCGAAGTCCGGGAAGCCTTGGGCGAGGTTGACCGCCCCATGCTTGACCGCCAGGCGCGTCATTTCGCGTATCACGGATTCTTTGAACTCAGAAATGCGCGCGCTCTGAAAGCGACGCGCCGAACCCGTCACCATGAATCCGTCACCATTTAGCGATTTTAAGCTGCCTCACTTATGCCGGCGCGTCTTCTTTCTGGGCTTGGTTTTCGGAGCGGGTTTGGGATTGTAAGTGGGCAGGTCGGGAATGGTACTGCCGTACAGGCGGCGGTAGACATCGGCATTGCGCAGCACGATTTGCACATAGCCTCGGGTTTCGTGAAATGGCACAACCTCGATGTACTCGGCGGGTTCGCGGAACGGACCCCACGTGCGCCATAAGTTGGCACGAGTGGGCCCGGCGTTATAGGACGATAAAGCAATCTCGGTCTGTCCTCCGTACGAATTCAGCAGATTGTGGAAAAAGTAAGTACCGAGCTGGATGTTACGGTCGGCGGCCAGGAGTTGATCGGCATTGAAGCGGCGCATGCCGAAGTGACGAGCAAGATCGCGGCCGGTAGACGGAAGCAATTGCATCAACCCATAGGCGTTGGCATGGGACTTGACGGACGCGTTGAATTCGGATTCCTGCCGAATCAGTGCCGCCACCAGATAGGGATCGAGGCTTTCCTCGCGGCTGTGCTGCACGATGTAGTCGCGGTACGGGATGGGAAAGGCAAATTGCCAGAACGGAACCGGCGCCTGATCGAGCGGCATGTACAGGTATCCAGGCGCATAGGTCTTGATGTATCGCAGGGCTTGATCGGAAGCATTGCGAGCGGCGGCAAACCTTGCCAATTCCAGCGCATAGACGTTTTCTTGCTCGCCATCCACACGGGCGCCGAACTTCAGCTCCCCTTCGGCGAAATCGTTCAAGCCAGTGAGTTGAAGCAGGCGTGCCCGGTCCAGGCGGCTCTGCGCCTCTTTGCCCGGTTCGAAGCTTGGGAATTCCGGACGAGGCGGCCAGGAGATCGCATGGAGGAATTCGAGCATCGCCGGGCTGGCGGTCGCGGCCTGCAGGCTGGGCTGCGCCAGGCGTTCCCGGGCCACAATCGCGAAGTACGTATTCGGGTAGTGAGCGGCGAGTTGTTCGTAACAGGCGCGCGCGGAAGCAACATCATTCTTGCGCTCCAGAAGACGGCCCAGGAAGTAGAGCGCATCATTCGCATCCGGCGAGGTGGGGTATTGCTGCAACTGTGCCCGCAGCAGGTCAGAGGCGTCGCTGCCGTCTTTGCGATAGCTTTCAAAGGCCACTCGCCAGTGGCACCAAGCCGATCGGGCATCGGTGGGAAAGGTGGCGGAACAAGCACTGTAAAGCGGCAGATAGGTGGACGCATCGTTATCGGTACGAGCCTGATCGGCAACGTAGATCAACGCGTCAAGGCGCCAGGGTGACGCGGGATGCTGCCGTTCGAGCTGATCGAGGAACGGCTTCACATCCGCATGCCGGTCGCTCTTGCGGGCACAGCGGACGAGATAACTGAGCCGTTCTGCGTCCGCTTCCGGGTCGTCGACCTTGAGAGACGAGAGATATTCGAAAGCCGCTTGCGTGTTGTTGCTGAGGTAATCCGCTTCACCCAGGCGAACGCGCGCCAGGTCGCGTTGAGGGCCGCTGAGATCGTTAATGGCGGCAGCCAATTCGACACGAGCGCCTCCGGGCTGTTTGGCTTCGAATAGTTTCTGGGCCCGCCCCAGCATGGCTGCCGGCGTGGGAGGCGGATACGCGTCCGCAAGCCGCTGCTTCACCGTGACTAAAGCGTCCGCGGCGTCGCTGGCCTGCTTGGCGGTTGGATAGCGGTAGTACACGCGCTGATAGTAATCGGCCGCTTGAGCCAGATCGCCGGTGGCGTCGAAACATCGCGCCAGAAGCAAGTCGCTTTCCGGCTGCGGAATCACATCGAAGTACTTCTTGACGAGTTCCAGCGCCTGTTTGGGACTGTCTCCGTCCAGATCGGCCTTGACTGCAAGACCGGCGGCAGCGCCGACAAACGGGGACGCCGGGACGTGATTGAACACGTGCGTGGCGGACTCGGCGACCTCCGAGTAATTCCGTAAGGCATATTCGGCTTGTGCCCGGATATAGTGCGCATAGTCGTCCAGCGTGGGCGCGCTCTTTGCCGCGGTGGTCGCATAATCCGCAGCGGCGGCATAGTTCGTCAGGTCGAGTTGATGCTGCGCCACGGCGATAAGGCCTGCGGCTCCGACGGCTCTCGGGCTTTGCGACGGAGGCGCTTTAGGCCTCGCGTGGACCGTTTTCCTGGCCGGGCGGCTCGCCGCCCATATCGCAGAAGGCAACACGCCGCCCGCGAGGAGGAAACCGAAGAGCAAGGCGCGGACTGCCCCGCGAGCTACTCTTTGGTTCCAGAGGTTAAACCAACTGTCCTGGATAATCGGCTCCCAGTTTGAGTTCGTCGCCTTCGGCGGCACGGACGAGCTCGAGATGGAGATAATCCACCATCGAAGGAATAGTCATAAATTGAAGTCTAAATTTCTCGCGCGCCTTCTCGATATCGTTTTTCAGATAGACGTACAGATTCTCTTGTTCCCTGCCGGCGCGGCAAGCCTCGGGCTTGGCGAGTTCCATTTCCGCCACGGCGACTCGCGAAAAGCGCTGGGCTTTGATGTGAAGATTGCGCTGTTCTTCACTCAGATCCGCCCAGGCCGGCAGGTTCTTACTAACAGGGAGCGCCTGGTTTGTTCCGGGCGGAGCGGCGGAAGCGATCTGGGCGTGCAGGTCGCTGTTGACGCGTCGTTCGAGAACCGCCGAGGCCAATCCGGCGATGAGTTCCAGCCCATTCAGGTCCAAATAATCCGCATCGGCGGCAAACAGAACGGCGACCACGCGGGAGCCGTTCGCGATCGGAAAGAGGTGGGCTCGCTCGCTCAAATCAGGCCCGCTGAGTGGTCCTGTGACTTCACTCGGGGTCCTGAGCGCCACGATCGGATCACGCGATTCGATAGCACTCGCGAACGCCGGGGCAGCCGTCACGGGAAAGGAAAAGTTCTCGGGAGCGTGCAAGTTATGCTGGCCTCGCAGGGTCAGCACTCCATTGCTGAGTTCGAGCAGCGCAACCTGGTGCGCAAGTCGCGAGGCGCCATCGAGAACCGCTGACAGCCACTCGGCCTGAGTCTGGTAATTGCGCAGCCGGCGAAGAGCCTGGTTGAGCTCGTTTGTGACCTGCGTGCGGGCGGACTGGGCAGCCTGGGAATAAGCTGCGGTGAATTCGCGCTTGATCGTTTCCCAGGACTCATCCACAGCAGGCATCGTGAATCTAAAATTCTAACGGACGGCTGGCAACCACGACACGGCACTGGGGTCCACGGGCGCAAGGGTGCTGACGACGCGCCGTTGACGGCCCGCATGTTCCAGATCGAAAATGAGCTTGCCGTCGCTCTGGCTGGTAGCCTCGCCTTTCCAGGCCTCTTCGCCGTCGGCAACCTGCAGCTTCGAAAGCCGGAGGTTTGGCCATCCCCTGGCAAACGAAAAGTCGAACAGGCCTGACACTGTGTTGAAATCGTCATCCGCCGAGAGGCTCAAATCTTCGCCCGAAAAAGTTCCATTCGCGTGCAGGTGCTGAAGCGTATCGGCGCCGGTACCCAATGTGACAAACTCGCCTTCGGCATTTAGAAGGCCGCCGCGCCAGGGAAAGGCATCCGCCTTCGCGGCAAACCGGTAGCGAGGCGAGTAGGAATTCAGGCTCACGGCTCCATGCGCCTGTATGCGGCCTTCCGGCAATTTGATTTGGAGAGCGGCCAGTTGCAAAGTCGTTCCCTGCCAAACGAAATGCGAGGAGAGAGCGCCTAAGTTGGTTTGATTGACGGAGAAGTTTCCGATGAGCAAATCGCCTTCGACATTGCGACCCGCCAGCCACGCGGGAATGGCGCGCCGGGAGAAGCGTAGCCGGGCAAGAAAGCTTTGGTCCTGGAATGTGGGGCCGAGCGCCGCTTCGATATCGGCAAGATCAGCCGAAGGCAGTTCCAGGTGAAGGCGGGCGGGTCGTTTGGACGCGGCACTGTAGCGATAGCTGCCTGAGAGCGGCTGATGGCCCAAGGTGGTTGAAAAGCGGCTCAGATCGAGAGCGGAGTCGTCAAACACGACATGACCGTCCGAATGATCGAGAGGGGCGGCGAATCCTGGCGGATTGAGAGTGGAGCCGGCAAAATCAAACTGTCCCGACCACAGCGCCGGAGTTTCTTCATCCCGCCGGTAGGAAAGGTCGCCAGTGATGATGCCGCCTCTCAGGATCTCCAGCGCGGCAGGCGCGCCGAACCAGGCGTCGATGGTTCCCTTCAGCGCCTCCGCCGGAAAGTTTTGCGCGCCCAAAGAAGCGACAACGGTGGGTGAAAGCAAGTAAAAGTCGCCCGAAGCCTGCAACGCGCCCGCTGGAGCATCGAGCATCGCCGGGTGGAAATGAACACGCTCGCTGGTGACGTTGGCGTTCACGACCGCGGCGTGCAGAGGCGGGACCTTTGGCAGAGTAGCGGTCGCATTGAGAATGGCGAAATCCCCCGTCAGGCCACTCTTGCTCGAATAACCGATGGTTCCATCGAGCGAACCAGTGACAGCCAAGTCTTGTGGGATAGTCAGCCCCATGCGTTTCGCAAGCGGCAACAGATCCTGGACCGGCGCCTGGTCGAGACGCGTGAGGACGGACCAATCCGGGTGAGTGAGGACGTCGTTTGCCAGCAGTTCCAGCGCGACGGGAGTGGGATCACTGGCGCGCCAAGGAGCGGTTTGGAGGTTGAGCTTATGACCAAGCCCGTCTATGCCTCCGCGATAGCGAATGCGCCAGTCTTCGCCACTCGACGGCAGCAGATCCCAACGGTGAACGTCTTCAAGATGCAGTTCACCGGAGATGCGGAGCGCGGTGGATGGGCCTTCGATGCGAGCGCGCGAGCTGACGGTTCCATGCACACCGATGTCATGGCCCTCAAACAAGGTCGTGAGCTCGCTCAAATTGCTGGGGTCGAGCGTCACGTCGGCTTCAAGCTGATTCGCCTGGGCGCTGGCTGGGTTCACGTACCAATTCGCCGTCCCGCGCAGATGGCCGAACCCGTTTCCAGCGCGGTCGGTGCGGGCAGGAGATCCGGAAAAGCGAATGTAAAGCTTTCCAGAACGTTCCGGATAAATGGCGAGATCCGATTCGAGCAAGTAGAGCGTTGTTTTCCGCGAGCCCAGCTTGAAATCGATACGCGCGTCCGCGACTTCGAACGCGGGGAAAAGGTTGAGCGGCGCATGGCGCGGCGCGCTGAGACGGCCGACCAGTTCCACTACGTTCCAGTCGCCATTAGCGCGCTTGACCAGGTTCAATGACGGATCGACCAACCGCAAGCTGGAGATTTGCATGCGCCCGAAGAGCAATTTGTCGAAGCGAACGCGAGCCTGCAAAGTAGGCACATAGGCGAATGGCTCCTGCCCATAGCGAGGGTCTTCGCCGATGATGACATTTTCCAGAGAGAAGCCCGGCCCCGAGAACAAGCTGAAATGCACAGCACTGAACTGCACCTTGCGGCCGAGTGACGATTCGAGGGCCTGCTGAATGGGCGCGCTAAAGCGAGAGGCATTGATAAACGGGGCAATGAGGCCGAGGACCAGTAGCAGCGCCGCGACTACGGCAAATAAGGAGAAAAGGAGCCTGAGAGATATGATTTTTGGTCTTATGTGGGCTGCCTGGCTCAAATTGCACAACGACCGCAGTTTGCTGGTGTGCCCTGATTATAGCGTCGTTCGCCATGCTATTCTCGTCGCCGTGAATGGCGTCGGCCGTAGGCAAATAGCGATGATCTTCGACCTGGATGGCGTGCTGGTCCACTCGATGCCGCTGCATATGCTGGCCTGGGAACGATATCTGGAGAATATAGGGGTTCACGTTGCGCACATGGAGCGGCGGATGCATGGAAAGCGGAATCCGGAGCTGGTGCGCGAGCTGATCGGCAATGATCTTCCCGAGAAGATCGTTCTGGAACATGGCGCGGCGAAAGAGCGGCTGTTCCGCGAGATGCTGTTGCAATCAGAGCCGGCACAACACGCGGTCGCGGGCGTGCATGAGTTTCTTGAACGCCATAAAGATGTGCCCAAAGCGATTGGGTCCAATGCCGAACCGGCCAATATCGATTTCGTGCTGGATCGTTTCAAGCTGCGGGCCTATTTTCCGATCGTGGTGGATGGGTTTCAAGTGAGCCGACCGAAGCCGTTTCCGGATATTTATCTGCGCTGCGCTGAGCTTCTGGGTGTAACACCGGAGAAGTGCATTGTTTTCGAGGATTCTCCGATCGGAGTAGAAGCCGGTCGAGCGGCGGGAATGCGCGTAGTGGGCGTTGAGACAACTCCGACGGACTTCGTGGGAGTCGATCTGCATGTGATGGACTTCTTGGATCCGCAGTTAGAGCCGTGGATTCAGGCTCAGCAATCGGGTTGAGGCCCGGATTTGGGCTTAGGCGGCGGGGATAAATGCTGAGTTGGAATTATTTATCGAAGAGCCTTCCGGATATCCTTCAGCAGAAGCAGTAATTGGAAGGGATCGAGAGGGGAGGAATCGAACTCAAAATGCTCATAAAAGCGTCGGGCTGCGTCGTCGATGGCGTGAACCATTACCGCGCGGACCCCTACGATGTCCGCCGCTTCTTCGACCCGCTGAAGAGCATCAAACAGGAGAGCCTTGCCAAGACCCTTCTTGTGCTGTTGAACGTGCACCGCTAACCGAGCTAACAGCACGATTCCGATGGGATGATTGGCTAATCCCTTGGCGATGCGCTGGGGACTCTCGTGCTTGTGAACGGACCCCGTGGTAAGCGAGTAGTAGCCCACGACCTGGTCTTGTCGACAGGCCACGTACGTCTTTGCGGCATCTGCTTGCTGATTCGTCCAGGCAAACTTCTTTAGCCACGTCGTGAGCGTCGGATTTCCGCAGTCAAATAACGAAGGGTCGTGCTCCCGCCGGAGCTTCTCGATAAAGAATTCCGATTCGGTGGCCGGTTTCACGACCGCCGTTTTGCCACATGTCTCTCGGAAAAGAGCTTCTTAAGGCGGGGCTTCTCCTTGGCTGGCCGGTCGAGTGCTTCCATGAACAGTTTCCACTGGTCTTCGTTCAAGAGGAAACGGGTTTGGCTGGCGAGCGTCTCTTCGGCCCTCTCACGCGCAGCGCGGATGATGAAGTCGGTCACGTCTACACCTTGGCGGGCGGCGGCCACCTTGATCAGAGTCTCTTCGCTGGCGGTTGCCCGAAGTTGAAAGCGCCGGTCCTTGGGTTGTTCAGGTGTTGAGGTTGCCATGGGAGACTCTCAGTCGATTGTACTAACAACGTACTCCATAGTAAAGGAGCGGCCGGGTGGCCTTCGATGCTAATTTGCTTTTATGCGTACCACGATTGATTTGCCCGATCCATTATTCCGGGAGTTGAAGGCGTTGGCGGCACGACGAGGAACCTCACTGAAGCCGACGAGCGTATTGCTTTTGCGCCGGAGCCTTTCACGCTGGAGACGGAGTGGCGGAAGTTGACAGCTCAGGTCAGGCCGGCCCCAGAGGTCTGGACTGACGCATATCTCTGTGGGTTCGCTCGCGCCGGAGGGATGCGACTGGGACCATGGACGAAGCAGTGCTTTCCATCGCAGGCGAAGCATTGATGCTCAGGAAGTGAAGACCGCATCCGTCCGCATATTGCCCGTTTGGTAAAGACGCAATCGGGTTCCTGCAATCCGTCCGTCAAGTTGAGCCGGTTGATCGCGAGCGATCGGGCAGTATTTCGCGATGTCTTGGTTCGTTTTTTGAGAAACGGGCGCTTCCTTCAGTGGGGATTGGAAGCCGGATTCGGAAGGCCTGGGCGGTTCCATTGGCGGGAACGCTGTTTGCCATTCTTTGCTTACATGTTGTATGTAACGAGAACCTTTCTGGGTTGTATTGAGCCTTCGGACATTGCTATAAGCGTGCTTGGAAGTTCTGAGAACTGGACCTGATAATCGAAAAGTTCGGGGAAGGGATAGCGATCAGCATTCTCGAAGAACCACTTGGAATAATCTTGATAGTTCAGTCCGTCGCTTGATCCTTGCACGCGAAGCTCTTTGCGGTGAAAGGCGGGAGTTAGCGGCAGTGGTGAACGTCGGGCGTCGGAGAGAATGCAAATCCTGCCGCCATGTGCCATCCGGTTCTGAAGAGCGACGAATGCATCTGCCGTGCCAGCACATTCAAACCCGCCGGTGTAGGAGATCCCAGCCAATCTTGCAATGTCGTCCGGAGAAAACAGACTACGAGCACCAAAGTTGGCAGCAAACATGCGTCGGGGCTCGATAGGCTCAACGACATCAATGCTTGCGTGACCCCGTGAGTGAAGGTTGAACAAAGTCAGCAGGCCAATAGACCCAGCCCCCATCACCAGGATTGATGAGCCGACGTCCAGTTGGAGATTTAAGATACCCTTAGCGGTGTCGCTTGCGAGAACCAACAGCAAGGCAGTGGGCTCAGGCTTGGCCATTGGGATGAGCTGATCCGCGCGGACTAGAGCAAAATCCCTATGGCCGTAAGTGCCTACAGCATACCCGCCCTCCCGGACGTTGACCACCGAACTGCCGCACAGAACTATTTGAGCCACATTTTCATAACCTAGCTTGGCTGGCAAAGGCCGTTCAGCGGCAACCGGATCTTCTCCCCTAAACTGGGCTATCTCGCTGCCTGTGCTGATCGAACTGAAAAGCGTCCGGACCACAACCTCATCCGGTTTCGGTTGGGGAAGGTCTTTCTCAGACCAAGCAACCCGGTAAGGGGCTTGGAGCAAGAGAGCGCGCGAGCGCAAGAGCATACTTCATCGTAACTTTCTTGCCGCCTCCGATCGAAGGAGAACGCGAAGTGCCGCTACCGGAAGAGTGCTCTTGAGCAATGGTGAAGAGTTCCCAGGCTGCTACAATCCCCACTGATGTTTAGCGGTATCGAGCACTTCGCGATCGCCTCGCCCAACCCCAAACGGCTGGCTGAATGGTATGTGTCCTATCTCGATTTCGAGATTAGTTTCGAGTACGCGGGAAACTACTTCATTCAGGCGCAGAACGGCAGCTTGATTGAAATTATCCCCAGCGAAGGCGAGCGCCCCGGCGCAGGCATGCGAACACCAGGCATGAGACACATCGCGATTTCTGTCGACGACTTCGATGCCGCCTTCGGCCAACTTCAGGCGCAAGGCGTGAAGTTCGAGGGCGACGCTTATACGAACCAGGGGAATCGACTCGTGTTCTTTAAGGACGCCGACGGCAATCTGCTGCACCTTATCAAGCGCGACAAACCCTTGCCGTGACGGACGGGCAACGTGCTACAAGGGGCATGATTGCTCAATCGAGTTTTTAAAGCATTCCGTTATCCGGATTTCCGCGTGATGTGGCTGGGGGCCTGCACCTCTACTGTCGGCACCTGGATGCAAATCCTGGCGCAGAGCTGGCTCGTGTACCAACTATCGAACTCGTCGGTTTATTTGGGCCTGGACGCATTCTTCGGGCAGATACCGATCTTCCTTTTCTCGCTTTTCGGCGGAGTTTTTGCCGACCGTCAGAATCGTCAAAAGTTGCTGATTATGTCGCAGGTGGTGCAAATGTCTTGCGCCTTCGTATTGGCAGCCTTGGTGGCGACCGGACGAGTACACGTGTGGCACATCTGGTGCTTGTCGTTCACGGTGGGGCTGGCGCAATCGTTTGGAGGGCCTGCTTACTCCGCTCTGATTCCGACTCTTGTCCAAAAAGAAGACCTGCAGAATGCCATAGCGCTGAACTCGATTCAATTCAATCTGGCGCGGGTAGTTGGTCCCGCTATCGGCGGAATCGCCCTGGTAAAGCTGGGCGCTACCTGGTGCTTCGCCCTGAACGGAATTTCCTATATTGCAGTCATCATCTCGCTGCTGATGATCCATCCGAAGTTTGTGCCAGAGAAGACAGGGGAGTCGGTGATCGAAAGCATGCGGGAAGGGATAGACTTCATGCGCAAGCGCGAAGGCATGAAGAGCCTGATCGTGCTGGCATTCCTGGCCACTTTTCTGTCGTTCCCGCTGCTCACATTTTTGCCGGTGATGGCGCGCACGGTGTTTCACGGCGGACCGAACACGTTCACATTGCTGCTATGTTTTTCCGGAATCGGATCCATCACGGGCGCGCTGCTGATTGCGGGATTGCGCAGCCAGCAAGGGCAAGCGAGGCGATCTCTGGTGGTGATGCTTTTCTTAGGCGTTCTGATGGCGGCGTTTGGATTGTCGAAGAACCTGGTCCTCAGTACCGCGCTTGTTTTTGCGGCGGGAGCGTCGTTGATGGTGGTTTTCACGCTGAACACGTCCTTAGTGCAGCAGTATGTCAGCGATGCCATGCGCGGGCGCGTGATGAGCGTCTATAACGTGGCCTTCCGCGGCGGCATGCCGCTGGGCAGCGTCATTTCGGGGTTACTGATCCGGCAGAGTTCAGCGCCAACGATCATGACCGCTAATGGATTGCTAATGGTTGTGCTGGCGTTCTACTTTCTGCGGCTGCAAGGGAAACTTTCGAAACTGTGAATCGGGCGTTACGTCCCTCCTACAATGAGAGCGGATACATGAGCGTCCTGAGAAGTGGAACTCTAGCCTGTGTTTGTGTCGCGATGCTGGGTGCGGCGGCCGGAGTAAATGAACTGGCGAATGCGCGAGACCGGCAGGATTCGGCGGCGCTTGACCGCCTAGTGAAACAGCGTTCGGCGGCGGTGCAGCGAGACGCCAAATCCGCCGAAGCCAATTACGAGCTGGCGTTAGGGTATTCGTATAGCGCGGAAGTAGCGATGGAGCTCCGCGATAAGAAAAAGGCGGAAGCGCTGGCGGAAGCCGGATTGGATCCGGCGAAAAAAGCCGTTGAGTCGAACGGCGGCAAAGCCGAGTATCATCGCCTGCTGGGTGAATTGTGCGGGCAAGTGATTCCAGCCAATCCGCTTTTTGGCGCCCTGAAATACGGGCAGTGCGCGCGCGATGAGATCAGCAAGGCTATCGAACTCGACGGCAATCTGGCTTTGGCTTATGTAAGCCGGGGGGTGGGCAATTATTATCTGCCATCCTCGATGGGAGGCGGGTTAGACGTTGCCCTGAAAGATCTGGACAAAGCAATTTCGCTCAATCCGAACTTAGCGGAGGCCTACCTGTGGAAAGGGATCACTCTGCGCAAAGCGCACAGGGACGCCGACGCCCGAAAATGTTTCGAGCGCGCCTTACAACTTGATCCCAACCGGCTCTGGACCAAAGAGCAGCTCAGCAAGACTCCCGCTGCGTAATGCGGCGTGTCGCTCTGCTGCTGTTAGGAATTGTCACGACGACGTGGCTGCAGTTCGAGTTCTTCCCCGGTCACACCTACCTGCAAGGAGAGAGCCAGACCTACCTGCCGATACTCGAGCGGCTGGATGCACCTGGTTATTTGTCTCGTGATCTGGTCGCCACGCATCCAGACGTGGCTTACACCATCTATGACGAAGTGACGCTGTTGTTGCACGAGGCTGGGCGCATGAAGTTCAAAAACTCGCTCGAAGCGCAGCAGCTCTTCTGCCGGGCGGCGGGCATAGCCGGAGTGCTGCTGCTGGCGCTATCAACGGGAATCGGCGATCTGCCTGCATTTCTGATTGCGATGTTCGTCAATCTTGGGGCGACGCTCGGGGGTCCCGCACTGCTGCTGATCGATCCGGAACCGGTGCCGCGTGCCTTCGCCTTCGGACTGATTTTGCTGGCTGCCGGCCTTCTCGTCGAAGAGAAGCCGCTGCTGGCGGGACTCACCGGAGGCATTGCGCTGCTCTACCATCCGGTCATCGCGGCGCCTTTGTGGGGCGTGGTCCTGATAGCATTTGCGTTCGATGCGCGTTTGCGGCGGCTCTTTCGGCCGGCGCTCACCATTCTGCTGATCTTCATTCTGTTGCTGGCAAACCTGGCGCAATTACAGCCTGGAGTTGTGGAGTCAGAGGCGCTGCTGGGAAGAATCGCGGCGCCGATTGCAGAGTTACAACAGTACAGAACGCCCTATGTTTGGGTGTCGCTGTGGTCGCCCGCGGACCTGTGGAACAGCCTGGCGATCTATGTCTGCGGTGTCTGGGCAACGACCAGAATTTGGCAGTCATTGAACCGGCCACTGCGCTTGTTCCTAATCGCCTTGCCGCTGGCGGGCGTGCTCAGCGTAGCTGCTTCTTACTTGGCGCTGGAACGGCTGCAGTGGTACCAGGTTCCGCGCCTACAGCCTGCGCAAACCCTGCTGTTCACGGTAGCGCTTTCGTCGCTGGCCTGCGGCGTTGCCGGAGCCCGCGCTGCGGCGGCGGGAAAGAAGTGGGAAGCGACCTTGTGGTTTTCCATTGTTTTTGCGCTGCCGGTCAACACGCGGATTTTCGATCTACTGCGTGTAAACAGCGCGGCGCACTTGCGGGAATTCATGCTGTGCGTCACGCTGGCACTGGCAGCGGGCGTCACACTCACGCAGTGGCGAAGAAACCGCTGGCGACAGATCAGCTTACTGGTGTCCGTAAGCGCGGTTTTCCTGCTTCACATGTTCAATCACACCGGCGCAGCCCGGGAGATGGACCAGAAGCCCCTTCTTCAACTGGCCGATTGGGCGGAGACGGGCACCTGGGGCAGTTCCATGTTCCTGTTTCCCGACGCCGGGC
>JAABUQ010009761.1_pt1 | contig 12843 bp, 8 predicted proteins | sample 5560001 | NCBI WGS metagenome assembly JAABUQ01 (sample SAMN10711888, study PRJNA513371) | rock metagenome | isolation source: Antarctica rocks | place: Antarctica: Victoria Land, Finger Mt nord | collected 2015-12-18 | reverse complement strand
TATTATATTTTATTATATATTTTAATAAATATTAAATTTATTTTTTTTTAATTTTAAATTCAATTAAAAATTATTTCGTTTTAATTTAATTTTTATATTAATTTTATTATTAATATTATATTAATTTTAATATATTTAATAATTTTAAAAATAATATTAATAATATCGCTTTTATTTTTAATAAAAATATATATTTATCCTTTAATATATATCGAAATTATATTATTAAATATTAATTATAATAATTATAAATTAAAAAGGAATTTAATAATATATATTTATATTTACTTCTTTTAATAATATAACCTTAAATATAATAATAATTATAAATATTTTATTATAATAAATAGAATTATTTTACCTTAAATAGGTAACGGTATTAATTAAATAATAATAAATAAATTATTTACGGACATAATAAATAAAATATATAATATTTTATTATATTTATTTTATTTATTTAATATTAAATCTATATTCAAAGTTAATAAAATTAATTTTTTAAAGAATAAAATTTAAAATATTTAAATATTAAATAATATATAACTTGTAGAAAAAGCCAAATATTTTAAGATTAAATAATAGCAAACAATATTCGAGAAATCAAAAGCAAAGTATATTAAGAAGGAGAAAAAGAATATTATCGAAGCCAAAAAAAAAGAAAAAATAAAATAAAAAAGCAAAGAAAAAGGCAAGCAAAAAAAAAAAAAAGGAGGTATATAAAAAAGATAAAAAGAAAACGGATAAAGGAAAAGAAAAGGAGTTAAATAAAAGAAAAGAAAAGGAAACGGATAAAGAAAAAAAAAGGAAAAATAAACTTTTAAAAAAAATAAAGAATAAATCAAAAAAGGAGGATTCAATAATAACCAAAAGGAAAAAAATAAAAATATTAAAAATGAATTAAATAAAAAGGAGGAAAAATCCTATTATAATAATAAAATTAAAAAGAAAATAAAGTTATATATTATCAAAGGTATTATATATCCTTTAAAGAATATAATATATATAATATCTTTTTATACCCGATTCGATTTTATTTAATACTTTAATTTAAAATTAATTATTAAAGACGGATATAAAGATATTATCAAAGTTTTTAATAATTATTTATTATTTATAAAAATAAATTAATCCGATTGCTTATTTCTATTAAATAAAATTTTCTTAAATAATTTTATTCTTGCCCAATTTCTAATAAATAATATTAATATAAATAAAATAAATTAACGGTTTTTAAGAAATATCGATTCGAAAAGTATATTATATATTATATATCTTTTATATAAATATATTTATAAACTTTATATTATTATTAATAATATTAATAAAAATAATAAAAAAGTCAAAGCAATTTAATAAGATTATTATTATAAATAATAATATAATTTTTATATATTAATTAATAAAAAAGGAATAAATTCTAATATTTATATAATATATTTTTTATTCAAATTATTAAAATATTTTAATATAATATAATTCCTTTTTTTAAAATATATTATTTAATTTTTTTTAAATTATTATTAGGATCCGACGTTCCTTAAAGATATAATTAATAAAAACTTAAAATAATTAATAATTAATAATATAATTAAAGGTTTAAATATTATATTAACTTTAATTATTAAAGAATGTTTTATATTTGCTTTTGCTAGCTTAAGAACAAAATTAATAATATTTACTCTTTATAAGCAAAAGCAAGCGATAGCAAAAAAGGCAAAAGTAATAAAAAGAGAAATAATAAAAAGAAAGGAGCTAAAAAAAAAGAAATTAATAAAAAGGAAAAAAAGAAAAAAAAAAGGAAAAAAGGTATAATAAAAATATAAGAATATCGGGAATTAATAAAACCGTTTAAGTTATTTTATTAATAGAACAAATAATTATATAAAAAATAATTATATAAATTATAAAATATAATAAATAAAAAAGGCTATTAATAATTATTAATAAAAAGTAATATAATAATAATTATAATAATTATAGAATATATTATATATAATTAAGTAATATTTATAATATTATTTAATATTTAAGGATTAATATAATCTATATTTCTTTATATTTATATAATCTATTTAATAAATAATATATAATAAAATCCTATTATAGCTTTAAAAAAATATAAATATTATAATTATATATTATATATTTTTAATATATATTTATTAATAGAAATATTTTATATTAAATAATATATATTAATATTATTAATCTTGTCGATTATTCCTTATTATTAAGGCCTATTTATTAATAATCTCTATTCTTAAACTTAAACTTTATAATTATTATATACGTAGTTAGTAGCGGCTAACCCCGAAGGATATTAGTATATAGAGTCTGAGTAACTGAAGCAACAGCCTCTCTTGCCTTAGTTATTTAGACTCTATACTAACACCCTTTAGGGTTAGCTATTGCTAACTACGTACGTAATAGTTATAAAGTCTAAGCTTAAGAATATATAATTTTTTTAAATATAATATAATTTTTTCCTTATTTTTGTATTTTAATTTCTATTATATAATATTTATATATCTTTTATATAAAAATTATTTTCTTTTTCGAGCGTATTCAAACGGCGTCTTAATTGACTAATTTTATTAAGCCAAAAAAAAATTATTTTAATATAAAAGAAAAATTAAAATTTTGCGCTTAAGAGCCCGGGCTTTCCCTTTTTTATTTTTTTATTTATACTTTAATATCTTTATATTTATTATATAATATTTATATATTTTCTATATAAAGATTATTTTCCTTCTCGAACGTATTCAAATAACGTTTTAATTAACTAATTTTATTAAATTAAAAAAAAATTATTTAAATATAAAAGAAAAGTTAAAATTTTATATTTTAAATAATTCCCTTTGCAAATTCTTACTTTTATTTTAAGATTTTAATATTAAATATATATTATTATATATTTTTCTCTATCGGAGAGTCTTTTATATTAAAATAAATATCAAGAAGTATAATAAAGCTTTTTGATATTTTTATTATTATTAAAAAAAAATTGGATTTTAGACTTTATTAATAGAATTTTTTTTAAAATTATTTTAATTTTTCTTTTAATAAGGATCTCGAGATTCTAAACTTATTGAATAAAAATATATATCTTATTATATAAATTAGATTATTATTATATTAAAATTATATAATATTATTATTGTTATAACCTTGTAAAGGGTAGATTTTGGAGTTGAAAAAATTAAATAAGAGAATTTAAAAATCTATTATTAAAGTTAAATTATATTTAAGAAAATCATATATTCCTGAGCTCAGACTTTATAACTATTGCGTATATAGTCAGCAATAGCTAACCCCGAAGGGTGTTAGTATAGAGTCTGAGTAACTGAGGCAACAGCCTCTCATGGGCATCACAACTTCATGTATCGGCGTAGGAAGACCATAGCAGTAGCAGGGTCTCTTTTTGTTACATTGACTCAACTTGCTTTCTGCTATCTGTATCTCTATCCACTCGTCCACCGTTGCGCCTTCCCGTTTCCTCCCAGTCAGCACTCACCAAATGCAGATCACCCCGATCCGCCTGCTCCCTTTCGACTGCTAGTCCTTGGCGACCCTCAATTAGAAGGTGACACATCACTGCCGAGCACACACGATGGCTATCTCCCAAGCCTTAAACATCTCAAGGCCGACGCGTTTGAGACTCCCAATGTTTCTGTCAGCAACAGATTGGCCATAGTTGGGCATCACTTGCGACGCTTGTTCACTAACGACATCCCCCGAATCCTTCAATTCTGGCGCAAGAAGCTGGACCTTCTCGGCAATGACTACTACCTTGCGCACATCTACCGATCTGTACCTTGGTTGACCGATCCCACTCATGTTGCAGTGTTGGGAGATCTGATAGGCAGCCAATGGGTCAGTGATGAGGAATTTGAGATACGGGGAAAGAGATACTGGGATCGCGTATTCCAGGATGGAAGGAAGGTGGAAGACGACATAATGAATGGCATGTGGATCGCACCCCTGGGGCACGACGAAGAATGGAAGAGGAGGATAATTAATGTGGCTGGCAACCACGATATTGGCTATGCAGGTGACATGAATAGGGGGAGAGTGGAGAGATTTGAAAAGATGTACGGCAAAGCCAATTGGCAGACGCGATTCACTCTACCTCTGCCCAGCTCCGAGCTTGACGCGCCCGACGAGAAACCGCCAGGTCCGCCTGAGCTGACCATTGTAGTGCTGAACACGCTCAACATGGATCCTCCTGTACTGGACTATGACCTTCAAACAGAAACCTACAATTTCCTCAACGATGTCATGGCAGCTTCACGCAATGTGGAGGACCCATCCACTGCGACAGTCCTTCTTACCCACTTGCCGTTACACAAAGAAGCTGGTACATGTGTTGATGGACCCTACATAGCCTACTACGAAGGCGGGGGTGTGAAAGAGCAAAACCATCTGAGCTACGACGCTGGTAAAGGAATACTGGAGGGTCTATATGGAATGAGTGGGAATAGAGACGTTCCCGGTAGCGGCATGGGTCGAAATGGCATCGTTTTGACTGGCCATGATCACGAGGGCTGTGATGTCTATCATCACCTTCCGGATATAGAGGAGCCCAGCGACCGGAGATGGGCGGCAGAAAAGTGGAATGCTTCGAGCATCCTCAGGCACAAGGATATCCCAGGGATCCGCGAAATTACAGTCAGGAGTATGATGGGCGATTTTGGAGGCAATGCTGGTCTGCTGAGCGCTTGGTATGATGCCGACGTTGGGAAGTGGCAATTTGGGTATTCGACATGCTCGCTTGGTCCGCCATTCATTTGGTGGGCGATACACGTATGCGGTCTGCTTGAACTTGCCCTAGTGAGCTATCTTGGTTTAAGTTTTGGGTGGCGATTGTACCGGAGGCTTGCCTTCTATGGTCACAAAAGAGAGGGAAAGGAGAAGACGCTATGAAGGACGGTAAAGGTAATCAAGACTTTCCGTGCGCGCGCCAAAATGATATCGTCAGTCTGTCAGCTCATACCAGACTCGCCAGAATTGTGCTTGAGACGAGGCTCGGCCTCGAGGACGTTGTTAATTCCTAGAGTCGTGACAATACAGCAAGATATTAAGTCGTCCTAGCGTCTCCTTGCATCAAAGAAGGAAAAGAGACCTGTGATAGCCTGCCTCCGCATTCCGAGATACCTTCCCCTGAAAGGACTCGCTGTGCCAGAATTGTCCAACCTAAACGGTCCGCGAAGCGTCTATAGTTGAAAGCTACTGAGTGATGAATGCTTAGCTTGCCACAGCCGAGCTTCAAAGGTCGTATTTCGAAGTACGGCGCAATGCAGGACGATTCGTCTGGAGTGACTGTGAGTGCAATGCTCATGGACCAGTGGATAAGGTCCTACCGTATACGACTTTGTACTACATGGTAAGCCGTCTTAAGTTGCATACCTAGCGTGGCGGCCAAACCCATCATCATGGCGTCCAATCGTCCATTGCTCTCTTACCTCACCGCCTGCGAGCCTCATTAAACAAAACAGCTCCTTCTGAGATCATTGAGACAGCCTAGCTGATCTCCGCCGCAATCCCGCGATCCTGCGGTCACTGCCTTGAGGTGTGGCACAAGTGGAGAGTCCTGGCGTTTATACACAACGAGTCAGCTCTGATCCCCGTGATTCCCCTTGACCCTCCGACCCGTGAATGAGACTACAGAAAAGACCTCATCCTACTGACATCAATTGCCCTTTGGCAGCTCAAAGCAAATAAACCGTATCAAACCTTCAAAGGCGCAAAGCCCAACTGCTATACTAAGATTCGCAAAGTAGACATGCTCCCAGCCGTCATCACAATGTCTCTTCAGGCGCCAGACTTGGGAGAACCCTCGCCGACCGACGACGCAAAAGTTATCTTCGACTCTCTACAAGAATACCTTCAAAGTGACCAGTCCAATGCTGAGCCAACAGCTGTCAAAATCACCGCACCCATCAACTCGCCTAACGAAGCGGAAGCTAGTCAAGCCCTAGAAGGCTCTTTTGGGCTTCTATGGACAACATTTCTTCACGTGGTCAAACAAGTCCCCCACGAGCATCCATGGCAAGGTAGACTTGTTGATCTACTCGCCACCATCAAACGTTTGCCTCCTCCTACCCATGTCAACTCGGTCACGGCAGACTTTGAACGAGTCTGGCGCTCTCGGGACTGGGACCGCTTGCCCTTATTTGGCGTGGAGATGCGGGAATCGTGGAACAAAGGACCCTTGACCAAGTGAGCGGAAGATCTCCCACCTCCACTTCCCGAATGGGCCGAATACACTGCAAAGAAATGGGCCAATTGGAACGCCTTTGCCGCGCGCCTGACTGTCGCAATGGTGTCGAACTTTTGACACATGCAACACCGATACTAAGGCACACCCTTGATAAAGAGCGGCTTCAAGAAGAGATCGATGACAATCTTCCTGCAACTGCCTTGTGGATCATATACGCAGGGGCAATGCTGTATCACAACACGGCGCAAGAGGACACGGCGCCCCCACCGGTTTACCAGTCTCAGGGAATGGTCTACCTTTGCAAGTTCCCGAAACGATTCAGCAAAGAGCGATGGGGATACTGGAAAGAGAGATTCACGGTCATGTATGAGAATTAAAGTCTTGGCTAGGACGCCCGTAACAGCGCTGGAGACGCACTGGATCGGATGAGGGACATAGAGAGCCGTTGGCCGGAGCCATCAGTGGACGCTGCTGGTCCGGCTCAGCCGCATTCCGGGCTGATGTTAGGTGTTGCATTTACGGCAGCGGGCTCATAAGATATACTATACCCATCTCCTTGCAGACCTCTTTCTTTGTGCAGGCAATTATGTAGTAGAGATAGAGGAGAAGTCAACCCAAAGACCTCCTTAAATACATCTATCAGTTACTTGGAATATTAGACCTCATCTACATCTTTTTATGCAGCCCTTCAGCACTGTACAAGTCTTCCCGCTCGTCGAGACCTATGCTGTAATGGAGATCCTCATCGTTTCATACATGGCCTGTGAGAGCTTTAGCGCAACATTGCCCGTGACTAAAGCTATTCTACAAGCCTAGGCGACGGAGGAGAAGCGGATCTTCAGGCCCAATCATGAAACAGAAATTTTGTAAGTGGTATCAGGTACGCTGATAGATAGTGACCCGTAGTGTTTACGAGTTGCATTGGCCTCTCACATGGATTGAGACTGATTGACGCACTACGGGTTTGCAAGAACGATCAAATTCGAGTACTTATTTACGATCCATATCTTTGCCACCCAAGCAAGCTTCTTATCATGACACAAACCACCTCTTCTTGGCTTCGGTGCCATAGAAAACGGATCCGGGGGACCTTTGAAGCTCTTTCATTCTAATACACATCTCATGAGCACCTGTCAGACGCTATCTCGCCCCCATTCTTCCTCTGTTTTTCATTTTGCCTTCCCTGGGGCCATTTTGGACCCTGATTACATTACAAACACACCATCATCACACCACTTTATCGGGCGATGCAATGATTATGGAATAGGGCTCGTTCTCATCATTTGGCCCCCATCTAGGATCTAATAATCATGTATATTGGAGGGCCATGCTCAATCGTTTAGCAATCATACGATTTTCTTCTTGAGTGCACCTGAGTGCGTCTGACAGTTATGAGCCCGGCAACACTCCACATCAATAATCAACATATATAAGAAAGTTCGGATTAAAACCGAGAATATTGCATTGCCTCAATTTGCTGGTCAACCTTTTGCTTAACCAATGGTTTTTTCAGGAGACCCTCGTTCCATTCTCACGGGGCATCATTCGCGGTACATGATTCATTGCATATCCGTCTTTCACGTTTCTCTTTCTATGGAATATAACTATCTTAATTCTCACGGTCTATACAGGGTATCTCTAATTTAAATGACAGGTGTTGAAAAACTACCAAGAATCGTCGAGCATCCACCCATGAGCTCATGGCCTGCCCTCGTATCTCGTAAGAGTGTCGTCCTCTCAGCATCATGTTACAGTTGCGTTCCAGGGGTGACATGGCCAAGACGCCGCGACCAATTTCTAGCTGAATTCATGCAGAAAAAGAGCCAGGTTCAAGGTCCAGAAGGGAAAGTCGGATTTGGATATGAGAGACCAGACGCCGCGTTTGGGTGAATAGAAGCAAAAACTTGAAATTTGTCGTACAAAATATGAATCGTCGTGCTGTGGTATGATCTGGCAATCGGCAAAGGAGCACGATGGGACTTTTGTTGACTCTGTGGAATGCCTTTTCGATCTTTCTAAGAATCCGATCCAGAACCTTCATTTTCGCGCCCCATATTGTAGGCTGAGTCATCCAATCCTCAATAATGCTGTTGTGTGTTGAAGGCTCTCAAGATATAAAGAAGATGGCGATAATTTCCTAAAAGAAGATTGTGCTAGAATCTTATGCCCAAGTGAAGGGAGCGGACCAGCCGATTGGTCCGCGGTAGGCGCATGAGATTTGCTCAGGCTGATTTATCGCAGACACCGACAAGAACGATTGCTAGGCCTAGGTATAGGTGAACAGGCTATGGTGGAGGAGCGGTGCCAGGATGAGGACTAGATCTGGCGTCATTGGGGGTTTCGCGTCTGTTGTCATCATCGAACCACGGATTCATTCCGCCTAGAAGCATCTTCCATACATTACCACCGTTAGGTGTGGTATCGACAATGTCCCTGTTCAAGAGATTGTACCATTAGAAAGGCACGAATGACTAAGAAGTCTGTTTGGGACGTATACTCACAAGGGAAGTCCAAGATCAGCGTCTAGTCTTTCAAGTTCCAGTATGGATTCTGGTCTGTGTCCAAATCGGATGAACTGAATAGCTACTTGCTTCTCAATCAGATCGTGTTCCATAAGCTTCTTGACCATGGACTGAATCGTTGGCTTCAAATCACAACCTGGTTGCCAGTTGCCATCCGTCAAGACGTACAAGCTCAGGCGTCGAAGCTTTGAGCTTTTTGGAAGAATTCGCGACAGCCAGCTGTCCTTTTTGCCAGTGACGTTGCTCTTATAGTCTTCCGTAATAGCAGCAAGCTGAGATCGCATATCGGACAATCCACAGAAGTTTACGGCCTTTGGGGCCTTCACAAGGATTTCTGTCTTCTTGCTCTTGCGGACCTCCTTCTCGGATTGCGTGAAAAACATGTCCATACCGTCGGGGTCGAAATTTTTCACCATATAGCCGAGAGCTTTGATGACCATCTCGGCTTCGTTTCGGAAGGCACCCATCCCCGCGGAGTTATCAACTAGGAAGACCTGCGGGACGCATCAGCGGAAGATGATTTACTCCCTGGGGAGCACTTACGTGGTCTCTATTCTTAATGTTGGTGAGGAGGTTCTGGTCGGGGAGCTTGGCCCGTAGGATCGGTAATCTATTTTTCTTCCACTCCAGGACTTCATCGACGGATAATTGGGGTTGTTGTGGCGGCAGGCTTTTTGAAGGAGGGTGGGAATGTCCATTTGGGCTTGGAAAAGTGCTCATAGATCCCCTTTTGGACTGCTCAATGGCGACGTGGCCTGATGAGGCTGAACTCCCACCTTCAGGAGCGATGTTATTGATCGATGGTCCAATAGGACCCATCTTTACCAATTCGTTGACTGCCTGGTTTTGAACATGAAGGCTAAGCCTAGCACTATCCGGTGCAGACTTGCACTTCTCCAGTTTTGTTCGAGACTCTTCAATGGTTCGGCTAGCCTTCGGGGCGAGGTAACGAACGGATGGGCGATGACTTTCTTCCAAAAGCATTTCGGCAATCAACTTTTCAACGACATTGACGGTTGTGAAATCATCGATTCGGCGGTGGTTCGCTAAGTTATCGTGGCTTTCGCGAACAGTGTCTAAGACTGTCCTCCCATTGTGAAATAACGCTCCTTTTCCTGGACCAAGTTGGCCTGGGTGTGACGCCTCAATCTGGCGGCGACGTTGGTATTCTTCTACACTTGGCATGCCAAGCACGATCCAGGTCGCCATTTCGCTGAATATGCAACCCAGGGACCAAACGTCGACACCCTGTCCCACTTTCATTTCGATCTGATCATTGACGCCGTTAACTCGATGGGTTTCGGGAGCCCCTAGCAGACGCAATTAGCATTGTATACACGACAATACTTTCTTAACAGCGTTCATATACCGTAAGCATTTGTACCAAATGTGTCTCTGTCTGTGGCAATGGGCTGTGACGGCGTCGGACTCTTGAAGTGACTGAGTCCAAGATCGGCGATGAGGAAGTCGCAGTCGTATGTTGTGTTACCAGGACGTCTTCTGACAAGGATGTTTGCTGGTCTTAGGTCCTGGTGCCACCTAGGTCTAGTCAGCAACAACAAAGATCAATTCGGAATCCGTCATCGACTTACCCGAGCATGACACGACGTCCAAATTCAATCTTGCCCTTGCCATGAATGCTGAGCAAACCGTGAAAAAGTCCGCAAAGCCGTTCCCAGAGCAATAGAATGTCTTCGCCTAGGGTGGGACTCGGCGTGCTCCGCATGAAAACTTCCAAATCACCTAAATTTGCGTACTCGAGAATGAGGTTGTAAGTCGTACCTCGAATGAAACTCCCGTGGAAGCCTATGATGTTAGATGGAGGTTTGGTAGCGAATCTCAATTGAGTGAACGCCTTCCGCTCGGTGTTGAAGTTGTCTTCAGCTTCGCGTCCTCGGAAAGTCTTAATAACAAAGACGTTGGTTGGTAGGAGTGACGAGGCCTACTATTGGATTAGCCTAGCCCCGGCTATTTAGAGAACTTTCCCGTACTACCACCTTATCGTCGACAGGGGGCGAAAGCGTGTTGTACTCCTCGTCTACCGTAATCTTGTAGATGTCCGAACTTCCGCCACGGCCCAATTTCTCTCCCACCTGGAAGGGCAGGATGTAATTCTCATCAAGGTCGCTCTCCATGTTGAATTCAAGCCTTTTGGGACAGAATTCCCACTGGCGCTGATAGAACATGTTCCAGAGATTCACGGGACCATTGTCGTTGACGATACTCGACTTAGGGAAATTTTCAGGTTCTCGTCGGAGGGGCAGTTTCTCGTCCTCAAGATCATTCCTTCGGCGGAAGGCATTGATCATCTGCCCATGATTTATCGAAATTAGAATGGCGAATGGCCTCAGCCAGTGGTTCCTAATGGAATCTGCATCGGGCGCATCATGTCCATCGGAAAAGAGAGCACCCAGTAATTTCTCGACAGTGTTGGGCTTTCTCATATATGTTTCGAGCACCGAATAAGGTATGTATTTGGACTGTCTATTGTTTTGCGCACCTTGAGTGCCCTGGCGCCCTGTGGTTTGCTTATGACTCCACTGCAGGAAGTCTTGTATGGGTGAAAGATCATCTCGTTGCGGAGTGGTCATGGCAATGCGCGACGTCGTAATCTGATTGCATATTATGGTAACAGCAACAAGGCACCAGATGGAGCACAAGGCGTCATTGCGGATCGTGTAGAGCTGTATATTGGACGACCAGAGAGGACAAACAAACAAGAGGTGGGCAGAGGTGCTGTCGGGGCGCGCGCCATAGTAGATGGGAACGCCAGTCACTTAGGTTGGGATGATCCTGCAGCCTCATTGAGTCAGCGTGGTGAATGGTACGGAGTAGAGGATGGATCTAGTTCTAGCGGGGCTGGGGAGGACAATGCCCGTGGTCGGCTGTCTATGACAAGGCGTACTGCACGATGGACTTGGTCGGTTCACACACGCATTTACCTCCGTACCTCAGTCACTAATCATGGCCCCCCTGATGCCCAAATCTTTGGCACGCTCCGGTGGTGGCCACTCTACTGTCGCGACCACCCTAATGTCGTGGTACCTTTGTATTAAAATCAAGTGCAAAAGGTATTAACAACAGATCTTTTTAATTTACAAAGGCTATAGTGATATAAAACCAAATTTGGAGGCTCAAATCTTCTTATACTTCTATGTATTTGAAAGCGAAGCGACGAGGATTTGGTGCGCAGTACGATCAGGGGGGCACTGGGGGCTGGTGCGCGCCGGGCAACCCACCGACGTGGCCCGGCGCAAGCCAACGAGTTAGAACGCTTCCTATCCAGATATTGCGCCATGCGCACACGAGCAAGTGCTGGGTAGTGGAGCATTTTCAAGGAAGGCTATGATTTTGAAGGCGAAGCATATTTGTGGATGTCACCCGATCTTTGGGTACATACAGCTGATTGCATTACGGTTGGCGGTTCCGCAATTTGGATTTCCCCCACCACCAACACTACGAAAAAGCTGATTACCCGATTGGGCTTAGCGTAGAAATTTTGAAAAATTTGAAAATATAGTAAATAGGGGAGCATTTAGGCCTAGGGGAGCATATAGGGGGTCTATAAGTATATAGGGGAAGTATTTAGGCTTAAGGAGATATACGGAGGAGTATATATATATAAAAGGAGTATATATATATAAAAGGAATATATAAACCTTATATAAGGGAGTATATAGGCCCTATATAGGGGAATATATAAGCCTAAATAAATAGAATATATAAACCCAAATAGGTAAAGTATATAAGGCTAATATACATATATATAGAGGCTTAAATAAATAGAATATATAAGGCCAATATATATATATATAAAGGCCTAAATAAGTAGAATATATAAGGCCAATATATATATATATATAGGCCTAAATAGGGGGAGTATATAGGCCCTAAATAAAGGGAATATATAGGCCCTAAATAGGGGAAGTATATAGGCCCTAAATAGGGGGAGTATATAGGCTCTAAATAGGGGGAGTATATAGGCCCCAAACGGGGGGAGTATATAGCCCTAAATAGGGGGAGTATATAGGGCCCAAATGTACGTATATATAGGCCCAAATGGGGGGAGCATACAGGGCCCAAATGCACATGCATATA
>JAABUQ010009760.1_pt1 | contig 12844 bp, 11 predicted proteins | sample 5560001 | NCBI WGS metagenome assembly JAABUQ01 (sample SAMN10711888, study PRJNA513371) | rock metagenome | isolation source: Antarctica rocks | place: Antarctica: Victoria Land, Finger Mt nord | collected 2015-12-18 | reverse complement strand
CCAATCAAGATCGGCAAGAAGCCAACTTGCGTTTAGCTGGCATTCAGCGCCAGTTGCAAACAGTTGAGAGCAAGATCGATGAAATCTTAGAGCAACGGGATGGATAGCAGCGAAGCTCTGCGAGCGCGCTGGCGCTATCGTTGAGCTGACTTGAACAGCCGGAGATGCTATTGAACCATCTCGAACAGCCGGAGATGCGCGATGACTGATTCTAGTGATTTGACATTGACTCAAGAGTTAAAGCCCACAGATGTTGTGTTGCCGTCCGAGACAACAGTATTTGACCCTAGTCTGGTGCAAGAGCAAGCAAAAAAGCTACGTGAAAGCGGCTTTTTGTTTTTAGTGGCATTCAACATAGCTGCCCAGATGATTCTTCATCTGGTTAACCGAGGTGACATAGAGCGACTCACGATCATCGATGGGGCTCCGTTGCTTGAATCGAGATATAGTGTCTACACCCATGAGCTACTTCTACAGACCTATCAAAATGACAATAGGTTCTGGATGGATAAAGCTCAGTGGATCTTGGAACGCCTGAAAGAACAATTAGAAAATCAATCGACTTCTAGAGCAGAGGAGCAACTAAGGTCTGAATGTGCTAACCAGACCGCTGTTGAAATACTTAACTCAATCTATCCTCCTAAACTTCTTTCTTGTGAGCTAGAGCAAATAATTGGACTTTGGCAAGAACAAGTAGAAGTAGGACTCACAAAAATTAGCTACAGTCAGAAGATTATTCTCTGTACGCTTTTTAAACAAACCTGGGCTATTTCTAGAAAGGATATTAGTCGCAAGGCTTTTGAATGGAACCCTGACGAGTGGCGGGAAGTTCTTCCCCGAGCTAATGGCCCTTCACTCTCCACAACTCTAAAAAGACTGGCTGAACGCGGATTGCTTGTACGACTTGACAGCACAGGTGCGCCCATCACTGAGGAAACGGACCGCAAGCGAACCGTTGGAGTGCAGATTACCCCTTTAGGCTTCCTGGTTGCAAAGGAAATAACAATAAGCGAAGAGAAACGGATAATAAGCAATGAAAAAACGGAATTTATGTCTTTTCATCTTGTCAAGAAACGGAAAAGGAGTTAACGTTGACTAGAGATAGGTTTAGGAGGTATTTATGTCCGCCTTGATTGGGGAGACCGTACTCTCAAAAGTCGTCGGACTCAGGCTAGACCCCGCATTGTACGAGCGGCTACTTGCATCTGCTAAGCAGCAAAGTCCAGGTGAGATCTTGAGAACTGCTCTGCGTGTTTATCTATCCCAAGCCGAAGAATCAACGGCTGCACGGTTTGACGAGACTGTTATCTCGGATAAACACGCAAGTTTAGAAGCCCAAAAGAAAACCTCGGTGACCGTTTAATGATTTCTGACTAAAAATACGAAAGCCTGGAGCGCCGTCGTCAAGGCTCGGAGTTTTCAACACCGTCACGAGATTGGACCCTCGCTGACTTAGACTCTGGAGCCACCAAGCAACAAAATGCACTTTAAAGCTAACAAACGATTACAACCGTTGGTTGGTTTTACCAAAAAACTTTTGATTGCGGCGCTTCAGATTCACAAATCCGGAGTAAAAATGCCAAAACCCCCAAACACGACTAAGGGGGCAAGGACGCGGTCAAAAACTTGCAATCTAACTGTACCGCGTAACCTTGCCTCGACGCAATACCTAAAGGCAAAATCGCCACAACTTGCCACAGCCGTTCTTCGCTTAGCTGAATCACTAACCTTGCTTCCCTATAACCGGCCTGCCTCCCGCTTAGTAGACCGAGCGCTGATCGCAGCAGAGAAAGGGAGGCGCTATGAACTTTAGGATTTTGGAACACGTCACCAAACTGACCCCAGCTGAAGAGAAAGGGCGCTACATTTGCCCAGCATGTCAGAAACATAACCTCACCATCAACCAATACGGTGCATACCAATGCTGGAATGGGTGCCACTGCGGTGATATCCGAGAAGCGATCGCCCCAAGGCGCGATCGAAACCAGCAGCAGAGCAATAGTCGCGTCATTCCCAGGAAACCTAAACCAAAGGCACCAACCCCAGCAGCGCTGCCAGACCAATTGGTCTTAGCGACACTGCCCCAACCCGCGCCCGACTCACCACAACCACAACGACGCTTTGACCAACAGATGGGGGAAGTGCAAGAAATCGCATATCATTACACTCCTGATAAGTGGAAGATGCGGGTTCAGTGGCCTGACGCTACTAAAGTAAAAGGCCATGATAAGAAGTTTGTGTTGTGGCACAGAGATGCTAATGGTGTTGCCATAGCTAAGGCTGGCGAGGGTGTTCGCCCTCCTTACCGGATTGATGAGTTATTGACAGCAGCTAAGGTCAACGGTGCTAATGCGGGAATGTGCGGCGAAGGTGAAAGCGTCGTAGAAACTTATCGTCGTATGGCAAGGGCGTGTACCACATTGAGCGGGTTTAGCCACGGCGAGCTGACGTTACTCGCTCAATTGTTCAAAGACGCTGGCTTGACACCGATCTATCATCCAGACAATGACGTTGCCGGAAGGAACAAGGCGCTCAAAGTTCAGGAGGCTTGCGATCACGCCGGGGTGCCGTGCGTCATCATAGACCCTGTTGTCCTGTGTCCCAGTCTGCCAGAATCAGGGGATGTAGTAGAGATGTTGGCACTGATGGAGGTTCCAGAGTTCATTAAGCGGCTGGAGGCAGAGATCCAAGCAGGTGTTGAGGCCAGGCGGCGCGAGCAACAACTAGAAGGCGCGTCTGAGGATATTCCCGATTCCTTAAACCCTGACACCGAGTTTACCCAAAGGGCGTTTAGCTTCCTGTACGATGATAAACCCTGGATCTGTGCAGATGACAAGCTCTATTTCTGGACTGGCACTCACTACAAGCACAGTCCGGACGCAGTGGAGCGCCCTAAGATTACCAGTTTCTGTAACTCTTATCCCGTACAACAGAAAGATGGCTCAATTCGTTATCCATACGCCAAGCCGTCTAAGGTTCGGGAGGTACTGCAATGGGCCAAGGACAGGTTGGAAATCGACCCTGACCTAATCAATCCACCAGGACTTAACTGTACTAATGGAGTGCTACAGCTGTCGTGGAAAGGCTCAATTCCCGGCTGGCAGTTGGTGGACCATGACCCAGCGCTTTACTACACTTATGAGCCAATAGCTACTTATGACCCCAGTGCTAACCCCGTTCACTGCGATCGCTTGTTGGCAGTGCTGGAGGTTCCAGAGCGCGAGATATTCCTGAGAACTATTGCCGCATCGCTCGACTTAGCAACAGTGAGGAGACATAAGGGACGCTTAGTTAGGGCGTTGTTACTCAAGGGTTATGGCAGTAACGGTAAAGATAGCCTGCGAGAAATTGTTGTCACAATGTACGGCAAACAGGGGATGACAAGCGCTACTCTCTCAGATTTCAAAGCCTACGATGACGGGCGAAAGTTCCCTTTATCGCGTACCTCAAAAGCGTGGGTTAATTGGGCGTCTGAAAATGCGAACTTCTCAAAACTTGACCAAATCCAAAGCTTAAAAGCGTTCGTTACGGGCGATACCCTCAGCAAGGAAGGGAAGGGGAGAGATGAAAGCGAGTTTACCCCAACGGCGATCGCTCTCTTCAACTGCAACGACACTCCCAATCTACAAGGTAGTCTAGAAGCGATCCTAGGGCGCTATGGAGTGTTGACTTTCAACAAAACTTTCAAGATAGATGCTGATCCTGCTAAGCATGAGATAGAGGCTGACCCACGGTTTAAGTATGATCCTGAATTCCTCCAGGCTGAAGTTCTGCCAGCGTTCCTGAATCGTGTTCTGCAAGCCTTAAAAGACTTGATGCGCGATGGCATTGACTATAGCTGCATTCAACAAGCACTTGAAGCTATCCAGGCTGAAAACTCTCACCTATTCCAGTTCTGCCAGGATACGGGACTAGGGTATAACCCCAACGGGAAACTGACTGCTGGGGAAATCTGGCAGCACTTGGAGCAGTGGTACCTTGACAACGGCACACTCACGTATGAGGAAACTGACAAAGGCAAGAGAAAGGCTAACTGGGTAGACCAGGCAAAGAAGGGCGACGCAAATGTTAGGGGAGCTAATCAGGTAATCGCACGGTTTCAAGCGCTGTTTCCCAAAACAAAGCGCGTCACTATTACCAGTGGCGCTGACAAAAACCGGATGGCACTGTACGGCATCGGGTTTAAAGCCGTTGATGACCACGATGAGGTCATCGAGGTAAGCCAACTGCCTTACCAGGTAAGCCAATCGGTAAGCCAGTTAGAAACCCTAAAACCATTGCCAGATAAAGACTTGAGCCAGTCAGGTAAGGCAGGTAAGCCAGTTTCTCTACTCAACGAAGAAATTGAAAATGATTCTACTGAGTCACAACAGCCTGAAAAGTCTGATTGTCAAAAAGCAGATCGGGCTGATAAATTGCCTTACCTGGCTTACAACCCAGATACAGTAAGCAATGTAGGCTTACCAACTCCTTCAACAGCCAGTGTTAAAGATGAGAAAGTCAGCAAGGCAATACCCAAGGTAGGCGATCGCGTGCGGGTATACTGCCTCGGCTCTAAGCGTAACGGCAAGACTGGAGTAATCCAAGAGATTTCCGAGGGCTTCGCTTCAGTTTGGCTGGATGATGATGTCCTCCCCCGCGATCAGCGATCGATGAAAGCGCCAATAATCGGCAATGAGAAATACTGGATGATAGTGATTTATGACTGAAACGACTGAGAAACCAGGCGGCTATTCTTTAGACAGCAACCTAGTTCAACAACCCACCGTGGGGCAGTTGCGCTTAGAGTGCCATGAATTAATCGATGTCATCAGTTGCAAATCAAGCGCAACTAAGCTCCTGTTGGGATTGTTGCCACTGCTCAGATTGTACGCCTCTTACAAGTCGAATCGAAGACGATTGTAGTAACAAATTAGTACAATTAAACTAAACATTTTGGGAGAGAGGTTTGTGACAATTGAGCAGCTAGCATCACTTGGAAAAATTGAAGCAATGAAGAAGCGGGCGCGATACGACGATCCTCTGCCCGCGTGGGTTTATCAACAACGGTATCGATATCCACAGCACGATCAACATTCACAATTGATCGATGCTTATAAAAAAGCAGCAGAGAAGCACGCTTGGCAAGTCGAAGTTTTGCAGTCTGCATTCAAGCGACGATGTCAGAAAGGTTATCAGGAAACGGTTCAAACCGCCAAATCGCTTGAAGATTGCAAGCAACAAGAACAGGAAGCAAAAGAAGGCTTGAACCAGGCAGTAGTAGCACTACAAACATTTAACAATCACACTCCAGAAGAGCGAATAGCTGTCTACGAGGCTGAGATCGCTCAGTTTGAGATTGAATTGATGGAGGCTCATGCATCGGAGCATGCATTTACAGAAAAAATGCTCAACGATCCGAATGCCGCTCGTGCAAGATTAGATCGGATGTTGCAAGGTCGCACTGGGGACAAGGCTGAATACTCGCAGCAAGATTTGAGCGAGTTGCGTTGTTTAAAAAACGTGGTTGAATCACTAAAATCAAAGATTTGGAAGCATCAGAGAGACATTCAAAATATTCGCGAACTCGTTTCCGAAGAGGAGCGAAAAGCCGCAGTTAAAGCGATAATGGATGAAGTCTTGCCTCGGTTTGATGATGCTTGTGCTAAGTTTGAGCAAGCCTTGAGCGATCTTATAGATGCCGCCAGTGAACACGATGTTCGAGTTAATGCTCAAAATTTAAAGATTCCTAAGCAAGCCATCTTCAGAGAGGGTACTTATTATCATGGGCAATCAACAATTAGTATAGAGTTCTAATTTATGCAAATTGAAAACTACGACCAACTTTCACAAACTACTCTCCACGAGGAAGCTCGTAAGCGAGGGATACCTGTTAGCCAGTTATTAGAGCAGCTAGTTGCAGATGGTTTGGTAGACGAGTACGTTTCTGACCCGTTCGTAAGCATTTACCGCTATAACAAACAAGATGAGGTTTATGAAATGAGATTTGATTCTGCACAACAACCAGACCCAGCATTGATTAATCAGGTGAAGTTAGACCTTGCTCGAAACTACGAATTTGCAGCCCGTGACGCAATGATTAGCAGGATGCAGCACCATAGTGTCAGGACTGATTCTAGTTTGACTGAGCAGGAGGCGAGATCGCGATACATTGAGCGTCTCAAGAAGAACTCACGAGGGCGTTGAGGTGCAACATAAGAGGTGCAACTATGGCAGCGCCTAAGCGCTCGAAGATTCAACGCGAACGTGACCAACTCACCATTGCTGAGTTGCACTTGAAAGGCTGGACGCAGCAGAGGATAGCCGATCATTTGGAACTTGACAAGTCCAACATCTGCCGCGAACTCAAGAAGATTAAGGCAGGTTGGAAGTCAGAAACTATTGAAGACCATAACCTCTACGTTCAGCAGGAACTTCGACGGCTGGCGATGTTGGAGGCGGAGTTTTGGGACGCATGGCAACGCAGCCAGGAGCAGCGGGAGACTTCCCTCACAGAGAGACTAGCAACTGGTAAAAATGAGGCAGGGGAAGTGTTAGGGCGAATTCGTCAGGCGACTCGCAGCGAACAGAAAGTAGGAGAAGCAGCCTTTTTGAGCGGCATTCAGAAAGTTATTGATACTCGCTGCAAGCTTCTGGGGCTGTTTCCTGATGAGAAGAGTAGTGCTGGTAACGTGATCGCATTCTCGGATCAACAGGTTGACGTGTTGGCTCAACTAATGAAGGTGGCTCACAGTGATTGATCAGAACTCCGTGCTTCAGTTCATGCGCGATCGCTTGGAGGGATATGCAGTCGCCCAGTTTCCCGAATTCAAGCCAGCTCGTCACCACCGGCTGCTCGCTAGCAAGCTTGAAGATGTGCAGCAAGGTCGAATTAAGCGCCTCTGCGTTCTGATGCCGCCAAGACACGGCAAAAGCAGGATGAGCAGCGAGTTATTCCCGGCGTGGTGTCTGGGTCGAGATCCAAAACGTCGCATATTGAGTTTGAGCTATAGTCAAGACTTGGCGGATGTGTTTGGTCGCAGTGTTCGTAATTACTTGCGATCGCCAACCTTTGCTGCACTATTCCCAGGCTGTCAACTAAGCAGCGATAGCAGCAGCGCCCGACGATTCAATACGACAGTCGGAGGAGGTTACGTAGCTATCGGCGTAGGAGGACCAACGACCGGACGTGGTGCCGACCTGTTGCTGTTAGATGACTTAATTAAGGATAGAGAGCAGGCAGATTCTCAGACTTACCGCGAGAGCTTAATCGACTGGTATCGCTCAGTTGCCAGAACCCGACTACAGCCAGACGGCGCGATTGTACTTGTGCAGACTCGCTGGGGCACTTCAGACTTTGTTAGCTGGCTCCTTCAGGAAACCCAGCACGAAGGATGGGAAGTCATCTCGTTACCAGCGATCGCACTCGACAGCGACCCGCTAGGCAGACAACCAGGCGAGGCGCTCTGGTCGGAAGCATATCCAGTCGAGGCACTCGAACAAACAAAAGAAACCCTCGGCAGCAGAGATTGGAATGCTCTATATCAGCAGTGCCCGATTGCCGATAGCGACGTTATTTTCCGTCAGGACTGGCTAAGGTTTTACAGCAAGTCACCGCTACAACCTCATTCGTTGGCTACTTTTATGGATGTGGGTAACCCAGAGCTTGAAGTCATCGCCTCTTGGGACCTGTCCTTTGGAGGTACGAAGGCAGATAGCAGTTGGGTAGTAGGACAAGTCTGGGCATACAACCGTCAGAGTGAGTATTGTTACTTACTCCACCAAGAGCGGCAGCAGATGGGATTTGTGGATTCAGTGAAGGTGATCGCTGCGCTCAACAAACAATACCAGCCAGACCGTACTCTGATTGAGGCGAAAGCTAACGGCGTAGGCGTGATCGAAGTGTTGCGAGAGGCTATCCCTAACCTGACAGCGGTAGAGCCAAAGGGCGGTAAAGAAGACCGAGCTTATCGCGTCATGCCTATGTTTGAAGCCGGAAAGGTGTGGCTGCCAGAGCCTAAACTACATCCTTGGGTTAAGCCGTTACTGGCTGAACTAGAGGTTTTCCCGATGGGGAGCAGCGACGACTGTATAGACTCGATGACGCAGGCGCTGGGGTTCATTCAGCAACGATATCAGTCGGGGCGCTGGCTGCGTGCTTATAGCCCACGTGATGGTGACTTTTTTCAGGCGGTGCGTGTTTTTTGAGGTTCAAAAAGCGATCACGCTAGTGCGCTCGCACCCGCTGCGTAGCTTGGTGCTCGCTCAACAGCCTTAGAGGGTAGGCAGTCTTTTGTCGGTTTCCGGACCTATCCTACTCCCAGCAACGCCAGAAGTTACCCTGCACACTTCTTACACACAAGCCAATATTCTATTTACAAATCGTTTCTTAATATTTATTTAGAAACAGCCTCTAATCAGATATTATGTAGGCAATATACATACAAGCCGCAGTCTAACTCACTTAATTAGGGATGTTAAATATAAAAAATATGTCTAATCAATGGTTAGGCAGTACGTAAAAGACGTGACCAGATATCTCAGTTTTATGAACACAGGTTGGTTTGGACCAAACGTAGAAGAGTTGCATTCTTTTTTCCAAGGTGGTGAAGAAAATGGAAGTTTTCTTAGAGAAGATGATATTAGAAGCGTTCTTACTGATGCATTACAAACTATCCTTTACAGAAAAGTTGATCTAAGGGCTATCCCTCATACAGTAGACCGTAGTTATTTTGATAATGCATCTTTTTGGAGAGATGCTTTATCAAGCCAGCATTTTCCCGGCGCCTATATTAGGCTAGATGATTTTCATCTATTGGAATGGCTGCCTTTCTCACCAGGACGATACTTCACCCGTAGTGCTGAATTTGAAAGACAAAGAGCGGCAAAAAGAATTTCAGAAGAGAGACACGAGTACCTTCCTGAAGGTAAAACTTCAATGGTGCGAGGGGGGATCGGAGCAATAAGGCTGGCAGAAAAGATTGTTAATGGCAGCACCATACACTTTCTCGGGGCATCTTCGTCAGGGATCTCTCATCAGGGCATTCCGGTAGTTTTACCATCAGAAGAGTATCGTAAAGTGATTCCTATCATTAAAGAAAGAGGAGGCTGTAAAGTAAAACTGGTTGGCTCTCTGCAAACCATGAACAAAAACTTTCCATCACTCGATTTTGATGCAAGAATACCTCGATATTGTTTATTTGCTGAAGAAGTGACTGTTAAAGAGGCTTCTATTCATAATGAACTACTTACAACTGTAGCTATTATGTTTACAACTAATGGAGAAGCAGCAAGGTGCTACGATTATAGAAATAAATCATGGACATTTTGCTCATTTCATCCAAGTTCACATAGGCGTGATGAAAGGACTTATGCAGTAGAATGGTTACTTAATTATGCCAGGAGGTATTCGCATGATTATCCAACCATTCTAACCGACTTTAACGAACATTACGGTTTCCCATGCAAGGTTGAATTTCCAATATCTGATATCATCTATGGTACAGTTGATTGGAAAACGCTCAGTGTTTATAAACAACGCTGTGGTGTTACTTGTATTGAAACATACATCGAGGAGTTTAATCACATGGAAGGCGATCAGATAACAGTAACAGGATCTGGAAATACTCTTGTCAACCGCTCAATTGTTCAGAATGCTTTCAACAAGGTCAAGGCTGATTATGATGAAGAAACTGCTAACGCTCTGAAGCGTGTGGAAGAAGAGATCAACAAGTCTGGAAATAAAGCAGCTGCGGAGAACTTTGAATCATTTAACGAAGAGTTGTCAAAGCCCGAGCCTAGAAAGTCTCTCCTTAAAACTTCAGGGTAAGCGCATCTCAAATGCTATTGACAAGCGGATGCAGAGGCATCATTATATTGACATAAACAAGCAGCAAGAATCGTCAGCATATAATTATTGTCCATAGCTGCTCGATTTGATTTTTGACGATTACTACGCTTGAACGATTGCTCCAAATTTAATGCGTTAAGTGCAATTCGTCGCAGCAACGATAGGTTTTGTGGAGCATGACCAGTACGGACGCGGCAGGCATCTTCATTGAATGTGACATCTAAACTCCAATGTAGACCATTTTCAACGCCCCAATGCAAACGAATAGCTTGCCCCAGTTTACGAGCATCGCCATCCAAACTAGTTAGATAAAACTGAACTTCGCGGGTTGTTTTATTCCAGAGATGTCGTACATGGACAACCATGACCACACACTTAAGTCCAACCCAATCTTCTTGATGATGTAGAGGTGGTAGTTGGAAAACAGGAACACACCAAACTTGCCTCTTTTCGGTACGATGATGACCTTTTTCTATCCTTTCATCAAAATTATTAGTAATCCCTTCAAACCCTTGAGCTAAGCTTTGTTCAAACCAATCTTTCACTTGTGCATAAAGTGTAGGATGGTTGCCTTTAAGTGCTAAAACGTAATCGGCTTTTGCCTTAACAATTTGAGATGCAATTGCAGTTTGTGTACCCATTGCATCAATTGTAATAATGCATCCTGCGATATCTAATAATTCTAATAATGCGGGAATTGCCGTAATTTCGTTCGATTTATCCGCGACTTTAACTTGTCCTAAAACAAGACGATACTGACTCGACCATGCACTGACTAGGTGCAAAGCTGTTTTTCCCATGACTCGATCATAAGAGCCTTTGAGAGTTTTACCGTCAATGGGGATTACCTGCGCTCCCACTGCCTCAACTATCGATTCGACCCAACGTCTAAAACATCGCTCAAATACTTTTGGGTTAATCCGCTCAAACACCCGTCGAAATGTATCCGCACTCGGAATCCCTTCCGACAAAACTAAAAACTGCTCCAGCCATTCGTATTTGCTCAATCCATAATTCTCCATATCCTCCCATCCCTTGGCTCCGGCAATCACTGATAGTATTGCGATGATTAAAATATCTGTTAACAAATGGACACATGTTCTTTCTACACGGGGGTCTTCGATCTCGCTAAAAATTAATTCCATTTTTCTGTTAGCGCAGTTGCATTAGCTATATTTAAAGCCTTTGAGCTTTTCGCCAAAGAATTAGGAGATTTGAAACCTGATGGCATGAGACTAAACTTGCTCTAAGATAGACGCTTTGCTTATTAGCGTACTACTTAACATATTTAATACTCAAATTACATTCACTGATGCATGCTTTAGCCAAATAATTTGTATTCTAAAATACGAAATTAGATGCGCTTACCCTGCTTAAAACTTTATGGAAGGGTACGTTAGACGCATTGCCGACATTAGCTCAACTGTCTAGCGTAGTAAACCTCATCGTGAGGTTGTTTAGTTGATTCAGGGCACTACAGTTGTAGAAGAAATGAGGGGGTTAAGAAGAAGATACGATAGTTAGCTGTCAAGTCCTAACAGACCTTAAATGGGTTGTGCTGTTTGTACTCGCACCGGGAGCATAACTTGGGTGGGAGCGTAATATATTTACAGCCCATTCTCACAAGATATATGGAGGGAAAATTATTGAGAATATTTAATGAAAAACAAGATTTCTAGGATTCGAGTTCTCAATAAGATTGTTTCATTTTAGCTCTTATTGACATTAATTTGAAAAGCTACAAATATACTGTGTTCCCAAGGTGTTTCGTCAAAACTATCATCAGTGGGAGCCAATCATAGATGAGCTAATTGAGCAGTTGAAGATTAGGGCTGAAGACTATGCTAAAGCTTGCTTTATTATCTCGTGATATATCAATTATTGAGAATGGCTGTAACTCTTCTCTAAAAAGGATTGTAGGCTATAAATAGCCACGTTGAAGCGAGGATGGCAGAAATTGAAAATTGAAAGAGAGTTCGCGGCTATGTCCGATGAGGAGCTGCGTAAGATCGCAGAGGGGGACGAGTCCGATGAATTTGCAGGTATGACTGATGAACAACTGCTTGAGCTAATAGCTAGGAGTGAGGGGCGATCACTCTCGTCCAAGGGTGCTGCTAATGTCCCATCTGTAAATTTTCCATTGATTAGGTAGCCTGGGCAGGAAACCAGAGTTGCTGCCACTTCCCGTTGAGTTCAACAATTATCAGGTCTTATACGCCACACCCCGGAACCGACAGTTTATCTAACCTGATTAATAAAAAGGAGATCTAGAAAATGCTGAAGTTGCGGTTGAATAGTCGTCAGAGTGCATTAGTGCTATTGGTAGCTATCGCGGCACAAGCTTTGGTGCCACTTGTTGTCTCTGCCCAAAAAAATGCCAGTAGTCCGCAACCACCCAATCCACAACCACAGGTGGAGGGAACTAGGATTCGCTATCCAGAATGGATTTCTGCAGGGGCAAATTCTATTGCAGCTATTGGTGTTTTCTTCTTGGCATGGCAAGTTGGCCTTGCTAAACAACAAGTAAAAGACCAAAGAGAAGCCGCAAAAATGCAGCGAGAGAATGACAATTGGCGAGCAAGGCGCGAGCTGGCAATAAACCTAATCTTGAATTGGTCACAGCATCAAGATAGAGCAACTTCGATAGCAGGAAAGCTAGTTGAGACATTTGATTCCAAGCAAGCTTCGGACCTCCATTCGTATAAACCTATAAAATTAGTGAACCCCTGGAGTAGTACTACCAGGGCTTCTAATAAAGACCCAGATCTCCAGATGAAATCGGCTGCTACATTTCTGGAGCTTGCCCAACCGTTACTAAAAACACAAATAGATAGTGCAAATCTACCAGCAACATATGAGATAAGTGGAGAAGCTGTCTCGTTATTAAGGTTCTATAGCAATCCTAAATGACTTGTGAAAAAGAACCGTACATAAATAACTTGGGAAAATTGAAAATCTGATGATGCGTTACCAACTCAAATAATCGTTTAATTGCTGGGAATGATTTACACAGAT
>JAABUQ010009759.1_pt1 | contig 12847 bp, 11 predicted proteins | sample 5560001 | NCBI WGS metagenome assembly JAABUQ01 (sample SAMN10711888, study PRJNA513371) | rock metagenome | isolation source: Antarctica rocks | place: Antarctica: Victoria Land, Finger Mt nord | collected 2015-12-18 | reverse complement strand
TTTACCGGAATGCCAAGCCCCGTGACAAGTGACCCACTAGGACGGCGTCACTGACGCGATCCTCAGCCCCTGGTCCGGCTGTCACCACCAGGATGCACGGCGGGCCGTCATAGTCGCGGGCGGCGCGAGCGCTCGCCAGGTAGCGGTGATACGCCGCGAACTTCGCGCGGAGTGACGCCGGACGGACGGTACCGCGGTCGAACTCCAGGAAGAAGCCGTATTCGTGTCGGCCGAGGCGAAGCAGCCCGTATCCATCCGGTCGCACGCGGCCGTGAGCGCACGCGGCCGCATTGCGCCACTCCACGAGAGCCCCCTCACGCTGAGTGCGTGCCGCCCGTGCGATCGCGGCAAAGACTACATCGGCGCCAAGGGTGTGCGCGAGATTGGCAAGCAGCGCCCGGCGCGGCCCAACTGGTGTCTTTGGGCCGCCACCGGTGAGGCCGTGGTGCCGCACCGAGGCCGCAAGCGACAAGCCCACATATCCAGCCAGCATCCGCATACCCTCGACGGTCACCTCGACGAGCTCGCGCCTCCCCTCCAGGGGGCCCCGCAGTTCATCCGGGTCAACCACGCGCGCCAATCCATGCCGGACAAGTTCGGCGCGCCGCGCCCGGGCCCACCTGACCTTCCGTCCAAGGACGTCGGCCAGCGCCGCATTGGCCAGAAAAGGGTGGCGACCGATAAGATCCAGAACCACGCGATTGCGCGGCGCCAGGTCCCAGCGACGGACCCCGGCCGCTATTTGAGAAATGTCGATCGGGCGCGGCACGCAGAGCCACGGTCGGCCCTCGCGCTCGAAGTCTCTGCGCGGCAGCGTTGATAACGGCGCGTCGTCGCCATCCGCACTGTCGGCATCAACGCGGCCCCTCAGAGGGTCCCTGCCGGCCCGCGCGGCCCAGCTTTCCCAGGTAGCAACTTCGACGTGAAGCCGGCTGGCGTGCCTACTCGAGGAGATGACCTTCTCCTGCAGTACCCACCAGGCCCGGACCCGTCGCTCGGACGTTGTCGCGATCACCACCGTTGGCGCGGCTCGCGCACTGGTCCCATGCAGGCGGGCCAGACCGACCAGCTGGCGTCTTAGGGTCACCGGGGTGAGGCCCCCCGCGTCCGCGACCAGCAAGCATCTTCGTTCTGTAGGCGCACTGCCGGCTACCTCCCAGCCCAGCGCCGCGTACGCGGGCAGCGTCACACTCCGGGCGGGCCCAGCTCCATTCCAGTGAGGACGCCAGCGCCCCGGGCGCCGCCACAGTCTGAGTCGCGCCCTGCCAGACCCAGTGGCAGCCACTAGCCCCAGCAGCGCGTACAGGCTCAGGAGGGTGGGCAGCTGACTAACCAGTACCTGCAACTGAGTGCGGCCCAGCCTCCAGAAGCGTGCCAGCCCAGCAGGGTCGACATTGCGGCGCCATGCGAGCACCGCCAGGCCGAGGTTGCTTAACAGGAGGAGTCGTTGATGCGGCTTCCCCGGGTCGGCAGGACCGGGTATGGCGCTCACCAGACCCCGCCTGGTCAGTCGCGCAACACAGGCGTACACGGTGCGTTCGCTCCTGCCCCCCGACAACGGCACAAGCTGACCAATTGGCACCAAAGGCAGCTGGCCGATCAGCTCCAGTGCCTCCTCGTCGGCTGCGCAGACACGCGCGGCTTCCCGGGCGGCGCTCCGCCAGGTCGGTGTATCCGCCATGCGCTACGTCACTCCGCCAGCGGCACCGTCATCCGCCTCGCCATCCGGCGCGGCCGGATCGGCCGCATCGAGTTGCAGTTCGAGCTGAGGCCGTCCCGCGTCTGCCGCGTCGGCGCGCCGCTCGGGTGAGGGTCCCCTGGATCGCTGCTCATTGCGCCTGGCGCCTGACCGCGGAGGAGCCACGGTCCCTGCCGAAGCCGGCGGAATGCGTCCGCCTTCGGGATCGGTGTTTGCGCGCCCGTGTCCCTCGACGCTCACCGGGCCTTCGAGCCGTTCGAGGACAGCGGCCCGATCGGCCGCCACCACGGCGGCGTCCCGCCCGTACTGCGCGGCCGAGCAAGCTGCGAGGACTTCGGCGACTGAAGGGTCGGCTTCAGGCGGCGGGTCCAAACGCAAGTGAAACGCAGGTAGGCGTTCTCCCTGGTGACTGAGGCGCGCATAGCACTGGTGGTCCCCGAGCTCCACCAGATCCGCCAGCTCGATCCGCCCGCCCAGTTCCGGTGCGAGTGCACGCGCGTCTTCGGCGGAGCAATTGAAGGCATACAGGTGGTCCACGTTGGCGAAGACCGTATGCTTCAGCCCCCGATCGGTATCAATAGCGTCGAGCATTCCCAGGCTCTGCGTGGCCAGGACGAGACTCGCGCCGTACTTTCCCAGCTCGGCAAGGAACGCTTCGTAGTCGGCCGCCGGCAGTGCATGGAATTCGTCGACCAGCACCGCAACGTGCCGCCGCCGGGCCGGCGGCAGGACCGCTTGCTGACCGACCGCAAGTGCCACCTGGTTCAAAAGCGTGCCGCCGATCAGTGCGGCGATGTCGGCGCCGACCCGTTCCTTAGCGCCATCCACGACTACCACCGCGCCATCGCGGACCCACGCCAGCGGGTCGATCGTCGAGCGCGACTGGCCCACGATCGCCCGCGCGGCCTGATTGGCCGCGAACTTGTACACCTTTGTCTGGACCGGGTTTATGACCTCGAGTTTGAAGCGGTGATCGAGCGGTTTGAAGAAGGTGCGCCACAGCGCCTGCATCTGCGGATCCACGAGATTCAGGAGGAGCTGCCCGCGGAATAGGTCATCCTCGAGCACGCGCGGCACCTCGAGGATGGTGTACTGCCGACCTCTCCCACCGGAGGGGTCGGCGGCGACCAGACGCTGGTTAGCGTCGACCAGCAGCACGAGCGCCATGCGGAAGACCAGCTCCATACGCGGACCCCAGAAGCGGTCGAACTCGTGTTTGAACACGCGCAGGGCGTTCTCGACGAGCTGGTCGCGTCCCCAACCCAAGCCCACGTCCAGCAGGTTCAAGCCGAACGGTCGACGTGCGGCCTGGCCGACGTCGAGATGGACCACCTGGGAGTGGCGCGCGGAAGGCACCAGGCCGAGCGCCACAGTGGCCAGGTCGCTGTGCGGGTCGACCAGCACCACGGTTGGTGCGAGCTGGCCGGGTGTTTCCGGTAGGTCCACCAGCTGCTGCCACAGGCGGCTCAGTAGCGCGGACTTGCCCTTGCGCGTCTTGGCCACCAGCAACGCGTGGCGCCGGAGGAGCGTTGGACCGACGTGGACGGCAACCGCGTGCCCAACACCATCCTCGGCGACCCCGATCCGCGCGCCCTCCGCGACAGTTTCCGGCAGCGGCAGAAAACGCCGGGCGGTGGTGCGCTCGACCAGGGCCACATCGTCCGCGGCCTGGACCAGGTGCCAGAGTCCAGCCAGCTCACGGGTGGTGAGGGTGGCCAATTGTCGAAGGGAGCTCAGGGGTACGGGCGCGCACAAGGCGTCCGCTGCTGCTGGCAACACAAGGGAGCGCGCCACGAACCCGTTGCCGCGCTCCAGGTCGTACGCGTGATAGGCGGCCGCGACGTGCTCCAGCCGTGACTGGACGTCAGCCGGCGTCGCCTCCGCCGGGCCGAAGACCACCAGGCGGAGCTCGGCTCTGGCCGCCGGCCGACTGAGCTTTTCCTTGACCAACTCCAGGTCGTACAGCGGGCGGTCCACCAAGCGCAGCCACAGCGCGAACAGGCCCAGGACACCGATTGTCGCGGGCACTCCAAGCAGGACGAGGGGGAGCCAGCCGTGCGCCATATACAGCGCCCACAGCCGCGGCAACACGATTACTGCCGCCAGGAACGCCGCCGCTAGTACGACCCCACCCCACCCGACGGACCCGATACGGCTCGATTGGACGCGCTCGGCGCGCTCGGGCTCTAGCGCGTGCTCGAGGGAGCGGCGCAGATGGCGACGGGCCCAGTCTCTCGGCGCCGGCTGCAATACGAGCTGAGCCAGAGCGCGCCATCCGGGCGGCATGCTTCCCAACGCGGCCAGTACGCCAAGCAAGGGATCTGCCTGGGGCGCGCGTTCGGCGATCAACTCGCTGTCGCGCAGGATGCGCAGCGGCAGGTATTCCGGCTCACGTAAGCCCAGAGTCCTGGCGGCGACCTGTTCGCCAGGCAACAGCCGAGCGGGGTCGCTGCCGGCCGGCCGTAAGCGCGCCTGGGGATACGCGGCGCCGAGCTGGGCTTCCAGCAGTCCGCGCGCCCGGGCTTCTTTCACGCGTGCATAAAAACGCCGGGCGGTCGCGTCGGCCCCGAGTTCCAGTGAGACGCCCCCTTCGCGCGCCAACGCCGCAAAGAGGTGCTCGATCGGCGTGTAACTGGCCGCGTTAGTCCGCGGGCTGACGATCTCGAACAGTTGCGCGGTCGGCCCAAGCTTGTCCGTGCCCGGGACCGGAGCATGGGCGGCCCGCTCGATGCGTACAAACATTTGGCTTACCTCCTCCACCTGGGAGCGACAAGCATGCACACGAGCCAGCCGCCGAACAGCCAGCCACTCGCCCGCACGCACGGGTGCATCATCTGAGCGACCTCGACCGGGTCAATCGCGTCACCGGCCAGAACACCCTCTCCCAGGGCGGCGGCCGCCATCCGGACCGACGAAACCAGCATGGCTCACCGCCTGGCGCCTGTCCTCGCGTCTACACCGGCGAGCTCGGGGTCGGCGGAACCGCCGATGGGAGTCATCTGGCTTGCGGCCCGGACGTGTGCCGCGACTTCAGCGAACGCCCCCAGGACCTGCAACAGCTCGGTCCGGTCGCACCGCCGCCAGGGTCGACCTGCCGTGGCCTCGCTGAAGCGGACGACCTTCTGGCGGTCCCACCCGAGATAGCCGCCGAGCCGGAACACGCCCGCGCGCAGTCGACGTCGGACTGCCCGATCTCGGTTACTTTGTAGCCGACTCCTCTCACTTGTCGCCGTCATGCCTGCACCTCCGTGCGTTTCGCAGTTGCGGTCAAACGAAAGAACAGCGCCCGTCCATCCGGTTGGCGCCCGAGATCGTTCAGGTCGCAGCCGTCGGGCAGCGCGATCGGGCACCACCGGCGGCCGAGTGCTGCACCCAGTCGTCCCGCTGCTTCGCGACCGGCTGTGTCCGCGTCGAGCACACCGAAGACGATCTCTGCACGGGCGAGCCAGCCCAGGCGGTCCAGCGGGAAGTCGGTTCCACACGTGCTGAAGGCCGGCAGATTCCAACTCACCGCGGTCAACCAGTCGAAGACGCCCTCGATGAGGTAGACGCGCCGCCGCCCGATGGCGCGCTCGAAGCCCAACACGGGCTTGTCGCCCGGTGGGGTGATGTATTTGACCCGACCCGCCTCACCTGCTGGGCGCCGGCCGATGAACCAGATGGGTTGGCCGCCACGGATCTCGGGGATGACCACGCGACCTGCGAAACGCTCCCGCAACGGTCGGCCGTCTTCGCCGGGCTCCGGTCGACGCAGCAACCCAAGGTCCTCGGCGACACGGAGTCCGCCGCGTTTGCGTAGATACGCCTCCAGAGAGCGGCCGTCGGCGTAGCCCAGGCCGCAGGAACGGATGACCCAGTCGGGGATGCCACGCCCGCGCACATACTCCAGGGCAGTGGCGTTGCGCCACAGCCCATCCCGGTAAAGTGCCCCGGCGGCGTTCATGACCAGTTGCTCCTGGAGCGTTAGCCGATCCCAGCGCCGCTCGCGCTGACTTGATGACGCCTGACCCGACATCTTCCTCCGCGATGTGGGTTGCGGTGTCCCCGTCAGCCAGGCGCAGGCCTCGCCCACCGTGGCGAGGTGCTCGTGCAACCGCACGAAGTCGAGCACGTCTCCCCAGGCATGGCAGCCATAACACACGAAACGCTGGCGGTTGACGTCCACGAAGAAGCTCGGGTTGTGGTCGGCGTGGAAGGGACACAGCCCCTGGAAGCGGCTCGAGCCGGAGCGACGGAGCGCTACCCCGGCGCGCTCCACAATGTCCAGCAGCGGGTAGGCCAGCTTCACCGCCGCGATGTCCGGTGGTCGTCTGATCGTCGCCGGCGTCCCACCCGCGATCTGGCGTTCTTCCACAATTGGTGCGCTCACCCGCCTTTTCCCCCCTCGGCCGCCGCGGCCGCGGCCAGTGCCTGGCGCTCGCGCGGGGCGGTCATGGCCACCCGTTCCTCGGCAGTGCCTGCGATCACGTGCAGATGGATGCGCCATGGTCCGACCAGCAGCAGCCCGTGGCCAGGCAGCGCCGAGCTGAGCCGCCGCTGCTCCTCCCCAGAGAGGCCAAACTGGTCCGCCACCAGGTGCTGGGTCTGGGACGTTACCTGCTGGCTCTTGCCGCTCTGGCGCAGCAGCAGGGTCGAAAACACGTTGTCGGCGATGACCGAGCCGCGTGGGTCGTTGAGCACGTTCTTGACGTCCTGGGTGATGAACACCAGACCCATGCCGTACGAGCGCGCGAGGCGGACGATGTTCTCCAGGAAGCGCCCTCCGTCCTGGTGCTGCAGCAGCAACCAGGCCTCGTCGACCACCAGCAAGCGCTGGCGATTGGGCCGCCGACGCACCTGCTGCCAGACGCAGCCGGCGATCAGGTACATGGCAAACGGCCACAGGTCCTCGGGCAATTCCTCGATGCCGAAGACCACCAGGCGCCCGTCCAGGACGACATTCGTTGGCCCTCCCAGCAGGCCGCCGGCCAGGCTGCCGCTGGTGAAGATAGCCAGCCGCTCGGCCAGGCTGCCAACCGTAGCGCGCCCGCTCTCCGCGCCGGCGTCGGCTTCGGCATCCAGCACGGCCTGCAGTGTCGCCATGGTCGGCGGAGGGTTGGCGTGCGTGGCCGCGTCCTCGGTGATGCCGGCCAGCTGGTAGGCCTCCTTGATCGTGCGATCGAGCACACCGCGCTCGATGAGCGACAATCGCGGGGAACTCGGCTCGGCCAGCAGCACGTCGAGGAGGCCCAGGACCTGCTGGATATGGTCGAGCAGAACCGATCCTTCGCCGTTCGGATCGGGGGGTGGCAGGTCGAACGGATTGATGCGGTGCGGCGAGGATGGAGCAACGCGTAGGAACTGGCCGCCCATGGTCTCGCACAGGGCGCGGTACTCGTGCTTGCGGTCGATAATCATGACGTCGGTGGTATCGGTGAGGAGCAGGTATCGCCGCGCGAGAAGCTTGGTGAAGAACGTCTTCCCGCCGCCTGACGGCGCGAAGATGCCGACATTGGCGTTCTGGCACACCCGATGATCGAACAGGTCCAGTTCGACCAGCTGATGCGTCTGCTCGTCGACCCCGAACAGGATGCCGCCGGGCGTACGCGGCGACGCCGGCACGAACGGATAGATCGTCGAGAGGGTGTCGGTATCCAGCGTGTGCAAGACCTGGAGAGGATCGCGCGCCTCGGGCATGCACGCGCGCAAGCCCTGCTCCTGCTGGAGCCGGGGTACCAGGGCCGCCCCCGCCTGGCCTGCGAAAAGCCCGGCGACCCGCAGGGTGAGCGCGTCCAGTTCTGCGCGCGAGGAGGCGCGTACCAGGAGGTACAAGCCCACCGAAAACAGGGCAGTCTCCCGACGCGCAAGTCCGCGTCGCAGTCGCTCGACCTGCTCGAGTGCCGTAGTCAGATTGTTGTCGATCGGCCGGCCATTTGCTGCGTCATCGCTCAGGGCGCCACCCAGCCGCCAGCTCTTGAGTTTCAGGGTCTTGGCGGATGGACCACGCTCCAAAGGACGCAGGTGCAGGCTCAGATTGACCGGCAATCGCTCGGCGAGCATGCCGTTGAGCCAGCCGGCCGCCACAACAGGCGGCAAGTCGGACACAACCAGCACCCGCGTGTACTCGCCATCGAGCACGAGGTGGTCGTCCCCGATCACCAGGGACGAGGGCGCGAGCAAATCGGCCAACGAACGCAGTCCCAGTGCGGCAAGGCGGTCGTCGGCGCTGGAGGCACGCTCGGGCCTCCGCGGCCGGCCGACCGCGACCAGCGCCGACGCGTCTGGAGCAACAGCATCGTCGGCGCTTTCCGGCCTACGTTCAAGACGCAATAGGGGCATCACAGCCTCCCGCCTGCTAGATGGGCAGTGCCGCTCTGCACATCTCGCTCGAAGCGGCCGTCGCGACGCCTCGACCAGCAGCCATGAAACAAACGCACGAGGTCCGCATCGTCCAGGCGGTGCGCCCAGACTCCGGCCCGCGTGAGGCTCTCAGTAAGCTCCACACACCGGATGTCGAGCGCCTGACGCGCCTCAGCCTCGTCCAGCGCCGGACTGGCCCCGAACCAGCGGGCGAAGCGTGGCCTGACTGCATCGAGTCGGCCGAGCAGTCGGGCGCCTGGCGCAGACTCCGCCGGAACTATCAGGTAGCCGCGGCGATCCAGCAGCCCGAGTCCAGGACCGTTCTGGCGGGCCCAGGCAGCATCCGCCAACGCCTCACGGGCCAGGTGCGGCGGCAACGCCGAAGCCCGCTCCTCGAGGCGCGTCGCGTACTCAGTCAGATCCGCCGGCTCGGCCAACACGAGCGCCTGCACGACCGCGGGCGGCAGCACCCCAGGCTGGCCAAGAGCATTCAGGAAGCGAGCGAACCCGTCGAGCAACGGTTGCACGCGCTCGACCTCCTGGGCGAAGGCCTCCGGTGGTCCTTCGACGGCGAGCACTGCTCGGTAGCAGTGGTCGGCCGGCCGACTGCCGAGACAGACAACGCCCTCGCGGATCCAGACGATGTCCAGGCTGGTCTCCTGCACCGAAGCGAGCTTTCTAAAACTCAAACTCATCGCACGCCTCCGGACCTCACCGGTGCTGGATCTGTCTCGAGCTCCGGTTGGTGGGAAGTCGACACTGTCGCCCAGCGCACCCGGACCCGCTCGAGCTGGTACCAGCCCTGTTCGCGCTCGATCTCTGTGGGCGACACGTCGGTCTTCCTGGAGCCACCAGGCCGCCAGACACGCCGACGCGGCGTCGCACCGTACCGGAAAGCGAGCTCCAGCCAGCCATCCAGCGAACGACGTTGAATGTGCACCAGCGCCCAGGTGGCCCCGACCAGCAGCACGACAACGGCCGCTGGGAGGCGCAGGGCAGCTGGCAGACTGTCCGAGCCCACCAGTCTGGCTGCCACGAAGCCGACGACGACTAGCTTCGCGACCTCGCCAAGTGTGCGGCCGAACGCGAAGGGCTCACGCTCCCGTAGGTGAGTCGGGACGGAATAGACGACCAGCGATTGCTCGGACATCCGTGCCTCCTATTTCAGCGTCGCCTGGCCAGCGGCACCGGCGACGAGGTTGATCAACTCTTTGGCGCCCCAGACAAAAGCGAGGCCGAGGAACGCCGCGCGGACCCCGTTCTGCGCGCTCTCCATGGCGCGCTGGTTGTGGCCGACCACGCCGAAATACATGAAGCCCGCGGCGGCCACCGACACGGCGGCGACCAGGGCGGCAATCTTTACCAGGGTGTCGAGGATCGTGGTGAAGAACGTGGTGATACCGCTAATGTCCATGAATGACTCCAGTTCCCGAGAACGGCCCATCTAGGCCAGTCAATGTCGCGAACGCTCTCCTCCAGCCCGTCAGGTGCAACGCGACAGCACGCGCGGCGGGCAATCCGGCTCAAGGCAAAGGCACCTCCCCGCGCAGAAAGGGCTGTGGATCGATCAGACAGCAGCCCGGATTGCCTGGTGGCTCCGGGTCACCATTAACGTTTCGAGAGACCTCGAAGTGGACATGCGGGAAACCCTCGCTGCCGGTGGCGCCAAGGACGCCAATCGGCGTGGTGGTGTCCACGCGCTGTCCGACCGAGACCAACACCGCATCGTTGTGGAAGTAGCGGTGGTAGAGCTGGTTCCGCGCGTCCCAGATGATGATCCCGTTGCCCCCGAACGGGTCGCGGGTAAGCGCGGCGACCACGCCGGGGTAGAACGCCAGGAAGGTCTGGCCGCGACCGTTGTTAGGCGAACCGACGATGACCAGGTCGATCCCGCGGTGGAGTGGGATCGCTGGATTGAAGGCAGCCACGCCGTAGGGTTGCTCGAAGCCGAAGGCGATCCGCCACGGGTGGCCGCCGACCTGGACGGGCACCGCCCCACCGACACCGGCGCGCACGCGCAGAGCGAAGCCCAGCACGCTCGACACGTAGGAGTCGTTCGGGTCGTACGGGACGCTTAGCGCGTGGTTGTAGTAGAAGAGAGCGCGTTTGAGCGCTTCCTGGGGTGGGAGCGTGACGCCGAAGGAGGCCACCATGGCGCACAGGTAGCGGGCCATGGCTGGCAGGGCGTAACGAAAGTTGCTGGAATCGAACCGCTCAGACGGTGGTAAGGCGAGTTGCGCCGGATCGCTCGTGCGCCAGGGCACGCCGTCGCTGTAGCTCGGCCAGGTGCCAGGCATGAACTGGCCGTAGCCATAGGCGCCCGCGGACGACGGCCCGAGGTTGGTACCGAAATCGCTCTCCACGAACGCCACCCCGGCGAGCACCGACCAGGGCAGGCCGCACGACGAGGCTGCCGCCACCTGCTGCATGAAGGCCAGTTGGTCGGCTACGATCGCTGACGCCAGAGGGCCTGGCGCCCCACCCGTGCCCGGCAGCAAGCCCAGACTCGTCGAGCCGCCGGCGAACCCAAGCAGCGATTTCAAGAGCATCACGATGACGAACACGATCGTTGCTGATCCCAGGAACAGGGCCCCGATGGCCCCGAGCGCCAGTCGACGGACGTCGCTCGAGAGCAGCGCCGTGCCGACGCGTGCGACAGCCACGGCCGCCATCAGACGCCTCGCCTAACGACGGTTTCGTCGCGCACCCGACTGGCTACCGAGCCTACGGCGCGCCCCGCGGTACGCACTGCCTGGCCAGCCGGCGAGTTGGCCATTTGCTGCCACTCCTGGCTGAGGGCACCTCCGATGGTGGCTCGGGGATGCCTGGCCGCTGCCCATGCAGCGCCCGGCGCCTGCTGAGCCGCCTGGCTCAGACTCTGTTGGGCAGCCTGGCTGAGCTTTCCGATACCCGTGTACTGGAGCCCGCGGAACAGCGCCACCAGGCCCAGGAAGCTCGTTGCACCTCCGCCCACCCCCGCCGATACCAGCGCCGGGATTCGGAAGACCAGCAGCAGTGTGGCGGCGCCATCCAGGAACTGCAGGAAGCCCGCGGTAGCACCACCGGCGGTCTGCATCAGACCGACGCCGAAGTTGAGGATGAGCACCTGAAGGAACTGGACGAACAGGTTGCTGAAGAACAGGTCCATCCACAGCTCGGCCCACTGGCGCGGCCGTCCCGGCAGCACCCACAGCACCGCCGCCAGCGGCGCCACCATCAGCAGCACGGCGAGCAGCTGCACCCGGGCGAACATGAACAGGCTCAGGAACAACGCCATGAAGCCGTATAGCAGCGCCAGCCCGAGCAGGGCGAAGACTGTGCCGAGGTCGGCCGTCGAGGTGAGCGGGAAGGGGTCGGCCGGGGCGACGGCCGTACACAGGGCGTTGCTCACGTCGATGAACCAGGCGCCCCACTGCATGCTCGAGTGCGCGGCGAGGTACGCGATGACCAGGCGCGGCACGACCTCGCCCGCGACGGGGAACGACAGCGGCGAGCTGGGGCCGAGGATGACCAGCAAGCCAACCACCGCCAGGGCGGCCACAAAGCCCCAGTCCATGGCCCGAAGCAGCGCGTCGTGCTTGTCGATCACGAACGATTGCTGATACGTCATCGTGGGCGGCGTACGGGTGATGACGTTGCTGTCACCCTGAGTGAGCCCGACCAGGAGGTCGTGCAGGCCGCTCACCATCCGCTGCAGCAGGAAAGCCACCGTGTCCTGGATCAACTTGCCGAGGTTGTCCGGCGACAACATCGCCTTCAGACCATCGAGTGGATTGGGGATAGACGGGAACGAGGGCTCGCCGCCACCCGTGGCCGGCTGGCCGGCTGTCTGGGTCAGAATGGGCGCCGCTACGGCAATCGCGCCCGTCGATGGCGGCGCAAGCACGCCAAGTGTCAGCAGCAGGGCGGCGCCCAGCGCGGCGATGACAGGTCGAACAGCGATCATCGGCTTGCTTCCGCTATGGACGTGCTCGAGCCGGTCCCACCGGGTAGGGCGTCGGCGGCGAAGCGAAGCAGCAGTAACTCGACTCCGCCGCCACTGGCGCCCCGCACAATTAGCAACTGCTGATGGCTGAGGTCCCAGCGAGCGGCGAATGCACCCGAGACCTGCACGCCGAGCCGTTGTTCGGCGAGTGCATGCCCACTCGGATCGACGGGTCGCAGCACCAGGACGTTGTTCTCACCGCGCGCTAGAGTGAGCAGCACGCCGTCAACGCGCACGATGGGCGCCCACACAGGTTCGACGTCGCCAACGCGACGCGAGTCAATGCGGCCGGGTGCGACCTCGAACAGGACCGGTGCAGAGGTCGACGAACCTCCCGGAAAGCCAGCGCCATTGGTGGGTGCTGCGTACAAAAGGCCGCCGGCGGACTCCCAGGTGGCCGGTGCCACCGCACCGCTGCTTGGCAGGCCGTCGGCGCGCAGGTCATCCAGGTAGCGCAGCTCACCGCTGTCGATGTTTAGGGCCACCAGGGCCGTCGTGCTGGTGCGGACCAGGAACGCCACCTCGTGTCCATCGGGCGCCCAGGCCCAGCTGCCGGCCAGTGGCGCCCCCGGCAGGTCGGCCAGGTCACGGATGGCGCCGTCGACGCTGACCCAGCGCAAGACAAAGTGCTTTCCGCCCGTCACCTGGCGCTGGCTGAGCAACAGCACGCCGCTGACGGTCGGCGACCAGGTGACATCCAGGAGTCGCTCGCCCACGGCGACGCTGGACACTGGCTGTCGCGGCCCGTCGGGACCGTCAAGCGTGAGCTGGTCGGCGGCTGCCCCGTCAAGCCCGTCCAGGCGCAGGATGGCGGCTGTGTGGAT
>JAABUQ010009758.1_pt1 | contig 12847 bp, 10 predicted proteins | sample 5560001 | NCBI WGS metagenome assembly JAABUQ01 (sample SAMN10711888, study PRJNA513371) | rock metagenome | isolation source: Antarctica rocks | place: Antarctica: Victoria Land, Finger Mt nord | collected 2015-12-18 | reverse complement strand
TCCTATGCGAAGGACATCAAAGTCTCAAACGCCGAGCTCGCCGCCGTCAACCTCAACGGCCAGAGCTTCCACCCCGAATGGAACTACACCATCAAACCACGGGTTATTCCTTGACGTGCCCTAAGCGGGGGGCGGGTGTGGCGCGCTGGCGGGTGGGTGTGGCGCGCTGGCCGGGTCCGGCTCGGCCGTCAGCGCTGCCGCAACGGACTCGCCGGTGGGCGGCGGCTGATGGACCGCCGTGGCCGCGGCACTATCGTGCTCGGAAACCGGGGCCGCCTGGGAGGCCGCAGGGGACGACGCGTCGGGGGGAGTCTGCGCGTCGAGGGGAGTCTGCGCCGCGGCCGGAGCCGCCGGTCCGGCTGCCGCCAGAAGTTCGTGATCGTCCTCGCCGCCCGCACTGATGGACTCGCGAAACTCGCGCATGCCGTGGCCGAGTGACCGGGCCAGCTCGGGCAGCCGCTTGGGGCCCAGCACGATCAGGGCGATGGCCGCGATGAAGAGCAGATGGAGCGGGTTGGTGATTCCCATGACGTTCCTTACGGGCGCGAAGACGGTGGCAGATCACCACGCACGCTAGCGCGTCGGCGCGCACGCGTAGGCTATGACGCTCATGTCGGCCACCCCGCAGCAGGCCAGCGCGGCCGACACGACGCCTTCCTATCCCCCCCCGGCGCGCGTGGAGCCCCAGTGGCCCGCGCTGCTGACGGTGTTGGCGGCCATCGCTCTGCAGTTCTCGCTGCCCTCACGCTTGGTCCTCGGCCCGTCCTGGCTGGTCCCCGCGCTGGAGGCCGCCCTGCTCATCGGGCTTGCGCTGGCCAGTCCCATGGAGCTCGAGGGCGAGCACCCGATCAGGCGCGGGGTCGCTCTTGGGCTCACCGCCCTGGCCAGCGCGGCCAACGTCGTCTCCCTCGCGCTGCTCACGCACTATCTGCTGCACCACGGCACTCCCAACGGTCGCGAGCTCATCGTCTCCGGCTCGCTCATCTGGCTGACCAACGTGCTGATCTTCTCGCTGTGGTACTGGGAGACCGACCGTGGCGGTCCCGGACGCCGCGCGGCGGGGCACGACCAGGCGCCGGACTTCCTCTTCCCACAGATGTCAGACGACGCCATCGAGCCCCGCGGGTGGCGCCCGCAGTTCATCGACTACCTGTACGTCTCCCTGACCAACGCGACGGCGTTCAGCCCGACCGACACCATGCCGCTGACCGGCTCGGCCAAGGGCATCATGGGCCTCCAGGCCCTGGTGTCGCTGGTGACCATCGGGCTGATCATCTCGCGCGCGGTCAACGTGCTGGGGTAGGCACCGCCGGCTGGGATGCTTACCGCCTCAGGCCGCGGGAAGCACGCGGGGGCGCAGGGCGCGAGCGCGCACGAGCAGATCGGCGAGCTCCTCGCCGGCTCCCAGGCTCAGGGCGCGCTCGCAGGCCATGATGCAGTCGCTGACCCGATCGCTGCGGGCCAGCGCGTGGGCGTAGCGAGTCCACGCCTCGGCGGAGTCGGGCTCCAGCCACGTGGCCTGCTCACAGGCCGACAGCTCGCCCCCCAGGTCTCCTGACAGCTGGCGGGCCAGGGCGAGATCGAGCAGCCCGCCCAGGGAGGGACCTATCCGGTGCGCGCGCTCCAACGCCTCCAGCGCCGCCGTACGATCCATGAGACTCAGGCGCAGCCGTCCGAGTCGCTCCCACGCGCCGGCGTCGCCCGGACTGCGATCCGCGGCACGCACCGCCGCCTCCGCGGCCAGGTCCAACGCGCCCATGTCCTCGTAGATACGCGAGGCGAAGCGATGGGGCGCCGGGCGTTCACGGTCCGAGCGGGCCCAGTCGCGCACCGATCGCGCCGCCGCGTCGAGGTTGCCCGCCTGCCAGAACGCGAAGGTCATCAGGCGCAGCACGGCAACGTTGCTCGGCTCGGCGTCGCGCGCGTAGACCAGTCGCTTGGCCGCCAGTCCGTAGTCACCCTCGGCCATCGCGTGCTGAGCCGCCACCATGTAGCGCTGCACGCGCTCGGCACCGGGGTCAGGCTTGGAGAAATCCACGAAGTGCAGGCTCCCTGCCGGGACCGTGCGAACGCCGTGCGCGAAGCTCACGCGGGCCCACTGCTGCACGTCGTCGCCGTCGCCGGTGAAGTAGATCCCGGCCACCGTTCCCACTCCCCACTCCGGGTAGGAGCTGCAGCGCGCGTAACGGTGTACCACCGAGTGATCGGGCACTCGGCTGGCGAAGGGGTCGTGCTGGGCCTGCTCGCTGGCATGAGCACGGCTGCGCTGTTCCTCCTCGTACGCGCGCCGCCCCGCCTCCTCGCGCGCGTGACGCGCCGCGGCGGCGCTGACGCGCACCGCGTTGGCGGAGACCCTGCCGCCGCGCGAGCCCTCGGCGAGGCGCTCCAGTTGGTCGGCGGCCTCGTTGATGGCCTTCAGATGACGCTCGTGCTCGAACTGACGGCCCGGCGGAGCGATGTCCGGGTGCCAGCGCTTGGCCATGCGCCGGCGCGCAAGCTGTACGTCTCGCTTGGCAAACGGGGGCTCGAGCTCGAGGAGCAGAACCTGCTGCTCGATGTCCAGGACCGTGGGCACGATCGACCACGTTAGCGCCAGACCCGCGTTTCTGACCCTGCCCTGAGAACGTCTGCCTGAGTGGATCGGGGGCCCGAGGAGGCGGGCCCCTGAGGTCAGCGGCCGCGGTCACGGAGACGGGCGAGAACCTCTCTATCCTGCTCTGGCGTTGTCCACTCAGTACATCTTCACCATGCACCGGCTGTCACGCGTGCACCCGCCCGACCGGGAGGTGCTCAAGGACGTGTCCCTGTCCTTCCTGCCCGGCGCCAAGATTGGGGTATTGGGTTACAACGGAGCCGGTAAGTCCAGCCTGTTACGCATCATGGCCGGCGTCGACCGGGAGTTTCGCGGTGACGCTCAGCTCGCGCCAGGGGCGAGCGTGGGCATGCTCGAGCAGGAGCCTGCGCTCGACGAGAACAAGGATGTTCGGGGCAACGTCGAGGACGGCGTGGCCGACACCAAGGCTCTGCTTGATCGCTTCAACGAGTTGGCCGCCAACTACTCCGATGAGGTCGCCGGCGAGTTCGGCCGCCTGCAGGAGCAGATCGACGCCGCCGACGCGTGGAACCTGGACACGACGCTGGAGCACGCCATGGACGCGCTGCGCCTGCCGCCCTCCGACGCCGACGTCGGTCGGCTGTCCGGCGGCGAGCGCCGGCGCGTGGCCCTGTGTCGCCTGCTGCTACGCCAACCTGACCTGCTGCTCCTCGACGAGCCCACCAACCACCTCGACGCCGAGTCGGTGGAGTGGCTGGAGCACCACCTGGCCGAGTACCGCGGGACCGTGGTGGCGGTGACCCATGACCGCTACTTCCTGGACAACGTGGCGGGCTGGATCCTCGAGCTTGACCGCGGTCGCGGCATCCCGTACGAGGGCAACTACTCGGGGTGGCTGGAGCAGAAGCAGCGCCGTCTCGCCCAGGAGTCCAAGCAGGAGGTGGCGCGCCAGCGGACCATCGCCTCCGAGCTCGAGTGGGTGCGCGAGAATCCCAAGGGGCGGCGCAAGAAGGCCAAGGCCCGTCTGGCCAACTACGAGACGCTGCTGGCCCAGGAAAGCGCGGTGCAGCTCGATCAGGTGCAGATCCACATCCCGGCCGGCCAGCGCCTCGGCGATGTCGTGGTCGAGGCGGAGGCGCTGCGCAAGGGCTTCGGCGACCGGCTGTTGATCGAGGATCTGAGCTTCAGGCTTCCCCGGGGGGGCATCGTCGGGGTGATCGGACCCAACGGTGCCGGCAAGACCACCCTGTTTCGCATGATCACCGGACAGGAGGAGCCCGACGCCGGGGTCCTGCGGGTGGGAGACACCGTGCAGATGGCCTACGTGGACCAGAGCCGCGACGCGCTCGATGCAGAGAAGAACGTGTGGCAGGAGATCTCCGGCGGCCAGGAACAGCTCAGGGTGGGAGAGCACTGGATGAACTCGCGGCAGTACACCGCCTCATTCAATTTCCGCGGCTCCGATCAGCAGAAGCAGGTGAGCAGGCTCTCCGGAGGGGAGCGCAACCGTCTGCACCTGGCCAAGCTGCTGCGCAGCGGAGGAAACCTGCTGCTGCTCGACGAGCCCACCAACGACCTCGACATCGATACCCTGCGCGCCCTCGAGGAGGCGCTGCTCGGGTTCGCCGGCTGCGCGGTGGTCATCTCCCACGATCGCTGGTTTCTCGATCGGGTGGCCACTCACGTGCTGGCCTTCGAGGGCGACAGCCAGGTCACGTGGTTCGAGGGCAACTTCGAGGCCTACGAGGAGCATCGCCGCGAGCAGCTCGGCGCCGAGGCCGACCGCCCACGGCGCATCAACTACAAGAAGCTCATCCGCAGCTGAGCAGTGCCAGTGCTGGACAGGAGCTCTTGGCTGCCGATAGGTCAGCCACTGACGCGCTGTAGCTCCGCCTCCAACAGCCGGCGCAGGTCGGCTGCGTCGCCGGCCACGGCGTCGGCCTGCGTGAGCTCCTGCGCACCGTAGGGTCCTGTGCTCACGGCGATGCAGCGCAGGCCGTCCGCCCGCGCGCAGGCGATGTCGCGCGGCGTGTCGCCGATGATCAGCGTGCGCTCGCGCGCATAGGAGCTCGTGCGCGCGACCGTGCTTCCCTGCTCCCCGTCAGTTGGCGCCTCCCACGGAACGCTTACCGCCCGCCGTCGGGCCAGCGGGGGCAGATCCAGGCGGTCCTCTGAGTCCGATCCGAAGCCGCCCTGCCCCGAAGCGAAGTGGTGTGAGATACCCGCCCGCGCCAGCTTCAGGCGGGCGATCGGCTGCAGGTTGCCGGTCACCAGGGTGACGCGAGCCCGCTCGTCAGCGGACAGCCAATCGAGCACAGCGACCATGCCGGGGACCACGCGGTCGACCAGCGAGGCCGGACACAGACGAGCAAAGCGCCGGCAGCAGACCTCGCTGAAGTGGTCCATGCGCGCGTCGATGCGCCGCGCCGACACTCCTTGGCACAGCAAAATGGCCCGGGCGATCTCGAGGTCCGTGCGTCCCGCCGCCTGCACCCCCGCCGCCTGCGGATCACGCACCCCGTACACCTCCCCCAGGGACTCGTACAGGGCCAGGGCATGCTCGCGCGAGGCGCCCTGAAGCAGGGTGCCATCGATGTCGAAGAGCAGGAGCACCTCGCTGTTCTGACCCTGACGGTCGTGCTCAGCGCGCGAAGGAGGTCTGCGTGTCCAGCCGACGTGCGAAAGCGGCGATCAGGCGCACGCAGGACTGCACGTCCTCCAGGGCCACCATCTCCACCGGAGAGTGCATGTAGCGCAGCGGTATCGAGACCAGGCCGGTGGGCACGCCGGCCCGCGCAGTGTGGACAGCGTCGGCGTCGGTGCCGGTCTGACGCGCGGCGGCCTCCACGGTGTGGGGAATCGACTCGGCGCGCGCCGCCTCCACGAGCAGCTCGAACACCCGCGGATGCAGGGTCGCGCCACGGGCGATCACCGCGCCTGAGCCGAGCTCGTGGCGACCGGCCTCCTTGACGTCGACACCTGGGGCGTCGGTGGCGTGCGTGACGTCGACCACCACGGCGACGCTGGGCTTCAGCGCGTAGGCGGAGGTGCGCGCCCCGGCGAGCGTGATCTCTTCCTGCGCGGCGGCGACCGCCGCCACGCCGCACTCGCCGACGCCGGTGTCGGACACCACGCGGGCAACCTCGAGCGCGATATAGGCACCCAGTCGGTTATCCAGGGCCCGCGACACCACCCGACCGTTGGGCAGCTCAACCGGCTCGCCGTCGATAACCGCGACGTCTCCGACCTGCGTCATGTCGGCCGCCTGCCCGCCGTCCCGTGCCCCGATGTCGATGTGCAGATCACGCACGTCGGCCACCTTCTTGCGTTCCTCATCGCGCAGCAGGTGAATGGGTTTCTTGCCGATCACCCCGACCAGCGGGCCCGCCGCGGTGAGCAGCCGCACCCGCTGACCGACCAGGATCTGGGCGTCCCAGCCGCCGATGGGTCTGAACCAGAGAAACCCCTCGTCGTCGATGTGGGTGACGATCAACCCGATCTCGTCTATGTGACCGATTACGGCCAAGCGAAAGTCCGGCTGCGCACCGGACACCAAGGCCACCGACGAACCCAGCGCGTCGCCCCAGACGTCGGCGCCGAAGCCCTGCGCCGCCTTGCGCCACAGCGCGGCCGCCGCGCCCTCGTGGCCAGATGGCCCGACGGCCCCCAGCAGATCTCGCAGCAGCGGGGGGAAGCCCTCGGTCATCGGCCCGGCCCCGGCGCGTCACCCTCCTGGCTTCCGCCGGCCAGGAGCTGGCGCAGTACGTAGGGCAGGATGCCGCCGTGGCGATAGTACTCGGCCTCCTGGGGAGTATCGATGCGCACCCGGGCAGAGAACTCGATCGCGTCGGCGCCGTCCCGGGTGGCGCGCACGCTGACCTCGCGCGGTGGAGCACCGCCGTCGGCCATCGCTTCGGCCAGGCCGGTGATCTCGAAGACCTCCAGGCCCTCGAGTCGCAGCGACTCCGCGTTCTCGCCCTCGGGAAACTGCAACGGCACGACGCCCATGCCGACCAGGTTGGAACGGTGGATGCGCTCGAAGCTGACCGCGATGACCGCTCTCACCCCGAGCAGGCTCGTGCCCTTGGCCGCCCAGTCGCGTGACGAGCCCGAGCCGTATTCCTGGCCCCCCAGCACCACCAGCGGCGTTTGCGCCTCGAGGTAGCGCATGGCCGCCTCGTAGATGGGCATCTGCTGGGGCTCCCCGTCGCCCAGGTAGCGGGTGTTGCCACCCTCGGGCAGCGGCTCTCCGCCCCCCATGAGGTTGCGCAGGCGGATGTTGGCAAACGTGCCGCGCACCATCACCTCGTGACTTCCCCGGCGTGACCCGTAGGAGTTGAAGTCCCGCGGCTTGACACCGCTCTCCTGCAGATACTGGCCCGCCGGGCTGTCGCGCTTGATCGCCCCGGCGGGCGAGATGTGATCGGTGGTGACGCTGTTGCCCAGGACCGCGAGCGCTCGCGCTCCGGTCACGTCGCGCACGTCCTGCGCGTCGCCCGGCATGTCCTGAAAGTAGGGCGGCCGGCGCACATAGGTCGAGTCCTCATCCCAGGCAAAGCGATCGCCGGTGGGGACCTCCAGGCCGTTCCACCGCTCGTCGCCATCGAAGACGTGCGCGTAGCCCTTGCGAAACATGTCGGACTGCACCGCGGACTCGATCGTCTCGGCGATCTCGCGCTCGCTGGGCCACAGGTCACGCAGGAAGACATCCTGGCCAGCCTCGTCCTGGCCCAACGGATCCTCGACGAGGTTGACGTCCATCGACCCGGCCAGCGCGTAAGCAACCACGAGGGGCGGGGAGGCGAGATAGTTCATCTTCACGTCGGGGTTGATGCGCCCCTCGAAGTTACGATTGCCCGAGAGCACCGAGACGACCGCCAGGTCGTGCTCGTTGACCACCTCTGAGACCTCCTCGGGCAGCGGACCGGAATTACCGATGCAGGTCGTACATCCGTAGCCCACGAGGTTGAAACCCAGCTGCTCCAGAGGCTCGGTGAGCCCCGCGCGGTCCAGGTACTCGGTCACCACCACCGATCCGGGCGCGAGCGAGGTCTTCACCCAGGGCTTGCTGGACAGTCCGCGAGCCACCGCGTTGCGGGCCAGCAGTCCTGACGCGAGCATGACCGCCGGGTTTGAGGTATTGGTGCAACTCGTGATGGCGGCGATCACCACGTGCCCGTGATCCAAACTGGCCTCGGTTCCGTCGGAGAGAGTCACGGGGGCCGCGGTGTCCCTGCGCTCGGCCACCGCCCGAGAATCCCGTCCCGCCTGCGCCGCCTGGGGATGACGGTCGCGGGCGCCCTCTCCGTTCATGGGTTCGCTGCTTGAAGGCGGGTCACTGGAGGGAAAGGAGAGCGAGGAGCCCTGGTCCTCCTCGGAGGAACGCTCCGCTCCCTGGGGCGGCACGCCCTCCTTGCGCTGAGCATCCTCACCTCCCGCCGACGGGTCCCTGGGCAGGTAGTCGGCCACCGCGACGCGGAACTGCTCGCCGGCCTCGCTGAGCGCGACGCGGTCCTGCGGTCGCTTGGGACCCGCAAGGCTGGGCACCACGTCGCCGAGATCGAGGGTGAGCGTCTCGGAGTAGGTGGGCTGCTCGGCCTCCTCGTCGTGCCACAGGCCCTGCGCGCGCGTGTAGGCCTCGACGAGCTCGATCTGCTCTTCGCTGCGCCCGGTGAACCGCAGGTAGCGCAGGGTCTCCGTGTCGATCGGGAAGATGGCGCACGTGGAGCCGAACTCCGGGGACATGTTGCCGATCGTCGCGCGATCGGCGATGGGCAGGTGGGCCAACCCGGGTCCGTAGAACTCGACAAAACGCCCAACGACGCCCAGCTCGCGCAGGGTCTGGGTGATGGTGAGAACCAGATCGGTGGCGGTCGCGCCCTCCGGCAGCCGTCCGACGAGCTCAAAGCCGACCACCTGTGGGATGAGCATTGACATCGGTTGGCCGAGCATGGCCGCCTCCGCCTCGATGCCCCCCACTCCCCACCCGAGTACGCCGAGCCCGTTGACCATGGTGGTGTGGGAGTCGGTGCCCACCAGGGTGTCCGGATAGGCCTGGCCCGTCTTGTCGTTGACGAACACGACTCGGGCCAGGTACTCGATGTTGACCTGGTGCACGATGCCGGTGTCGGGCGGAACGACCGAGAAGTCGTCAAACGCGCCCTGGCCCCAGCGCAGAAAGGCGTAGCGTTCGCGATTGCGCTCGAACTCCCGCTCGGCGTTGAGGCGAAACGCGTCCCGGGTGCCGAAGGCGTCGACCTGGACGGAGTGGTCGATGACCAGCTCGGCCGGTACGAGCGGATTGATCTTGGCCGGATCGCCGCCCATGTCGGCCATGGCATCGCGCATGGCCGCCAGGTCGACGACGGCGGGCACACCGGTGAAGTCCTGCATCAGCACGCGCGCGGGACTGAAGGCGATCTCTTCGCTGGGGTCTGCCTTCGCGTCCCAGCGGGCCAGCGCCTCGATGTGCTCGGAGGTGACCGAGCCGTTGCCCTCGGTGCGCAGCAGGTTCTCGAGCAGGACCTTCAGCGAGAAGGGCAGCCGGGCCACGTCGAAGCGCGACTGCAGGGAGTCCAGTCGGAAGATCTCATACTCGCGACCGCCGACGTCAAGCGTGCCGCGAGCGTTGAAGCTGTTGTCTGGCATGGGCCTCCCCGGCGTGACAGTGGGACTGGCTTTGGGGCCATCCTGGCAGAGCGCGGCCCGTGGCAGCCCGCGGCCGAATACGGCGACGGCCCCGAGTAACCCCCGGGGCCGTCGTCACTTCGCAGTCCGGGCGCCGGGGCGCCCAGCTCACATCTTGATCAACGGACCGGCCTTGGCCAGAACCTGCGCCTTGGTCAGCGGCTTGTCAAAGGCGCCGTTGGGCACCGGCGACTTGCCGATCAGCAGGTTGATGGCCGCCGAGTGGCGCGCCTCGACCTGGACGATGCTGCCTGCGGCCGCCAGGACTTCCTTGCTCATGATCGACGGCGCGGCGCCGTTGTAGGCGCCCACACCCGTGGTCTCGAGCACGGAGGCCAGCATCAAGAACGATGCCTGGCTGCTCGCCGGGAAGTTGAACTTCGGCTTCTTGACAGGCGTGCCACCCAGCTTCTTGATGGTGCTCTCAATCGCGGTGACGTGCTGAGCTTCCTGATCACCGAACGTGGTCGCGTACTTCTTGGCCATGCCGCTGAGGCCGACCGACTTACCCTTGACCTTGTAGAACGTCGACTCCAGGTACTCCAGGGTGAGGGCGAAGTTGAGAACGTCGACATCGCCTCCACCGCTCTGGGCCAGGGCCGCAGAGACGAACGGAGCTACGGCAGAGGTGCCGTAAACGGCCCCGGCGGCCAGCGCCCCGCGCAGGATGAAGCTCGAGCGGGTCATGCCGTGGACCTCGAAACCGGCCAGCTCGGGCTCGGTGAGATTGTTATGAGCCATCTTTGTGGTGTTTCCTCTCTGGTGCAGGTTCGGGTCTAGGCCAGGAACGGCTTGACTGCCGCCAGGACCGTGGGCATGTCGGCAGGCTTGGCGAACGCGCCATTCGTGACCGGCTTCTTCACCAGCGTGCCCAGCGCGGCCGCGTGGCGGGCCTCCACCGAGTGGATGGACAGGGCGGCCGCGAGCACCTGCTTGCTCTGGATGTTGCCGGCCTGGCCGAGGTAGGCGGACGCGCCCAGGTTCTCGACCGTGTAGGCGAGCATGGCCACCTTGGCCGCGCTGCCCAGCGGGAACTTGCCCATGGGCTTGGCCGCCGGAGTGCCACCCGCCGAGGTGACCGCCTTCTTCAGCGCGTTGACGTGCTGCTGCTCGTCGTGGCCGAAGGTCTTCAGCAGCTGTCCGGCCGGACCGCTGAACAGTCCCGCCTTGATGACCTTCTTGTAGAACTGGGTCTCAAGATACTCGAGGGTCAGCGCGTAGTTGAGGATGGCCAGATCGCCCATCCCACCCGAGGGCGGGGGGCTCGAGCTCGAGCTCGAGCCCGAGCTCGAGGGCGGCGGCGCCGCCGCGGACGATGAGCTGGAGCTTGACTTCTTGGAGCTGCCGCAGGCGGCGAGCACGAACGCGCCGAAGCTGGCCGCGCCGGTGCTTCCGACCATCCTCAGGAAGCGCTTGCGATCGGAGTCGTCGCGAACGAGCCGCTCGACGATTCCGGCCGGCTGCGTGACTTCCTCAGTTCCGGTGTCTGGCATATCGGATACCTCCGTTGGACGACTTCGGGGCGGGCGCCTTGACCTGGCGCGGCCCCCTGGTGATACCCGATGACCACGACAAACGCTTTTTCGGGCTTCGGGTCTTATTTCGTGGCTAACCGCCCGCCGGATCAGCGCTGCGCGCCGAAGGCGTGACCAGCCACACCCACATCTTCGCCGTGGCGCCCGGCATTCCTGGCCACGGCGCGCCGGCCGGCGGTTTTGGGCCACGGCCCCAGACGGTCTGTGAGATCTAACCGTCCGCCGCGACCGGTAACCACATCACGCCGCGTCCGCGTCACATGCCGCACGTGCGACGCCCGGGGTGGTTTACTCCCAGGCAAGCGATGACGGCACCCGACTCAGCTGATCCGAAGCACCCGCGGCGCTCGTCACCCGCAGAGTCATACCCGGCCGCCCTGAGCGGCACTCCCCCGCCGCCCGCTGCGCCCGCCGGCGCCGCGATCTCCGGGGTGACCCGGCGTGGCCTGCTGGCCGGCGCCGCAGCGACGGGAGCGGCGGTCGCTCTGCCGCAGTCGGCCGCCGCCGCCATGCGCCACCGGCGCAAGCACCGCCACCGGCACGGCGCCCGGACATCGGGTCGCGTGCCGGCCTCCATGCGCGCCGACGTGGTGGTCGTCGGCGCGGGACTGTCGGGGCTCAACGCCGCTCGCTCGGTGCAGGCCGCCGGCCATTCGGTGATCCTGCTGGAGGCGCGCGACCGCGTCGGCGGGCGCACGCTGAACCACGATCTGGGGGGTGGCAAGGTCGTCGAGGTGGGCGGCCAGTGGATAGGCCCCACCCAGGACCACATGGCGGCCCTGGCCCAGGAGATGGGGGTGGGCACGTTCAAGACCTACAACGACGGCAACTACCTCTACTACCAGAACGGGCGCACCACCCCCTACAGCCCACGGGGCCCGCTCGGGGCCGTGCCGCCCGATTACACCGGAGCGGCCGAGGCCGAGAAGGCGATTCTCCAGCTCGATCAGATGGCCTCCACCGTGCCGCTGGACAAGCCCTGGACTGCATCCAACGCGCAGGTGTGGGACAGCCAGACCTTCGAGACCTGGAAGCAGGCCAACACCAGCACCTCGGGCGCGCACACGCTGCTGGACCTGGCCATCGAGTCGGTGTGGGCGGCTGAGCCCCGTGACGTCTCGCTGCTGCACGTGCTCTTCTACATCCACAGCGCCGGGAACGAGAGCAACCAGGGCACGCTCGAGCGCCTGATCAACACCGCCGGGGGAGCCCAGGAGTCGCGCTTCGTGGGTGGCTCGCAGCTGGTCTCCATCCGCCTGGCGGCGACGCTCGGCAAGAGCGTGGTGCTGGGCAACCCGGTGCGGCGTATCGCCCAGGACGCCCAGGGCGCGACCGTGTACGCCAACCATACGGCGGTCCGCTGTCGCTCGGTCATCGTCACCGGGCCGCCGGCCCTCACAGGGCAGATCATCTACGAGCCCGACCTGCCCCAGACGCGTGCGCAGCTGCTGCAGCGCTTCCCCCAGGGCTCGGCGATCAAGTGCGAGGCCATTTACGACAAGCCCTTCTGGCGTGACGCGGGCCTGTCGGGGCAGGTCACCAGTGACACCGGACCCGTGCGCATCACCTTCGACAACTCGCCGCCCGATGGGAAACCCGGCATCCTCCTGGGCTTTATCGAGGGCCACGACGCCCGCGTGTACGGTCCCATGGACGCCGGGTCTCGCCGCCAAGCGGTGCTGGAGAGCTTCACGCGTTACTTCGGTCCGCAGGCGGCTTCGCCGCGCGACTACATCGAGATGAACTGGTCAGCCGAGCCCTGGACGCGCGGTTGCTACGTGGGCTTCACCCCGCCCGGCGTACTGCTGGACTACGGCAGCGCCATCCGCGCCCCCGTCGGGCGCATCCACTGGGCCGGAGCCGAAACGTCCGACTACTGGAACGGATACATGGACGGCGCCGTCCGCTCAGGAGTGCGCGCCGCGGCCGAGGCGCTCGGCGACCTCTAGATGGTTGATTCCAAATTGCTGCGGCGGGTGGGGTTGCGGCGAGGGGACATAAGAAGGGCGCCGAAGGAAGGCGTTGCAATCGCAACGTCGACCACGGAGGTGGCCTCGTGCTCGCCGACCTT
>JAABUQ010009757.1_pt1 | contig 12850 bp, 12 predicted proteins | sample 5560001 | NCBI WGS metagenome assembly JAABUQ01 (sample SAMN10711888, study PRJNA513371) | rock metagenome | isolation source: Antarctica rocks | place: Antarctica: Victoria Land, Finger Mt nord | collected 2015-12-18 | reverse complement strand
TCGCAAACCGGCCGGCGGCGGGGGTCATAACCCGCGGTCCCGAAGAGCCGTATACGAACAGCGTACGTACGGTTCCGTGGGAGCCGGGGCGGGCAACCGCCCCGGCTACCCGAGCCGGCGGGCGCGCCATTCGAGACACCCCTCCCGATCGTGGATGCTCTCCGGCTGTTCGCGTTCTACGTGGTGTGCCGCGAGCGGCGGGCGGTGAGCAGACCGCGGATCGCGATCAGGATCGCCAAGACGAGCAGCAGCGGCAGCCCGAGCTCGAACGTGATCCCGAAGATCCGCCAGAGCACCAGGCTGTGGAGAACAGCGCCGTTGTCGGGATTGAAGGCCCAGGCACCAAGACCGCCGATTGGGATCGCCACGGCGAGCGCGAGGGCTGCGGTCTGGAGCCGGGTCATGTTTTGAAGGTACACCTCGTGGGGCGCGATGTGGGTGGACTCTGATCGGGCTCGTCCGAGCCTGTGGCCATGATCTCCGACCCCGATGGCTGCGCCGGACCTGATCTGCTCCCGCTCCGGCGCGTGCCGGACGCAACGTGTTGCGCTGTCTGATGGCGAGCGCACCTGGACGGTGCTCGACCGCGATCACCGTGTCGCGGAGCCGGCCGAGCAGTATCTGGAGTACTTGCGGATGCTCGGCCGGTCGCCGAACACGGTCAAGTCCTACGCGCGGGCGCTGGCGTTGTGGTGGGAGTTCCTGGCCGTCTACGAGCTCGCTTGGGATGCTGTGACGGTCGAGGATCTCGGCCGTTTCCTGGGTTGGCTGCGCTCGGGTGATGAACCGGGGCTCGCTTCGATCGAGCGCCGATCCGCGCGGTTCAGCGAGGGCACGGTGGCGCTGCGCCTGCAGGCGGTCTGCTCGCTCTACCGCTACCACCACTTCAACGGCGTCGAGGCCGCCTCGCGTCTCTATGAGCGTGTGTTCTTTGGCCGGCACGCCTACAAGCCGATGCTCGAGCACCTCGCGCGCAGACGGGGCCACGAACGCCGAGTCGTGCGCGTCGTGCGGGCGGGACCGAAGACGCCGCCAACGCTCACGCCGGGGCAGGTGAGGCTGATTCTCGACAGCTGCGCACGTTGGGATGAGCAGAAGCGCGATTGGGATGGCTCGGTGCGAGACAGGCTCCTGTGGGCGCTTCTGGCCGAGACCGGGATGCGGCTGGGTGAGACGCTCGCGATCAAGCACGGCGATTGGCACACCGGGCTCGGCGAGACGCCGTTCGTCGAGGTGGTGCCGCGCGCGGATCACCCGCATGGCCTGCGCGTGAAGAACGGCGGGTATCGGCGTATCTACATCTCTGACGAGCTCGATCGCCTCTACGGCGAGTACCTGTGGCGGCTCTGCGATGCCGGCGCTGATGTCGCCGTGGGTGATCTGGACTCGTGGTGGGTGTTCGTGAATCTCGCGCGCGAGCCGCGCTTCTCCCCGTTGCGGGCGGAGACGGTCGCCTGGCAGGTCCGTCGCCTGCGTCGCCGGTTTCCCGACCAGCTGCCGGCGGGCTTCACGCCGCATTGGCTGCGGCACACGCACGCGACCGCGCTGCTGCTGTCCGGGATCGCGGAGCATGTCGTCAGCCGCCGCCTTGGTCATCTCGACATCCAGACGACGCAGAACCTCTACGGCTGGGTGTCCGAGGACGCCGAGCAGCGCACCGTCGCGCAGTGGCAGCAGCTGACGGCGACATGGAGGACGGATGAGCCACGTCGCTAGCACCGCGTTCGTTGAGGCGCTCGACGGCAGCGGCCTCTACACCGAGGAGCGCAACTTGGCGCTGTGGCAGCAGGTGCCGGCCGAGCTGCGCCTGACGGAGTTCTCGCCACGGACGCTGCCCGATCATCCCGCGTTTCGCTGGCGGCTGGGTTGCCGGCCGGAGTGGCGCGGGTTTGATCTGGCGCCTCTGCCCGAGGCGATGCAGCGCGACTTCACCTATTGCCTTTGGCGGGTGGTCGACTCCGGGCTGACGATCACCGCGCCCTATGCGCGGCTGGTGAACTGGTTCATCCGGCTGGCGGAGGAGCAGGGTCGCGGCGGGCGTCCGCCGTTGCGCTCGTTGATCGACCGCTCGTTGCAGGACTGGGAGCGCGAGCTCATCAAGGAGCGCGCACGGCGCACCGGCAAGCTTGTCTGGCCCAAGTTTGGGCCCGGGATCTTCAGGCGCTGCTACCGGCATCTGCTGATCGCCTACGACCCGCGCGAGTGGTGGCAGCACGACGCCTGGAGCCCACGGTTCGACGCGCGGATCCCGCTGCGGCCGCACGAGCCAAGCGCAGCGCGCGCCGGCTACGACTTCCTGGTCGTGGAGCAGCGCTGGCTGCGCGAGGCGCTCAAGTGGCAGCTGAAGACCGCGCTTGAGACGGGCCTTCTGCGCTGGCCGTCAGTACTCGCGCGGCTTCTCTCGCTGACGATCTTCAGCCAGTTCATCGCCGAGCGTGGGGTCGACAAGCCGCGCCTGTGTGCAGATCGCGCGGACCTCAGGCTGTTGGCGCTGGACTTCCTCGCCCACGTCAAGCAGCGACGGGCGCGCTGCGGGGCGAATCGCGGCGAGCTGGTCACCAACGGGACCGTCGTGAACATCATCAACGACGTCGAGCAGTTCTACGCCTTCATGGTCGATCACAAGGAAGAAGCGGCACGCGCGCTCGGCGAGCCGGGCTGGGAGGCGTTGGGCGATGAGCATGCACGCCTCTGGCGTCAGGGCGAGAAGCCCCGCCAGGAACGCTTGCCCGACGAGGACGTCTACTTCGACGATCACACGATGGCGCAGGTCATGCAGCACGCCGGCCTGCTCGGCGCCCCCACGCAGGAGGGGGGAATCGGTGACGAGCAGGCGATGCGGATCCTGATGCTGCTCGCGCGCACCGGCCGGCGGGCAGGCGAGCTGCTGTTGTTGGACTTCGACTGCCTGCTGCCGATTCCGGGCCTCGCAGCACAAGAAAACGACGACAGCAGCCCGGACGCGGTCGTCGCCAAGCTGCGCTTTCAGCAGACCAAGATCGAGGGCGCGCCGAACACGATCTTCGTCGACAAAGAGGTCGTCACGATCGTCCGCGCCCAGCAGCAGTGGGTGCATGCTCACGTGCGGGCGCTGCTGCGCGACGAGACCGCGCCGCCACCCCGCTACCTGTTCCTCGCGGGCACGCGCAACAACCAGGGCCGCCATTCCTACCCCAAGACCACGCTCACCCGCCGCTTGAAACAGCTCGGCGAGCTGGCCGACATCCGCGACAGTCAGGGACGCCGACCCCCGTTGAGCAACGTGCACCGCTTCCGGCACACGCGCGCGACGAGCCTCATCAACGCGGGCGTGCCCGTGCACGTCGTGCAGCGCTACCTCGGGCACCTCTCCTCGGAGATGACGATGCGATACGCCCACACGCTGCGGGAAACGCACGAGCGCGAGTTCCTGCGCTACAAGAAGATCACCGCCGAGGGGAGCGACCTCGAGCTCGACCCGCGCGACCTCTTCACGCTGATCGAGTTCGGCAAGCGCACCGACAGGGTGCTCCCAAACGGGCTGTGCATGCTCCCGCCCAGGCAGACCTGCAACCGCGGCAACGCATGCCTGACCTGCGACAAGTTCACCACCGACGCCAGCTACCTCCCCGAACACGAAGCCCAGCTCGGCAAGCTCACCGAGCTGATCGCGCAACGACAGGACGCCTTCCGCGCGAGAACCGGCGAGAACATGACCACCAGCAACGTGTGGCTCGAGCAGCGTCTGACCGAACAGCGCGCGCTCCAGAAGATCATCACCGTGCTCTCCGAGCCCGAGCTCTCCCGCGACGCTGACCAGGCCGTGCGCGGTGCCGGCACCACAGCCCGCGCCACGGGTCAGCACGCAACGCAGGCGCGCCTCTGAGATGCCGCGCGGGAACGCCGACAACCTCCGCAATGCCGCTCAGCGCAAGCACGAGGCCGCGGTCGCGCGCGCCACGACCGCGCTGGAAGCCCTCGAGCGCGACGGCAAGCCTGTCACCTTCCGCGGCCTGGCGAAGACCGCCGGTGTCTCGGTCGACTTCCTATACCGCTCACCCTTGCGCGCACGGATCGAGAAGCTGCGCGCCGAGCGAGGGAGCGCCCCGCCCGCGCCACGGTCCGTCGCGGCCAGCGCGACCGTGACGCAAAGCAACGTGGTGCGCGCGCTGACCGCGCAGATCGCCGAGCTCAAGCAACGCCACCGCGCCGAAACCGAGCACCTGCAGGCAGCGCTCGCCGCCGCGCACGGCGAGAATCTCGAGCTGCGCCGCCAGCTCGGCCGCCAGGGCCGGAGGGCGACCGCCTGACCGCCGTTCTCCGCCGGCGGCAGCCTCCAGCTCGACTCAGCCTGTCTCATCGCATCAGCTTGTTGCCGCTCAGGCTACTTTCCAACGTGACATCTAGTTTCCAGTAGGTCCTCGAGCAGAGGTCGGGCCGGTGCTTCGCTTGCTGCGACTCGGCCTCCCGGCGAGCTCGATCAACGCGCTCGAGAGTGTCGCAACATGATCAACTCGACACTGGTGGCCGCGGTCTTGGGTGCCGGGAGTACGATTGGATCGTGGCGCGCAAGCGTTGGCAGCTCGTCCTGTTGGCCCTCTTCGTGATCGAGTTGCTCTGGCTGCTTGTTTGGCGGCTCGATCGATCGCTTCTCTTCCAGCTCGCTTCCTAGCGTTGGATGCGGGCCGCGCCGTTCGGCGAAGACTCACGCGCATCGCTGCTGGTTCTCGATCAAAGCGGCAGTCTCGATGCGCATGCGGGAGCCGGAGCTCGGTGCGGGAACTCTGTCGAACCGGCCAGCCGACCTGGCCGTGTCGCCATTCGTAGTCTCGGGACCCGAAGCCCACGGCGGGTTCTGGGGGCATAAGCTGCCCGGCGTGGCGGACATCCTGGATCAGCGATGACGAGCTCGGCGGTCACAGCGGCCGCCATCGCCGTCCTCGCGTGCACCCTCTCCGCGTGCGGGGGAGACCATAAGCAGCCCCCGCGACCCGGGACCGCGCCGCCGCGATCAGCCATCCCCTCGGCATCCTCGAACGCTGTTCTTTCAGTCTCAGGGCTCGGTGTGTTTGAAGGACGTTGCCCGCGTGGTGCTAGCTCATGGAGACTCCGGTTCGTGAACGTCGACGCTGCCACGGATACGGTTTCCTACCGGGTCGGGACCGGTGGGCGCCGAACGGTCAACGTTGATCCAGGCAGTTCGATCACCTTCCGCCTCGTCCAGAACACGACGAGAACCCACGAGCCGGCAGATCGGTTTGTACCTCCGCTGGGCCAGGGACGTGGTCGGACAGCGGCGACGAGTGTCCCGAGCACCGAGCCGCTTCAGGCCACGATCTACCAGGGCACCGAGCCTCAAACGTTACGTGCCGACATCCGCCTCGCGTTAAGCACAATCGGCGGCGAGAGCGGTCAATGCGTGCTGGTTGGCAGCACCCTCAACGCTTACACCTACCCCAACTAACCCCAAGTCCCCACAAGTCGTCGCGTCAGCAGCACCGTCCAGGCGTCAGCTTTGCTGAGGGGAATTCGGGCCGCCAGGGTTTGGCGCTTGCCCCAAAGAGGTCCGGCCTCCTGATCCTCCTGCGCCGGGCCGCAACAGCAGCTCCTCGAGTTCGCGCCGCAGCTCGGAGAAGTCCTCGCCCCGAGCCTCGCGTCCCGAAAGAAGCGCCGCGAGATCATAGATCGAGCCGCCGCGCCCGCACCCAAAGCAATACCAGCCGCGAGCCGGCTCCCGATAGACGTGCAGGCTGGGCGACCGGTCATCGTGAAACAGGCAGCGCAACTTGCCGGACCGCCCGACCCGCAACCCAGTCAGCCGCTCGAAATACACCGGCGGCGGCATCAACCGCAGCGGATCAGACGAAGTGACGGGCCAGCGCGCACACGACAGTCCGGCGTGGCTCGTCGCTGCGGCCTCGGTGCGATCCCGCGGAAGCTGCGCGCCGATCTCATCAGCGCTCAGGCGGTGGCCCTCCTGCAGGCCGATCAGGCGCACCGGGGCGGGCTGGGAGTGCTTTCGGTTCACAGAGCCCGCGGGCCTCAGGATCGTGTGCGGCTTGGTGACGACCCCACCGTCAGCGCCAAGCGCTGCCGCCAACCGGCGGTTCAGACACTCGAGCGCGTCGAGATCGACTGGCTCCTGCAGAAACCAATACGCGTGAAGGTGCTGCCCGCTACCCGAGGCCACGACCATCGAGGGTCTGGGCTCGAAGCAAGCAAGCGCCGCAACCGACGCGGGCGTGTCGCAGTCGGCCCAGAGAACGCTTGAGCGCTTGACCACATCCGCGAGGCGACCTCCCGGACGCGCATGCGGCAGGACGCCCACGAACACCTCCGTGCGCGAGGCCAACGACAACACGGCGTCGACCACGTCGCGCTCTATCGAGGCCGGCATGAACCGCTGAGCCATCCCGGAGGGCACGCGGAAGCGCACCTCGACCAGAGACCCCTTGTGCGCGGGGCCGAACAACGCGCGCACATACTCGCTCGCCGCCTGCCGACGCGCTCCGGCATCGCCGCTCATCGCGGGCCTCCACGGTCCGTCAAAGACGCGTCCACAGGAGAACGAGCAGGCGAAACGCCGGCCGCCACCGCTCGCCCTACGGATAAGTGGTGGAAGGGGCAGGGGATCTTGCCGGCGCGGGAGGCTTCCAGGCCGGCGAGCATCAGCGCCCAGTGGCGTGCGGGGAGCGCGAGCAGCGCGGCGTCGAGGGGATGTCGGGCGCGCCGTCCGTTCGGGGACGCTGCGGGGCGGGGTGGATTTCCGGGGGGGTCTGGCAGGCCGTCGGTGAGCTGCTGGAGGCGCACGCGCCCGGGGTGCAGCGCGAGCAGCGCGACGGGCGTGGGGGGGTTGTGCTTGTGGTTCCACGAGGCGGGCGGGCGCAGGATGCGGGCGGCGTCGAGGGACGCGAGGTCGCCGCCGAGGTGGTGAGCGAGCCGGCGGTTGGCGCGCTCGAGCTCGTCGATGTCGGCGGGGTGCTGGAGGGTCCAATAGGCGTGGAGGTGCCCGGGCGTGCCGGAGGCGATGATCATGCCGGGGGGATGCGGGAAGCGCTCCAGGCGCTTGTAGGCGCGAGGGTGGTCGATCTCGATGAACGCGAGGTGCGAGCCGGTGACCGCGTGGCGGTTGCCGGCGCGGCGGGCTCGTAGGAGCACGCCGGTGTAGACGTCGCTGCGCGGCGCGAGCGCGCGGATGAGCCGTGCGGCAGGGTCGGGGTGCTGGGCTGGGAGGAAGTGCTGGCCCATGTGCCCGCCGGGGCGGGCGCAGCGAATCTCGAGCAGCCGCCCGTTGGGCGATGGACCGGCGAGCACGCGTAGGTAGCGCTCGGTGTCGCGGGTGCTTGTGGAGCGCGGGAGGATGGCGGTCAATGTCCGCGGTCGATCTCGATGCTGCGCACGTGCTGGCGGTAGCGCCGGTCGGCGAGCGCGTCGATCAGGTCCTCTTTTGGGGGATGGTCGGGAAGGTGCGGCGCGGGGCGGGTCATCGCGGCGTCGATGATTTGCGCGAGATACGTCGAACGGGGTACTTGGTCGTGCGCGTGGTCGATCTCCTCGAGCAGCGCGAGCGGGAGCTCGAGGGAGATCCTGGCGGTGGGGCACGTCTGGCTGAGCACGTCGATCGGCTCGGTGGCGCTGCTACCGGTGCGTTGTGGCACGGCGGTCTCCTTTTCGGGTGAGAGTGGGCTGCTCGGCGGGACGTCCCTGCTGGGAGCGTCCCGCCGAGCGTTGGTGGGCTAGAACGGGATGTCGTCCTCTGCGGATACGCCGACGGCGACCGGCTCGGGCTCGCCGTTCTCGCGGCGGGAGCTGTCGAGGAACTCGACGTGGCGGGCGATGACCTCGAGGTGTTGGCGGCGGCTGCCGTCCTCGGCCTCCCATTCGCTGTGGGAGAGGCGCCCTTCGATCCCGACGCGCCGGCCCTTGGCGAGGTATTCGCATATCACCTCGGCCTGGCGGCCGAAGACGGTGATGTCGACGTAGTCCGCGCCGCGGTCCTCGCCGTCGGGGTCCTTGGGGCGCTGCAGCGCGAGGCGCATCTTGGCGATCGGCTTGCCGGCCTTGGTGGTGTGGAGCTCCGGGTCGGCGGTGAGACGGCCGGTGAGGTTGATTACTTGGAATTGGAACGATGCGGGTTCGGCGATGGCGGCTGCGGTCATGTCGGGCCTTTCGGGCACGGGGTTGGGCGGTGGAAGGTGGTTGGCGCCGGCGACGTGATGCCGCCGGCGCCTGTGGGTTGTTCAGAAGGCGGCGGCCTCCTCGGCGGGGCTCTCCTCCGTGGCGGTGTCGTCGGGCTTTCCGCCGAACTGGACGCGGCCGATGACGTGGTGGCGTGAGCGGCGGGTGCCGTTGTCGTCCCACTCGCGGTAGACCAAGCGGCCGGTGACCGCGACTGCGCGGCCCTTGGTGAGGTAGCGGGCGCACGCGTCCGCCTGGGCGCCGAAGGTCGCGACATCGATGAACATCGCCTGGTCCTTCTGGTCGTTGACCGCGACGCGGAGGTTGCAGACCTTGCGGTCGTTGTCGAGCTGCTTGAGGACCGGATCGGCGGTGAGGTTGCCGACCAGGGTCACGGAGTTGACTGCGGGTGCTGATGCGCTCATCTTTGGTTCCCTCCTTGTGGGGATCCGGTGGTTGATAGAGCCCGAAACGCCGGCCGTCGGCCGGACGCGGAACCGAGTCCTCGGGCGAGGGGAAGGGAGACGTAGGCGACCTTGAAGCTGCCGGTCCGGTGGTCGGCGACACTGGGCGACGGCAACCCGCCGGATCCCGCGAGCGGGGTGGCCAATCGCTGGCCGACTGGACCCCGCATGGCGGAGTCAGGACCGCTCGGCACACTGGCAGGCGATGGTGTTCAAGATCATCGCGCTGGTCCTGCCGCTTGGTCTGGACACGTTCGCCGTGTCCGCAGCGCTCGCCGTTGGCGGCCTGTCCGCGGGTCGGCGTATGCGGACGTCGTTGCTGTTCGCCGCCTTCGAGGCTGGGATGCCAGTGGTTGGCTTGGCGATCGGCCGGCCGTTGGGGGCAACGATCGGGAGCGCCGCGGACTATCTCGCGATCGGCGTGCTGCTGATCGTGGGGGTTCTGATGTTGCGAGAGGAGAGCGAGGAGTCGACCGATCTCGCCTCGGCGCTGGATCGCGGCGGTCTGGCGACGATCGCTCTGGGTGTTTCGATCAGCCTGGACGAGCTCGCGATCGGGTTCACGCTTGGTCTGCTGCGCGTCCCGGTGGTGCTGGTGATCGTTCTGATCGCCGTGCAGGCGTTCGTCGTTTCGCAGGTCGGGATGCGTGTGGGTGAGCGCGTCGGCGAGCGCGCCCGTGAGGGAGCTGAGCGGCTCGCGGGTGCGGCGCTTGCGCTGTTGGCGGTCGGGCTGCTGATCGCCAAGCTCACCGGATAGCCGTGCTCGTTCAACGCGCATGGTCGGACTTCCCGGCTTCCGGCCTGGTGGTGCGCGGTTGTTGCGCGACCGGTTCGGCGAGCGGGCCTGGTGTCGGACCGGCCGGGGTCGCGACGTCGACGAGTCCGTCGAGGAGGTTCTGGATCGCGTTCTCGTCGCCCTCGACCGCGGCGCGTTCGGTGTCCGTCAGCGGGATTTGAACGAGCATCCGCTGAAGCCCGGTCTTCGCTTCGAGCAGCTGCCCGGCGCTGGAGGGCTTCGGGAGGTAGAAGTCGCAGCGCGCGCACGCCATCCGGTGCGGGCATTGCTCGAAGAAGCTGTAGGAGCAGTAGCCGTGACCGAGGTCGTAGAACTGAAACGGTCCGCCCTTGCCGGCGTCACCGTTGGTGATCGCGTCACGGTCGAGCAGGACCTCGATCGTGCGGACGTTGCGGGCGAAGTAGCCGGCGTCGGTGTAGGCCTTGGTGAGCGTGAGCGGCGTGATCCGCGCGTAATGCTGCGTCGACGCCGGCGATGTGTGCCCGAGCCACGCCTGCAGCTCGAACAGCGACATGGGGTCCTTCGCGTTGTAGAGCTGGGTCGCGATCGTCGCCCGCGCGCGATGCCCGGTGATCTGGCCGCGCACGTCCGCGCGCGGAACACCGGCCTTGCGGCACAGCATCGGGATCAGGATCCGGTTGACGTACTTCTCGCTGACACGGGACCCGCGGAACGCGAACAGGAAGTCGACGAGCTGCCCGGTCTTCTGGTCCGGGAACCTGGGCTGCGCCGGCCGCGTGCCTTCCCACGCTTCGATCGCTTCGCCAACGAGACGGTCGACCGGCTTGGTGAACGCCGAAGCGGTCTTGTTGACCGGCACGTCGAGCAGGCACACCGCCGCATGCTCACCGCCGTCCGGGCTGCTCTGCCAGCGGATCGCGCCGAGCCGGAGCCGGTAGATCTCATCGGTGCGCAGCCCGGCGAACAGCCACAGGATCGCGGCGGCTCGGACGAGCTCGAGCGGATACCACGGTTCCGCTCCCTCCCGGCCATGGGCCGGGAGATCCCCCGCGGTGAGGTTCAGTCCGGCCCACATCAGCTTCGCCCAGATCTCGTCGCTGATGACCCGCGGGTCAGGGCCGATCAGCGCCTTGATCGACCGGGGGATCTCGAACGCGCGTCGCGGGTCGAACCGCCGGTCGATCCATTCCCACTCGTGCAGGTCGGAGAAGAACCGGCGCAGCGCCCAGATGTGCGCCGCCCTGGTCCGAGGGCTGAGCTGCCCGCCGTTGCGGCGGCGCATGTAATCCGTGTTCGGGGCGTGCGAGTACTCGCCGACGACTAGCCGGTCGACCCGCGCGACCCACGCTGCGGCGGTCTCGCGCGTCCACTCGCGAGGGTCCGCGAGATCGGGGCGCTCTCGCGTGATCCAGCGCCCGGCTTTGACCAGCATGAAATAGGTCGCCTCCCGGCCGCGGCGAGCGAGCGTCGAGGTCTCAAACCATCGCTTCACCCACTGAAGCCACTCGCCGGGAACGTCGACCTCGCCGGCGCGGCTGCGGGTCAGCCAATCACCACGGCTGAGCTGGGTCGCGAACGGCATCGCGTCGAGCACATCGAGATCAACGAGGGTGCGTGCAAGCTGCTCGATCCCGTGCCGGCGCGCGTTGTTGCGCTCCCGATCGCGCATCTCGGTGATCACCTTGGGCTGTGCGAGCACCTCGAGCTGGGTGCTCGCGGTCGCGAGCATCAGCTGGTAGAGAGCGTGCTGCAGGTTCGGGCGGCGCAACGCGGTCGCGCGGCCGAGCGTGTCGAGATACCTCTGCACCCGGCCGATCGCCGCCTCAACCCGGCCCTCGCCGAACAGACGGCGGGTGAACAGCGCGAGCTTGAATCCAGGGAACGCGCGATGCAGATCGCGGTGATCGCAGAGGAGATAGCCGACCGCGGTCGCGAGCTGACGAACGTTCGGGTCCGTGCCCTCCAGGACGCGAACCCATTGATCGCGACCCCATCCCCAGAACGCCATCTGCTCGCTCGCGACCCCGACCAGCAGCGCCGCCCTTGTCGGGGAGCGACCCCACCACACCGCCTGCGGCGTGACGAACTCGAGCACGTCATCGACCGGTGCGGTCAACCGCGCCAGCGCGTTAGTGACCTCCACCGGCCAGCGGTACTTCGTCTCCGCCCGGGCCCGCAGTGCATCCCGCTCACCGACACTCAATCCGGGCCGACGGTCGTAGTGCGCGACCCCGGCCGGCCACGCCGGCAGCGTCGGAACGAGAGCGAGCGCCGCCGACTGCGCGGTCATGACAGCACCTCGCCGATCAGCGCGACCCGTTGCGCGTGGATCTGATCCATCCCCTGCCCCAGCTTGTGGGCGAGGTCCCGGCCGGAGAGATGGATGTATCGCTGGGTGGTCTGCGTCCGCTGATGCCCCGCGAACGTCGCGATCTCATGCAGATCCCAGTCCGAGCGAGCGAGATCGGTCAGACACAGATGCCGCAGCGTGTGCGTACTGAACCGCGGCAAGCCCGCACGATCCGCGATCGAGCGAACCACCTTCGACCACGTCCACGCCGACACCCCGGCCGCCCGATTCCGCGGCGACTCCGACACGAACAACGCGCCACGCGCAACCGTGACCGACCGCCGATGCGTCAGATACCGAGCCAGTAGCTGCCCGGCGACTGCCGAGTACGGAACCACCCGCGCGCGGCGCGGCTTGGTCGTCTCCGCGCGCACGTGCAGCATCCGATGCGCCGGATCGAGATCATCGGTCGCGAGCAGGCAGAGCTCCTCGCGCCGCAGCGCGGCGTCGTAGGCCAACGCGAGCATCAACCGGTTCCGCAACGACTCGCCCGCCGCGACCTCCAACAGCGTCCGCCACTGCGCATCGGTCGGGATCCACGGCAACGGCTCCAGCCGCGGCACCAGCCCACGCCGACCCCCCGACCCGTCGCTAGCGCGGTAGCCGCGACCGACCGGGTTGCGATCCCGGACGCGCTCCTCGACCAGGAAGTCGTAGAACAAACGCAGCACCGTGACCCGCAACTGCAACGTCGCGTTCGACAACCCGGCACCCGAATCGAGCACGATCACGTTCGCGCCGCGGTGCCCGGGCCGCTCCCGCAGATCCCACACATAGCCGGCGATCTCCGCTCGGCCGACCGCCATCACGTCAACGGCTTCCCGGTCGCAGAACCGCAGATAGTCGACGAGCGACCGGGCGTACGCCTCGATCGTCCGCGGCGAGCGGCCGAGATCCTGCTGCAGCACCAGCCACCGCACGGCCAACGCGCACGACTCAAGCTCCGGCCAGCGAGCCGTGACATCGGCCGGGGTGTCCCGGACGGCGCGCCCGCGCCAGCGCGCGCTCGGGTAGCCGGGGCGGTTGCCCGCCCCGGCTCCCACGGAACCGTACGTACGCTGTTCGTATACGGCTCTTCGGGACCGCGGGTTATGACCCCCGCCGCCGGCCGGTTTGCGACCT
>JAABUQ010009756.1_pt1 | contig 12850 bp, 9 predicted proteins | sample 5560001 | NCBI WGS metagenome assembly JAABUQ01 (sample SAMN10711888, study PRJNA513371) | rock metagenome | isolation source: Antarctica rocks | place: Antarctica: Victoria Land, Finger Mt nord | collected 2015-12-18 | reverse complement strand
GCGGCGGTCTGCACGGAGTGCCATACCTGATCGATTGTCATCCGCGCTGCCCTCCTATCCCGTCCGCCTATTCCGGCGTCGTTCGTCTCTTTGGCTAGCGGGGCGGGTTCCGGGTCCCGATGAAGACAACTATAACCCCGATCAACGCGATAAGCGCGACGATCGCGAGGACTAGTACCTTTCGCCTGAAAGCCTTCCGCGGATTAAGCGGCCCGCGCGTCGGTGAGTGGCAGAGGGGTAGGGGTAGGGTGCTCCTGCTCCGCTGACGTGACGCGGCCGGTGTAGGTCCACGTGACCGGCTTGGCCATCCCCCTGTTGGCCTGTGCCATGCCGCCGACTCAAGCCCTCTAAGATCGCCCGTTGCCGCTCCCTGAGCGTCCTGCGTCGGTGCATCCCCCGTGGCATCACTCCCCTCCCTCTCCGCTCCGCCGCACCACACGGCCCCCTTCTCCCCTCAGTCTATCCTCCCTGCGGAGAAATCTCCGGCGAAAGGTACTAGTGAGGGGTGACTATGTACGTCGATGCGCTTAGCTCGCTCTGCAAGTGAGCTGCGACAGCGGGGTGGGTGCGTCCATCGACGAGGTTGTTCAGGATGGTCATGAACTCATCGTACGAGAAGTCGTCGCCGGAGAGGCGAATGCTCAGGATGTCGGTGTCCACGTCCACAGCGCGAAAAGGCTGCCCCCCTCCTGAGTTCGGGAACTCCATGTAGCGGCCTGTCGTTTGCCCCTGGTTGCCGAGCGACAGCGCGATATCTCGCGCGTTCTGCCCGTTGCGATCCCCATAGATGATCGTTGCGCGCTTGGCGGCGTTTTGCGGCGTGACGACCCACTCCGAGATGTTGAACTCCCGCCCATCATCCGTGATGTAACGCTGGTATAGCTGGGCGCTCGTTACCTGATTAGGCCCGGGGATGTAATGGAGGAGGGCCAGCTTGAGCCCTAACGGATCGTTAGCCAGGACTACTCCTGTCCGATGTGCGAGGCCAAGAGCCCACGCGAGGGAGGGAGCCTGGGGGACAGCCGAGAGCGACACGCCGTCGATCGTTGTGACAGCGGGAGCAACAGTTGCAGCGGGAGCAACAACTCGCGGCGACGCTCGCGGCCCTGGGACGCTCCGTGTTGAAGCGGACACGCTCGATTGGTTGATGCGGCTATTATCGACGGTGTAGTACACCCCGGTGGAGACGTTCGATCCGTAGTTGGTCGTCCAGAAAAGGGTGCGCCCACGAGACCCACTACTCCTTGTCATCGTCTGCATACTCGACTGACGCGTGATCGTCAACTATGACGGGATGTCTATCCGTGCCAGAGTGGCGCGTCTCGTCACACCAGCGAGGCTCTGCCTTAGACGGACGCGATCTGACGCGGAATGTACCATGTCTTCGCTCTGTAGCTCCGGGCAAATCTCTCCAGTACGTCTGCTTGCGTGCCTGGCCTGCAACCGTCGGCCGCCGGTCTCGGGCTGGCACTCCTGGCAACGGGCCTCCCTCGCTGCCTGCCTCTACACTACAGGGCGCGAGGCGACCCTGTCTGTGCGTTGGCGCACATCGTTGTGTGCCCCCGCACAATCATGTGCGCCGGCGCACATGGGCGACGGGGCGCGGCTCCAGCGCCAGGAGCCCCGCGCGGTCGAGGACGTGGGTGCCGCGCCGGCGCCGCCCGTACGCGAACTAGACGCACAGCAGGCAGAACACGCAAGCCATGAGCTGTCCCTCCTCGCTCACGTGGGACGGTCCATGGCCTGCAACTGTGCGCGGCCGCGATGCAAGGAACACTCCCGAATGAGTAGGCGCACATGCGCAACTTGTCGTAATTTTACTGACAGAGGTTGGGGTGGTCAGGCGGTAAGATAGGGCGTGCGCGGGGGACGCACGGGCCGATGGCGGGCGTCGTTAGGCTGATGAGCGGCCTGTCCATCGCGAGCTCCTCGCGTCCCCGGCCTCACTAATCCTCATCCTGTGCGGGCGATGGCAGGACGGGACTACTCAGCCTGTCATGGCCAGCAAGTCCAGCACAGTGACGCTGCTGGGGACGCGCCGCGTGCGCGGACCCGGCGCGGGCAGGAACGGCAACGCGCGCTGCAGCGGCGCCGGCAGCCAACTCCAGGGATCGGAGACAGGCATGTCGCCGCTGCTGTTGACGATCAGTACGCGCCGCGCCCGCTCGTCGACGGCCACTGTGAGTGGGCCGACGCCGGCGGGAAGAGTATCCACCAGAGCGCCTGTACGAGCATCCAGGACGCTGACGTGGCCCAACCCCAGCGGACCGTGCGCATCGAACGCCGGTACAACCGGGATGTAGACTCGATCGGATCGCTCGGCCACCGTCACACCACCGGGGTAGCCGCCCAGGGCGACGGCCGACAGTCTGACGCCCGTGGCCGCGTCGAGCGCTTCGAGGTCGGACCCGGTGGCCACGAAGACGCGACCGCGCCGGGCATCCACCGCGAGAGCGTGAGGGCCGGCGCCACCGGACACCGTGCGCAGTAGAGTTCCGCTATGGGTGGCGAACACCGCGACCGTCGCCTGTAAGGGGTTGAGGACGAACGCGCGTCCGGTACGATCGTCCACCGCGATCGCGCCGGGCTGCGGACCGACCGGGACAGTACGGACGATGCGTCCGCCGCGCGTATCCAGGACGATCACGCTGCCGCTGGACCCGAATCGCCCACGCGATCGACAACTACATGGCCGTTCCGTGCTGGCCACGGCCGGTCGAGTCCGGCGAACGCGAAACGGAGCCGGCGCCGTCTATAATGACGGGGGCCGGGCATCCACAGCCGACGCGCTCACCGGTGTGGCGCCATAGGGCGATAGATGTCCACCCGGCGATCGTGGACGTGGCGTGCGAGGACGGAGGACACGGATAGCGCCCTGTCTCCAGGAACGGCGTCCCGAGCGGCTTTCGTCGTCGTTCCTTTCCACGCGACGTGGGTCGGCGAGTAAACGGGGAAAGGGAGGAGCGAGACGATGACAATGACGACGACGACGCGGACCGGGGTCCTGCGGTCGGTGCAGGTGGGGGCGCCGCACCGCTACGGCTCCGAGCGCGCGGACGATACGATGGGACGCCCATGGGAAACGTCCTTTTTCCGTCCGCCGAGCGTGGAGCCGCGCTGGCTCTACACCACGCACCTCGAGGGCAACGCGCAGGCGGACACCAAGAATCACGGCACGCCGGGACAGGCGGTCCTGCTGTACGCCGCCGCGCACTATCCCCTGTGGCAAGAGGAGCTGGATCGGCCGGAGATCGGTCCCGGCGGCTTTGGCGAGAACTTCACCGTCGATGGGCTGAGCGAGCGGACGGCCTGCATCGGGGACGTCTGCGCCATCGGCGGCGCGCTGATCCAGGTCACGGGGCCGCGCTATCCTTGCTGGAAGATCGAGCGGCGCTGGGGCCTGGAGGGCCTGACCGCCCGCGTGGCCGAGACGGGACGCACGGGCTGGTACTGCCGCGTGCTGCGGGAGGGCATGGTCGAGCCCGGCATGCCCATCGCGGTCGTGGAGCGCCCGTACCCGGAGTGGACCGCCGCCCTGGTCAATGACTTCGGGCACTTCCGCAACAAGGACGCCGACACGGCGCGTGCCCTCGCCGCCTGCCCGCTGTTGCCCGCGTTCTGGCAAACGCTGGTCGTGCGGCGGGCGACGGAGCACGAGTGGTAGCCGCATGGGCAGGGGTGAGGGTCACCGCCGCCGCGTGGGCGCGACGATGACCAGCGAGAGATCGATGCGCTCCCCCGCGTCGTCCTGCACGACGATGATGACGTGCCCGGCGGTGGCCGCGAGCGGCATGTACAGCCGCAGCGGGACCAGCGTCCCAGAGCTATCCGTCCCTCCCAGGCCGAGCGCGACCGTGGCCTTGCCGCGCTGGTGGAACGTGAAGCGCATGACCTGGCCCGGCGTGTAGCCGCGCCCCTGGAACAGGACCACGCCGCCGGCCACGGGATGCCGCGTCGAGACGGTCATACTGTAGACGCGCACGGACGCCGTGGCGCGCGCATGGGAGCGACGGCCGGCGGCGGCGAGCCCGTGCGCGCCGGGCGTGGCGTGCACCGGGATCGCGACGACGCTGCCACGCGGCAGGGCGCCGTGCTCCGTCGCCCGCAGGACGCCCGCGGCGCGCCCGTCGAGCCGCAGGTCGATCACCTCGTCGCGGGCGAAGCCCGTGCCGGTGAGCGCGATGCGCCCCCCGACGGGACCGCTGGGCGACCGCGTGGTCAGCACCGCGCCGGTCAGTTGTGGCTGACGATAGGCCGGCGCCATGGCCAGAGATACGCGCCGTGGCGCTGGCCCCGGCCGTTGCATGACGGACGCCGGTGGCCGGACGGTCGGAACCGTCGGGGGCACGCCGTCGCCGCGCGCGGACATGTGCCGCACAAGGGGGCGGGAGATAGGGGTACCGGTCGTCGTCGCGGTCAGGATAAGGACCGCGCAGAGGGTCAGAGCAGGTCGTATCGTCGTCCTCCTATCCGTCTATTCCGTCTATCCATCTGACCTATTGTACGCGCCCTCTTACGTTAGCTGCTGATCGATATCCTGTCGGGGTCCAACCGATTTTTATGACATCGGGACCCGCGACTGAAGCGGCTGGGAGAGCACACCCAACTGTTGGCTCGCCACGCTGGACCGTCCGCCTGCGGCACGCGGGACCGTTGGCGCGCGGCTAGCGCCAAGGGGTCCGTCGTCAGGGGCGGAGGGGCCAGTCGTCATGGGGAAGGCCAAGGGGCCAGTCGTCACGGGTTGGGAGTGAGGGATACTACGGCCGCACCTTGAGCAGCGTTGCCGACCCCGCGTCCGCGATGTAGAGGGCGCCGTCCGAGCCGATCGCGACGCCGCTCGGCGCCTGGAGCATGCCCTGACCGGACACGGCCCCAAAGGCGCGGATCAGCCGGCCGCTGGCGGCGTCCAACTCGAGCACGTGAGGGACGTGGGCGTTGTTTTGCGGCGCGTCGGTGGCGAAGAGGTGTCCCTTATCGTCAACCGCCAGGTAGGGTTCGCCGTAGTCGAGCGGACCCGGCCAGCCCGCGACCGCGAAGGCGGGGCCGATGGGTGTACCTGTGAGCGTGAAGCGCAGGATGCGCCGGTCCCAATAGTCGGCCACGTAGACGATGCCATGGGGGTCGACCGCGACCCCCGAGGGCTCGTCGAAGCGGCCCAGCGCCGTCTCCGGCCCATGCGAACCCGCCCCGATGTTAAACAGATGCCGGCCCATGGGGCTATAGACCGCAATGCGCTCGTTACCCGTATCGGCCACGTAGATGGCGCCGTTGGGGGCCACGGCGAGCTGGCGCGGCCCGAAGAAGGAATCCGCCGCCATCCCCGCCACGGGATTGGGCCGGCCAAAGGCGCGTACGAATATCCCGTCACGGGTGAACTCCTGCACGCGGTGATTCCAGGTGTCCGCGACGTAGACCTGCCCGCCGGGGCCGACGGCGATGCCCATCGGACCTTGCGATGCGTTGCCGAACTGGCCGGGACCCGTGCCGGTCGAGCCCCATGACGTCAGGTAGTGGCTGGTTGCGTCGAAGCTGGCGACGCGTTGCGCGACCGAGTCGGTCACGTAGATCGCGCCGCTCTTGTCCACTGCTACGGCGCGTACAACGGAGAGCGGCCGCGGCGCCGTCGCGCCGCCGATGGAGAGCAGCGGCCGCACGGGGATGGTGCGGGCCTCCGGGACATCGTTCGTCGCGACGGACGATGCGGTGACGCTGGTGGTCACGGCGCGTCGGCGCGCCGCGGCCCAGGTAGCCGTCCGCGGGACGGCGCGCGGCACGAGATCGTTGCGGATATAGACGTAGAACGACTCGACGTTGGCCCAGTTGTCGAAGTCCGCCTGGTTGAATGGCGTGCGCGCGGCCCACCACGCGGCCAGGCGTCCCCAGGACGATGGTTGGATTGCCTGGCCCAGGAAGCCCTGCACGCCCGTGGTCTCCCACGCCTTGTAGTCCTCTTCGGGGAACCACCAGCGCAGCTTGAACCCGTAGGCCGTGTAGCCCGCGAGGCTTTGCAGCCGGCCATGATCGCGCAGGTAGTCGTGCGTGGGCCAGCCCACCAGGAGGGCGTCGTAGCGCGCCTGCGCCGACGCGGCCACGGCGCTGGCGTCGGCGTCCGTGGCCGCGTCGGCGCCGCTGCCGCCGAGCGCGTAGGGCTCGTCGCGCAGGTACCACGCCCACGGCCAGGTCTCGCGCCTATCCATCCAGACGCGCTGCTGCGCCCCTTGCTGCGGGAGCGCGTGGATAACGTTGGAGACCATCGGCACGTCCTGGGCGGTCTGGACGTAGATCAGCATCTCGGTGGGGTTAGCGCCGTCGGCGTAGGCCAGGGCTACCGAGCCGCGGAACGAGGTCGCCGCGGTCAGGGCCAGGCCGACCAGGGCGATGATCCACTTTGTGCTCAGGCGCCGCGCCGTAAAGAGGTGCCCCAGGTAGAGTGCGGCCAGCATGTAGGTCGGCAGCATGATGTGCACGGTCAGCCAGGGCATCTTCTCGCCCGCGAGGGTGTAGAGGCCCCAGGTCGTGACCGTCCACCACAAGAGGAAGTTGACGAGGGGAGAGCGCGGGCGCGAGAGCAACAGGGCCACGCCGCTGCCGATCATCAGCAGGGCCAGCAACTCGTAGAGGATCTTGGGCAGCGTGGGGCCGAGGAAGAGGGTCAGCAGGGTAAAGGCCACGAACAGGCCGCCGCTGATCAAAGCCAGGTTAACGCCGGCGCGCTTCTGTGAGGCGTGCAGGACGTAGTAGACGAGGCCAGTGGCGCCGAAGATGACGCCGACCTGCTCGTAGAGGGGGATGACCAGGAAGTAGTAGTACCAGGGCTGCGTGCCGCGCGCCTCGCCCTGCTGCAGGAACCAGTACTGGATGCCGCCGAAGAGGCCGTCGGTGCTGTAGTTGACGGTAGCCCCAGTGTGCAGGACGGTCGCCGTGGTGTGAGCGAAGGGGATGAAGCCCCAGGCCACGGGGTCGCCGACGGGCCAGAACAAAAAGACGGTGATGGCGGCGATGATGCCGAGGCAGCCGAGCCAGGCCAGGCCGGGCACGCCGCGGAACGCGCCGATGACGGCGGGCAGGTTGGCGCGGCTGAAGTCGCCCAGCGCCTCGACGAGGGGGTGGGCGGGGGGCCGGGCGGGCTGTTGAGCAGGGGCCGGGGCTTGGCTCCGCTGACCACGTGGGCTCTGGCGGGTTTGGGGCGCTCTCATGGCCCGCCTGGGAGCGAGGATCTGGTAGGCGTAGCCGGCGACGACGACGAGCAGCAGGAAGCCGAGCAGGGTGGGCAGCAGCACGAAGAAGGTGCTCTCCTTGGTGGCCCAGCAGGCGGCGAAGCCGGCGGCGGTCATGTAGAGCCAGCGGTGGCCGTGGGGGCGGCCGCGGGCGTCGAGCCAGCGCAGAAAGCCGATGAAGAAGACGGCGGTGAAGAGGGCGAAGTAGATATCCTCGCGGGTGAAGCGCGAGTAGTAGAGGAAGGCGGGGGAGAAGGCCAGCAGCGCGGAGAGAATGAGGGCGGAGACGCGCCCAATCTGGCGGCGCAGCAGGACGGGCAGCAGGAAGAGGATGGTGCCGCAAACGGCGGCGTTGAGGCGGGCCGAGGCCACGCTGGGACCGAAGATCAGGTACATCAAGGCGTTGCCATGGAACTGGTACGGCCCGTGCATCATGGGGTCGTAGTGGTACTCCGGATTGGAGGCGAGATTCGTGCCGGTCAGCCGTTCCCACAGGTACCACGAGTAGGTCGCGTGCAGGCTCTCGTCGTGGTGCAGGGCGCGCGAGCCCAGGTCCCAGAAGCGCATCAGGGCGCCGGCGAGGAGGACGATGCCATAGAGCCCCCACTCAAGCCGGGATGGACGCACATCTACGACCTCGCCAGACAGCGATGATATGCTCGTGGTCCCGGCGGACAGCGGAGGCGCGTCCGTTGGCGTTGGTCCGATAGGCCGCCTGCCCGTGGTCGGACGCGACCGGCGCGGCGGCGCGGTCGTGATCGTCTTTAACTGAGATAGGGACGGGTTTGGGGGCATACGTGTCGTACTCAAAGGTCATTCCCTCTCCACTATCAGGTGAAAAAGCGTTGTCAATCACGCATCCGCGGCCGGTCCCGGTCCAGCCAGGCAGTGGCAGGCTCCCGGTTCATCAGGAGGTCGGCGACGGCGAGAATACCCCTGTCGGCGTGGAGACGGGTGTCGCCGTCGTCGCGGGCGCGCGCGACATTCCGCTCGGCGGCGCGAGCGCGCGCGACATTCCGCTCGGCGGCGCGAGCGCGCGCGACATTCCGCTCGGCGGCGCGAGCGCGCGCGACATTCCGCTCACCAACGTGCTGGTGGCGAGAGACGGTTGCATAGAGATAGTGGTCATGGCAGTGGTAGAGCGCCCCCCCAGGCTGGCGGCCGCGGTGCTGGTCAGAGGCGACGACAGCGGCCGAGCCGGGTCGACGCTAGCATGGCCGCGCAGAGCGGCAAACGTCCCACCCAGGACGATGACCACGGCCAGCATGGCGACAGCGGCCAGGGCGCGATGGCGGCGGACCCAGACGGGCAGGACGCGGCCGTCGTTGTCCCGCGCCTCCATCTGGCGATCCAGGGCGCGTGAAAAGTCGACGACGGGCGTTTTCACTGGGACCGCCGCAGTCCCTGCGGCACGCCGTCGCGGCACGCCCGCCTGGGGCGGGCAAACCGCGTGCCCGCACACATGGCCGCAGGGACTGCGGCGGTCCCAGTGGGTGACCGGCGTCCGCAACGGACAGTTCGCAGACCTTGTCTGGCGGTTTTTCGCGGTCGCGTGGTCGTGCAGCAGACGAGCAATGGCCCTGTCGCGGTCCGCGTCTAATCGGGATGCCGCGCACACCCGATCGAGGTCGGCTACCAGGCGACGGCGCTCGGGAGCGGCGTCCGGTCCCAGGAGATCGGGGTAGGGGAGATCAGGTGTGCTCATGGTATCGCTCCTGCAAGGTCTGGACTGTCCGAAAGAGCTTTTTCTGCGTGGCGGCATCAGACTTTCCGATGACCGCCGCGATCTCGGCGATGGTGAGGCGGCCCGTGAAGCGCAACATCAGCAGCTCGCGCGTCTCCGCATCGAGGGCGCGCAGCAGCATCTGGAGCCGGGCCATATCCTCTTGCCGTAGGATTCCCGCGTCCGGGTCGTGCCCGGTCAGCGGTTGCAGCGCCTCGGGCAGGAGGTCCCAGGTGAGGGTGGCGCGGCGCTGCCGGTGGAAGTCGGTCGCGGCGTTGCGCGCGATGCGGAAGAGCCAGGCCGCGAAGGGGACCTGGCGTAGCCGATAGCGGGGCAGGGCGTCCAGCGCCTGCAAGAAGACGTGTTGCGTTAGATCCGCCGCGTCCTCCGCGTCGCTGGTGCGGGCGCGCAGGTAGGCGTAGACGCGCTGGCGGTAGCGGTGATACAGCACCCCGAAGGCGGTGGGGTCGTCCTGCGCCGCCCGCACCAACGCGGGCTCGTCGTCCGCCGCATCGTACTCACCCCTCTCGCCTGTAAAGGACAACGCCGAGACGTTAGATGTCATGCTCACGCCGGCCCTCCCGCTCCTTCACCGCTGCGCCGCTCGCGCCGGTCCTCCTGCTCCATGGCCGCCGGCCGTTGCGCACCGCAACCAACACTTACTACAACGACGGAGCGGGAAGAATCAGACATCGCCCCTCCATTTCGTCCGATTCGGGTCGATCATCCATTTGGGCTATTGCTCGTCCCTACCCATTGGCTGATAGTGGCACAGGATAGTGCGCCCGTGCCCGCACCGTATCGTATGGAGTTGGGGTCGTGAGACTGGCCGCGCGCCATAGGCGCTATAGATGTCTACAACAATGGCCGCGGCGGTCGGGGACGAGGCCGCGCCGCGGCATGAGGCGAGGCCAGGCCATGGTCGAGTTTGCGCTGGTCAGCCCCCTCTTCTTCTTTCTGCTCTTCGGGCTGATCGAATACGGCATCTTCTCGGCGCAGCGCTCCGCCCTCACCTTCGCCGTGCGCAATGCGACGCGCACCGGCTCGATCCACGCCAGGGAGACGGACGCCAACAATCAGGTCTGCGCCGCGCTGATCAGCTCGCTCAAGAGCGCCAGCGCCAACCCCACCGACCTGGGGCAGGTGACGATCTTCCGCGCCGACGACGGCGCGGGGGGCATGGACGCCACCCTGGCCGACAACCCAAACGCGCACGACGTGGGAACATGCAAGCCGGACGGGAGTTGGTCGTACAACACGCCGCCAGGCGGCGTCTCCGCGCCGTCGTGTGGTACCAATTCGCCGTTCCCCCCTAATGCCTCGTGGCCGCCCTGTGCGCGCAACGTGATCGACCCGCCCGACCCGTTGGGGGTCTCGGCGACCTACCATTTCCACTACGTCCTGCCCATCTTCGGGGGCGGAGTGACCATCCGGGAGACCAGTATTTTGCGCATCGAGCCGCAATGCGCCCCCGGATCGACGACGGCGACATGCAGCTGAGAAGCGATTGAGGATAACACGTGGGCCGCGCCGACATGGGCGAGGACTGTCGCAACGGCGATATGCGAGATCGAAATGAGGAGCGAGAGGATAGCGCGATGACACGGCATATGTCTTTGGAGATCATCCGCAGGCGGCGGACGCGCCGGACGGTCGGCCGCGGCCAGGTCGCGGTCATCCTGGCCCTCGCCCTGATCGTCCTGCTGGCCGGCATCTGCCTGGGCATCGACAGCTCGCGTATCTTCGTGGAGGGGACGCGCCTGCAGCGCGCGGCCGACGAGGCGGCCCTCTCCGCCGCGGTCGCGGCGGGCACGGGCGGCCAGGCGGAGGCCTCGTCCGCCGCGCAGGACATGGTCGCACGCAACCTGCGGCTGCCGGCCAACGATCAGCCCACCGTCACCACCTCGCTCAGCGCCTCGGGGGTTCAGCAGGTGACCGTGGACGTGCGTGAGCCGGGCTTCCCGCTGCTGCTGGGGTCGATCCTGGGCTTCCGCTCCGTCTCGCTGGCCCGCCACTCCACGGCGCAGTACAGCCCCTCCGTGCCCATGGAGAATCCCAACAGCACCCTGGGCGACCCCACTGCCCCCATCACCACCTACGGGCCGATGCCCGACGGAGCAGGCGGGACGATAACCGGTACGGCCCCATTGTCCCAGGGCATGGAGCTATCCATCAACGGGCCGGACCAATTCACCAAGACGGGCGACCCCTACTCGCCGATCGATGTGCTGTCCGATCCTCCGTTCTTGGTGCCCTACCCTCCTATTTTGCCGTTCACGACAACTACCCCTTTGATCCCTAATCCCTGGCGTGACCCAACCTCTCCGGTCGCTTCGACAAACCCATACACTCCTGCCATCCGCTCGTTCAACGGCTACGACTACAAGGTCACCATCCCCACCTCCACGGTCTCGATATCCGACGACACGTATATCCAGGTGTACGACGCCGGCACATGCGTGAGAAGCGGCTACAAGGACAATACGTACTACTTAGACTATGGGCTACCGGCCACCAACGATCGAACGGCCCCCTCCGCGGATGCCAACGGCCCGGCTGCGGATTATAGCCGCCTGGAACCCGCACAGGCGCCGTACAACGATGTCACGTACTATAGCCTGACCTACGTCGATGCCAACGGCAGAAGGGTCCCTGTCGGTCACGATCAGCAGCATGGCAGCCTGATCTCAAGCGGACAAGTGTCGCCGTTCAATGATCCCACCCAATACAATCCCCTGTACGCGAGTAGCGCCATCACGAATATCATCATCGCACCCCGTCCAGGAGTGGCGGGCGTGTCTTGCGGCAAGCCCGGCGTGCCCTATCGAGACGGTACATATTCAATCACGAGCACCGACTATGCTTATATGGGTCCCGACTACTACACGGACCAGTGGTACACGCTGGCCAAGGTCGCAACCGTGCCCGGCAACAGTTATATCGTCAACATCAACACCTGCCTCGATCCGGTGAATCGCACGGCGGAGGTGGTAAAGGGGTACCAGAGTTGTGAGGGCGATCAAGTCAACAACTTTGCGCTGCGTGCCATCACCATGCCACAGGCGAACGAGGCGATGTACTGTCCTCCACCTAACGGTAGTTCTCAAGCTAACGGTAGTTCTCAAGCTAACGGTAGTTCTCAAGCTGATGGCGACAGGAATTGCGACCCTACCCCTCTACCGGACGCGACAGGCGGCCAACCGCAACCCGAGGTTGGCGGGGTCGGGCGCGTCTCCCTGTACGTCAGGGCGCCGGGCAAGACGCTCATCTACCTGGCCAAGGTGGCGCCCAAGTACAAGGGTAAGTGGCTCGTGGTCAAGATGTTCAACCCCGGAAACCTTGCCGGCGGCAGCAGCATCCAGATCGTGCGGCCCGACGGCTCGTACGCGCCGTTCGAATGGTTCACTCAGACGCTCGACAGCAGCGGCCACATCATCCGGTTACCGGGACATCCCGACCGCAGCACGACGATGCAGAACAACGGTAGCACCTCCCTCATCACCTCGTTCCCGGCGCATGGCATCGACTTCTCCACAGCCACGCCGACGCCCGTGCCGCCGAGCGCCACGCCCATCCCGCCCTCGGCGACGGCCACGTGGACGCCCGGGCCGACCAGCACGTCGACGCAAACTCCCACCCCTGGACCAACGTCTACCAATACAATCACGCCGACAAACACGAGCACCTCGACCAGTACGCCGATTCCCCCGACGAGCACCAACACGAGCACCTCGACTAACACGCCGATTCCCCCGACGAGCACCAACACGCCGACCAACACGGCCACGACACTGCCTGGAACGCGGACGGCAGCGGCACAGCAGACAGCGACCCAGGCCGCGATACCAACGGCGACGAATACGCCTCTCCCGCCGACGCCCACGAACACCAACACTCCGACGATCACGCC
>JAABUQ010009755.1_pt1 | contig 12851 bp, 14 predicted proteins | sample 5560001 | NCBI WGS metagenome assembly JAABUQ01 (sample SAMN10711888, study PRJNA513371) | rock metagenome | isolation source: Antarctica rocks | place: Antarctica: Victoria Land, Finger Mt nord | collected 2015-12-18 | reverse complement strand
CACCCAGATGATGTCCAGGGCGTGCCAGAACAGGGCGAAGCACAGTATCCGGCGCTGGATGTCCTCACGAAAACCCTTGAAGAACACCTGCGCCATCATCGTCAGCAGCCACAGCAGGCCCGCGGTGACGTGCAGGCCGTGGCAGCCGACCAGGGCGAAGAACGCCGACAAGAAGGCGCTGCGGTCAGGCCCGGCGCCCCGCGCAACCAAGCCTGCGAATTCCTGCAGCTCCAGCAGCAGAAATCCCGCCCCGAGCAGGAATGTCGCCGTCATCGCCCCGTAGAACATCGGCCGGTGGCGCGCGCCCGCGCCGATGCTGGCCAGGCCGCAAGTGAAGCTGGAGATCAGCAGGCAGGTCGTCTCGATGCCGACATTGCGCAGGTCGAACAGCTGCCGGCCTGTCGGGCCTCCCGCCGCGGAACCCGACAGCACCGCATAGGCGGCGAAGAACGCCGAGAACATGACGATATCGCTGAGCAGGAAGATCCAGAAGCCGTAACCGACGATGATCCGCTTGGACGCAACGCCGCGCTCGCCGTGACTGTGATCGCTCTGAGCATCGTCGCCATGACCCAGCCGGTAGGGGTCGGCGGTCGAGGCTGCGGGGGGGTGGGCGAAAGTCACGCGTGGGTCGCCTGCGCCGGGGTCGCCTGCGCCTGCGAGGCTTGCAGCAGCGCCGCGCGGCGCTGCTCACGGTTGATGCGGTCCAGCCTCGCCACCTCCTGCTTGGGGATGAGCTCTTCGCTGATGTCGCGCCAAGCGAATACGACGAAGCACGCGAACGCGCCGACCAGCCCCAACCCCGCCATCCACCAGATATGCCAAATCAGCGCGAACCCGGTCACGGTGGCGAAAAAGGCGGACACGAAACCGGTCGGGGTGTTTCGAGGCATCTCGATGTCGTGGTACTCGGGTTCGGTGTCGGGCAGCGTGGCTTCCCGGGCGCGCTCTTTGATGGACCAGTACGCCTCTTCACCGCTGACGTCGGGCAGGCAGGCGAAGTTGAACACCGGGGGCGGCGAGGCGGTCGCCCACTCCAGAGAGCGGCCGTCCCAGGGGTCGCCGGTCTCGTCGCGCAGGCGGTCGCGCCAGCGGATGCTGAGCGCCAATTGCGCCACCTGACAGCCGATGCCGATCAGCACCAAGCCCGCACCGGCGGCAGCCACCAGCAGCCAGGGTCGCCACTCGGGCACGTCATAGCTCTGCATGCGCCGGGTCATGCCCATCAGCCCCAGCGCGTAGAGCGGCATGAAGGCGGTGTAGAAGCCCGTGAGCCAGAACCAGAACGCCGCCTTGCCCAGCCCCTCGTGCAGGCGAAAGCCGAACGCCTTGGGAAACCAGTAGGTGTAGCCCGCGAAGGCCCCGAACAGGGTCCCGCCGATGATGACGTTGTGGAAATGCGCCACCAGGAACACGCTGTTGTGCAGCACGAAGTCGGCCGGCGGCACCGCCAGCAGCACGCCGGTCATGCCGCCGATCACGAAGGTGACGATGAAGCCCACGCCCCACAGCAGCGGCGTCTGGAAGCGCAGGCGTCCGCCGAACATGGTGAACATCCAGTTGAACACCTTGACCCCGGTCGGCACCGAGATGATCGCCGTGGTGATGCCGAAGAAGGCGTTCACGTCGGCGCCGGCGCCCATGGTGAAGAAGTGGTGCAGCCAGACCATGAAGGCCAACAGACAGATCACCATGGTCGCCATCACCATGGAACGATAGCCGAACAGCGGCTTGCCCGAGAAAGTCGAGAACACTTCCGAAAAGATGCCGAACGCCGGGAGGATCAGGATGTAGACCTCGGGATGACCCCAGGCCCAGATCAGGTTCATGAACATCATGACGTTGCCGCCATGATCGTTGGTGAAGAAGTGGAAGCCGAGATACCGATCCAGCAGCAGCATGGCCAGAGTCGCCGTCAGGATCGGGAAGGCGGCGACGATCAGCAGGTTGGACGCCAGCGAGGTCCAGCAGAACATGGGCATACGCAGGTAGGTCATGCCCGGCGTCCGCACCTTCAGGATGGTGGTGACGAGATTGATCCCCGACACCAGCGTACCCACCCCGGATATCTCCAGCGCCCACAAGTAATAGTCCACGCCGACCCCGGGCGAGTAGCGCAGCTCGGACAAGGGTGGATAGGGCAGCCAGCCGGTCTTGGAGAACTCGCCCACGACCAGCGAAAGATTGACCAGCAAGGCGCCGGTCGCCGTCAACCAGAAACCGACCGAGTTCCAGGTCGGGAAGGCCACGTCCCGCACGCCGAGCTGCAGCGGCAGCACGAAGTTCATCAGCCCGATCATGAACGGCATGGCGACGAAGAAGATCATCAGCGTGCCATGCGCCGAGAACACCTGGTCATAGTGCTCCGGCGGCAGGAAGCCTGGCGCGTGCAGGGCCAGGGCTTGCTGCGAGCGCATCATGATGGCGTCGGTGAAGCCGCGCAGCAGCATGACCAACGCCAGCATCACATACATGACGCCGATCCGCTTATGGTCGACGCTGGTGATCCACTCGCGCCACAGATACGGCACGTAGCCCTTGAAGGTCACCCAAGCCATCACACCCAGCAGGATGACGCCGACGAGCGCGGCGGCGAACAGCGGGATGGGCTCGTCGAAAGGGATGGCGCCCCAGGTCAGCTTGCCCAGCATCTCAATGCTCCGGTTCGGGCGGCGAGGTCGGCGACGGCTTGGGCGGCGGCCCCGGCGCCTGCGGGATAGCCTCGGTCACCACCGCCTTGAACAGGCCGGGCGCGACCGCACGGTAGGTGTAGGGGGCGACGTTGGAACTCTGCTTGGCCAGCTGGGCGTACCCCGGGCTGTCGAGCATGGGTCCGGCGGCGCGCGCCCGCTGCACCCAGGCGTCGAACCCCGCCTGAGGCACGGCCTGCGCGATGAAGTGCATGCCGGGAAAGCCGTCGCCGCTGAAATGAGTCGAGAGGCCGTGGAATGCGCCGGGGTGATCGGCCTGCAGGTTCAACTGCGTGGCCATGCCGTTCATGGTGTAGATCATGCTGCCGAGCTTAGGCACGAAGAAGGAGTTCATCACGCTGGCCGAGGTCAGGGAGAAGTGTACGGGCGTGCCGACCGGCATGACGAGCTGGTTGAGGCTGGCGACGTTCTGCTCGGGGTAGATAAACAGCCATTTCCAATCCAGCGACACCGCCTGGACTTCGATGGCTTTGCGGTTGCTGACCAGCGGCTTGGACGGCTCCAGCTGGTGCGAGCTGATCCAGATCACCCCGCCCAGGAACATGATGGTCAGCGCCGGGATCGCCCAGACGACCAGCTCGATGCGCCCGGAATAGGCCCAATCCGGCCGGCGCTTCGCCCGCGGATTGGAGGCGCGATACCACCAGGCAAAAGCGAGCGTGCCCACGATCACGGGAACGATGATCGTCAGCATGATCGCCAGCGAGTCCAGCAGGATCATCTTTTCGGCGCCGGACACAGGACCTTGAGGGTCCAGCACGTCGGCGGTGCAGCCGTCCAGGGCGGCGGCGAGGAGAGCCAGAGCCGCCCCGCGCGACAGGCCGGAGGATCGCGACGCCTTCATGAGCTTCGCCTGCTGCGAACGAGCGGCGGCTCAAGCCAGCTCTTCATGTGAGCGATCTAGCTGCTCCGGACCGTTCCCGGCAGATCTCCCGAAAAAGAAATCCTGTGGCGAAAGCTTGGCGGCGCGAGCATCCCGCGCGTGGTACGCGGCATGACCCTTGGCGGTCGACCGGCAGATGCGCGGGGTCGCTCGACCTAACCGTTCAAGCGGCTCCGCTTGCCGACAAGGTTGCAGGTCAGCCCGGCTTGCGAAACCGCAGGGTCATGCGGTCGCTCTCGCCGATGGCGTCGTAGCGGCTGTGGTCGAAGTTCGGATCGGGCACATTCGACCGCGTCGAGCTCTGCCGCGTGGGCGGCAGGGTCCAGACCCCGAACGGGTGATCCTTGGTGTCGGCGGGGTTGGCGTTGATCTCGGACGCAGCCGCCAATCGGAACCCCGCGCGCGTGGCGGCGTCGACCACGGTTTGCGTGGCGACATAGCCGTCGGTCGCTCCGGGCTTCTGCGGTCGCGGATCGGCGCGATGCTCCTCAACCGCCAGGACGCCGCCGGGCTTCAACGCCGCGAAAGTCTGCGCCATCGCCCGGTCCAGATAGCCGCCGCCGATCCAGTTGTGGATCTCGCGCGAGGTCAGGATCAGGTCGACGCTGCCCGGCGCCCCGAGCGTCCCCGACCGCGGGCCGAAGCCCACATATCGGATCAGGCCGTAGCGGCCCCGTTCGGCATGGCGCGCTTCGAACCTGGCCCGGCTCGCGCGAGCTCCGGCCGACAGATTGGGGTTGTCGAGATCGGCGACGCCGGCGACGTACACGCCCCCGGTCTGCGTTGCATACGGAGCCAGGATCTCGGTCCAGTAGCCGCCGCCCGGCTGCAGGTCGATGACCGTCATGCCCGGCCTCAACCCCCAGAAGGCGAGGCTCTCGTAGGGGTGGCGGTATCGGTCTCGCGCCCGGTCCGGCGTCGGGCGAGCGGATGACGCCACCACCGCGGACAGGGCCGAATCGCGACTGTCGACCGTCGCAGGCGCTGCGTGCAGCTGAATCGGCGCTCCGGCGAGCGCCGCGGTCGCCACGGCCACCGCAATCGATCCGGCCCGACGCCGGCCTGAAGCCGCAATCCGAACAGGCTTTCGGGACTTGGCCCTGAAATCAAGCGCCATGACGACCTCCATCTTGCGGGTCGCGATCCGACCACGTTGCGCGACGGCGGAGCGCGTTGCATCGAGCCGACGCCGGTGTGCGTGGATTGAGTAGGGTGTACGTCGACTTTCCGCCAGAGCCGGCCGAGCAAACAGGGGAGCAGCGACACCGCTCCCCAACGCTCTGGGCCGTTCCTTGCATATGCTCCGGCCAGTGAGTCGTGTGCGATTAAGCGTGAGGCCGGTTGATGCCCATTGAGCCGGCAGAAGGGCTGCACCCCGCAGTGATCGAGGCTCAGCTCACTCCTGCGGCGCTGGACGCGGTCCGAGCCGCTCCGGAGTTTCGGGCGACGGTGGAGCGATACGCGGCCGACGCGATCGCGGCCGACACCGGCTGGACCCGGTGACCCGATGGCTGGTCAAGGACCTCGGCCGCCTTTCTTTGTACCTGGCCGCCCAGATCATAGAGGCGATGCTCGGACGCGTGTGCGCGCATGACCTGCTGGTCGCCGCGGAGATGAACAAGACCTGCAGTCGCGGGCGCGTCCTGGCCTTCCTCGAACGATTGGAGCAGGTCGGCTGGGCGCAGGTATCCGAAGGACAGGACCAGTGGACACGACGACCGCTGATCTTCGCCGCCCCGTTCTACACCTACGGTCGTCGCCGCTTCGGAGGCGCCCTGAGGGTCGTAGCGCCGCTCCTGCCCGAGGCCTCTCGCGCGCTGGTCTGTTTAGACGATCCGCGTGCGCTTGCGGCCGGCTTGGCCGTTTCCGGCCAAGTCACCGTATTGCGGCGCGATCTGGTCTACGACACCGGCGGCGGGTGCAGACCCGGCCCGGACCTGCACCCGCCGTTCGCTCAGACCGCTGCGGCCAGCGCAGACGACAACTGGAACAGGTTTTCCAGGGGCGAGCGCGACTGCGTCTTGACCGGCGCCTGAGTCGACTCTTGATCGCCCTGGCCGACGGCGCCCATCAACGCGCCTAGGCCCGCGCCGAACAGGAACAGGCCCAGCGCCGCGCCGAGATTGGCGTTGAACGGGACCGCCGCCTGCGCGCCCGGCTTGGTGGTGTCGAAGTCCGACTGGCTCACCGCTTGGCCGGTCAGCGAGCTGGTCCAGCTCTTGCCATCGGCCGACTGGTCCAGGACGAGACCGTGAGCGGTCGAGGCGTTCATGGCGTAGCCGTTCTGGCCCATCTGCACCGACACCGAGCCGCTGGTCTCCTGGTCGACGCCGGTGATGACCACCGCGTTGCCGCCGTGGGTGACGGTGACCGAGTCGGTCATGTAGGCGCCCTTGTACTGCTGCGACGCCTTGGTATTCAGCGTGATCATCGTCCCGTTGCTCAGCTGGAACGACGTCGTGCCCCAGAAATCGCCGACGTGCTTGCCATCGACGGAGACGTGAGGATCGCCGGAGATGTCGGTGACATTGCCCTGAGCGTCCTTGATCTGGACTTCCGAGTTGCTCTTGTTGATGACCAACGTGTTGCCGTCGCCGAGGTCGACCTGGGCCTGGCCGGCGGCGGGCATGGTGGCTGTGAACGGCGCCGCGGCGGGTTGGAACAGGCCGCCGATCATCGATCCGACGTTGACCGACATGGTCCCAAAGTTGGCGAGCTTGCCCAACCCGATGCTGAACTCCGTCAGCAGGGCCGCCTGGACTGCGAGACTGGTGTTGTTGCTTGATACGGCTGTCATCGACCCCGAGCCTCCTGATGCGGCCGCCTCGGCCGTCTCCGGAGACCAAGCCACAACGGGAAGGTCCGCGATAGTTAGGGTTAACCCTATTAGGGTTCGCCCTATGGCGGGTCAGCCGGGGTGGTCGGGGCGGCCGAGCACCTGCAGCACGTGCCGGATCGCTTCCGGTCGGGCGAACACCTCGTTGACCAGGGTCTGCACGAGCAAGCCCGCGGTCGCCAGGATCACCAGGGTAGACAGCCACGCCTTGATCGACAGCGACATGGAGAAGACGTTCAGCTGAGGCGCAAAACGGTTGACCAGGCCCATACCCGCCTCCACCACCGTCAGCACCACCACCGCCGGCGCCGAGAACATGATGGCGAGCGTCATCAGCCGCGAAAACTCGCCCTCGAACAGGGCGACGCCTCCGGGCTTGAGGCTGGGCGCGGCGGCGGCGATCGGCCAGACCGCATAGCTGTCCAGCAAGGCGGTCACCAGCAGCAACAGCCCGCCCGAAAACATGAACACGAAGTTGGCCAGCCGCCCCAGCAGCGCGCCGTTGAGAGAGGTCTGCGCGCCGGTCAGCGGGTCGACGATCTGGGCCATGGTCGCGCCTGACTTGGCGTCGATGATCTGACCCGCGGACTCGAAGGCCCACAGAATGGTGCCGAAAAAGAAGCCCACGATCAGCCCGATCAGCGCCTCACGCAGGAACAGGGCGATCCAGCCCGGGGTGGTCAGATGCAGGGCGAACACGTCCGGCTGCAGCGCCAGCACGATCAGGCCGAAGCCCAGGAACAGGCTGTTGCGCACCAGCGGCGGCACGGTGTCGGGCGACAGGATCGGCATGACGACGAAGGCCGTCGCCACCCGCGTCACCCCGATCGCCAGCAGCAGCGCCTGCCCGTAGAAGCCGCCCAGGCTCTCCATAGCTCCGTGCTATCTCCTGACCAGGGCCGGGAACTCCGAGAACACGCGGTCGCCGAAGCTGTAGAGCGTGCCGCCGAGCAGGGCGGCCGTCAGGAAGATGGTCAGCACGATGGCCACGAACTTGGCCGTGTACTGCAGCGTCTGCTCCTGGATCTGCGTCGCCGATTGCACGATGGCGATCAGCAGGCCCACCACCGAGGCCACCACGATCGGGGGCGCCGACAGGATCAGCACCAGCCACAGCGCCTCGTTCATCAGCTGGATGGCTTGAGCGTTCAGCATGGGGCGTTCATCATGGGCGCGCGTTCATTGGTAGGACAGCACCAAGCCGTGGGCCAGTTTGACCCAGCCGTCGATCAACACAAACAGCAACAGCTTGAACGGCAGCGACACGGTGGTCGGCGACAGCATCATCATGCCCATCGCCAGCAGGATGTTGGATACGACCAGGTCGATGACCAGGAACGGCAAGAAGATCAGGAAGCCGATCTGGAAAGCCGTGGTGAGCTCGCCCACGGTGAAGGCGGGCACGACCACGATGAAGTCGCGATCGGTCATCAGCTGCGCCCGCTGCGGCGGCAGCACCCGGCGGGCTGTGCGCAAAAAGAACACCCGCTCGCGCGGGCTGGCGTGCTTGATCAGGAAGTCCCGCAGCGGCTCCTTGGCAGCGTCGGCATAGGCGAACATCCGGCCGGTGTCGCTGGCCGTCGCCGCGGGCGGATGCTCGGCGACGGCGGCCTGCATCTTCAACCCGACCGGGTACATGACGTAGAGGGTCAGGATCAGCGCCAGCCCGTTGATGACCACGTTGGGCGGCGTCTGCTGCAGGCCGAGCCCGTTGCGCAGTAGGCTGAGCGTGACGACGATCTTGGTGAACGAGGTCACCATCACCGCCACGAACGGCGCCAGCGCCAGGATGACGACGGTGAGGAGGGCCGAAGACGGCGTGAAAGTCGTCAGGTTCATGGCGCGCCCGGACCTGCCCGCTCAGACGCGAGCGCATCGATCATCACGCCGTACGCTTCGCCCAACGCGACCAGCCGACCCCGCGCGATGGGCGTCTCGTCGGCCAGGAGTTCGACCGGCAGATCGTCGCCCGAAGCCGGCAAGGCCAGCACCGAGCCGGGGCGCAGGCCGGCGATCTCGCCCACCGTCAGCCGCAGCTCGCCCAGCGCAACCCGCAGCCGCACCGAAAGATCGGGCGCGAAGTCGCCCGGCGGGCTTGCCGCCTCGGGCTCTAGGGGCGGTGCGGGGTCGAGCATGGGCGTCGTCTCCATCGTCACGGTGAAGGCGAGGCCGCGGGGATCGAGCCTGCCGGTCAAGGCGCTCGCCCGTCCAGCCGCGGTCAGCCGCGCAGGCCAGGCGCCGCCGACGCCGACCGGCAGCCAGACCAGGTCGCCGACCTGCAGGGCGGCAAGCTCGGACCGTCGCACGGCCGCGCCGTCGATGCGCAGACTGGCGTCGACGCGGGCGCAGACGGCCGCCCCGAGCTCGCCGGGATCGAACTCCGGCGTCGGCCAGGACGCGACGAGGCTGGGCGCCAGCGCCACCCACAGCTGGTGCGCCACACGGCCCGCCCCGTCCAGGGCGCGCACGCGGAACGACAGGCCGAGGGACGGGCCCAGGCTTTCCGGCTCCAAGGGCAGGCCGCAGGCGCTCTCCAACGCGGCGATCAGCGGCTCGAGCCGGCTCATGGTCGCCAGAGCCTCGGGCAGGTCGGGCGTAGCCGCCTCGCGCAGCCATGCCGACGGACGGCCGTCGATCACCTCGGGCGCGAGGGCCAGCAGGCCGCGCCCGCTGTCGAAGCGCAGATACACCGCCGGCTCCGGGTCGGCGGTCGTTTCCGCGCGAAGCCGTAGCGGACCGCCCTCGCCCACCAAGCGCACAGCCGACAGCGCGGCCAACGCCCGGTTGCCGAGCGCGGCGGTCTGCGGGTCGACCCAGGTCAGCCGCGACTTGAGCGCGTCCGACCGCGCGGAGACCGCTGCGGCGGGGATCAAGACGCCTCGCTCTTGAACGTCAGCCTGACCAGCTGGGCGACGTTGGCGACGCCCAGCTTGACCATAGCTCGGGCGCGGTGAAGCTCGACGGTCTTGTGACTGATGCCCAGCTTGACGGCGGCGCCCTTGTTGGACTCGCCCGCGACGATCTGCTCCAGAATCTCGCGCTCACGGTCGGTCAGCATCTGGAATCGCTGCTGCAGCAGGGCGGCCGTCGGCTCGCGCGCTGCCGCTCTGAGCGCACCGACCGGGTGCGGGACCGGCATCGAGCCGGGCGCGCTCGAGAAGGCCGCGTCCAACGCCTCCTCCAGCGCCTCTTCCCGAAACGGCTTCTCCAGGAAGGTGACGGCGCCCTTGCGCATGGCCTCGACCGCCAGCGGCACGTCGCCGTGCCCGGTCATGAAGATCACCGGACCGGCGACTCCACGCTTGCGCAGCGCATCCATCAGCTGCAGCCCGCTCATCTGGGGCATACGCACGTCCAGCAGCAGGCAGGCGTCGCTCCAGTCAGACCCGTCCCCCGCCGCCTCCAGACAGGCGTCCGGGTCGCCGAAGGCGCAGACTTCGTAGCCCAGGCTTTCCAGCCACCAGACCGCCGACTCGCGGAACTCCGCATTGTCGTCGACCAGACAGATGCGGCCCAGAAACTCCGGGCTCATCGCTCCCCTCCTCCGGCCACGGCGGAGGGCAGGGCGACGTGGAAGGTGGAGCCGCGCTGGGGATTGCGGGTGAACCACAGCCGGCCCCCATGCAGCTCCACGATCGACCGACAGACGCCGAGGCCCACGCCCATGCCGTCCGCCTTGGTCGAGTAGAACGGCTGAAACAGCTTGGCCGCGGCCTCTTCGCCGACGCCTGGGCCGGTGTCGGCTATGCTGAGCTCCACCTCGTCGGTCGCCAGGGCGGCGGCGGCGACCGTGAGCCTACGCGGGGTCTCCGTGACGCCCCGCATGGCGTCCAGCGCGTTGCGGGCCAGGTTGACCAGCACCTGCTGGATCATGACCTGGTCGCCCAGCACAGAGGGAAGATCGGCCGGCAGGTCGGTCCGTCCCTCGACGCCGTCACGCTGAATCTCCCAGTCCAGCAGGTCCAGCGTGGCGCGGCCGAGCCGGGCGAGGTCGAGGGGCTCCACCCGCGGCTGGCGCTGGTCGACGAAGCTGCGGACCCGAGCGATCACGCCGGAGGCGTAGAGCGCCTGCTCGGCCGCCTTGTCCAGCGCCGCCGCACCGGTCTCGGCCGTCAGCGCCCCTCGATTGAGCCGGGCCTTCATGCCGCGCAGCAGGTTGACGATCGAGCCGATCGGCTGGTTCAGTTCGTGGGCCAGCATCGAGGCCATCTCGCCCACCGACAGCACGCGAGAGGTCAGCAGCAGGCGTTCGCGATCCTCCAGGTGACGCTGCTGCGCAGCCTGCCTCTCCGCGGCGTCTTCCAGCACGACGTAGACGGTTTCACCGTCGCTCGCCGGGGCCAAGCGGGCGTCGTACACGCGCCTGTGGTCGGCGGCCGGGACGAGAGCCGCCTTGGCCGCCCCGCTCGCCTGCGCCTCGGCCACCGCCCGAGCCAGCCCGGGCAGGGCGTCGGCGACTTCCAGGTTCGGCAGGGCTTGCGCGAAGGCGGCGTTGCGCCAGACCACGCGGCCCGAGTTCGGCGCGATCTGCGCCAGCCGCAAGCCCAGTGCCTCGACGGCCTCGGACTGCGGGTCTGCCCGGGCCGGCCTGCGCGCGGCGGCGGTCATAGGGCTAACCCTAATAGGGTTTGCCCTAATAGACGGCCCTTGCGGCGAGGCTTAGATGTCGGGCTGCGGCCCTGCCCCGGACGGGCGCCGGGCGCAGTGAACGCGGGAGAGGCGAAGTGAGCACGGTCCGCAATGATGTATCGGCGACCGTCGGCCTGTACGCCCGAGGGCTGGGAGCGGTCGACCTCGCCTCCCCCGGCCTCGTTCGGGGCGCGGCGGCGCAGCCGTTCGGCGACTTCGGCGCGTTCACAGCGGGTGGCTTGCGCTTCGGCCTGAGCGGCGGGGCCGGCGCGCCAATGGACGCCGGGCTGGCGGCGCGGGCGGCGGTGGCCTTCATCGCCGAGGGCTGAAGCGTCGTGGCGGTCGCGCTCAGGGCCGACCCTGACTGGGCGGGCGCGGCTCGGGCGCTGGTGGCGGGGCTGGAAGCGCAGCCCACCCTCGACGGCCGGGTCGAGGTGATCGACCGCTGCCGCGAGGCGCTCGGCGATCAAGTCTATCCAGCCTTCCTGAAGCTTCTGGCCGCGGTGGCCTGCTTCGGTGATGAATCGGTGCGGCGGCTGACCGCCGAGACGCTGGCGCACGGGCTGGCCACCTCGCGGCTGCCCACCACACGCATTCCCGCCTGGGGCGCCGGCGGCGGGTCCGCCTCGCTGGCCGCCCTCGGTCTGCCGAGCGGCGGTTGGGGAGGGCTGGGCGGATCGCTTCCCGGCTCGGGGCGGCTGCTCGCCAACCTGCGCAGCGTCGGGCCGATCGAGTATCTCTGCATCTGGTCGCAGCGGGACGTCGCGGCCGAGCGGCTGGACGAGGCGGCGTTCGAGACCGCCCTCAGCTGGATCCTGACCCTGGTCGACGCCTCGCCCGACGCCGCCCGGCTGTATCGCGCCAAGCTGCGGGCCGACACCGACAACCCGGTCGAAGGGTTGCATGATCAGACCAGCCGCAGGCTGCTCGCAGCCCTGGTCGCCGCGTGGGACGGCGGAGCGACGGCCGCCGAGGTCGCCCGGCGCACGGTCGAGGCGGGCCGCGCCGACCGGCAGGCCGACCGCTGGACCCTGCCCCGCCGCTGAAGCCGCGCTCATCGACGCCCGACCGGAAGGCGGTCGCCCGCCTCGTCGTCCGCGCCGAGGTCGACCGCGCCGACACTCAGACCGCGCGCCTCCAGCCGCTTGCGCAGGACGCCGAGCGCTCGCCCGGCTTCCAGCGCAGCCTGCGGACTCGAGCGCACGGTGAGCGAGAGCGAGCCGTCGGGGGCGCGCGCGACCCGCACGCCCTCCACCATGGCCGTCCCGTCCAGAAAGCTCACCGTCAGCGCCTTGCCGCCGACCGCAGCGGGATGATCGAGCCGTGCGAGCAGGTCGGCGAAGGCGTCGAGGTCGGGTCCGCCCGCCTGAGCCTGCGCCTGCACGGTCGCTGCGGCGAGGCTGGGCGGCGGCAGGTTGACGCTCCCGGCGCCCAGCCCGTCCGACCCGCTCGACCGACTAGTGTTCTTCGATTGTTCCACGTGAAACACCTGCGCGCGAATGGGTTTAGCCGGAGGCGCCGGGGCGGCGTGACGCCGAGGCTCGGCGACGGTCGGTGCGGGTGGGCCCTCCTCGCGCTCCTTGCGCGTACGCCTGGGCGCGGCCGGCGATCCCGAGGCGTCGACCGGGTCGGCCTGTCCCGAGTCGTCGGCGGGTTCGGGCGCGTGCGCGTCCGGCGAGGTCTCTACAGCCGGGCGCGCGGCCGCCTCGCGCGGCGAGGCGGAGGCGCCGGCTTGGGCGAGCGCCGAGTCGAACGCCGATCCGCCCCAAGCCTGAGCGGGCGAGGGGGCCGT
>JAABUQ010009754.1_pt1 | contig 12851 bp, 10 predicted proteins | sample 5560001 | NCBI WGS metagenome assembly JAABUQ01 (sample SAMN10711888, study PRJNA513371) | rock metagenome | isolation source: Antarctica rocks | place: Antarctica: Victoria Land, Finger Mt nord | collected 2015-12-18 | reverse complement strand
GGATTCTGGAGCACCTGCAAGCGCAGGGGTTCATCCGCTCACCCTCGGTTTCCGCCACATGAGTGGCCGACCGTGGTGAACGTGCGCAACGTGCTCGAGTTCGGCGCCAGCCGGGTGCTGGGGCCGCTGGGGTACGAATTGCGGGATCGGGTACTCAGCGAACGTCCGGAGGGGTTTGCTGGCTATCTCGCGGCGGCGCGCGCGGCCGGCATGGACGTCAACGACTACGAAGAGCAGCGACTCGGCTGGCGCCTGCCGCGTCCTACGCTGGACGAGATCGCCTTTCCGTACTTGCGGCAGGACTCGGCAGTATGCGAAATCGGTCCGGGCACCGGCCGCTGGTCGCGCCACATCCTGCCCCAGATCCGGGGTGGCGAGCTGCACCTGGTGGATCCCTCACCCTGGATGGTGCGGTTCCTCAGCTCCTACTTCGCCGAAGCGCCCAACGTGCACGCCCACCTCAACGACGGCCAGTCGCTGCCATTCCAGCGTCAGGCATGGCTCGACCTCATCTTTTCGGCCAACACGTTTGTCGAGCTGAAGCTGGGCGTCATCTGGCTGTACGCTCGCGACTTCTCGCGCGCGCTCAAACCCGGCGGGTACGCCGTCGTGGACTACGTCGATCCCACCACGCCCGAGGGCTGGGATCACCTGCTGAGCCAACCCCATGATCTTGCCAGCGTCTATACGTTCCACGCGGCTGAAGTGATCGACAAGGTCTTTCTGAGCGCCGGCCTGGGCATCGAAAAACGCTACCAGGTCGGCAAGAGCACGTTCGTCGTGGCCAAACGACGTGCCTGAAGTCACGTTCTTCATGATCGTTACGCCGCGCGACGTGGTCATCGCCGACTACGCCGTGCGCAGCTACGCCAGGATCAAAGACGTCGACTTCGCGCTGGTGGTGTACTCGAATTATTTGCTGCCCGAGCAGAAAACTTATTACTTCCCACGCTGGGAAGCCTTCCCGTTCGTCGTTCTTGCGCGCAATCCACACCAGGACGCCGATCTGCCGGGCATCAACTCGCGCATCCAGTCCGACGCGCTCGAAGGCCCGTTCGAATATTGCGATCCGCTCTGGGACCGCGAGCTGCGCAAGATCAAGACACCCTTCGTCGCCACCGTGGACGCCGACTTCGAGATCCTGCGAGGGCGCTTCGTTGGCCAGATCCTGCGTCGCCTGCGAGCCGCGCCCGACCTGGTGGGTTTCTCAACCGACTATTCGGCCACCGACGTGGTCCACGAGCCGTACAGCGGCAACACGATCGTGTTGAACGAGCGCAACCACACCTGGTTCTGCGTGTACAAGCAGATGGCTTTCGAGCGCTCGCAGGTGAGCCAGGCCTTCCATCGCGAGATGCTGACCGGCGCGCCCGTCGAGCGCAATTGCTGGGACAGCTGCGCCTACTTTCAGAAGTCGCTGCGGGATCAGGGACTCCGCTTCGACTATCTCCACGGCAAGTTTCGGCGTGACTTCATCCACTATGGCGCGTTCTCAAAGAACACCACCGTGACTCGCGAGACCGTGGCGCTGTTCAGGCTGTTTGCGATCCTTGAAAACGCCCTGCCGGGGCGGGCTGCGCAAATGCTGCGACGGGCGCGCGGCCTGATCCTGCCGCGTCTCGAGAACAATCGCTACCAGTACGTGCGCGAGGCGCCGATCCGCTGGTGAGCGACTACGCGATCCGGATCGAAAGACTTGGAAAACGCTACCAGATTGGTGAGCGCGAGCGGTATCGCGCGCTGCGTGACACCTTGAGCCTTGCGCTTACGGCGCCGATCCGGCGGATGCGATCGCGCGAAACGAGCAAGGCGGACAACACGATCTGGGCACTGCGCGATATCTCGCTGGAAGTGGCGCATGGCGAAGTGCTGGGGGTGATCGGCCACAACGGCGCTGGCAAGAGCACGTTGCTCAAGATTCTCTCGCGTATCACCGAGCCATCTGAGGGTCGGGCGGAAGTGCGCGGCCGGGTCGGCAGCCTGCTGGAGGTGGGCACCGGCTTTCACCCCGAGCTGACCGGCCGCGAGAACATCTACCTCAACGGCGCCATTTTGGGTATGCGGCGGGCCGAGATCGCGCGACGCTTCGACGAGATGGTGGCGTTCGCCGAGGTCGAACGCTTCATCGACACGCCCGTCAAGCGGTACTCGAGCGGCATGTACCTACGCCTGGCGTTTGCCGTCGCGGCCCACCTCGAACCCGAGGTCCTGCTGGTCGACGAGGTGCTGGCGGTTGGCGACGCGGCGTTTCAAAAGAAGTGCCTGGGCCGCATGAGCGAGGTCGCTCGCGAGGGCCGAACCGTCCTGTTCGTCAGCCACAATCTGCCGAGCATCGAGAAACTGTGCCGACGGGTCGTGGTCGTGGATGGCGGTCGGGTGACCCAGCAGGGCGACCCTGTCGCGTGTATCGCGGCGTATCTCGGCGCCAGAGCCGAGCCGAAGCCGGCCGTCGACCTGGCGGCCGTGCCGCGGCTGGACCCGCGGCTGGTGCCGGTCCTCAGGAGCCTCGACCTGCAGGACCGAGAAGGCAATCCTGTCTCGGCCGTCGGGTGCGGCGAGACCCTGGAGTTCCACCTGGCGTACGCGGCTCCTTCGGAGATCACCAATCCGAGCTTCGGCATCATCGTCTCGAACGGTATGGGCACGCCGTTGTTCTTTCTGCAGACGCGGGCCCAGCTCGGGCTATGGGGCAGGGCGCCGGCCGCGGGTCGGTTGGTGTGTCGGTTGAACGAGGTGCCGCTCGTGCCAGGCGAATATCTACTGACGGTGGGCTGTTTGAGCGGCGAGCATCAGCTCGATCTGCTCGAGCACGTAGCCAGCTTCACGGTCGAGCCGCGCGACTTTTTCGACAGCGGCTACTTGCCGCACCAGCTCAACGGTCCGGTGCTGGTGCGGGCGGCCTGGGATCTGCGCGGCGCGTACGCCGAGGAGCCATTGGGAGCACTACGGTGAGCGGTCTAGAGCGTCCCATTTTTGTCGTTGGCTGCCCGCGCTCAGGCACGACCCTGGTGCAGTGCATCCTGAGCGCGAGCTCACACGCGTTTTCGCTGCCTGAGACGCATTTCTTTTCGCACGTGCTGCCGGCCATCGGTGCGGCGCCCGAGACTGTGGTGGGTGACGGCGAAATTCGGATGGCCAGGGAGGCGTTCGAGACGGAGGCGGAGCTGACGCTGCCGGCGAGCTTCTGGGCCGAGCTAGAAGCCCGCTCGGGCGTAGCCGCCGGGGACGCGCGCGAGAGCTTGCGGGCGGTGGACATCTGCCTGGCCCTTGTCGAGCACTATCGACCTGCCGGCGGTGAGGGGCTACGCGTGATCGAGAAGACACCCCGGCACGTGCTGCATCTGGACACGATTGCCAGAGCGTTCCCTGACGCGCTGTTCATCAACGTCGTGCGCGACCCGATCGACGTGGCCAGCTCGTTGCTGGGCGTGCCGTTCGAGTCGTCGCGTTCGATGCTGGCGTATGCGCAGCGCTGGAGCGAGTCGATCCAGGCGGCGCTTGCGTTTGCTCGCCAGCACCCTCACCGTTTGCAGACCGTCGTCTACGAAACGCTCGTGCGCGAGCCAGAAGCGGCGGTGCGCGAGCTGTGCACATTCGTCGGGCTGCCCTACGAGACGGCCATGCTGGAAGAGTTCGGTCGCGAGGCCGGCCGCAACGTCGGGCGAGGCGAGGCCTGGAAGCGCGACGTGAAGAGCGGCGTGATCGTGAATCGCACGGGCGTCTGGCGCACGCGCATGACGCCTGGCCAGGCGTGGCTCGTAGCCCAGGCTACGCGCTACCAGCGCCGCGACTTCGGCTACGTGGATCGGCCGGTCGCCTCGCCGTCGTCGATCGTCGCGGCAGTCGTGAAGGAAGCTGGCGTGCGTTTTCGGGAGGCGCGGCCGGCGAGCGGCGTGGTCGGCGCCGCTCGGCATGCCGGCTCGGTGCTCAGGACCCTGTCGGCAGCATGAGACCGCACGTCCTGTACGTCACGCCCATCTTCGGCTACCCAGCGTTCGGGGGTCCGCGCCTGCGGACGTACAACACGGTGCGGGCATTAGCCCGCTGTGCGGACGTGAGCCTGTTCCTGACCCAGGCGCCGGACACGGCCGATGTCGAGGCCGCGCGCGCGCATGTGTCGACGTTTTGCCGCGGCGTCGTGTTTCCCGACCCAGCTCCGGGCCCGCATTCGCGGTCGGGCGTTCGGGCGGCGGCGCGGGCGATGCTGCCGGCTCGGATGCGGCGCGCGGTCCGCCGGCTCTTGCCGGCCGCACCGGCTGAGAGCAGCGAGCCCGCGGAACGCGATCCTGCGATCGTCGCCGTGCTGCGCGAGTGGATTCTGGCGCACCAGCCCGACCTGGTCTGGCTCGGCTTCGGGGGGATCTCGTACGACCTGCTGCCGCTGAAGGAGCAGACCGGCAAACCGCTGGTGCTGGAAACGGAATGCGTGTGGTCGCGCTTCGTGCTGCGCGAGCTGCCGTTCGCGGCCGACGCGCGGCGGCGTCAGCAGATCGAGCGAGAGGGTCGGGCCAAGGAAGCCGAGGAGCGTACGGGCGCACCTCTCGTCGACATAACGACGGCCGTCTCCGAGGTGGACGCGGACTACTTCCGCTCGCTGGTGGCCGACCCGGGCAGGGTGATGCCGCTGGCCAACGTGATCGACGTGGACGCGTATCGAGCTCCATCTCCGCCGGTGCGCCTGGAACAGCCAGCGTTGGTGTTTGCCGGAACGCTGTCGCACGGGACCGCCAACGTCGACGCCACCTGCTGGCTGGTCGACGAAGTGCTTCCCAGGGTCTGGCGCAGGCGACCTGACGTGCATGTGTACGTTGTGGGCCGCAGTCCCGCGCCTGAGATCCTGGCCCGACGGGGTCGGCGCGTGCACGTGACCGGCGAGGTCGCCTCGATTGTCCCGTACATGCGAGAGAGCCTGGCTGCGCTGGTGCCGCTGCGGTGGGAGTCTGGCACGCGCTTCAAGATTCTGGAAGCGTTCGCGTGCAAGACGCCGGTGGTGTCAACGACGCTGGGGGCAGAGGGCCTCGACGTGCAGCACGGACGGCACCTTCTGCTGGCGGACGATGCCGACGCGTTTGCTGGCGCCATCCTGTCGCTGGTCGAGGAGCCGGCGCTGGGTCAGCGCCTGGTCGAGCCGGCCTACGCATTGGTCCGACAGGAGTACGACCTCAGCTCCGCCGAACGCCAGATCAACGCCGTCCTGGCGCGCCTGGGTGTTCTCGCAACTCCCTCTCCCATAGGCAGAGGCTGAATGAGCCGCATCGGGATCGTTTACCCGCGCGCCAATATCGACACCGTCTCGAGTCTGACCGGCGCTGCTGAGGCGTTTGCGGAGCACGGCTACGATGTCGAGCTGTTCACTTATACCCGAGCCGGTCAGCCGGCACCCGCGTTCAGCTCACCCCGCATTCGGCTTCGCACGCTGGGCGTCGAGGGCCTGGCGGACCACTCGACGGCTGGCGTACGCAGCTTCGTGAAACGCGCTGGCTGGCTGCCGGGCGCGGCCCGCGCGCCGCTGGCGCGTGGTTACTCAGCCCTGGGTGCCGGCCTGGCCCACGGAGCTCGACTTGCCGCGCGAGCCCGCGGCGCGGTCCTCGAGGGCTCGGCGGACCCGTTCGCTTGCGTGATCGGCGTCGATCCAGACGGACTCGCACTGGCCCAGCAAATTGCCCACGGTGCACCGGTCGGCTACTACTCGCTCGAGCTGCTGCTGTCGTACGAAATCGGCTCATCAGCCGAGCACCAGCTCAAAGCCCAGGAGCGCACGCTGAGCCGCCAGGCGGCATTCGTGGTCGTGCAGGACGAGGCACGCGCCCGGTTGCTGGCAGACGACAACGGCATTGACTGGCCGCGGCTGGTTCTGGTGCCCAACGCGCCGCTCGGGCCCGCCAGACGCCAGCCGTCCCGCTACTGGCACGCCCGATTCCAGCTGCCAGCCGAAGCGCAAGTGGTCGTGCATTCAGGCAGTCTGGGCGACTGGACCGGCATCGAGGCCATCGTCGATTCGGTAGTCGACTGGCCGGCGGACTGGGTCCTGGTCGTCCATACCCGCTATGACGCCGAGTCGTCGGCGTATGTCGACGATCTGCGCCGGCGGGCCGATGCTGCGCGGGTGTGGTTTTCGCTTCGCCCCGTGTCCCGCCAGGACTACGATCCTCTGATCGATGGCGCAGAGGTCGGGCTAGCGTTCTACGTTTCGAGCTTGGGCTCGTCGTTCACCCAGCGCAACGTCCAGACGATCGGGCTGTCGTCCGGCAAGCTGGCGTACTACCTGCGGTCAGGCCTGCCGGTCATCGTCAATCGCGCGGCGTCGATCGCCGAGCTGGTCGAAGCGACCCGCTGCGGAGTCGCCGTCGACGACGCTGTCGGCATCGGGCCGGCGTTGGGTCGCATCTCGGACGGCTATGCCGGCTACAGTGCCCGAGCGTGTGCCTTCTTCGAGGAGCGTCTGGACTTCCGACGTGCGTTCGATGAGGTCGTCAGGCGCGTCGACGCGCTGAGAGGCGCGGCGTAAATGGAGACCATCGCAGACGCGGGCGTGGTCGTGGCTTACGTTGTGCGCGCCGGGCCGCCGCCGTCGCAGACAGCCTATGTGACGCCTGACGAGTCGAACCTGCAGCTTGGCTATGTGGTGTACCCGGCCAACAGCGAAATTCCGCGGCATGCGCACCTGCCGGTCGCTCGCCAGCTGATCGGCACAGCGGAGGTCCTCATCGTCCAACAAGGCCGCTGCGAAGTGGACGTCTATAACGAGGATCGCCGCCTGATCGCCACCCGTGAGCTCGGGCTGGGCGATATTCTGATCTCGCTGGGTGGCGGGCACGGGTTCCGAGTGCTCGAAGACCTGATCCTGCTGGAGATCAAGCAGGGCCCGTACCCGGGCAAAGCGGCTGAGAAGGAAGCCTTTTGAACGCCACCATTCCAGTCAGTGAGCCCCTGCTGACCGAAGCTGATTACGCCTCGGTGATGGGCGCGCTGAAGTCAGGCTGGATCAGCGGCGCGGGACCGCACGTCGAAGCCTTCGAATCGCAGTGGGCAGCCTACTGCGGCCGAAAGCATGGCGTCGCCCTGGCCAACGGCACCGTGGCTTTGCAGGTCGCGGTGTCGCTATTGGATCTGCAGCCTGGCGACGAAGTGATCATGCCGACCTTCACCATCATCTCGTGCATCCTGCCAGTCGTGCTGGCAGGCGCGACGCCGGTGCTGGTCGACTCCGATTCTCAGAGCTGGACGATGAACGTCGAGCAGGTTGCCGCGCGCGTTACGCCCCGTACCCGGGCGATCATGCCAGTGCACGTGTACGGTCATCCCGTGGACATGGACCCGCTCCTGGACCTGGCCAGGCGTTACCACCTGGCGATCGTCGAAGACGCCGCCGAGGCCCACGGCGCGGAATACCGCGGCCGTCGGGCCGGCAGCTTCGGCACGTCGAGCTGCTTCAGCTTCTACGCGAACAAGCTGGTCACCACCGGCGAGGGCGGCATGCTGCTGGTCGACGACGACGACCTGGCAGCGCACGCTCGGCGCCTACGCAATCTCGGCTTTCAACCTGGCCGCCGTTTTCTGCATGCCGAGCTCGGCTTCAATTTTCGACTGACCAATCTTCAAGCCGCCCTCGGCGTGACCCAGATCGACCGTATGGACGACATCGTGGAACGCAAGCGCCGATTAGGCCAGGCCTATACGGACCGACTTTCAGAAATGGCCGGCCTGGAGCTCCAGGTGCAGCAGCCGTGGGCGAGAAGCGTGTACTGGATGTACGGCGTCGTCGTCCGCGAGGAAACCGGACTCGACGCTGCCGAGCTCGGCCGCCGCCTGGCGGACAAAGGCGTGGAGACGCGGCCGTTCTTTCTCGGCATGCACGAACAACCCGCCTTGCGCAAGCGCGGCCTGTTCGAAGGGGAGTCGTATCCAGTGGCCGAACGTATCGCGCGACAGGGTCTGTACCTGCCCTCCGGGCTGGGCCTCGGCGAGGCCGAGATCGATCGGGTCTGCCAGGCGGTAAGGGAGGTCCTCGGGTGACGCAGCCACCTGCCGTCTTCGGGCGCGAGTACGCCGCGGCGTACGACGACCTGTATCAGGACAAGGACTACGCGGCCGAATGCGACCTGATCGAGCGGGTCTTCAAGACGTACGGTCGGGCACCTGTCCAACGCGTGCTCGATCTTGGCTGTGGCACCGGCGGGCACGCGGTGATCCTGGCTAGCCGTGGCTTTTCGGTTGTGGGTGTCGATCGGTCACCCGAAATGCTGGAGCGTGCCCGCGGGCTGGACAGCTCGGCGCGCTTCGAGCTGGGCGACGTCGGCAGCCTCGATCTCGGCGAGACCTTCGACTCGGCGCTGATGATGTTCGCGGTGCTCGGCTACCAGGTCGGCAACGCCGACGTACGGGCAGCTCTGGCTAGCGTGCGCCGTCACTTGCGGCCTGGCGGGCTCTTTTTTTGCGACTTCTGGTACGGCCCGGCGGTGCTGGCTCAGCGTCCATCTGAACGCGTCAAAGTCATCAATGACGACGATGACTCCTCTGCTGGCCAGTTGATCCGGGTTGCCACAGGTGAGCTCGACACGCGTCGCGACGTGTGTACGGTGGGCTACCGCGTCTGGCGGATCGAAGACCGGCGAGTGGTGGCTGAGGTGCAGGAGCAGCACCCGATGCGCTATTTCTTCGCTCCGGAGCTACAGTTGTTGCTGGCTGAGGCAGGATTCGAGCTGACCCGGCTGGGCGTCTTTCCGAATCTGGAAGACGAGCCGACGGAGAGTACGTGGAACGTAGCGCTCGTGGCCCGCGCCGTCTAGAGGGGCGGCCGAAAATCTTGTTGACACCAACCTCCGCCCCTCTAGACAAGTCTGTGTGAACGGAGTTCGGCCGCTGTTCGCTCTTGGCCATGCGCTTTTCGGCCGAACTCCTAGGACACGAGGCTGCGAACAAGAACCGTTCTGGCCAATAGTCTGCCAGAGGCAGGCTGTGAAGGGGTTCAGGCGAGAGTCCAGGATGCCTGCTCCAGGTAACCGACGCTCGCCTGAGCTCCGCACCGCCGCTCGCGGCAGGCGAAGCGAATTCCTCGCTGCGCCTGAGCCTGAGAGGGTGTGAGGCAATTCCCGGGGACCCCTCATCCTAAGGGGGGACGACCAAGGAACCGCAACGCCGGCCGCGTAACGAGGAGCGGATCCTTCGTTCCTCAGGCTGACATGGACGTTCCTCACGATGACAAGGACGTTCGTGAGGATGACATCGAAATTCGTGAAGGCAGCCGCAAAGATTTCGTCAGACGCTCTGCTGTTCACATGGGGCTGGCCTGGGCGGCTCGACACGAATCGGCGCTGGCGCTCGGGCTGAGTGGTCTGCTGGTCTGGGTGGCCCAGTTCCACCACTTCCGCGACCTCGGCCTGTACGAGGACGACTACTTCTTCATCGCCGAGGCGATGGGCAAGTCCCCCGACTATCTCCTGACTCGCCTGCAGACGGCGGTCACGGTACTGCCCCAGGGACGCCCGCTCGGGTTTTTCCTGCCCGACCTGCTGTCGTTCATCGGCGACAAGCTCGGCGGCCTGGCCGCTATCTACCTGCTCGGCTTCGTGCTCGTGACGTGCAACACCTACCTGTGCTACCGACTGTTGCGCGTGCGCCTGCCCGTGGCGCCGGCGGCCGTCGGCTCGGCTGTGTTCTGCTTGTTCCCAGCCGATACCACCAAGATCCTGCTGACCCACGACTTTCAGCTCCAGCCTTCGCTGACGTTCGCCCTGGTCGCTGCTCTGGCCTACGCTGCGGACCGGCGGCCGCTCGCGTACGTCCTGGGCGCGGGCGCGCTGCTGTCGTACGAAAACGGCTACCTGGCCCTGTTCGCGCTGCCGCTGTTCGTGAAGCGCTGGGACGGGTCCCTGCCGCGTGCGCTGCTGATGCACGTCGTTGCGCTGCTCGGAGTGCTGGGAGTGGTCGTCCTGGCACGCGTCGCTCGGGGTGAAGGACGTGCAACGGGCTTCGTGGGTGGACCTGGCGAGATCGTGCCAGCCTTCCTGGGGTCGCTGGTGCTCGGGCCAGCCCGAAGCTCGGCCGCGATGTTCTACGGCCCGCTGAAGGCAATCCCTGGTTGGGATGCCGAAACGCTCATTCTGGCGTGTGTGGCGGGCATAGCCTTTATGGCACTGCTGCTGTCGAGCGCTCGACCAGGATCGGCAAGCAGGCAACGGCGGGAGGCGCTAAAGATCGGGGCCGCGGGCGTGGCCATGCTCGTGCTTGCCTACGCCCTGGCGTTCACCCATTTTCCGCCGAACGCGGTCGTCGGTCGTGGCACGTCCGTGCACCTGGGCGCCACGCTTGGCATGTCGGTGATCGCGGCATCGGTGGCCTGGCTGCTGCTCAGCCTGCGGCCGCGACTGGCTACGGCTGCGATCAGCGTGTATCTGGCTCTGGCAGTGGGCTACTACGTCACGATCGAGCGCGACTTCATACGCAGCTGGCAGTTGCAGCGCGGCTTCTGGCAGCAGGTGGTCGCGTGCTGTTCCGACGTGCAGGACGGTACGGTCCTGCTGTACGAGCTAACCCTGGCGGACGAGCCGACGACGTTCATCTTCACCAATTCCTGGGCCGATCCGCTCGTGCTCGGCGAGGTGTTCGCGTTCCCGACCGACTGGGCCAACCCGCCGCGACTGTTCAGTCTGACGCAGTGGCTGGACCGCGTGCAGCCGGAGGGTGACCATCTTCGGTGGTGGGTGCCGGGCGCCGCGTGGGACGAGCACTGGGAAGTTCTGCCCCAGGGCAACGTGATCCTCCTGCGCCGCGCGCCTGACGGTGGCCTCACGCGCGTGACGGGCAGCCTCGACGTGGCCGGCCAGGCGCTTCAGTTGAAAACGCCCGCGGCGCCGGTGCCGTGGCCGGCCGCCCAGCTGTACGAGCCGCTGCTCAAGTGAGAGCCGTAAAAGCGCTCGCGCTCGCCCCGGGTTGGCGTCGCTGATGGCAGCCCCCTTCGCGCACGCGGCCCTTGTCTCGCGCAACGGTGAGCTCGCCGGTCCGTGGTTGAGGGTGCAGGAGGTGGCGCGGCAGCGCGGGCTGCGTTTGATGACCGCGAACGACGTGGGCCAGGAAGGCATCGACCCATGCCAGCTACTCCTGATCGCCGACGACTGGACGCCGGATGCCAGACGCCTCGTTGCCCAGGGCGCTCGGGCAGCGGCGCTTATCTGCTTCGAGCCGCCGGTTGTCGCCTGGAACCTGTACTACCGCCTGGAGGAGGTGAGCGATCGCTTTCCCCACTCGTTCCTGTTCGAAGGCGCACGCGACCGCGTTGCTCCGACGACCCGTTTCCACCCGCTGTATTTCCCACAACCCTGCCCTGCCCCGCGCCCAACCGGGCGAGCCTGGTCGAAGCGCGGACTGCTGGTGATGATCGACGACAATCAGGCGATTCCGCGCTGGGATGACGTCGGTCGCTGGTTCGATCGACCCCGCGAAGTTTCGCTCAAACGCGAGTGGGCGGGCCTGCAGTATCGGCCGATCCTGCGCGATCGGTATTTCGCCCGCCTGCGGGCGATCGAGGCGTTTTCGCAGATCGTCGACTTCGATCTGTTCGGCCACGGCTGGGGCAAGCGGCACCCGGCTGTCGAGCCCAAGCTGCACGCGGCTGCCCTACGCGCGCACAGAGGTATCGTCCGAGACCCGCCCGCGCTGCTGGCAGGCTATCGATTCGCCCTGGTTTTCGAAAACACTCGCTTCCCTGGCTACGTCACGGAACGAATCTTCGAGTGTTTCTTTGCGCGCTGCATCCCCATCTACAGTGGCGCGCCGGACGTTGCCCAGTACGTCCCGCCGGCTGCATTCATCGACGCTCGCCAGTTCGCCACGTACGAAGACCTGGAGCGTTTTCTGCGCGCGACCACCGAAGCGGATGCCAGGCGGTACGTGGAGGCTGCCCACACCTTTTTGTCTTCCACCGCCTACGAGAGCGTGTGCATCGATCGCTTCGCGCGTGACGTGGTCGACGCACTCGTTCAGGTCGGCGAACAAGCATGACCGGCGATGTTCTGCGACCTTCGGCCTGGGTCTTGACGTGATACGGGTCGGGGGAGCCTGCGGCCCCCCGCCGCCCCCCGCCGCCAGTCGCTGCTCCGCTTCGCTGCGCGCTCCTTCCCGCGGCGACCCCCCGCTTAAGTTTCTTGTCGAAGCGCACGTGCGCCCAGGTAGGCCGGTTGATGACCGCGCAGCTCACCCTTCGGGGTTGCCCGACCGCTGGACCACTGACGCGCAGTTCACGGTTCGGGTTGCCGGACCGCTGGACCACTGACGCGCAGTTCACGGTTCGGGTTGCCCGACCGCTGGACCACTGACGCGCAGTTCACGGTTCGGGTTGCCGGACCGCTAGACGACGCGCAGTTCACGGTTCGGGGTGCCGGACCGCCGGACGATGCGCAGTTCACGGTTCGGGGTGCCGGACCGCTGGACCATGTGCAGTTCACGGTTGGGGGTGGTGGGACCGCTAGACCACGTGCGTTAAGCGGGGGGTCGCCGCGGGAAGGAGCGCGCAGCGAAGCGGAGCAGCGACTGGCGGCGGGGGGCCGCAGGCTCCCCCGACCCGTATCACGTAAAGAACCGGGCCGCAGACTCCCCCGACCCGTACTTCGTAAAGTTCGACCCGGACCTCGTTAACTTCGACCCGGACTTCGTTAACTTACGTTCGGGCGGCGCGTTGGGCCTCTAAGAGGTTGAGGAACTCGTCGAGGGGTTTGGGGCCGAGGTCACCCTCGCGACGCTCGCGGATTGACACGGTGCCGGCTTGCTGGTCGCGGTCGCCGACGATCAGCATGTACGGCACCTGCTGGGCCTGGGCGTCGCGGATCTTGGCCTGCATCTTCTCGCGCCGGACA
>JAABUQ010009753.1_pt1 | contig 12852 bp, 14 predicted proteins | sample 5560001 | NCBI WGS metagenome assembly JAABUQ01 (sample SAMN10711888, study PRJNA513371) | rock metagenome | isolation source: Antarctica rocks | place: Antarctica: Victoria Land, Finger Mt nord | collected 2015-12-18 | reverse complement strand
CGACGCCAACGAACAGTGCACGCCTAAGGGGCCGATTTGAAGCTCAATGCAGTTCTTAGGGTTTCGGCCCAGTGCATCGCTTCAAGCGCAACTCGTTGGTTTTCCTTCCTTTCAGGTGCAGCAGCCGGAGCAAATCGACAGCTTCGGACAACCGTAAGGGTTCGCATGCTAGGCCGGCCAGCTTCGGCGCGCTCCTCGGCGCTCACAGCAGTCGCCCGTTCGCGGCAGGCCCATCGCTGGATTGTCCAACGGTCCGTTCGACAATCGGCGGGGGTTGCCCTCCAACCCTGTCAGGCGACGTGGCCGGCACCTTGCCGTCCGGGACGATCGGGCGCCCGGCCGAGGGCTCACGGTCGCGCTGGACGATGAATGAGCGGCTTTGCCGGGTCCGCTGTTCCCGGGCGCCCGCCATCGCTTGGGATTGGAAGCGGACGACACAACGGCGCGGCGTGCACCACCGTAAACTGTCGGCCGAGCGCGCCGGGCAAATTTCGTTCCCGACGTGCCGGTATGACTGACACGGTGAGCAGCGCGCGCACTCCTTCCAGTATGACCAGCCCGGCGCTGTTCAAGGCCTTGGAACGAGCGGCCGGCGCGATGGCGCGGCTCGATCAGGCGCTGGACCACCATCCGCTGCTGCCGGCCTTTCTCTACCGCGCCCGGCTCGAGGCCGTGCGCCGTCAGGCTGCCGTCGACGGTCGCAGCATCGATCCGTGGTCCCTGGCAGCCGTTTTGGAAGGGCTTCGCCTGCGGATGGATCACGAGCTTCGCATCGTCGACCGTGGCGAGATTTTCGAAGCGGCGCGGACCGCCCTTTCCCTGCACCAATGGCTGACAGAGCCCGATTTCGATCAGGAAGGTGAGGTGCAGGCGGCCGAACGCCATCTCGACGCCGGGCCGGGGGGCCTGGTGGGCGCAGCCGAGGGATTCTGGTCATGGCTCGAGCAGGGCGGCAAGAGAGCGCCAATCCGCGCGGCCCTGCTGCGTTACTGGATGAAGCACCGGCTGCTCCGGGCGCCAGTCCCGCTCACCGGGCCGCTCGCGTTGAACGCGGACGCGGTATCAGGGCACTCGGATCAGAAGGAAATATTTCTGGCCGCTATCGCGGAGGAAGCCACCGACGCTCTGGAGCTGCTGCGTGGCCTCGAGCGCGGCTGGCTTGCCGCCCGGCATCGGATCGGCAAGCGCCGCAGCAACTCGCGCGCCGCCGTGGCCGTGGACCTGATGGCGGCGGCGCCGCTGATCTCGGCCACCACCCTCGCGCGCTCCCTCGGCATGTCGATCAAATCGGCGACCGGGATGCTGGACGCGTTCGTGCAGGACGAGATCGTCGTCGAGGTCAGCCACCGCTCCGCCCGACGCCTGTTCGGGCTGGCCGGAATGGCGCCGGTTCGAAACGTCACTGCACCGCCGCGACGGCCAGTGCCCGGTCGTGGTCGCGGTCGGCAGTCGCTGAAGGACGAGATCGAAGTGGAGCCGACTCCGCCGTCCTCGCCTCCGGCGACAACGGTCATCCGGTTCGAGCGGCCAGACATCGACTTCGGCCACCTCGAGGAAGCAATGGCCAATTTGAATGCCGTGGTCCGGCGAGCCCGCGCCGTGCTCTCTGCCACTTCACCGCCCAACGCTGATCGGCTCGATCCGTTGACGCCGAATGACGACGTCCGCAGAGCGATCCTCGATCCATGACAGCTCCTGCCTTCCCGGGATCGTCCCATACCGACACTTCTTGGAAGCACCCACAGGTCCCAGGAGCCTCAAGATAATCCGTACAACTTGCGCGGCCGGACTTCTGGTGGCGTTTTTCGGCGCGCACCATGCTTCCTCCGCAAAGGTGCTTCCGCCATCAGTGCTGCCGGGCCTCGGTTCGGGCGTCTCGCGCGTGATCGTGGATAATAATCGGCCGCCCTGGCGCGGCGTGGTCCGCGTGCAGACGGAAATCGGCCTGCACTGCACCGGCGCCCTCGTTGCCCCGCGTCTCGTACTCACGGCGGCGCATTGTCTATTCGGTCGTGGAACGGGACAGATGGTCCGTCCAGGCTCGGTCCACGTCCTGGTCGGCTACACTCGTGGCCAATACTCTGGTCACGCGCGCGCCACCGCGTTCGTGACCGGGCCGGGCTTCGCGCTCGGGCCGGACCAGCAAAGGCTGCCAGCAGCGCCGCCAGACGCGGACTGGGCCGTGTTGACCATCGACGCGCCGCTCGGCACGCCCGATCGTGTGCTCCCGCTCGCGCGCGAGTGGGTCTCGGGCGCGCCGGCCATGCTCGGCGGCTACGAGCAGGACCGAGCGCAGGTCATCGTCGCCGACCTCGCGTGCGCCGTGATCGGCCCCATCCGAGACGCCGGCGGCAACGTGCTGCTGCGCCATTCCTGCGCAGCCACGCGCGGAGCGAGCGGGGCACCGCTATTGATCCGCGTGCCGGGCAAACTTTGGGGCATCGTCGGGGTGGCATCCGCCGCGACGGTTGGCACTTCGGGAGGCTACGCCGTGCCCGTCTCCGCAATCCCTCCAGACGCTCTGGCCATCCCGCAATGACCTGAGCGAACGCATCCCTTCTCCCCGCACGAAGCAGAGCGTTGCACCTCGTCCGCTCCCGAGGCGGCCGGGTTAATCTTCGAACGGGTCAAAAAGACACGGCGGTAGTAACGCAAGCTGCACATGACGCCGACACCGGACAGATCGTTGCGATAACGACAACTACCAGCGACGTTGACGATGCGTCGCAAGTCCGAACATCCAGCTTCGAGACCCTACGAAACAGCGAACGTCTGCCTGGGCGCGGCTCCGCCCAGAGCTGAAGAATCTCTTGACGTCGCTGCAACAGTGCGCAAACTGGTCAGACCAAGATATTACCAACCGGGAAAACACGTGCCCATCACTCGGGCCAAAGCCACTGAGCAAGCAGGGTACGAAGGAGTGTTCGCGGCCTTGCGCAAACACTTGCTCAGCGACCATGTACAGCCCGGCGACAAACTCCTGGGCGAGCGAGAGCTCTCAGCCCAGCTCGGCGTCAGCCGGCCCGTTCTGCGCGAGGCACTTCGGGCACTGGCGATGCTTGGCGTGGTGGAAATCCGGCAGGGGGCAGGCACGATCGTGAGAAGGCCGGACGTCTCGATGCTGGGCGACTTTTTCGCCTTCATCGCCCACTACCATGGGTCGCTGGTGGACGATGTCATGCAGGCAAGGATCGCGATCGAGTGCCAGGCCATCCGTTTGGCTTGCACGCGGGCCACCGTGAGCGACCTGGAGGAACTACGGGTTGCGGTCGACAGCATCGCCGCGACGATCGACGATCCCGTCGCAGGCGGGCTGGCCGACCATACATTCCACCGCGCGCTCGTGGGCTCCGCGCACTCCGAGACCCTGTCCACCTTGTACGGCGCGATCGCGAGCCTACTGCTTCGCTCTCATCGCAATCGGAGGGAGTCAGTTTTCGGGACCGAGGACGGACGGCTCTATCTCGTCGACCACCACCGGCTCGTCTTTGAAGCACTAGCCGCAGGTGATCCGCGGCGCGCCGATGACCTGCTTCGCGAGCATTTCGCCATTGGGGACGAGTACCGCCGCCGGGACGTTGCCACCGGGCTCCGGCCCACAAAGCAAGGCATCAGCGCATGAAGATCATTATCGGCAGCGACCACGCCGGCTACCACCTCAAGCTCGAGCTGGCCGAGCACCTTCGCAAATCCGGCCACGAGGTAAACGACGTAGGCAGCCACGACCCTGGCCCAGTCGATTTCCCCGACATCGCTCGTGCCGTTTGTGGAACGGTGCGAGAGGGCGGCAGCCGCGGGTTGATGGTCTGCGGCACTGGGGTCGGCGCCTCGATCGCGGCCAACAAGGTGCGTGGAATTCGCGCCGCGGTGTGCCACGACATCCATTCGGCCCACCAGTCCGTCGAACATGACGACGTCAACGTCATGTGCATCGGCGCGCAGATCGTTGGCCCCTGGCTCGCCCGCGACCTCGTCGACGCCTTCATCGCGGCCGAGTTCGAGCGCTCCGAGGACTACCTGAGGCGCGTGCAGAAGCTGCACGACATGGAAGCCGAGTGATGTCTGCCGCCCATCCCCAGCCCCCTGCCCCCCAAACCATCGGCTTTGTCGGGCTCGGCACGATGGGCATCGAGATGACGCGCAATCTGCTGAAGGCTGGCTATCGCGTGCAAGCCTTTGACGTCGTCCCTGCTGCGCTCCAGGCGGCCGCGGACGCTGGCGCGCGCTCCTGTTCGAGCGTGGGCGAGGTCGCCGTGGGTGCTGCGCTCGTGGTTACGATGCTGCCGGATACGCCGCAGGTTCAAGAGGTCGTGCTCGGCAAAGGTGGGCTGCACGCCCATCCACCCGCAGGCCGCTTGATCGTCGACATGAGCACCATCAGCCCGCAAGCCGTGCGCACAATGGCCGCGGCGCTCAAGGCGGATGGGATCGACCTCCTCGACGCGCCGGTCTCCGGAGGACCGCAAGGCGCGAAGTCCGCAACGCTGACGATCATGGTCGGCGGCGACGCCGCAGCGTTCGAACAGGCCCGGCCGGTGCTTGCCGCGATGGGCAGCACCATCAACCTCGTCGGCACTAGTGGCGCCGGTCAGACAGTGAAGCTGTGTAACCAGCTCATGGTCGGGATCAATCTTCAGGCGGTTTGCGAGGCCCTGGCGCTCGGCCGTGCCTCTGGTGTCGATCTTGCGCAGATGCGCAACGTATTGCTGGGTGGCTCGGCCGCCAGCTGGATGCTGGACCGGCTCGGCCCAGCCATGATCGCCGGCGACACGGCAGCCGGGTTCCGCATCGATTTGATGCTGAAGGACCTCCGCCTGGTCGGAGAGCTCGCCCAATCCCTTGCGGTCCCATTGCCGGGTAATGCGCTGGTCACGACGCAGTTCATGGAAGCCAGGGCGCACGGTGAGGGTGGCAACGGCAATCAGGCCCTGTTCAAAGTCTATGACCGCATGTGCAACCGCGCCGGCTGATGGGAATCAGCCTCGACTTCACCGCTGTCCTGGATCAGTGGCCGCTGTTCGTCGATGGCGCGCGACTGACGCTCGAGCTTTCAGTCGTCGCGACCGTGGCGGGCTTCGTAGCGGGCACGGCCTGCGCGATTGCGCTGCGAGGAGGCGGCGTGCTCGCACGGCTCTGCAACGTCTACATTGAGGCGATCCGCAACACGCCGCTGCTGGTGCAGATCTTCCTCATGTATTTCGGCTTGGCGAGCCTCGGACTGCACCTCAGCGCCTTTGTGGTTGCGTCGATCTCGCTCACCGTCAACGTCGCTGCCTACACCGGCGAGATCATGCGCGCGGGCCTGGAGGCGATCCCGACAGGTCAGATCGAGGCCGGGGAGTGCCTCGGCCTATCGCGGGTCCAGCTCTACCGCTACGTGCTGCTGCTACCCGCGATGGAGCGCGTTTATCCCGCCCTGGAAAGCCAATTCGTTTTGTTGATGCTGGCGTCGTCAGTGACGTCGCAGATTTCGGCGGAGGAGCTGACCGCGGTCGCCAATCACGTGCAGTCCGACACATTCCGGCCGTTCGAGACATTCATCCTGCTGGCCGGGCTCTATATCGCCCTCTCGTTGCTGATGCGGCTCGGCTTCACGGCCCTGGCACTCGTCATCTTTCCCCGGCGGCGCCGGTTGCGGACCGCACTCGCATGACGATGATCCAGTTTGGCCCCGACCAGCTCGCCTTCTTGTTGCAGGGGGCAGTGTGGACCGTCGTGCTCTCGCTGATCGCCTGTCTCGGCGGAGGTGCGCTGGGCATGGCCATAGCGCTGTGCCGCGTGGCACCGGTGGCGGCGGTTCGAAGCGCAGCCTCGATCTATATCCAGCTGGTGCAGGGCACGCCGCCGCTGGTGACCATGTTCCTGCTGTATTTCGGCCTGCCCAGCCTCGGCTTCGACGTGCCGTCGCTGCTGGCCGCGGGCTTCGCTCTCGTCGTTAACGTCAGCGCCTTCCTGGGCGAAATTTGGCGCGGCTGCATCCAGAGCGTTCCCGGGCCGCAATGGGAGGCGGCCGAGTGCCTTGCGCTGAGCCGGACGCAGCGGATGACGCGGGTGATCCTGCCGCAAGCGGTTCGGATCGCCATACCCCCCACTGTTGGCTTCTCGGTTCAGGTGATCAAGAACACATCGCTGGCCTCGGTCGTGGGGTTCGTCGAGTTGGCACGATCGGGTCAGATCATCAACAACTCGGTATTCCAGCCTTTCTTGATCTACCTGCTGATCGCCGGGATCTACTTTTTACTGTGCTTCCCGCTCTCCTGGTGGAGCCGCGTGTTGGAGCGGCGCGCCGGCGCGTGGCGCCGCCGTCCGGCAAGCCTCGTCACCGCCGCCCCAGTGGTTAGCGCATGAGCCAGGATCCGATCGTCAGAATGGAGAACGTGCACAAGAGCTTTGGCCCGCTCAAGGTCCTTGACGGCGTGTCCTTCGACGTGTCCCGGGGCCAAGTTGCGGTTATCATCGGTCGCAGCGGCTCCGGAAAAAGCACGGCGCTGCGCTGTATAGACCGACTGGAACGGATCGACAGCGGCGAAATCACCGTCTGCGGACATCGCCTGACCGACCCCAAGCTCGAGTTGCGCAGTCTGCGACAGGACGTCGGCATCGTTTTCCAGAGCTACAATCTGTTTCCGCATCTCACGGTCGAGCAAAACATCACGCTCGCACCCACGTCAGTGAAGCGCGTGAGCAAGGCCGAGGCGCGCGAGACGGCTCGGGCCGTGCTTGCTCAGGTCGGGCTATCGGACAAAGCAGACGCTTATCCGGAGCAGCTTTCCGGCGGTCAGCAGCAGCGTGCTGCAATCGCGCGCTCCCTGGCGATGAACCCGAAAGTCATGCTGTTCGACGAGGTCACTTCCGCGCTCGATCCAGAATTGACGGCTGAGGTCCTGCACGTGCTGGAGAAGCTGGCGGCGAGCGGCATGACGATGGTGCTCGTGACACACGAGATGGGTTTCGCGCGGCGAATTGCCGACCTGCTCGTGTTCATGCAAGGCGGCAAGGTGCGCGAGACGGGATCCGGCAGCATATTGACCGACCCGCAGACAAGCGAACTGCGCCAGTTCGTTTCACACGAGTTGGCGGCCCACCCCAATCAATAACCTATAATCAGGGAGAGAACCGATGACTAAGCGAGGAATTTTCGGCACGCTCGTGGCGCTGGCGCTGCTCGTGGCAGCACCGGCGTGGGCCGACCAACTCGACGACATCATGAAATCCGGCACGATCAAGATCGCCACCGATGTGGCAATTCCGCCGGCGGGAATGATGAACGCACAAATGCAGCCGATCGGTTCGGACGTTGAGACGGCGCAGCTCCTGGCCAAGGATTGGGGCCTCAAGCTCGAATTCGTGCCGACCACTGGCCCCACCCGAATTCCGAACATCCTTTCGGGCAAGGCGGACGTGATCATCTCGACCCTGTCAGTGACCCCAGACCGCGCCAAGGTGATCGATTTCAGTCGCGCCTATACGGTCTTGCAATCGGTGGTGGGCGGCGGCCCTGGCATCAGCGTTGACAGCATTGCGGCCTTGAAGGGCAAGACCGTCGCGGTCACTCGCGGAACGACGCAGGACACCAAGCTCACTGCGCTCGCAGCGGCGAATGGCTTTACAGTGCAGCGTTACGATGACGATGCCACGCTGGTGACGGCGGGTGCCACCGGACAGGCTCAGCTAATCGCCACCTCCGTTGCCCTGATCGATGCGGTCAAGCAGAAGGACCCCGCGTCCGGCTTCGCTCCCAGGTTCGTGCTGGACAATTTCGACATCGCGATCGGGGTGAAGAAGGGCGAGCCGCGGCTGCTGGCAAAGCTCAATGAGTGGATTCTAGCAAACCTGCAGAACGGCAAGCTCAATGAGATTTACAAGAAGTATTACAACGTCGACCTGATCGCGGCCCTGCGTCCGCCGGAGGTGCATTGACCCTGGCCCGCCCCGCGCTCTGATAGTGCCAAATCTCCTCAAGCCGGCGCGCCCAATACCAGTGAGCAAAGTGGCAGATCGATGACTGCCGAACACTCGACCCCAGGACCGGCGGGGGCACCCGTCGGACTTGCAGTCGTCAAAGTCCTGGGCTCAATGTCACAATACCCATTCCTCGCCGTCAGCGCGAGGGTGGGTGGAGGAAGCTATCGTTGGACTCTGGGTTGCGACACGTTGGCGATAAGCAGTGACCGCTTTTGCCACAAGCAAAACGCAAGCGCCGTTAGCACTTGAGGTTGAGGGCGTTTCGCACTCGTTTCCCTCGCCCGCAGGTGCCGTCCAGGCGCTCAGCGACTTCTCGATCGCCGTCCCTTCCGGTTGCTTTGCCTGCCTCGTCGGCCCATCCGGCTGCGGCAAGAGCACCTTTCTCGAAATGGTCGCCGGTCTCGCCGCTCCGGAGCACGGGCGGATCACGTTGCGTGGCCCTGGCGGTGGTGCACCTCGTTTGGCCATGGTGTTCCAAAAACCGGCGCTGTTTCCGTGGCGAACAGTGCTCGGCAACGTAACACTTGGGCTGCAAGCAGCCGGGAAGAGCAGCAAGGCCGCAACCGAACATGCTCTCGCTGTGCTGGAAAAAGTCGGGCTGACGAGCTTCGTTCGCTCGTATCCGCACCAGCTCTCGGGCGGCATGGCCCAGCGCGTCGGTATCGCCCGCGCGCTCGCGCTCGAACCGGACATCCTGCTGATGGATGAGCCTTTCGCTGCCGTCGATGCGCAAACCCGGATCGTGCTTCAACGCGAATTGCTCGGCCTGGCGGAACGCACCCGGATGACGATTCTGTTCGTCACCCACGACGTGGCTGAGGCGGTGTTTCTTGCAGACCGATTGATCGTGATGAGCACGCGACCGGGCCGGGTTCTGCGCTCGATCGATCTCGACCCTGCGTCAAAAGATCGAAGCAGCCCCTACTTTGCACGCGCGGCGGCAGAAATCCTCGACCTTCTCGCGCCGCCATCGGTTGTTACCAATGCAAGTTCTCCCATGAAACGGATCCAGGACTAACGATGAGACAAGCTCCACTCACCGGATTCCGCGTGCTCGATCTCTCATCCATCATTGCGGCACCGGTGACGGCCACCATGCTTGGCGATTTCGGTGCCGAGGTGGTCAAAGTCGAAGAGCCTGGGCGTGGCGACTTCATGCGCCGTAGCGCTGCCAAGCGTGGCGGACGGTCGTATCAATGGGTGCAAGACGCTCGGAATAAGAAATCCATCACCATCGACCTGCGAAAGGAGGCAGGCCGCGATCTCGTCCGCCGCCTACTGCCGCATTTCGATGTTGTCGTCACCAATTTCCGTCCACCAACGCTCGACAAATGGGGCCTGGGCCCAGACGCTCTGCGGACTGCCTTCCCCAAACTTATCATCCTCTACATTACCGGCTATGGGCTGGTCGGCCCCTACCGCAATCGCGGCGCGTTCGACCGCGTAGCCAGCGCCTTCGCCGGGCTGACCCACACCAGTGGCGAGGCCGATCGACCGTCCGTTCGAAGCGGCTATGCGTTGATCGACTACATGACCGCCTATATGGGCGCCTTCGCCGTCGCGGCCGCGCTGCTTGAACGCGAGCGGAACGGCGGCGAGGGTCAGGCGATCGACCTCGCGCTTTTTGAGCCGGGCTTCCGCGCCTCGGAAGACGCACTCATGCGCTATTCCGTCACGGGCGCCGTGCGGGGACGGACGGGCAACATCAACCCGCAGGTGGTTCCAGCGGCCAACTTTCCGACCGCCGACGATCGCGAGATCACGCTGCATTGCGGCACGGACTCTCTGTTCCGCAGGCTGTGCGCGGTGATCGGCGACGATACGCTCAGCGCCGATCCCCGCTACGTCGACCATGCCTCTCGGGTCGCCAACCAGGCCGCCTTGTACGCGCGGATCGAAACGTGGACTCGTCAACATGAGTTGGACCCGCTGCAGGAGATGCTGGTCGACGCCGACATCCCTTGCGCCGCCGTCATGACCATCGCCGAGATCGCCTCCGATCCGCACTACCGTGAGCGCGGCACGGTGATGGAAGTCGAGGATGAAGAGTTCGGCAAGATGCTCATGGCCGGCCTGATGCCGCGGCTCAGCGAGACCCCCGGCAGCGTGCGGTGGCTCGGTCCGGCCCTTGGTGCGCACAACGCGGAGATTTTCGCCGGGCTGCTCGGCATGTCTGGCGAGGAGACCGATCGCCTGCGCCAGCAAGACGTCATCTGATGCCGACGAGACACAGGAGTGTTGCCATGATCCGACGCCTTCTCCTCGCCAGCGCCATCCTACTCGGCACTGGGTCACTTGTTCCAACTCGCGCGGCCGAACCATCGACGAAAGTGATCAGCATCGGCGTGTTCCCAGCACTTCGTCCTCTAGAGCTGGTCCGTCAGGAGCGGTGGCTGGAGAAAGAAGGCTATGAGGTGAGCTGGCACGACTTTCTGGCCGGCATTCCGCCCGAGGCCGCCGCAATGGCTGCGGGCTCGATCGATTTTGGCGAGGCAGATACGTCTGGCATCGAGCAGGTCGCGGCCCGAAGCCCGGGCGTTATGTGGTACATCGCCAGTGGCGCCGTGAACTACGTCGGACTAGTAGCGCGGACAGGGAGTGGCATCAAGTCAGTCGCCGACCTGCGCGGCCGCAATGTTGGCGGCGTTACGCCCAACACGGCGCCGACGGCAGTACTTCAGATGGCGCTCGCGAAGTCGGACATGAAGCTGTCGGACATCCAGGGCTACAACATGGTCGGCCCTACCCATCCCGCTGCACTCGAGCGCGGCGCGATCGACGCCGCTATTTCCTACGTTCCCCATTCCGCCGAAGCCATCGTGAACGGAAGCGCGACGCTCATCACGACGGCCGACGACGTCTATGGCGGCCAGTGGCTCGGCGGCGGCGTGATCGTCCGTCCTGCATTCGCCAAGGAGCACCAAGACGTAGTCGTGGCGGTGCTGAAGCAGGTCAAGCGTGCGCAGGATCTCATCCGTGAGCACCCGCAGGAGGCCTACGAGGCTTTGGCCAAAGTCAGCCACGTCAGCGTGGCGACGGTAACCTACGCCTACGAGCACGGGATGGTCGCGCCGATCGCCATCCTTCCCGACAAAGCTGCAATGGTGAAACAGACAGAAGTGCTTGCTCAATTCGGTGTGGTCAAAGTGCCGGACGCCAAGGCCTTTATCGACGAGCTGGTGCACCCCGAGTTCGCGACCGAAGCACTGAAGCAGTGACGCGCGCGCTTGGCCGCGCGATTTCGATTGGGATCGTCCTGGCGGTCTGGATAATGCTCTCTTGGATCTTCGTGTCGCCGCGCTTGGCTCTGTTCCCGCCGCCTTGGGCTGTCGCCGCTCGCTTCGTTGAATTGCTGCAGACCGAGTTGCCGGCTGACATCCTCGCGAGTCTCAGCGAGGCGCTCGGTGGGTGGGTGATCGGCTCCGCGCTCGCCGTCATTGTCGGCACGCTGATCGGGCGCAGCCCGGCGATCGCCTTCGTGCTCGAGCCCGCCGTCAACTTCCTCCGCTACATTTCTCCGCTTGCCTGGGTGCCGCTGGCGATCCTGTGGTTCGGCATCGGCTATTGGGGCAAGGCGAGCATCATCGTGCTGGTCAGTTTTTTCACCGTGGTGGTGAACACTGCGCATGGCATGACCTCCATCGACGACGAGACCATGAAAATCACGCGCGTGCTGAAGCTTAATGGCCGGCAGCGCGTCGAGGTGTTGTTCATGTCGGCGCTGCCGGACATCTTGGTCGGGCTCCGCTACGCGCTCGGCGTCGCCTGGGGCGGCGTCGTCCTCTCGGAACTCGTCGCCGGCGATGTCGGGCTCGGAGCGCTCGAGAGTATGGGCGGCCAGTCATTCGACGTCGCGCAGATCATGGTCGGCATGCTCACTATTTCGCTGCTGGGGTTCGGCGCTAACGCGCTGTTCATTAGCGCGGAGCGGCGAGCGTTCCCGTGGGTCGTCGCTAATCGAGTGCCCGTCTGATGACCGGCCAGGCACGCTCGCCCCTCGGGATTGTGGTGAGTCTCACATGCATCCTCGTGCTCTGGTGGCTGTCAGTTCTGCTATTCCATCCGCGGCCGGTCATTTTACCTGGCCCTGACCGAGTACTCGCTGAACTTTGGGCAATCATTCCAACCGTTGCCTTCGCCACTGACCTGCTGACGAGCCTCCGCGAGCTGGTATTGGGCTTCGCGATCGGCAGCAGCGCCGGGGTGGTAACCGGGCTGCTGATCGCCCGCAACAAGAGCATTCGCGTGGTGGTCGGGCCCATCCTGGACGGACTACGCTTTGTTGTTCCGTTCTCGCTCGTGCCGCTCGTCGTGGTGTGGTTCGGCATCTCGCTGACCGGAAAGGTCTTCGTCGTCGCGTATGCCTGTTACTTCGTTGTCGTCGTGAACACGGCAACGGCAATAAACAATATTGATCCGCTGCTCATGAAGGCCGCTGCGATGCTGGGCCTGCGGGGAATCCGGTTGGCCCGGCAGGTTATCCTGCCGGCGGCAATGCCACGCATCCTGGTTGGATTACAAGCAGCGCTCGGATTTGCATGGGTCTCCGTAATCGCCGCAGAATACGTCGGGGCGAATGCCGGGATCGGCTACTACATCACGAATGCCCAGTCGGGCCTCGAAACCGACAAGGTGATGGCCGGAATGGTTGTCATCGGCGTGATCGGCTCGTGCTGTTCGTCCCTGCTGGCAGTGTTGCAACGCCGGGCGGTTGGATATCAGGCAGGCATGCCGGACAAGCGCAAAGGTCTTGCTTGAAGTCAGGACGATGATCCTCGCCAGTCCGTATGAGAAATTATGATACTGAGGCTCATCGATGGCGCTTAGTCTGTCCAACACCAGACCGCTTACCCGCTTCACCATCCATCGAAGTCTGCTCTCGCTGGG
>JAABUQ010009750.1_pt1 | contig 12854 bp, 11 predicted proteins | sample 5560001 | NCBI WGS metagenome assembly JAABUQ01 (sample SAMN10711888, study PRJNA513371) | rock metagenome | isolation source: Antarctica rocks | place: Antarctica: Victoria Land, Finger Mt nord | collected 2015-12-18 | reverse complement strand
GACGACCAACCGGAACGATGCAACGCCTATTCCCTCATAAACACCTCCCTCGCCCAGCCGAATCAGGGCAGCCACCGGATGGAAGCGAAGTTCAGGCTACCAGCTTTGAAATGGATAAAGTCGAGCTTAGTCCGAGTCCCTGTACAACCAACTTCAGGTTAGTGCGTGATCTGGTAAAAAACCGGAAACAAGCCGCCAATTCCCGTAACGGTCTACACAGCTACGTTCTCTGGTCTGTTTCAGTCCGATTTAATAGGCATGCAGTGAAATGATTTTATGAGTGCGACAGAAATCTACGCCGACATCGAACCCTATGCCAACGGACACCTTGATGTCGGCGAAGGCAACAAAATTTATTGGGAGTGCTGTGGAACGCCTGACGGAAAAGCAGCTGTGGTTTTGCACGGTGGTCCAGGTTCAGGATGTTCGGCTTGGCACCGTCGACTGTTTGATCCGACGAGGTACAACATAGTGCTTTTCGATCAGCGCAACTGCGGGCGCAGCACTCCACATGCCAGCATTTCTGAAATTGACCTTCGCCATAACTTGACATCCAATCTGGTTCAGGATGTGGAGCGCCTGCGGTCCTATTTGCATATCGAACGCTGGCTCATATTGGGAGGTTCGTGGGGTTCTACCCTTGCTCTCGCATACGCAGAAACACACCCACAGAGCGTCACTGAGATTATTCTGTTCGGCGTAACTACGGGCGACACAGGGAATTTGACTGGCTTTTCCGAGGTGGCGTCTCAGTCTTCTTTCCTGAAGAATGGAACCGCCTGCTGAACTGGTTGCCAACTGAAGAACGAGACAGCGATACGGTTGCGGCCTACAAACGCTGGCTGCATCACCCGGATGTCGCGGTTTGCCACGAAGCCGCTTTTGAATGGTGCACCTGGGAGAGCGCCACGCTGGAGTGGCCACCTTCCACTGGCCTAGCAGAACGATTTCACGATCCACTCTACAGGGCCTTAATCTAGCGAAGGGCGATTTTTCGGCCAAGTACGGGCGCGGACATGCCTTTTCATCCTGGACAGGGGGGTATTTCCGGCCCAAAAGTTCGCAGAATCGCTATACCCCGAACTTTTTGAACGGATCGGCGCGCCGAAGTGGGGCGCTGTAGAAAAGAGAGTGGGCCAAAGTTCGGAGTCAAACCGTAAAAGCGAACTCTGGACGGTAATTCCTGTAAGGCAAGGCCTATTAGCGACACTTTCTGAAAGGTCCACACACTCACCTCGCCGAAATTTCGGCCTTCACTAGATTAAGGCCTAAGTGAGAGTATTAATCGGTTGCGAACCCAATAGAAGCTGGCTGGTTCACGTCGATGTGCTGGGCTACTACCCCTACAGTTGCGTAGCTGCGCGTTCATCCTTAGCGTCCTTTAAATTCCGTTTCGTGTCTTCTCCTCAAGTACAGCGCGACACTTTAAGTGCCGCGCGACATCCGTTATCTTCCAGGAATTGGATCGGGATACCACTCGTGAAATTTACGCCGAGCCCGGGGCTCGCCGGGTGAGATCTCCTCAAATAACGCAAGCTCTTCGCCTACAGACGTACTTACGGTTGCTTCAGCGTTTGACCGTGAAGCAATTCCCGGCAATCCAGCCTCATGCGCTTGTCGCGCGATCGCTTGGCACGTTGACCAAGGCACTCCGTAAGGGAAATTATTATCAAAGCCCAACGCTGTCATACCATCGGCAGTGCACGCATCGAGAACGTCGACCTTCGGAATCTTAAACGTGACAAGTTCCGGTCGTGCGTCCGGCAATAGATCAAAAAGCTTAATGGCGCGCCCAGAGTGTTGGGCGCGTGCATTTGCCGCGGCCACTCCCACCGTAGCGTTTAAATAAAGTGCACCGAATTCCCCTGCAGGATTCCAGCGGCCGCCACGTTGTTTTGAGTAAACGGTGTTGGCCGGATCGATCCAATCTGGTGCGACTACTCGGTAATAGGGTCCGGCCCGGTGAACTGTTCGTCGTAATTCACTCACGTGCCGATGTAACTGAAGAGCCGCCCGAGATATGCATAGATAGGATCTACACCATCGGTACGCAAAGTTTCAAGAATAGTTCGATTTCCAAGCCATGAATCCGGTGTGCGCACGATTTCTGGAATGCGGGAGGCTATTACTCGTTTACGAAAAACCTGTGCAAGATCCGACAGGCGCTCCACAGAGGCACGTTTCTCGCGCGGTATCCCCCGAGTTTCCCATTCAACAAGAGATTGAGCCCGACGGCCCAGAAGGTCGGCGACCTCGGACCTAGTCAGTCCAAACACCTCGCGAATTTCTTCCAACTCAACTACAACTGCGCTCATAGAGTGAGAATACCATTAGTATTCGGGGCCTGCAAGGCTCCGAGGCTGGCGCTCAGCAACTCTATTGCGAGTCTTTCCGCTTGCAATCACCCTAGTCAATGCGAATCTTCACTCGATCGTTGACGGCTTGGACGAGGTCCTGTTTGGTGCCGAGGTAGCGTTCGGTGGTCTGAATACTCGCATGTCCCAACAGTAATTGAATTTGCTCCAAATCCCCTCCCGCTTTGCGGCATAACTTGGCACACGTCCGCCGCAGATCGTGCGGCGTTAATTCCGGATGCCCGATGGTGGCGCCGCTCTGCCGGACTAAGGTGTACACCAAATCCTCACTCACCGGTTGAGGGGGCCCGAGTCCCCCGCCCTTGCGCAATGTCCGGAACAAGGGCCCCGCCGAAATCTCCCCCGCTTCCATCCATCGGTCAATCAGTCGCTTCACCCAGAGCGGAACCGGCACAGTGCGAATCCGCCTTCCCTTCCCTTGCAGGTCGAGCAGCACCCAGCGTTCGTCGCGCAGTTGTAGATGCCGGACCTCGAGGCGAACAAGTTCGTCACGGCGCAACCCGCAGGCGACGAGCAAAGCCAGGATGGCCCGATCGCGCAGGCCGAGGCGGGTTTTGGGATCGGGGACGCCGAGCAGTTTGCCCGCTTCCCCTTCGGTCAGCCACTTTCCAAGCCGTTGGCCGCCTTGTTTGACGTTCGGAACGGAGGCGAGCCGCAGCGCTTCTGCGGCGGTCAGGGCGCCACGCTCCGCCGCTTGCCGGAAGAGCAGCCGAACGGCACTGAGCCTTTGATTGACTGACGAGACCGAGAGGCCACGGGCAAGCAGCGCCCCGCGCCAGGCTTCTACCAAGGGTTTTGACAGCGGCTCCCCGCAGGCCCCGGTCCACGCCAAGAAATCCGTCAGAGCGGTCGCATAGGCCTGCTTCGTTTTCTCGGAAGTGAGCGTGGCGAGCACGCTCCCGATCAGGACTTCCGTCGCGTCCGGCGGCAAAAGCGGCGCGAGCGTCTGGTCAGGCACGAACGGGCCTCAGGCCGCGAGCGGCAGGCACAACTGCGCGGGAGACCGAGGATGCTGCTCGCGCCACAACCGATAGAACAGCGCTGAGTAGACACCTGGTAGCTGCCGCCGGCGATGCAGCCGGGCATGGCACCCGCGGCAGAGTGTCATCTGCCAGGCCGGTTTCTCCGTGCCCGGCCGGCGATGGTGGACGAGCAGCGGCCGGTCGGCGAGACACACCTGGCAACAGCGGTCCCGGGATAACACCTGTTCCCGGTAGCCGCCAAAAAACCGCACGGAGTGCCGCCGCCGGTCATAGCAGAGACGGCAGAGTCCCTGGGCGAGCAGCAGCGCACTGCCACACACCGGCACCACCAAGCCCGTTGTCTCACTGATCCGTTTCCTCGCTCCCACTTCCCTGCCCCACGGTTGCGAGCACGTGGATCGAAGCGAGCGGCAAACCGCTTTCGAGCGCCGCCTCGAGGAGCTTGCGCTCCAGCCAAGTCGAACTGAGAGACGAATCCTGCGGACGGAGCCAAACGCCGGCCCAGTCCAACGATAGGTCGGCGGAGGCGACCACATCGGCCAGTTCGGGCCGGTGGATCTTATAGAGAGAGCCAATCAAAGCGTGCCGGACGGCGTCGGCCGGCGAGGAAGCGGGGGAAAGAGTGCGCGAGAGGGGCATGGTCGAGGATAGCACGATATACCGTCCTAATACACATTAGCACGATAATAATCAGGGCTATCGTGCGCCAGCTGTGCACTACCGCAGATCCAGGAGTATACTTTCAAGAGAGATCCAGCCCGTGCCCCTCCAACCCACTTGGTTTGCGCGCATCCCCGGCGGCTATCAGATGCGCACCAAGCCCGAGCATCACGAAGGGCTCAAAGAGGTCCTACGGGGTCTACGGCCGCGTGCTCCGCTTTCCCTGCCCGCCCTCCAGACTTTAGGTAATTGCATATAAACAACCCATTTCAGCACCCGAAATTCAGGCCATCCGGCGCGTCGAAGGGGCCGGGGTGCTCGCTACCCTGCTCAAACGCAAGCTCATCGCTCCCGCCGGACGCAGGCACGATACCGGGCACGCCCTGTTATATAAGACCACGGCCTTGTTCCTCAAAGACTTCGGGCTCAACGGTTTAAAGGACCTTCCCGCTCTAGAAGAGTTCGCCGAGCTTCGCGACGTCTAGGTAGAGTTCTTTCGAATCCGACAGCTTTATCTTTCGCTAAATGACCGAAGCTGAAACATTTCCCTAGCTTTTTGCAGGGAAACAATGAAATACCAGCCCTATGATACTGTTTCTGCCCAGCTCGCGGGAGGATAGTGGCTCTCAACGTTGGGAACAATCTGGGCTGATCGAAGCTCGTGGGACTGTTTTGCGTTGACATTCCTGGTTGGGAGTTTTACGATAGAACTCAACTATGCCGCCGGAACGCGTGAGCCGTGGTTTGTATAACGACAAGACCGTCATGGAGCGGCTCGGTCTCAGCCGCAGCGCATTCTACCGATATCTTCAGCGAGGGACGATCACCCCGCCGGTCGGAAAACTAGGTAAAAACCGCAGGGGCTGGACGGCCCAGGATATTGAAGTTGCAAGGGTCGAGCTGGCAGAAGTAAAGGAAATTCAATGATTAAGTTCGTCGTATCAAATCAGCGCGGCGGCGTAGGAAAAACAACCACTGCAACCACACTGGCTCGATGTTTTGCTGATCGCGGCATGAAGACGTTGCTGATTGATACCGATTCGCAAGGATCGGTTCAGCAGATCTTAGGGATCAGGCCAGAGTATGTGCTCTACGATTTCTTGATTGGCGGCATAGCCCTAAAAACCTGTATCGTTTCGGCGCATCCCCAAATAGACGTTCTATGCAGCGACCGACGGACTATGGAAGCCGAAGATGTGATTACCAGTAGGATGGGACGCGAGATGACGTTCGAACAAGCGTTTGGGCCTCACGACCAGAATTACGATGCGGTCGTTATTGATGTAGCCCCCTCACTGAATCTCTTCCAAACCTGCGCGATGATGTACACCCGCAATGTTCTTATTCCGGCTGCTATGGATTCGCTAAGTGCAGCAGGTGCGGCCAGCAATTTCCAGGCGATGGACACAATTAACCGCATGTTTAAGGTCGAACCGCCGATCCGGGCTATCGGTCTGTTGCCGGTGATCGTTGATCGTCGATTGCAAATGACTGACCTGGTACTGGAGAGTCTAGAGGGGCTCTCGGCACGTACGAATACCCCTGTTTTGCCTGCCGTCCGGACAGATACAGCCGTTGTTAAGTGTGGCCGAAAGAAGGAATTTCTAGCGGACTTCGACCCAAAATCGAAGGCGCTGGAGGATTACAACAAGGTTGCCGATCAGTTGCTGTCTGACAGTGGTCAAGCTCAGGATGCCTTCCAAAGTAAGTCAATCTCCGCGGTCTAGGCGCAACCGCCTCGAACGAATCGACATCGACGAGCTATTCGACTCGCCCAGCAATCGGGGAATGCTGTCTTTCCTTGAGCGAGCACCCGAGGAGGCTCGTGCTCGGCTCGAGGAGCGTCGAAAAGTCGATTCTGCGGAGGCAGCCCTCACTTCCCTGCCCCGCGCAAGCGATGTCCCTGAGGCGCCATCAAACCTAGCCGACCGCGAGCCAAGGTCGAAGCTATCAGAGCAGGTACCAGATAAAAGTGTCGCCACGGCTTCAGTTGACGCCACGGCTTCAGTTAAGCATAGTCCTACTGGGGGTGGCTTGGAGGGTGGTTACGATCTGAATTCTGAGTTATCGGTCAATCAGCTATCCCCAGAGGACGCTTCACCCCCTGGGGGTCAATCGCCCTCTGTAGGCGAGGCGCGTACCGGGGGTAAGTCACCCACCCCGCACAATGTAACCGAGGGACTGCAAACAAAAAACCGTGACGTAAACCCTGGCGAAGACTTAGCCGGCTTAGCATCAGGGGGTTCTTCGCGTACAGGGGCTAACTTACCCCCCATACACGAGTCGCCTACCGAGTGCAGGTTAACACCAACAACCAAGTTGCATTCTAACGCGCTACAGATCGAAGACTCTGTCTATGCAAATGACTCGGCGATTCCGCCCAAAGCGCAGGAAGCGCGCCAAATTCCGTTAACAGAACGGTCTCCCGGGAATGACTCGCCCACTGTGGGTGACTCGCCCACTCCCTTACCTTCGTCGCTTTTTTGGAGAGCGGTTTCAAATCCGGGTACAGCCGGGGGTAAGTTACCTACTGATGTCATAGACGGGACCATCATTGGTCGACGGCAAAAGATCCGCAGAGCCGTGGTAGCACAAGATGGTCATTCCAGTGGAGAACAACTCCTCTATCAGGCTCTTTGGAATGCGGCAAGACCAGAATCCGGCTCACTTGATCACCGGATCATTGTCGCCGGCTATCAGGGAATGAGCGCTCTGTGTAAATTGGACAAAAAGAATTGCAAGAAGAATGCAAAAGGGCTTATTGAAAAGCTTGCTCTCGAAGTGGCCGAGACCTATCGTTCCGATGAGCGCATTGGAACGACGTATCGGATATTTTCATACAAAGAAATTCTCCGGAGAAGGGAAGAGGCCGGAATGGTATGGGTCGTGAGAACCAGCGGCGTCCGATTTGTTCCTTTGACCGACAAAGACGGCCAAGCAGGAAATGGGGTGACTTACGCAAAGACCGATGCTTTCAAGACTAGTGCGTCGCTCGGGACCGCCGTGGGTAACTTACCCCCGGGGCTTGGTAACTCACCCATGGACTCAGTGGGCAATTGGTCTACGGCATCAGTAGGTGATTCACCCAGGCATACCGTAGGCGAAACGCCCACGCTTTTAGGAACAAATAGGAATACCTATAAGGAAACATCGTCGGCATTTCCGCGACAACTAGGTCCTAAACTGCGATCTCTTTTACCATCGTTCGACGACGACGCTGCTCGACAACTCTGGACTCGCTGCTGTCAAATCGCTCCTGATTGCACCGAAGACGACATCGAGTACTGTTTTCAGATAAAGGCACACCAATTGCTCCGGGGACGCAAAAAGATCGACAACCCAGTGGGCATCATGCTTTGGTCCGTTCCCAAAACTTTCGAAGGAACGGACCCTCTCTACATGCGCCGTCGCCTAGACATTGAACGAATCCGTCAGGCTGAAGAAGACGAACGCCAACGATCTAGGGCTACCTTGATGGAGATGTTGGAAGACCCAAAAACGTCCGCAGAAGACAAAGTGACCATTCGCAAGCTTTTGGAGGAAAAGTGAAGCAACAACGCCCCGCAGTCGTGGATCAGACTCGATCAATAGGGCAGGGAAGCGCGAAGGTCAGCCCACGATTCTTCTATGTCTTAACGATAAACAACAAAAAACAAAGGGGAGACCTGTTCCGGTCTCCCCTTAAACCCCTCTACCCGGATTTTCAACCAAGAATGCAATTTGAGTTACTGACGCTGCTGGTCAGCCGGAACCACCATGCGAGCATGAATTTTTGTGCCTCTGAATGATCCTTCGAATAGCGCGATTTGCCCTGAAGTCACTTACATTAGTGGCAGGTTTGATTCTCTTGCTCACCACCGCTGTGCAGCTAGGCAAGCGAATTCACAGGCTCATGCTGCCCCCGGCAGAACGGCTTCTAGCCGAAGCGGATGAGCTCGCGGACATATCGAACTGGCGAGCTGCGGAGCCGGGCTTCAAGAGGGCGGAAGTAATGTTTCATCAGCAGGGAAACGCCGCCCTTGAGCTTTACGCCAAGGTGAGTCAGATACCCGCGTATACGGAGTCCTCCATAACCCCGATGTCGGAGTGGCTCGCCGAAGTTGAGCAGGCACTCAGTCTGCCAGCCGCGCACGATTCGAGAACTCGTCTTCGAATACTCGAAATCAAGGGTCAGATTGAAAACAACTACGACGCCACGCTCGCTTACAAGACTTGGAGCACCGTGGAACAAATGGCCGCGGAACAGCACAATTGGACTCTCGAAAATCGGGCGTACGGGGAGGAGGCAATAGGGCTCTTTTTGCTTGGTGACAGCGGGGCAGCCAAGAAACACGCCTTTCTAGGACACAAAAAAACGTATCTTCTCGGAGACCGCCATGGCCGAATGCGTCTGGCGGCTTTGATTGGCGCTGGCATGGTTCAATTCAAGGCTTACGAGGGCGCCCTGACGTATCTGGATCAAGCGATTTCGATTGCGAAATCTACTCCAAATGCGGCATATCCGAGCGTGGCCATCACTGCCAAAATTGACGCTCTCCGGGGCCTTAAGCGATATTCCGAAGCGTTGGCGCTATCTACCGAAGCAATGCAGATACCGGAACGAGATCACCTCAGAGGACATCTGTATCAGCTTCTTGAAACCAGAGCGCCCATTTGGAAAGACATGGGAAACCTCCCGCAAGCCACGCGAGATTATGCGCAGGTGTTCCAGTATGCGAGAGAACTCGGTTAATTCTGGACGATTATTCCGGTGTCTATTCCGGCTATTTCGCCTCACTTTGTGCGCAGCATAATTTGCCGGCCGCTTTCGATGTCATCGAGCGCGTGCACGGACGCTTGGAAGTGGAAGCACTTCAGCGTCATAAACATCTACTGCCGCATTCCCCTACAGCTCAAGAACAGGCGCTAACCGCCCTGAATCTCAAGCTGATCAGTACCGATGACCCGAGCCGCCGCGGCGAGTTGCTTTCACAGATTACAACCGTAGAAGACCAACTCGACTCAGATCCTTGGAGCCATGCGGTTGCGACACGCCCCGTGGCTGTTGTAGATTTCCAACGAGAACTGCGGCCCAACGAAGTGGTCATTGAATACGTCCTGGCCGATCCAGCCTCTTTTGCGCTCGCGATCACAGCCAAGTCAATCACACCTTACCCTCTGAAATCCCGCTCTGAAATCGATTCTGAGATGAAGCGCTATGTGTCTCTGCTTTCAAAGCAACAAGCGAACGTGCGGCTTGGACGTAGCTTATTTCAACAACTGCTTGGGCCGATTACAGAATTCAAGACACACAACGCGGCCATCATCATCCCGGACGGTGACATTCACCTACTCCCTTTCGCCGCCCTCTATGACGGCTCACACTACGTTGTCGAAACGCACACCACGAGCGTTGTTTCGGCCGCCACGGTCCTCCACATGCTGCGTGCCAGAAGCTGGGATACTCAGTGCGGGAAACCGTTCTTAGGATTCGCACCCTGGGCAGAAGAAACAGAGACCCCAAGCACGGGTGTTTTCGCGAGCCTTTTGGGACCGCTAAGAGGAGGCGAGGGGCCTAAGAAATCGGACTTCATTCCGTTGCCTGAAAGCAAGCGTGAAGTCGTCACGGGGCGGAACGAGATAGACAAACTTGAAGGAGCGATGCCGACCGACGACCAAATAAAGATCGGAGCGAAGGCGACAGAGGCGGAATTTAAACGCCTTCCTTTGGATGAGTACCAAGTTCTACACTTAGCGGTTCATGGATACGCTGACATCGAGCACCCAGATCGAAGCGCTCTGATCTTCGCCCACGACCCGAAGGAACAATCTGATGATGGGCTGCTTCAGATTCGAGAAATCCGGCGCTTGCACCTCAACAGTGCTCTAGTTATCCTCTCGGCGTGCAAAACGGGCGTCGGACCAGCCGGGGAAGCTGGAATCGCCAACATCTCAAATGCTTTTCTTCAAGCCGGTGCTCATACGGTTGTTGCGAGCTTTTGGCCAGTGGCCGATCATGCGACCAGCGAAATCATGGATCGCTTCTATACCCAGCTCGCCAGCAATGAATCAAAGGCGCCTCTCTGAAGCTATTTCGTTGATTGTACGGACCGCGCCGTCATGAACTCTGGTTTCCGTTTACTAACGAAGGCAAGACTAAGGCTCCGATCGTTGTGTCTTCGGAACCATTTGGAAAACGAGCTCGACCAAGAGCTGCAAAATCATCTTGCCTTTCAACTCGAAGAGTACATGGCCGCAGGTGTTTCGAAAGGCGAGGCTCGGAAAAACGCATTGCGGTCGATGGAGAATATCGATTTAGTTAAGGAGCGATGCAGGGATATGCGCGGGATAAATTTGCTTGACGACTTTTACAGTGATCTGCGATTTGCGTTGCGCTCTTTTCGGCGCAATCCTGGGTTCGCTGCCGCTGCCATTGGGATTCTGGCGGTCGGAATCGGCTCCACCACAGCAGTGTTCAGTGCGGTGGATCGTTTGCTGTTCAGGAGTGTTCCATTTTCTGCTCCCGGCAGGTTAGTTTCTCTCGGCATGACGTTACCTTTTATGTCGCACGAGTTTCTATTTGGGAGTACCTACCTCGAATGGCAACGTGAGTCGCGTCCATTCGAGAGCCTGGGATCGTGGACGGGGGTTGCGGGCTGCGACCTCACCGAAGACAATCCCGTTCGTGTAAATTGCGCCCTGATTGACAATCATTTGTTGCCGGTTTTGGGTATCCCTCTGGAACTTGGCAGGAACTTCACACAAGAGGAAGACAGGCCCAATGGACCAAAGGTGGCGCTCATTTCGCACGCAATGTGGCAAGGGCGCTTTGGGAGCGACCCTCAGGTAATCGGCAAGACGATAAACGTCGATGGAACAGAAACCAAGGTCTTAGGGGTACTACCTACCGATTTCGAGCTCCCGAATATGGGCGACGCGGACTTAGTATTGCCACAAGCTCTAGATTTTGGAAGGCCTCCCGGTGCGCCTTTGCGAGTGATAGGGCGCCTGAAGCCAAACGTTACCGTGGACCAGGCGCGCTTACAGTTGGAATCTTTGGTCAAGCAATTTCGCGAAACTGCGCCGCCGCCCTTACGACCACAGATTCACTTTGTTCTCCGCTCACTTTCCGACTATCAGACGGGAAATGTAAGGCGAAGTTCCTCACTTCTCTTTTGTTCAGTTCTTTTGATTCTGTTGATCGCGTGCGCAAATGTGGCCAATCTTTTATTAGCCCGCGCGGTCAGCCGTCAACGAGAGATCGCCGTAAGGACAGCCTTGGGAGCAGGGAGAGGCCGTCTGATTCGGCAGACCCTGACGGAAAGCCTGCTGCTCTCAATATTCGGCGGAGGGCTAGGCTGTGGCATCGCGGGGTTCCTTCTCTTCTTGTTTAAACAGCTTGCACCCTCAGCGATACCGCGTCTCGGGCAGACGGCCCTGGATAGTCGCGTTTTCCTTTTTGCGGCGGCACTCTCAGTTTTGAGCGGCTTGGTTTTTGGGCTTGTTCCCGCCTTCATGTCAGTTCCGCAAGAAGCTCTAGCCGGACGCACCACTCGTCAGACCGCGAGACATCAGCTACGACAGATCTTGACGGCAAGCCAAGTGGCACTATGTCTGGTTTTGCTGATGCTATCTGCTGTGTTTCTGGAGAGCCTTTGGCGCCTGGGTCACGTAGCGCTTGGAATTGACGCAAATCACGTAATCCTGGCGCAACTCTCCTTGAATTCATCGCGTTATTCAAGGATCTCCACGCAAGAACGATTTCTGGCCGATTTGGAGGTTCGTGTGCGCAAAGTGCCCGGAGTGACCGCAGTAGCGACGAGCGATACGCTCCCGCCCGGCGGTTTCGTGCACACCCGTCCTATCGATGTCCTCCGCGTACCGGGGCGTTCCAACGTAGAAAGGGAAACTGGGCAAGTCGTGGCATGGCGCACAGTAACACCGGAGTATTTCCGTGCTTTGGGTATTCCGTTATTACGTGGTCGGACCTTCGAGAACAAAGATCGATTTGGTAAAGAAGTTCCGATTGTCGTGAATCAAGCTCTTGCGCGCCGACTATTCGGCAGCAGGAATCCGATCGGCCAAACGATCGATATTTCTGCCGAGCAGGTCACTGCTGCTACCGTCGTCGGGATAACTGGAGATGTCAAGAATAACGGTCCAGCATCGAGTCCATCTCCCGAATACTACATGGTTCGTAAGCTGGATCGTCCCGATGGCGATGCCCAGAATTCGTTGGCCTCCCGGACGTTGAATGCATCCTCAGGGGCCGTGGACCTCATCGTGCGCGGTACGGCACAACCAAATGTTTTGGAAGCGTGGGTCCGCTCGGCTATCAAAGAATCGGACCAGACTCTCCCCGTTACGATGTCCACACTTCAAATCAGTGTAAATCGGCTCTCCGAACGTCCGCGATTTGAGGCTGCGCTGTTGTCCTTATTTGGCGTGATCGCACTCTTGTTGGCAGCGGCCGGCATTTATGGCCTAGTCTCATTCTTCGTGGTTCAAAGAAATGCCGAGATCGGGGTACGGATGGCTCTAGGCGCATCTCCGCACACCATTCTGATTGCTATGCTGAGCCAATCACTCCGTTGGATCATCAGTGGTATAGCCATCGGCTTCGTGTTCACAGTATTTGCTCTGCAGTCGGTTAAAGGGCACTGTCACGGCGGGCAGATGTGATCCTGAGTAGGTGCCAGCCAATCCGTATCGCGGTTATCGATTTCCGGAGGAGATCATCTCGCAATGCGTTTGGCTGTACTTTAACCTTTCGGTCAGTCTGCGCGAAGTGGAGCTGATGATGGCGTATCGAGGAATCCATTTGAGCTACGAGACGACCCGCCGCTGGTGCGATACG
>JAABUQ010006616.1_pt1 | contig 12855 bp, 16 predicted proteins | sample 5560001 | NCBI WGS metagenome assembly JAABUQ01 (sample SAMN10711888, study PRJNA513371) | rock metagenome | isolation source: Antarctica rocks | place: Antarctica: Victoria Land, Finger Mt nord | collected 2015-12-18 | reverse complement strand
TCTTGTGGAAGATGGCGTCGCGCAGGATGCCGGCGTTGTTCACCACGATATCGACCCGGCCGAAGCCGTCCATCGCCGCCTGCACGATGCGCTGCGCCGACGCCCAGGAGGAGACGCTGTCGGTGCTGACGACCGCCTGCCCGCCGCGCTGGGCGATGATCTGCTGGGTCTGCTCGGCAGGGGAGGCCGACTGGCCTTCTCCGGCCAGCGACGCGCCGATGTCGTTCACCACGACGGACGCGCCGGCCAGCGCCATCGCCACCGCGATCTCCCGCCCGATGCCGCCGCCGGCGCCCGTGACGATTGCGACCTTGCCTTCGAGCATCATGCTTGCCTCGCTTCCGGCTTGAACACGGCACGGCCATTGCTGACCACCAGCACGTCGCGCCCGACCACGCGCGCCTGGAACGCGCCGTCGTTCCAGATTTCCGTGCGTATTGTCTCCCCAGGGAACACCGGCGCGGAGAAACGCAGGTCCAGAGCCTGGAAACGCGCCGGGTCGTAGCCGCCGAGCGTGCGCAGCAGCGCATGGCCCACGACGCCCAGGGTGCACAGCCCATGCAGGATCGGCCGGGGAAACCCGGCGGCTTCCGCCACCGCGGGGTCCGCATGCAGCGGGTTGTCGTCGCCGTTCAGGCGGTAAAGCAGCGCCTGCTCCGGCCGGGTCGGCAGGTCCACGACGTGGTCCGGGGCGGTGCCAGGCATCGGGTGCGGCGGGCGCACCGGGCCGGGCGGGCCGCCGAAGCCGCCGTCGCCACGCAGGAATACCGTGGCGGTCGCGGTCGCCAGCAGCGTGCCGTCGGCGGCGTCCTCCACCCGTTTCTGGGTATACAGCAGCGCGCCGCGACCCGGCCCCTTGTCCACCAGCCCGGTCACGCGGGTGCGGCCCACGATCTCGCCGCCGATGGGGAAGGGACGGTGGACGGCGATGCCCTGCTCGCCATGTACCAGGCGCACCGCATCCACCCCGGTGCGCGGGTCGGACAGCCAGAACCCGGGATGCCCGAGCACCACGGCCATGAAGGGCAGGGCACGAAACGCGCGGTGGTGGTCCACGAAGTCAAGCTGCCGCGCATCGAGCGGGTCCTGTCCCAATCCGACCGACAACGCATACAGCACGGCGTCCCGTGCGGTCAGGCGCTCGCGGACATCGGGGATCTCGTGGCGCAGCAGGGCTTCGGGGTCGATGGGCATGGCGGAAATGCTAAGCCCGCGGCTCCGGCGCGTCCACACCGGCCGCACGTTTCCGCGCGGCGCAGATTTGTGCGAAGAAAGTTGGGCGAAGACGGCCGGCACCGACAGAGAGACCCCCCATGAGCGAACACGCACACATCCAACATGCCGGCGACAAGCGGATCGCGCTGCTGATCGCCGTGCTGGCGTTGCTCCTGGCGCTGGTGGAAACCGGCGCGAAAAGTGCGCAAACCGACGCGATCACCCGCAACGTCGAGGCAGCCAACCTCTGGGCGTACTTCCAAGCGCGCACCATCCGGCAAACGACCGTGAGGACCGCGGCCGAGCAAACGGAGCTGCAGGCGGCCACTGCCGATCCCGGCGCCCGGGCCGCTCTGGACGCGCAGCGGAAGACCTGGCTGGACACCGCCGCCCGTTGGGAAAGCGAGCCGAGCACTGGCGAGGGCCGCAAGGAACTGACGGAGCGCGCCCGGGCCACGGAAACGGAGCGGGACCACTCGATGGCGAAATACCACCTGTACGAGTACTCCGCCGCGCTGCTGCAGGTCGCCATCGTGGTCGTCTCGTCCTCCATCGTGACGAGCGTCTCCCTGCTGGCCGTGCTGGGCGTCGTGCTGGGAATCGGCGGCGCGGGGCTGGGCGCCATCGGCCTGCTCGCGCCGTTGGCCGTGCACTTCTGACGGGGAAGTATCAGGCGCCAAACATCGGCCGGAGCTTGCCGACCGCCGCAGCCTCCGGCAGCACCGTGACCTGCAAACCGCCCTGCCATTGCATCAGCATGGGCTTGGCGCGGGTGTTCTGGCCCTTCTCGTCGAACTTGGCGCCCCAGCCGTTCGCGGTGGCGCCGGGCGGGAGGTCGGTCGCCAGCACGGCCGCGCGCAGCTTGTCCTTATCGAGGCTGCCGGCGCGCTGGATCACGTCCAGGAACAGCCTGGCCCCCGTGTAATTGGCGAGGCTGTGCCCGCTGCGCGGCCTGGTGCCGTATCGCTTCTCGTAGGCGGCCTGCACGTCGTGCGCGCCCGGCGCCGCGGCCTCGTTCACGGCGAACTGCGTGAAGTCCGCGTTCAGCATGCCTTCGCAGTCCGCGCCGATGGCGTTCGCCGTGTCCTGCAGGGAGTGCCCGCCGCCTGCGCCCACGATCATGCGCGGCTTCCAGCCCACCTGCCGCATCTGCCGGAAGAACAGCAGCACGTCGTTCTGGTAGCCGGTGTGCAGCACGACATCGGCGCCCGCGCTGCGCAGCCGCTGCACGACGCTCGACATATCGACCGTGGCGGCGCCGTAGGGCAGGTTCTCCACGACGTTGAGGCCCAGGTCCTTGCACCGCGCCGCCTGGAAGCCGCTGACGGTGCTGCCGTACAGCGCGTCCTCGTGCAGGATCGCGAGCTTCAGGCTTTTGGGATCGGCGCCCCAGAGCGGCGCCAAGGCGTCGTTCACCGCATCGACGGTGGCGAGGCCGAACGCGCTGGCGACTGGGCAGGAGCGGAACAGGTACTTGAAGCCGCGCTCGGTCACGGGGTCGCTGATGGCGCCCAACTCGAAATACGGCATGCCCGCCAGCTCGGTCGCCTGGCTCGCGGCGAACACCAGTGGGCTGGCGTAAGTGCCGAACACCGCGGCCACGCGCTCGGCGGTCATCAGCCGGCGGACCTCGCCAACCGCCTGGTTGGGGTCGAAAGCGTCGCCTTTCGCCAGCCGCACCGGGCGGCCCAGCAGGCCGCCGGTGGCGTTGCGGTCATCAACGGCCAGCTCCAGGCCGCGGAAGCTCTCGTCGCCCAGCAGCGCGAGGGCGCCGGACAGCGGATACAGCGCGCCGAGCGGGATGGCGTCAGGCTGCGCCAACGCCCGCCGCAGGACGACAGGAGCGGCGGATGCGGCTCCCAAAGCGGCACGGCGGGTGAGGGTCATCGGGGTCTCCGATATCATATTTTATACGACCATCCCGCGTCGCCGGGCACGGCGCAAGCGGACTAGCGGCCACGGCGCAACCACGTTGACAGGACCGGGGCAGGCGCGGATTTTCCAGCGGAACCGCAGGATGCCATGCCATGCCAGTGCCCGCTCAGATGCGCCAGATCGACCACACCCCCGGCGGGCCGGAGGTGCTGCACATCGCGACCGGCCCAGTGCCCTCCCCGGCGCCGGGCGAGGTGCTGATCCGCGTGCAGGCCGCAGGCGTCAACCGCCCGGACGTGCAGCAGCGGCTCGGCGCCTACCCGCCGCCGCCGGGGGCCAGCCCGCTGCTTGGGCTGGAGGTCGCGGGCGAGGTGGCCGCGGTCAACGGCGATGCCGGGTGGCAGGTTGGGGACAAGGTGTGCGCGCTGGCCAACGGCGGCGGCTATGCCGAGTACTGCGCGGTGCCGGGCACGCAATGCCTGCCCTGGCCGGACGGCTTTGACGCGATCCGCGCCGGGGCTTTGCCGGAGAACCATTTCACGGTCTGGGCCAACCTGTTCGGCCATGGACGGCTCGCGCCCGGCGAGAGCGCGCTGGTGCATGGCGGGACCAGCGGCATCGGCGTCACGGCCATCCAGCTTGCCCACGAGTTCGGCAGCCGGGTGTACGCGACGGCGGGCAGCGCCGAGAAATGCGGCGCCTGCGTCCGGCTGGGCGCGGACGCCGCCATCAACTACAAGGAGGCGGACTTCGCCCAGTCCATCAAGGAGTTCACCGCGGGCGCCGGGGTGAATGCCGTGCTGGACATGGTCGGCGGTCCCTACGTCGCCCGCAACCTGCGCAGCCTGGCGATAGACGGTCGCCTGGTGTTGATCGCCTTCCTGGGCGGCGCCAAGGTTGAGGCGCTGGACCTCACCACGATCATGACCCGGCGCCTGACCGTGACCGGCAGCACCATGCGCCCTCGTACCGTCGCGCAGAAGGCGGCCATCGCGTCCGCTTTGCGGGAAAAGGTCTGGCCGGTGCTGTCCGCCGGGCGCTGCGGCCCGCTCGTGCACGAGGTGTTCCCGATGGACCGCGCCGCCGACGCGCATCGGCTGATGGAGAGCAGCGCGCATATTGGCAAGATCATGCTGCGCGTTGCTGATTAGGGCATCCCATGGGCACGCGCAGGACCATGACGCTGGACGATTTTCTGGCTTGGGAAGCCAATCAGCCCGAAAGGTATGAGTTTGACGGGTTTGGGCCGGTCGCCTGGAATAGCGGGACCGCAGCGCATTCGACGGTCGGAACCAATCTCATTGCTGAGTTGTGCGGTCGGCTGCGTGGCAAACCCTGCCGTGCCTACGGCTCGCTTCTAAAAATATTGGTCGCGGGCCGTGTGCGCTATCCCGATGCTTTCGTTGCTTGCACGCCAGCATCCAACGATGCGACTTGGATCACCGATCCCGCCGTGGTGTTCGAGGTTCTTTCGGAGAGCACTGCGCTCATCGACTGCACAACAAAGAATGCTGAGTACCGCGCCGCCCTCTCAGTCCGGCGCTACGTCATGCTGTCGTCAGAAAGCATTGCCGCCATCATCTACGAGCGCACTGGAGATTACTGGGTCGGCACCTGTTACTGACCCCTCCGCGGTGCTCGCCATGCCGGAAATCGGGATAGAGCTGCCGTTGGCCGCCCTGTATGACGGGTTGGAGTTCGACGCGCCGGGCTGAGCCGCGTCACAGGTCGGCCATCGCCCAGGGCGGCACCCGGGTCAGCCGTGCGATCCAGCGCAGCGCGCCGGGCCAGGCGCGGGCGGCTGCCACCGCCAGCCCGGGCCGTGCCCGCCCGGCGCGGTAGAGCCACCCCGCCCGGTCGATCTGCCCCTTGATGTCCTGCCGCATCCTCGCGTGATAGGCCCGCGCGTCCGATCCCCGATGCGCCGCGACCGCCGCAAAGGCGCTGTGCAGTGCAATCGAGATGCCGTCGCCGCAAAAGGACGGGATCACCCCCATCTGATCGCCCAGGCGGAACAAGCCCGGCCAGTCCGCGGGACCCGGCGCGTGCAGGTGGCCGTAGGGCACGCGGAAGATCGACAACGGCCGGCCTAACACTTCGGCCGCGCTGGCCAGGCGGCGGGCCAGATGCGGGCAGGCCTGTTCCAAATAATGCCGCACGCCGGGCCAGGCGCCGCCCGCCGCCTTGAACCGGGCGCGGTCGATCAGCAGGCACAGGTTGGCGACGCCGTCCTCGATGAGCTGCAGCCCGGCATAGCCGCCGCGGAACAGCAGGATTTCGACGTGCCGCGCCAGCTCGGCCTGTTGCAGCGGCTCCAGGACGAAGTACATCTTGAGGCCGACCAAATCCTCCACCGCCCGGCCGGGCTGGCGCCGCGCGCCGCGCAGGTCGTGCTTGCCGGTGGCGAGGAACACAGCGGGCGCAGATAAGCGGCCCGCGCCATCCACCTCCAACCCCGCCGGCGACGCGTTGCGGATTGCATGGCCGCGCAGCAGTTCAGCCCCGGCTTGGCCCGCCTGCGCCAGCATCGCCTCATCCAGCGCGCGGCGGGACAGGCTCAAGCCTTGGAACCGCAAGGCCGCGCACGCCGCCCGGTCGCGATGCACCAGCCGAATTGCGTCGATCCGGGCCGCGCCGAGGGCGAGCGGGTCAATCCCCAACCGGGCCAAATAGGATTGGGCCTCATGGCTGATGAACTCGCCGCAGATCTTGTCGTGCGCCTGGGCTTCACGCTCGATCAGCAGGGACTTCGGCCCCAGCAAGCAGGCCACCGCGGCGCCGGCGACGCCTCCACCTGCAATCAGCGCCTCCAACCCGGGCGCCTCAGCGAACGCGGCTGACGCAGAAGCGGAACGGTACGTGCCAGCGCACCGTCGCCTTGCCCGCCAGCCCCGCGCGCCGCAGCAGCGCGGCCCAGTCCCGCCGGCGGAAGCTGCGTGCCACGCTGATGGGGCCGTCATGCCGCACGAACCGGTGCCAACCCGCGGCGGCGCTCAGCAGGCGGAAGCCGTAAAACGCGATGGGATGGCGGTGCAGGTCGTTGACGAACCAGCCGCGCCGCGCCTGCGCCTCCATCCAGGCCAGGAATTCTACAATTTGCGCATCCGTCAGATGGTGGGTGAACAGCGAGCTGATCACCACGTCCGTCTCGCCCGGCGCCAAGTCGAACAGGTCGCCGGTCACGTAGCGGATTCCCATGGCCGGCGGCGTCGCCGCCTCCGCCGCCGCGGTGCTCCAGGGGTTCAGGTCAACCCCCGACAGGTCCATGTGCAGGCCGCGCCGGGTGCCCCAGCGGTGGATGTGGCGCAGCATGTCGCCCTCGCCGAACCCGGCATCCAGCACCGAAAGCCGCTCGCCCGGCGCCATGCCGCGCGCCACCCGGCGCATGAAGGCGAGGGTCGGGGGCCGGGCCAGCGTCACGCTGTTCACGGCCGCAAGATCCGCCAGACACTGCGCGAAGTCGTCCGCGCTGACGACCTCCGTATCCATCCACTCCAGTTGCGGGCTGCGCTGACGGAAGCCGGTCATAGCAGGCTGAACCGGAACGTCTCGGCGCACAGGCCGGGGCCAAAGGCCATGGCGATGCCGGGTCCCGCGGCGCCCTGCGCCAGGATGCGCGCCAGCACGAACATCAGCGTGGCGGAGGACACGTTGCCCACGGCGTGCAGCACCGCCCGGGAATGCCGCAGCGCATCGGATGGCAGGCGCAGCCCGGCCTCCACCGCATCCAGCACCGTGCGGCCCCCGGCATGGACTGCCCAATGCGCGACGCCCGCAATGTCCATGCCGCGCAGGAAGCCGCCCGCGTCGTTGCGCTCGGCCTCGCTGCGTAGCGCGGTGGCGATCCGCCCCGGCACCTTGCCGGACAGGTGCATGTCGAACCCCTGGTCGCCGATGCGCCAGGTGATCAGGTCCTGCGTGTCCGGGATCGTGCTGGCGTGGAAGTCGTGCAGTGCGATGCCCTGCGCCTCCGCCGTCACCAGCGCGGCCGTCGCCCCATCGCCGAACAGCAGGAAGGACAGCACACGCTCCAGGTCCGCCGTTTCCTGCAGATGCAGCGAGCACAGCTCCAGGTTGACCACCAGCACCCGGGCGTCCGGGTCGGACCGCACGATATGGTGGGCGGCGCGCAGCGCGGGCACGGCGGCGTAGCATCCCATGAAGCCGACCAGCGTGCGCTCCAGCGCGCCGCCCAGCCCGAGGCGGTCGGCGATCATCTGGTCCAGCCCCGGCGCGGTGAACCCGGTGCAGCTTGCGGCCACCAGGTGGGTGATGCCCTCACGCTCGACCCCAAGCCGTCCGACGGCCTCCGCAGCCAATGCCACAGCATCCACCTCGTAGCGCGCCATCCGGGCGGCGGTGCCGGGAAACGCGCCCCGGCGGTAGAAGCCCTCGGCATCGACCTTCTCCGCGCCGGGCACGCCGGGCTGAAAGGACGAGTAGCGATGGGCGATCCCGGCACGCTCCGCCATGCGCTCGAACACCGTGCATGCGCGCCGGTCGGTCAGCAAGGTGCGGGCGAAGGCCACGAACGCCTCATGCACGTCATGCGGCGGGACGGCGGTGCCGATCCGGTTGATGTGCGCCGTCACGCGGCCTTCCGGAATGCCAGCACGGCGTTCAGCCCGCCGAACGCGAAGGAGTTGGACAGCGCCGCCTGGATCGGCACGGCGCGGGCGACGTTCGGGATGCAATCCACCTCGCACTCCGGGTCCGTCTCTCGGAAGCCGGCCGTCGGCGGCAGCACGCCGTCCCGCAACGCCATGATGGTCGCCACCGCTTCCAACGCGCCGCCGGCGGAGAGGCAGTGCCCGATCATGCTCTTGCTCGACGAAACCGGCGGCGGGCAGCCGAATACCCGGCGCAGCGCCGCGCTCTCGATCCTGTCGTTCAGTCTTGTGCCCGTGCCGTGGGCGTTCACGTAACCGATCTCGGCGGCGTCAAGCCCCGCGTCGTCGAGCGCCCCTTGCATCGCGGCGGACGCGCCCCCGATGTCCGGCGCGGTGATGTCGGCGGCATCGGCGCTCATCCCGCTGCCGGCGACCTCGGCGAGGATGGGGGCGCCGCGGCGCTGCGCATGGTCCCAATCCTCCAGCACCAGGACGGCCGCGCCCTCCCCAAGCACCAGCCCGGTGCGGTCGCGGGAAAACGGGCGGCAGGTGTCGGTGCTGAGCACGCGCAAGGCTTCCCAGCTTTTGAACACGCCGACCACGATGGAGGCGTCCGCTCCGCCGGCGAGGATCACCTCCGCCCGTCCGGCACGGATCGTGTCGGCCGCCAGCGCGATGGCGTGGTTGCCCGACGCGCAGGCGGATGCGACGGCATAGCACGGGCCGCGCAGCCCAAATTCAATCGACAGGTGCGACGCCGGGGCGTTCGGCATCACCCGCGGCACGGTCAAGGGGTGAATCCGGCTCGCCCCTTCGCCATAAAGCGCCAGGTAGCCGGCATCGAGGCTGGATTGGCCGATGGTCGCCGCCATGATGGCGCCGCGTCGCCCTGCCTGCGCGGGATCAGGCGCCAAGTCAGCCTGTCGCATTGCTTCCCGCGCCGCAACGAGGGCGAGTTGCGCTGAGCGGTCCAGCAACGGCAGGCGCCGGCTGTCGAAGTGGGCTGCCCCATCGAACCCGGCGACTTCCGCCGCGATGCTGGCCGAAAGGCGGTTCGTGGAAATTCCGGCAATCGGCCCGATGCCGCTCCGCCCCGCCTGCAAGGCGGACCACGCGGCGGGCACGTCATGGCCTATGGCGCAGATTGCCCCAAGCCCGGTAACGGCAACGCGCCGCCGCACGCTACCTGGCATTGGGACGGGGCAAGTCCGACGACGGTGCCGCTTCCAAGGTGCCGAGCACATGCTGAACCAGGTCGCCGACCGTCTGGAATTCCGCCCCTGTACGCTCCGACACGACCGGGATATCCACCTTGTAGCGTTCCTCAATCGCGAAAATCGCCTGCACGAGGTCGAGCGAAGGAATGTCCAGGTCGCTGATAACGGCATCCTGGCTTAGGCGCGCCCGGTCTACGCCGGTTTCCTTGGCAATAATGTCCAGGATTTCTGCGCCACGGGGGTCGTACATCGTCAATCCAACGCCTATCGTCTGGTGCAGCACAGGAAATGGCAACGCCCCATCTGTGCGGAAGTGGCGTTGCCGGTTCCGTGTTCCGATGGGCCCAGCCGCGTCGTCACGCACTCGGCGGCGTCGAGCCGATGCTGGGACTGCCGCCGGCGGTGTAGGCCGGCGCGCTTTCGTCGAAGCGGCTCCAGCCGCCCCGGCGGTACTCGTCGGCCCGGGTGCCGATATCGACCGTCGCGTGCTTCGCCAGGATGGACTCGACCATGGCGCTCTGGTTTTCCTCCGAGCGCACCGTCACCAGCGTGCCGCCGCGGCGCACGCCTTCCGCATAGGCATGGGCGTCGGTCTCCGCCACGCCCGCGCCGACCAGCGATCCCAGCAGCCCGCCCGACGCTGCGCCCACCCCGGCGCCCAACGCCGTGGCCACCAGCCAGCCGGCCGCGACGACCGGGCCGATGCCGGGGATGGCCAACATGCCCAGGCCGGCCAGCAGCCCGGCGCCGCCGCCCAGCACGGTCCCGACCGACGCGCCCGTTCCGGCGCTGTCGGCCACCGCGTCGGCCGGCTCGGCCTCCTCGATGGGGGCCGTGCCGCCGCCGTGCCGGTTGTCCGCGTTGCTTGCGATCAGGCTGGTGGCGTTGTGTGGGACGCCGCTCGCCTCCAGATCGGCCACCGCCTCCGTCGCATGCTCGTAAGTGTCAAACAATCGCGTGATCACCATGTCCATCGGCACGTTCCTCGAAAAGTTCTGCATGCCGACGTCAGCGGATACTGGCCAGCGGGATTGCGGCAGCGTGTTATCACAAAGATGGCCGGCTGATCAGCCCTCCCCGAGGTCCTTCACGACTTCTTTGGGCGCCGAGGGATCAAGCTTCTTCGCCTCGTCGATCAGGCGGTCGGCCTGGCGCTCGTCGCCCTTGTCCATCGCGTCCAGCGCCTGTTCCGTCAGGTCCAACGCCTGCTCATGCTTCTTGTCCGTGTCGCTCATGGCTCTGCTCCGTGCTGTCCGATGCCGAAGCGTTCGAATTGGGCTGCGGTTCCACCCGGATCGCAACGATGCTCGGCAGAACCTCTATGCGGCCCGCGCCAAGTCTGCTGAAACGGATGACCACCGAGGAAGCATCCAAGCATGACAAGGCCCGCCGCCATCCCGACAGTGCAGATCGAAAACGACCGGTGCCGGGTCGTCGAATGGCGGTTCGCCCCCGGCGCCGCGACGGGGCGGCATACCCACGCCCATGACTACGTCGTCGTGCCCATGACCACCGGGCGACTGCTGCTCGAGGAACCCGGCGGCGTCCAGCGTCATGCGGCGCTGCAAACCGGTGTCAGCTACACGCGCGCCGCCGGGGTCGAGCACGACGTCATCAACGACAACGACGGTGAGTTCGTCTTCATCGAGATCGAGATGAAGTAGGCCGGGAAGCCCGTCGCTTGGCGGACGGCGTTGATGCGATGCAGACCGTGTCTATGCAGAATGGGGCGCAGCAGAGGCTGCCGCCCGAGGCGCTTTACCTGCCCTTCGAGACCGGCCCGCACCGCATGCTCATGGGCCTGGTCGCCCGCCATCCGGACGAACTGATCGAGATCGACGACAAGTACCCCGCCGAGATGGCGGAACGCCGCGCGTTGCTGGACGGGCGGCGCGACGAGGTGTTCGCGGCACATGCCGTCTCGGACCAGGCGAGGCGCGAGGTCCTGGACCGCGTTGCGGCCGTGCTGCCGGCCCGCTGCCCCGCATGGTTCGCGCGGCACGGCGACCGGCTGTGCAACCGCCTGACCGGGGAGGCGTGGGACCTGGTCCGCCCGCCCTGCGACCCGCTTGAGTTGGCCGGCCGCCTGGTGCAGGAGGACCTCTGCCTGATCGAGCCGGCCGGCGCCGGGCCGGTGCTGCAAGCGGCGGTGCTGTGCGCGCCGAGCCGTTGGCGGCTGCAAGAGAAGATGGGCCGCCCGCTTGCGGCGATCCACCAGCCGGTGCCGCTCTACGCCGACCGGCTCGCAGCACCAGTGGACCGCTTCATGCGCCACCTCAAGCCCGGCAAGCTCGCCGAACGCCTGAACTGGTCAGTCACGGACGACCCGGCGCTGTTCCAGCTCGAAGGCAAGCACCGCACCCAGCCCGATCCGGCCATCACTGCCGCCAACGCGGCGTCGCGCCTGTTCCTGCGCGTGGAGCGCCAAACGCTGAGCCGGCTGCCCAAGAGCGGCTTCGTGCTGTTCACCATCCGCGTTCACAGCTATCCGCTGACCCGGGTGCTGGCGCAGCCCGGCGCGGCAGACCGCCTGGCCGCGGCTCTCTGCGCCTTGCCGCCAGCCATGGCCGTTTACAAGAGCTTGCCGCCGTTCGGGGATGCGCTGCTCAGCCATCTCGACGCCATCCCGTAAGCGGGCGCGTGTTCGCTTTGGCCGTCCAGATAACCCCGGTGCGCTTCCACGGCGACTCTGTTCATCTCAAGCGAAACTTCACGAACCAGTCCACAAAGCGCGGCACCCCCAGCGCCAGCGGCACCGTTGGACGATAGCCGACGTGCCGCTCGATAGCTGAAAGGTCGGCGCAGGTCTCGGCGACATCGACGGCGGGGCGGGGTTCTGGCCGCAGGATCGCGGGGCGGCCCAGGCTCTGCTCCAGCAGCCGCACCAGCTCCGACACCGGCTCCCCGCGGTTGTTGCCGATGTTGAACAGCTTGGGCGCTTCGCCCGGCGCAGGCGGGCGGTCAAGGCACGCCACGGTGCCGGCCACGATGTCGTCGATGTAGGTGAAATCCCGCCGCAGCGCCCCGTTGTCATAGACGGTGATCGGCTGCCCCCGGACGATGGCCTCCGCAAACTTGAAATAGGCCATGTCGGGGCGGCCCCAAGGCCCATAGACCGTGAAGAACCGCAGCCCGGTCTGCGGCAGGCCGTAGAGATGGCCGTAGGCGTGGCTGATCAGCTCGTCGGACCGCTTCGTCGCCGCATAAAGCGATACGGGCGTATCGACCGGGTCGCTTTCGGCGAACGGCAGCTTGGCGTTGCCGCCGTAAACGGAGGAGGAGCTGGCATAAACCAAGTGCTCAAGCCGGGGGAGCCGCCGCGCCGCCTCCAGCACGGTGACGTGGCCCAGGACGTTGGAGGCGACATAGGCGTAGGGGTCGATCAGGGAATGGCGGACCCCGGCCTGGGCCGCCAGGTGCACCACCCGGGTCGTCTGCCGCTCCCGGTCGAACAGTGCCAGCATCGCGGCCTTGTCGGCGATGTCGATACGCTCGAAGCGGAAGGCGCCCTGCGGCGCCAACTGCGCCAGCCGCGCTTCTTTCAGGCGCACGTCGTAGTAGTCCGTCAGGTTGTCGATGCCCACGACCGCGTTCCCCCGGGCCAGCAGCGCGCGGCAGACGTGATAGCCGATGAACCCCGCCGCCCCGGTCACGATCGTCGCCAAGGAACCTCCCAACATCCTGAAGCCGCTTGCGGGCCGCAAGCGGCTTGCGGGCCGCCTTGGGCCAAGCCGGGCCTTATACCACGGAATCGCTGCCTTTGCGGGCCGATCCGCGGCCGGGCATCTGGCAACGCATCACCGAGCGGGCCGCAGGGCTATTGCATTTGAGTTTTGCCGAACTGGGCGAGGAGGCGTGTCAGGAACGTATCGCTCAAGGCAGCACGATAGAGCTTGCCTTTCATTGACTCTTTTGACCCCTCGAGTTTTGCGAGATTG
>JAABUQ010009748.1_pt1 | contig 12858 bp, 9 predicted proteins | sample 5560001 | NCBI WGS metagenome assembly JAABUQ01 (sample SAMN10711888, study PRJNA513371) | rock metagenome | isolation source: Antarctica rocks | place: Antarctica: Victoria Land, Finger Mt nord | collected 2015-12-18 | reverse complement strand
AGCAGTTCATCGACTACTTCAACCGCACTCTCGCCAAGCCCTTCAAGTGGACCAAGACAGGGAAGCCCCTTGCCGCATGAGATACGCCCAAATAGGGGCCGTTCTTCCAGCGGGTTGTACTAGGTGGCAGTTCAACAGGAGACCGACCATGCTTACCACCGACAACTCCGGCACGTTCACGCTTGGCAGCCGCGCCGTGAACCGCCTCGGCTACGGGGCCATGCAGCTCGCAGGCCCCGGCGTGTTCGGGCCGCCCAGGGATCGCGGCGCGGCGCTGGCGGTGCTGCGGGAAGCGGTCGCGAGCGGCGTGGATCACATTGACACCAGCGACTTCTATGGCCCGCACGTCACCAACGGGCTGATCCGCGAGGCGTTGCACCCATACTCCGACGGCCTGGTGATCGTCACCAAGATCGGCGCCCGCCGCGGCGAGGACAAATCCTGGAACCCGGCCTTCTCGCCCGAGGACTTGACCCAGGCGGTGCACGACAACCTGCGCAACCTCGGCCTAGACGTGCTCGACGTGGTCAACCTGCGCCTGATGTTCGCGCATGGCCCGGCCGAGGGGTCGCTGGAGGCGCCGCTCACGGTGTTGGCCGACCTCCAGCGGCAAGGCCTGGTGCGCCATATCGGGCTGAGCAACGTCACGCCCGCGCAGGTCGCGGAAGGGCGCGGCATCTGCGAGATCGTCTGCGTGCAGAACCAGTATAACCTGGCGCACCGGGACGACGATGCGCTGATTGACAGCCTCGCCCGCGACGGCATCGCCTACGTGCCGTTCTTTCCGCTCGGTGGGTTCAACCCGCTGCAATCGGCTGCCCTGTCCGAGGTCGCCGCGAGCCTCGGTGCCACGCCCATGCAGGTAGCGCTGGCTTGGCTGCTCCGCCGCTCGCCGAACATCCTGCTGATCCCCGGCACCTCGTCCGTCGCGCACCTGCGGGAGAACCTGGCTGCCGGCGAGCTGGACTTGCCGGGCGAGGCGGTGAGAGCGCTCGATGGCATGGCGGCAAGCGCTGGCCACGCCTGACGAACGGATTGCGGTCATGGGACGGGCAGGCCGTTGGCGCCGGGACACGGCCTGCCCTTCACGGCCATCGCCCATCCGGGGCATGATGCGCGCAGCCAAAGGACGATCCCATGCCCGACACACCCCTGCCCACCCTGGATGCCCGCGGCATCCCGCAGTCCGATGACCCGTTGGCGCTGTTCGGCACCTGGATGGCCGAGGCCACGCGCACCGAGCCCAACGATCCCAATGCCATGACCGTCGCCACCTGCACGCCGGACGGCACCCCGTCGGCCCGGATCGTGCTGCTGAAGGACTATGACGAGCGGGGCTTCGTGTTCTACACCAACCGGGAGGGCCGCAAGGGGGGTGAGCTGCGCGCCAACCCGCGCGCCGCCCTGCTGTTCCACTGGAAGACCCTGCAGCGGCAGGTGCGGATCGAGGGCGAGGTGTCCGATGTGACGGATGCGGAAGCCGACGCCTACTACGCCAGCCGCGCCCGCATCAGCCGCCTGGGCGCCTGGGCGTCCGACCAGTCCCGCCCCCTGCCCTCCCGCGCCGAGTTGGAGCGGCGGGTGGCCGAGTACGAGGCGCGGCACCCCGGCGACGCCATCCCCCGCCCGCCGCATTGGTCCGGCTTCCGCGTGCGCCCGGCTGTCATGGAGTTTTGGCAGGATATGCCGTTCCGGCTGCATGACCGCCGGGTTTACACGCGGACAGCCGGCGGGTGGACGACGCAGGCCCTATATCCCTGACCTGAGCCATCGCTGGCGCACAGCGCTTCCAGTTCCCTGCCAGCCTGGTCTAGCCTCCCCGGAATCGAACAACGAGGAGCGCACGCCATGCCGATACGCAAGCTGCTGCTGCCGCTGACCGGCACCGCCGCCGGGGAAGCCGCGCTCACGACGGCGCTGATGGTCGCGCGGATGTGGGACGCGCACCTGACGGCCCTGCACGTCCAGGTGGACAGCCGCGACGTGGCGCCGCTGGCCGGCGAGGGCCTGTCGGGCGCCATGATCGAGGAGATGATGTCGGCCACCGAAAAAGAAGGCAACCAGCGCAGCGCCGCCGTGCGCGCGATGTTCGACCGCTTCGTGGCGGAGCACGGCGTGACCGTGGCCGAGCCGCACCGCGGTGACGGCGCCACCGCCAACTTTGCCAGCGCCACCGGCCGGGAGGAGGACCTGGTAGCGCAGCTTGCCCGCTTGGCCGACCTGACCGTGGTGCCGCACCCGGAGGGCGGCGACGACGTGAGCAGCAGCGACGCGCTGCATGCCGTGCTGTTCGACAGCGGCCGGCCGGTGCTGATCGCGCCGCAGGTGGCGACGCCGGCAGTTGGCACCCGCATCTGCGTCGCCTGGAACGGCACTGCCGAAAGCGCCGCCGCCGTGCAGGCCGCCCTGCCCTGGATGCAGCGGGCCAAAGCGGTGCGCGTGCTGTCGGCCGACGAATACCAGCGCCGCGGACCCGCCGCCACGGCGTTGTCGCAATACTTGGAGCTGCACGGCATCCATGTGGAGATCGCGCAGTTCCGCCCACTCGACCGTGGGGTCGGACGCGGGCTGCTGACCGCGGCGGCGGAGTTCGGGGCGGACCTGCTCGTGATGGGCGCCTACTCCCATTCACGGCTGCGCCAGCTCATCCTGGGCGGCGTGACCCGGCATGTGCTGGAGCACGTGACGCTGCCCGTCCTGATGTGCAGGTAACGATTCCGGGAACTTCTGGGCAAACCTGCCCTGGATCCGCCGCGTTGACGCCACAACCCCGCCGCATGAGGCTGCCAGCGTGGGATCAACATGGAGGTCTGGTGATGCGCGGTATCCTGATGGCGGCGGCGATGGGCTTGGCGTTGGCAAGCCCGGCGGTGGCGCAAGGCGTTGATGTTGGCCGGCTGCTGCAGCAGGGCGGCATTATCCCCCGTCAACAAGGCCCGGACCCGCGGGAGCAGGCCGACCGTGACCGCACCATCTACGAGCAGGGCCGACGCGATGAGGAAGCCCGGCGCGAGGATGCCAGGCGCCATCGCGAAGCCGAGCGCGATGGGGATCGCCGGCTGGACGGACGCAGGGGCGATGGCCGCGGCGAGTATCGCGATGATCCACGCCGGGGCGATCCCCGCGCCTACGACGACCGCCGCCGCGCCGAGCAGGACCGGTTCCGGGCCGATCAGGACCGCGGCCAGCCCCGATATTGAGCCCACGCCGCCCGGACCGATCCCGGGCGGGTCTTTCCTAAATGGTCCTAGGGAACCATCGGCGTCAGGCCGTACGGCAGACGTCTTGACCCGCGACGGCGTAAGTAGGGCGGGAAGGTGCAGCACCTCCCGCCTGGACACAGTTACCGTGGTGGATGGCGCTTCGCTTATCCACCCTACGCCAACCTTCCACCGTGCCGGTCAAGGCTTCTGCCGGCTGGCATTACGAGGTCGTGCGGGTGACCAGCCGCTCGATCTCAGTGCGCACCAGCCTTTCGACTAGCGGCGGCAGGTGGGTGTCCAGCCAGTCCTTCAGCAATGGACGCACTTCCTCGCGCACTAGGTCCTCGATGGTGGGGCCGCCGCGGTGGGTTGCGGTCGTCCGCTCCCGCGTGAGGGTTCGGACCAGCGCCTCCACCGATGCGCTGGCCGCGCCAGCAGCCGCGGGGCTGACCAGGGCGGGCGTCGGGTCATATGCGGCGGATGACGACGGGATCGGCGTATAGGCCGGCGGCGGAGGGTCAACGACGTGCGCCGGGGGACCTGCTGCCGGCATCGGCAGGACCGGCGCCGCTGCCGGCTCCGGAGGATGCTCTACCATGACCGGGCTGGCCGGGGGGGATGGAATGGCGGAGGGGACCGGGGTGTCTGGCAGGGGCGACTCGACCGGGACCATCATCGTCTCATCAAGCATCAGCACGTCATCGGCGGGCGGCGCCGCGGGTTGATGACCGGGCTGGAAACCTGGCTGCGGCGCCGGGCTTGCCGGGGCAGAGGACTGCGCCTCATGGACGACGGCCTTGGCCTCATCCTCGTTCAGGATCTTGCGGATGGACGCGAGGATCTCGTCCATCGAGGGATCGGCGCCCGGCGGCGACGGGACGGGGGGCACCGCCACCGTCAGCGCCCCGGCTGGTTCACGGCGTAGTCGCCGGTGCCGAACAGCTTCTGCCGCACGGCGTTGTAGTAGGCGGTCTCGTCATACAGCGGCACGTTCAGGCCGAGGTCCTTGGCCGTCAGCCGCCCGACGGCGGCGGCAACGGAGTAGGACGCATTGAGGTAGGCCGCGAGGTTCTGCACGAGCGTGACGCGGGAGTTGAGCAGCGCCTGCTCCGCGTTCAGCACGTCGAGCGTGGTGCGGCTGCCGACGATGGCCTCCCGCTGCACGCCCTCTAGCGCAATCTGGTTGGCGCGTATGGCGGCCCGGGTGCTGTCAATGGTCGCGCGGCTGCTGGTCAGCGTTTCCCATGCCTGGGCCGCCTGCTGGGTGACTTGGCGGCGGAGATCGTCCACCGTCTTGCGCGTCTGCTGCTGCTGCTGCCGGGCCTGGCGCACGCGGGAGTATTCGATGCCGCCCTGATACAGCGGGACGGAGGCGTTCAACACCACGGTCGCCGACCGGCTGGAAAGCCCGGCGGTCTGCTGCCCATCTATTGTGCTGGCCGAACCCTGGATGCTGAGCTGCGGCATCAGGGCGGAGAACTGCAGGTCTATATTGTCCCGCGCAGCGGAGTCGTCGAACAAGGCGGCGATCACGTTGGGATTGTTCTGGACCGCAAGCTGCACTGCCTCCGCCTGGCTTTTCACCGGCAGCTTCAGCGGCTGCGGCTCGATCAGCTGCTCCGGCAGCTCGCCGACGAATTGCCGGAATTGCGAGCGGGCGATCTGCAGGTTGCCTTCGCTGGTCTGCCGGGTGGCGCGGGCGCCGGCCAGCGCGGCCTCGGCCTGGGCGACGTCCGTGCGGGTGATCTCGCCGACGCGGAAACGGTCATTGGTGGCCTGGAGCTGCCGGGTCAGCACCTGCTCGTTGTTGATGTTGAGCTGCAGGACCTGCTGCTGCTGGATCACGTTGACGTAGGCATTCACGACGTTGGTGAACACCGTCTGCTCGGTGGCGATCAGACGGCCGCGCTGGGCGAAGACCCGGTTGTCGGCCTGGTTGGTGCCGGCGCGCGTGGCGCCCCCGCGATACACCGGCTGGGTCAGCGTGACCTGGTTGGTGCTGAACTGGCGGTTGTTGCGGCCCGTCACGCTGGAATTCAGCCCGGTAAAGGCGTTCCGCGTCTGGGAGGTGACATCCCCGCCGCTGTAGCCGACGGAGCTTGCGATGATCACCGAGGGCCGCCAGCCCGACAGCGCCTGCGGCACGCCTTCGTCCACGGCGCGGAGCGAGGCGCGAGAGGTTTGCAGCGTTGGGTTGTTGGAATACGCGGAGGCCAGCGCGTCCTGGATCGTCTTGGGCTGCGCGCGGGCCGGAGCGGCCAGGCCGATGGCCAGGACCGGCAGGAAGGACGCGCACAGGATCAGTTGACGCATGGGCTGTGGTCTCCGCGGATGCCGGGCCGATGCCTGGACGGCATATCCTGCCACAACCGTGCCAGGCGTTCCAACAGGCAGGGCGGCGCTAGAACTGGCGTCATACCAGAACTGGGGCAGCGTCAGAACTGGAAGGTGGGGCGGGCGGCGAAGGCGGGCAGCAACGGCGTCGCGCAGTCGAACATCGGCTGTGCCCGCAGGACTCCGGCGGCGCCGCTGTGCTCCGCCAGCACGCCAAGCCCGGCGCCGGCCCGTTCCGCCAGCACGGTCACCAGCCGCCCCCCGTCACGGCGCACCTGCGCGCCAAGCGCGTCGGGGATGGCGCGCACCGCGCCCTCGATCATTATCACGTCCCATGGCGCCCCGGACGGCAGCCCGTCCGGCAAGGGTCCGGCCTGCATGCGGACGCCGGGCGCCAAGGCCGGGAGCACGGCGCGGGCGATGGCCAGCAGGGTCTCGTCGTCCTCCAGCGCCGTCACCTGGCCGCCGCAGGCCGCCAGCAGCGCCGCGCCGTAGCCAGCCCCGGCGCCGACGACCAGCACACGCTCCCCGTCCCGCACGCGGGCGAGCTGGGCGAGGCGGGCGATCACCATCGGCTCCATGAGCGCGCGGCCGCGGGGCAGCGGCACGTCCTCGTCCGCGTAGGCGAGCGAGGACAGATGCGGCGGCAGGAACCGCTCGCGCGGCACGCTGCGCATGGCGCGGATGATGCGGGGGTCAATAACCTTGTTGGGGCGTATCTGGCCGTCCACCATGTGGTCGCGGGCCTGGGCGAAGTCCTGGACGGGCGGCGGGGCGCTTGGCGGGGCAGGCTGGTCCATGACGGTCCTGTGTGCTGGTGCTGCGGCGTTATAGGTGCGCGCGTGCGCGGAGGCAAAGCAGGACGCAGCTTGACCAGGGCCGGGGCGTAGATGATATACGGCGCCCTGCGTCCCGGGGGTCCGGTGGCAGAGTGGTGATGCAGAGGACTGCAAATCCTCGAATGCCGGTTCGATTCCGGCCCGGACCTCCAGCGCGCTCATCTGACATCGTCTGGAAGTGGCCTGCGGGTGGTCGGACTCGAACCGACATGATCTTGCGATCGGCAGATTTTGAGTCTGCTGTGTCTACCGTTCCACCACACCCGCACGGCGTGCGTCCTATACACGACCCTGCTCCCGCCCGCCAAGCCGCCTCCTGGCGGGAATTGCGGAAAATCCGGTTTGCGTCCGCCAGCCTCCGGCGCTATAGGGGCGTCCCGCCTGATCCCGGATAGCTCAGCTGGTAGAGCAAGCGACTGTTAATCGCTCGGTCGTTGGTTCGAGTCCAACTCCGGGAGCCAGGCGGCTCTAAATTTCCGAGGGGTTGGAAGGACGTCATGGCCGCTGCACGCGCCGCGTTCCTCCTGCTGCTGGCCTGCCCGGCGCTGGCACAGGGGCCGCCCGCTCCACCGCCTGCCACCAAAACCGGGGCGTTACCCGATCGTCATCAGGTTGGCATTGCCGCCGGCTGCAGTCGTGTTGGTACTGACCACCTGCTCCTGCATCAGCATGTCTAGCGCGTAGCCCGGCCCGGCCAGCACCGGCACGACCGGCCCCTCCCGCCGGGCCAAACGGTCCAGCAAGGCTAGTAGGGCATCAGCCTCGCCGTCGAACAGCACGACGTCGCAGGCTGCGGCCGGGTCCGGCGCGGCTGCAACCCAACCCGCCAGCCCCGGGGGCAAACCCGATGGCACCTCCCGCATCAGAACCCGGTTGCCGGTGGCGAGCGCCGCCGACGCCTGGCGCAATGCCGCCGCTGGATGGCCCATGCAGGCAACGCGTCCGCGCGGCTGCATCCGGTACAGGTTCTCCTCGCCCACTGGCCCCCGCAGTTCCATCGCTGTCCCAACTGGCGCGGCGGCAATCAATTCGGCGCAGGCCGCTGCCTCCGCAGGATGGTCCGTTTCCAGCCAGTCCACCCAGGCCCGCGCCGGCGCCAGGGCGGCCCCAGCCGGCAGGCCGGTGCTCGCCGGGCACGCCGCCAGCAGCCGGCGCAGGTAGAGCGGCCCGCCTGCCTTTGGCCCGGTGCCGGACAGGCCGTGGCCGCCGAACGGCTGCACCCCCACCACGGCGCCGACCAGGTTACGGTTGATATACACGTTGCCGGCGGTGGTGCGGTCCGCCATGCGCTCGGCCACTTCGTCCAGCCGGGTGTGTATGCCGAACGTCAGGCCGTAGCCGGTGGCGTTCACCGCATCCACTGCCGCGTCCAGCCGGTCCCGCGGCACGCGCAGGACATGCAGCACCGGGCCGAATACCTCCTGCGTCAGGTCCGAAACGGCGCCGACCTCGATCACGGTTGGCGCGACGAAGGTGCCGGCCTCGCACTCCGGCGGCAGCGGCGCGGCATGGACCGGGTGCCCCGCCGCCCGCATCGCCGCGACGTGCGCCAGGATGCCCTCGCGCGCTGCTGCCGAGATCACCGGGCCAACATCCGTATCCAGCCGCGCCGGGTTGCCCACCCGCAATTCCGCCAGCGCACCGTGCAGCATGGCCAGGACGCGGTCCGCCGCTTCCACCTGCACGCACAGCAGCCGCAGCGCCGAGCACCGCTGGCCTGCGCTGTCGAAGGCCGACACTAGAACATCGGCGACCACCTGCTCCGCCAGCGCGCTGCTGTCCACGATTAGGGCGTTCTGCCCGCCGGTCTCCGCCACCAGCGGCACCGGCTTGCCATCCATCCGCAGCCGCCGGGCCAGTTGCGCCTGGATCAGCCGCGCCACCTCCGTTGAGCCGGTGAACACCACGCCCCCGACCCGCGGGTCGCCGACGATCTGCGCGCCGATCTCCCCGGCGCCGGGCAGGAGCTGCAGGACGTCCGCCGGAACGCCGGCAGCATGGAGGATGCGGACGGCCTGCGCGGCGATCAGCGGCGTCTCCTCCGCCGGCTTCGCCAGCACCGTGTTGCCCGCCGCCAAGGCCGCCGAGGCCTGGCCGGTGAAGATCGCCAGCGGGAAGTTCCACGGGCTGATGCAGGCCACCGTCCCAAGCGGCACGTGCGCCGCGCCGAAGCCCGCCGCCTGCCCGGCGTAGTAGCGCAGGAAGTCCACGGCCTCCCGGACCTCGGCCACGGCGTTCGGCAGGCTCTTGCCCGCTTCCCGGACAATCAGGCCGAGCAGATGCGGCATCTCCGCCTCCAGCGCATCGGCGGCGCGCAGCAGGCAGGCGGCGCGGTCGGCCGCCGGGGTCGCGGCCCAGCCCAGCGCGGCTGCGGCGGCACGGGCCAGGGCGGCGTCCACCTCCGAGGCTACGGCCCCCCGCACCCAGCCTACCACGTCCGCGGCGTCGGCCGGGTTGCGGACCGGCTGCGGCGGGGCGGCGCCGTCGCCGGCCGTCCATGCCTCCGGCTGGTCCAGCATCCCCGCCAGGGACGCAAGGGTCTGCTCGTTCGAGAAATCCAGCCCGGCGGAGTTGCGCCGGTCGTCGAACAGGTCCCGCGGCAGGCGGATCATCGGATGCGGGGTTCCGGCCGGGTTCGCCGCCGCCACCTGCCGCACAGGGTCGGCGGCCAGCTCGGACACCGGCACCGCCGGGTCCTGGATGCGGTTCACGAACGACGAGTTGGCGCCGTTCTCCAGCAGGCGGCGCACCAGGTAGGCCAGCAACGTCTCGTGCGTGCCCACGGGGGCGTAGATGCGGCAGGGGCGGTCCAGGGGGCCGACGATCTCGTCATACAGGCCCTCCCCCATGCCGTGTAGGCACTGGAACTCGTAGCGGTCCGGCTGCCAGTCCCCTGCCATCCCCTCGGTTGCCATCTGGTAGATGGCGGCGACGGTGTAGGCGTTGTGGGTGGCGAACTGCGGGAACACCGCATCGGGCGCGGCCAGCAGCTTGCGGGCGCATGCCAGGTAGGACACGTCGGTATGCGCCTTGCGGGTGAACACGGGAAAGCCGTTGAGCCCGTCCACCTGGGCGCGCTTGATCTCGCTGTCCCAGTAGGCGCCCTTGACGAGCCGGACCATCAGGCGATGGCCGCTACGCCGGGCCAGGTCCACGATCCAGTCGAGCACGTAGGGCGCGCGTTTCTGGTAGGCCTGCACGACGAATCCGATGCCGTTCCAGCCGGCCATCGCGGGGTCGAGGCACAGCGCCTCCAGCAGGTCGAGCGACAGTTCCAGCCGCTCGCTTTCCTCGGCGTCTATGTTCAGGCCGATGCCGTAGCCCTTGGCCAATAGCGCCAACGCCTGCAAGCGCGGCAGCAGCTCCGCCATCACGCGTGGGCGCTGCAGGCGGGAGTAGCGGGGGTGCAGCGCCGACAGCTTGATGGAGATGCCGGGGCCGCCGATGATGCCGCGGCCGGCGCTGGCTGCGCCGATGGCGTGGATGGCGGCCTCGTAGTCTGCATAGTAGCGCTGGGCATCGGCGGCGGTCATCGCGGCCTCGCCCAGCATGTCGTAGCTGTAGCGGTAGCCGCGCGCCTCCAGCCGCCGGCTGCGGTGCAGGGCCTCTTGGATCGTCTGGCCGGTGACGAACTGCTCGCCCATCATCCGCATCGCCAAGTCCACGCCCCGGCGGATCAGCGGCTCGCCGCCGCGGGCGACCAGCCGGGTCAGCGCTGCGCCGAGGCCGGACTGGGAAGCACCGCCCGTCAGCTTGCCCGTGACCACCAGGCCCCATGTGGCGGCGTTCACGAACAGGGACGGCGAGTGCCCGACATGCGCCAGCCAGTCGCCGGTGCCGATCTTGGCCCGGATCAGCGCGTCGCGCGTGGGGATGTCGGGGATGCGGAGCAGGGCTTCGGCCAGGCACATCAGGGCGACGCCTTCCTGGCTGCTCAGCGAATACTCGCGCACCAGGCCCTCGACGGTGCCGCGGTTGCCCTTGGCGCGCAGGGCCGTCACCAGGCGGGCGGCCAGGGCCTCTGCCTGGGTGACAGTGTCCGGCGGCAGGGTGGCGCCGGGCAGCAGGGCGTGGACACAGTATGGCTCTGCACGCCGGTAGGCGGCGGTGATGGCGGCGCGCAACGGCGGTTGCGGCTGCACCCCGGCGAGGAAGTGCTGGAACGGGTGCTGGGCGGGCGTGGGGTTGTGGTCGGGCATGGAATGAGTGTGGGCATGGGCGGGGCGGAAAGGAATGGTTGCGGGCCGGCCTTGGTATACTGGCATCGGTGCGGCACGAGTTGACAGGCTCGTCCGGCACCGCGCCGGTGTGGTCAGGCCGAATATGGGAAGCTCATGCCGAACCGTGCTGCTCTTGTTCCGGAATCGCTTGGTTGCGGATCAAGGGTTGGCTGACAGGTAGACCAGTCGCGCCAAGTGTGGCCGGCATCGGCTGTCATGGGCGATGCAGCCACACTCGCCTCATGGCTGTCATACAGGAGCGTGTTCACCGTTCTCGATAGCGGACTTCGAAGATGCTCACTCAAGCGTTTCGCGGCAGTCTGGGGCATTCTGCCCACTGACTTCCTCGTGCCCCTCCGCCAATCCTCGCGCGACCCTTTCGGAGGCTGCAAACGGTAAGCTTTAACGGTCGCTGCGATCTGATGAGCCCGACCCGGCGTGGGCCGGAAGCTCTGGCGCACGTCGTGGCGTGACTGATACCCGGGCCTGCGCCGGCTCAGGCGCGGGCCCGAGCCCAGACGAGTTCCGGCCGGTTCGTGTCCGCGTCCTTCGCCAGCTCCAGCAGCTTGCGCGAATACAGCACCGCCTTGTCCCGGTCCCCGGCGCCATCCGCGGCGCGGGCGGCGCCGTAAGTGCCGCGGAAGCGGTTCGGGTCGCGGGTGAACGAGGCCTCGTATTCCGCCAGGGCGGCCGCGGGCTGCCCCATTTCCATCAGCATATCGCCTAGCAGCTCACGCGCGGGCAGGATGCGCCCCGGTGTCACGATGTGCTTCTCCTGTCGGTCCTCGCGGTTGGCGGCGTCTCGCATCGCAGCGAGGGCCGCGTCCTTCTCGCCACCGGCGAAGGCTGCCCAGGCCGAGGCGGTGGTGGCCTGGATGGCGACCTCGGTCGCCCAGTAGGCGTTCCCGGCATCGGCCAGCGCCTTCTGCACGGCACGAAGCCGCTCGGCGTCCTGTGTGGCCTGGGCGGCGTCGCCCGACCGGGCGGCGCCAATTGCGCGGGCGAAGAGCGTGAGCGCGTCGGCGCCAAAGGGCTGCCCGGGCGTTGGCAACGGCAGTTTCGCCGCACCCTGCCAATCCCCGCGTTCGATCAGCAGCCGGGCAGGCATCGCTGCGCGGGCATAGGATGTCACAGGCGGCACGGGCGCGGGCACCGTGACCGCGAACGCTGCCTGCGTCGCGGCGGAGGCGGCGGCGTCGCGGGCGAGCTGCAGGTCGGCATAGACCAGGTAGTCGCTGGCGTGCTGCGCTTCCGAGTATTCGCGGCCGGGCAGGGCGGCGGCGAAAGCGCGGGTATTGCTGACCACCGATGCCTCCCACGCACCCACCCGACTGAAGATGTGCGATGGCATGTGCTGCGCATGGGGCGCATCCGGCGCGATCTTGGCGTAGGCCAGGGCTGCGGGCAGACCCTTGGACGCGATCGGCGGCGCGTCGAAGCTGTGGATCAGGTAGTGCGCGATGCCTGGATGGTCCGGGTGCGTGGCGAGCTGCCGTGTCAGGATCGCGACGGCACGGCCATAGGCGGCAAAGGTCTGGTCCGCTTGCGACTGGGTGCCGGCGATGTACAAGGCGCTGAAGATCTGCGCCTCGTCGTCGTCCGGGTACTTTGCGGCGAGCGCCTCATAGGCAGCGGAGCGCCGGGCCTGGCGCTCGCGCTCGAGCCGGGTGCCGAAGTCCTGGTAGTAGGCGCCGACCGCGTCGATGTAGTCCCGCTCGCGCTCAGTTTTCGCGCCGATCGCCCGAGCCTGGTCCAGTGCGGCCCGGCCCTTGGCGGCTTCGGGGGGACTGGAACCCGCACCGGCAAGCGGATTGTTCATCATCAGCGACGCGATGCCCCAGCCAGCGATGGCGCAACCCGGGTCCTTTTCGAGCACACCCCGGAAGACCTGCTCGCCGGCGCTATACCAGAACGAGTGCAGCATAGCGACGCCGCGGGCGAGCTCCTCCTGCACGGACGGGGAGCAGGAGTTGGCGAACTCAACCTTGCCGACTGCCTCATGGCGGGCATGTGCGGCGTGGCTGTCATGCTCGTCGTCGGCGAGAACTGGATTGCCGACGGCGAGTGCGGCAGATAGCAGCGTGGCAGGCAGAAGACGGCGCATGACGCACTCCTGGCTCCGGTTTCCGTCCAACTTATGCGTCTGGTTGCGGATTGGCAATATACCCCGACTCTTTGAGAATCCGGCGCGCCCCCTTGCCAAGCGGTGCTGGGCGGATTCTATCGGTGTCATGATCCGCGCCGGTTTCCTCGACCCCGAAT
>JAABUQ010009747.1_pt1 | contig 12859 bp, 10 predicted proteins | sample 5560001 | NCBI WGS metagenome assembly JAABUQ01 (sample SAMN10711888, study PRJNA513371) | rock metagenome | isolation source: Antarctica rocks | place: Antarctica: Victoria Land, Finger Mt nord | collected 2015-12-18 | reverse complement strand
CTTCGCTCGTCGTGCTACCCTGTTCCATGGCGTGGTCTCCGCCGGTGCTCAAACGCCGGCATGGCTCGTTGCAACGAACCGGAGACTACGCCACCACCCGATTCCACCACCTACGCGACACCACCGCTCAAGCCGACCCGGTTGCCACGCCGGATCTCAAAGGTGAGTCGGCAGCGGCTAATGCGTTCTGTCTGTTCGCGCACGATGCTGAGGTTCTTGCCGCCGACTGGAATACGCATGCGCTCCAGCCAGTCCCGCAGGCTCTTGCCAAGTACTACCTGGCGGCTGCTAGTCCGCAATGCCTCGGATTGCAGGTAGAGGAGGATGAGCCGCGCCCTACTTCCAAAGGGTACGCCGACATGGACTGGCTGGCCGAGCGGGCCGCGACGCATGCCCGGCTCGACGATGAGGCAGTAGCGGTCGCCCTCTACCTGCCAACCTTTGTCGTCCGGCAGTCTCCGATGCGGCAGGGCGGCTTGACACCAGCCCGAGTAGAGAAAACCGACGCCCGCGTCTTCGTCGGACATGTAAGCGCTGGCTGCCTCAATGACCTCGCGGTCGATGTCGAGTGTCAGCGCTGCTTGTCGGCCTCTTGCTTCGATGAGCTGATGCACTGTTCCCATGTCCAGCAGGATGGACCGATTCAGGTGGGCTTGTCTCTGTGCACTTTTGGACCGTCAGGTACTAGGAAGAGATACTAGACTCTTAGTATTAGTGTATGGTCCTAAAGTGCACGGGAGAACTCGCGCAAGTCACTGATTCTGTAAAGCGTCGCGACGACACACTGATACAAGAGTGCACGGTCGCTGGTGCAAAAGTGCACGCCTGAATTGCGAGCTTTTCGCCCGCCCGTCCTCGCGACTCGGACGCGCTTCTCCGCTTGCATCGACTCCGAAACTTGGCGCAGGCGGCAGCGCGGCCGTGCTAGCTGTAAGTCAGCGCTGGGTTTCGACGCTGATCAGCGCCGTAACACGCTGAACATTCGAATTTCCTCTGGCTCCGGTATCTGCGCTGACTAACAGCCTGTCCGCACCGTGCTGCCACACCCGGCATCCCGGCGTGGCGGCAAGCAGCGCCTTCGTATAGGTATGCCAGCCGAGCCGCAGGTAGCCTGATCCGCCCCATGACCGCCATCCGCAAACACCCGTCCGAAGCCGATCTCTGGCACCGCTACACACACTTGCCTGCCCGCTCCAAGCAGGTTTTGCGGCTGAAGAGCCTGGTATTCCTGCCCACGAACAAGACAGCGTTCTTGGACTGCCTGACCCGGTCCGGGCTGCGAGCACCCGACGGCAAGGCGTGGTCGTCCCGGTCCGTCAATATTGTTTTGGAGGAACTGCTGGGCCAGGGCCTGCTAACCGAGGACCTGGCCTGTCCTCCAACGCTGCTGCATCCCGTGGCGGTCGATGCCGGTGCTTCCACAGATGGCGAGGTGCTGGTTGCCGCGGTCCTCCGGGCATTCCCGGCGCGGCGCAACGTGTCCTACTACTCGTCTGGCGAGCAGCTCGACTGCGACGCGGTGCGTCGTCTGATCCGCCTGGCGATCTACGCGAACGACGCGGACGGGTTCAGCACGAACTGGGACCTTCACCACAAGAAATGCGACGCATCGCGTGCGGCCGACCTGTTGGGCCTGTTGTTTGCCGCGGTGCCGCTCGCGCCCGGCTGGCTGGCCAGCCGGCGCCCGGTGATCCAACTCGCCCTGTTTGACGCCAAGCTGTCCGCCTTCCTGCGCACCGGCGTGCCCGGCCCCGACCTGCCGGCGCTGCTCGACCATTACCGGGCACAGCAGGACAAGGAGGACTTCGCCGCCGTCCGGCCGGCGCTGCTGCTGTTCGACCTGCTCGCCGGCAAGCTGGATGACGTGCAACGCGGGATGGCGGCGGTCGAGGACCCGGTCGGAACCATCCGGCAAGCGCTTGAAGGCACGGTCGCGTTCCTTCGCGGCCGCAATGAGGCGTCGCTGCAGCATTACCGGGAAGCCCTGAAGCTGCACCGGAAGCACATCGGCAAGCGCAAGGTGTTCCTGGACGGGGTGCACGGCCTATTCTTCTTGATGGCCCTGTTGCGCGCCAACGATGCCACGCTGCAGGCGGAGGCGCAGGCCGGGCTTGATGCGGAATTGTCCAACCCGTCCCCCTATGCCCGTGGGTTCCTGGCGTTGCAGGCGCTGCTGTGGCTGGCCCAGGGGCTCGAGCCGAAAGCACGGGAGCTTTTGGGGCAGTTGCGTGCGGCGATGCCGACTGAGCCACTGTCGGCCGCCTGCGTGGCGCTGGCGGAGCACGCCGTAGACGCCGACCTCACGCATGCACACCAAGCCGACCTCCATGCCCGCTTCGAGCAGCTGAAAGCCCAGCTGCCGCTGGTCGCCCGCATCTACGCCGAGATCCTGGCCAGCGTGGCGGCGTCACCCGGGCCGTACAAGGCCTACTTGTCCGAAGCCAGCCAGGGCGTGGAGATCGCGTTCACGCAGATCGTCCAGATGCGCCAGCCCTGGGAGCGCGCGCTGGAAAGCCTGGACGCCTTCCTTGGCGCTGGAACGTCGAAGGCTGTTCCCGGGTCAGGGCCACGCAAGGCCAAGCGCCTGGCCTGGTTCCTGGACCCGAACACGCGGGCGGTCGAGGTGGCCGAGCAGTCGGCCAAGGGCCGGGACGGCTGGACCGACGGCCGCCCGGTCGCGATGAAGCGGCTGCATGAGCGGGACCCGCGGCTCGACTACCTGACGGAGCAGGACCGCACGGCGCTGCGCTCGATCCGCAAGGAAACCTCGGGATGGTACGGGGACGAGAGCTACTATTTCGACACGCTGCGCACCATCCCGGCCCTGGTCGGGCACCCCGCGGTGTTCGACGCCCGCCACCGCTCGCGGCCGATCGAGCTGGTGCGCTACCCTCTGGAGCTGGTCGTCACCGAGCGGCGCGGCGGGTACCACATTGCGCTGTCGCACACCGCAGCCGAGCCGACGGTGTTCCTGGAAGCCGAGACGCCGACGCGATACCGGGTGGTCGAGTTCCCGGAACGGATGTTGGCGGTGCAGGAGATCCTGGGCCAGCGCGGGCTGACCGTGCCGAACAGTGCGCGGGACCAGCTGGTCGCCCTCGTGCGCCGGGACAACCCGGCGCTACCGGTCCGCGACGAGATCGGGGCAACCGAGCAGGCGGCGTTGCCGGGGCAGTCCGCGCCGGTGGCGCAACTGGTGCCGCATGGGGAGGGGCTGCGGCTCAGCCTGGTCGTGCGGCCGTTCGGCGCCGAGGGGCCGGCCTACATCGCCGGGCTGGGCGGTCGGTCAGTGCTGGGGAGCGTCGAGGGCCAACAGCTCCGGGCCAACCGAGACCTGCCGCGCGAACTGGCGGAGCGGGCTGCCCTGGTCGAAGCGTGCCCGACGCTGCGCGACCGCGCCGGTGTAGACGCGCACGAGGCGGAGATCGACGACCTTGAGGGCTGCCTCGATCTGCTGCTGGAGTTGCAGGCCTATGCCGGCCCGGTCTCGGTCGAGTGGCCGGAAGGGCAGAAGCTGCGGGTCAGCCCGCTCACGCCGGACAAGCTGCGGCTGCGGGTCAAGCAGGACCGCGACTGGTTCAGCGTGGACGGCAGCGTCGCGGTCGATGAGGACCAGGTGCTCGACATGCGTTTCCTGCTCGACCGCCTGGGCCGTGCCCAGGGCCGGTTCGTGCCGTTGGACGATGGGCGCTTCGTCGCGCTGACCCGGCAGATGCAGGCGCAGTTGGGCCGCCTCGCCGCGGTGTCGGAGCCGCACGGGGCCGGGCGCCGGGTGCATGCGCTGGGCGCGCCTGCGCTGGATGCGGTGCTGGAGGAGGCCGGGGAGGTCAAGGCGGACGCGCCCTGGACCCGGCACGTGGCGCGCATCCGGGCGGCGGAGGGCTGGACGCCGAAGCTGCCGCCCACTTTGCAGGCGGAGCTGCGCGACTACCAAATCGAGGGTTTCACCTGGATGTCGCGCCTGGCGCGCTGGGGGGCGGGCGCCTGCCTCGCCGACGACATGGGCCTGGGCAAGACCGTGCAGGCCATCGCAGTAATGCTGGACTACGCGGAGGCGGGACCCTGCCTTGTGGTGGCGCCGACCTCGGTATGCCCGAACTGGCAGGCGGAGATCGCGCGCTTCGCGCCGACGCTCGCGACGCACCGGCTGTCCGCGGCCAGCGATCGCGCGGCGCTGGTCGCCGGCCTCGGTCCGCGCGACGTGCTGGTGTGCAGCTATGGCCTGCTGCACGGGGAAGCGGAGCTGCTGGGCGGGAGGTCCTGGCAGGCGGCGGTGCTGGACGAGGCGCAGGCGATCAAGAATGCGGACAGCAAGCGGGCGCAGGCCAGCCTGGCGTTGCAGGCCGGCTTCCGCTTGGCGCTGAGCGGCACGCCGGTGGAGAACGACCTCGACGAGCTGTGGAGCCTGTTCAATTTCGTGAACCCGGGCCTGCTCGGCTCGCGCGAGGGGTTCGGGAAGCGCTTCGCCACGCCCATCGAGCGGGATCGTGATGCCGGCGCCCGGCAGGCGCTGCGCTCGCTGATCCGGCCGTTCCTGCTGCGCCGGACCAAGGCGGCCGTGCTGAGCGAGTTGCCGCCGCGCACCGAGCAGACCATGCAGGTCGAGATGGGCGAGGCGGAGCGCGCCTTCTACGAGGCAATGCGGCAGCGGGCGCTGGAGAACATCGCGGCGCTCGACGCGCCGGAGGGCAAGCGCAAGATCCACATCCTGGCCGAGATCACCCGGCTGCGCCGCGCCTGCTGCAACCCCGCCCTGATCGACGCCGCCGCCGGGGTGCCGAGCGGCAAGCTGGACGCCTTCCTCGACCTGGTGGACGACTTGGTGCGCAACCGGCACCGGGCTTTGGTATTCAGTCAGTTCGTCGGCCACCTCGGGCTGGTGCGGGCGGCGCTGGACGCCCGCGGCATCCGCTACGAGTACCTGGACGGCAGCACGCCATCAGCTGAACGCGAGCGCCGGGTGGCGCGGTTCCAGGCAGGCGGGGCGGAGCTGTTCCTGATCAGCCTGCGCGCAGGCGGCACTGGGTTGAACCTAACGGCCGCGGATTACGTGGTGCATCTCGATCCCTGGTGGAACCCGGCGGTTGAGGACCAGGCGTCGGATCGGGCGCACCGCATCGGCCAGGAGCGTCCAGTGACAATCTACCGCCTCATCATGCAGGACAGCATCGAGGAGCGGATCGTGCGTCTGCACCGCGACAAGCGCGACTTGGCGTCCGACCTGCTGGAAGGGGCGGAAACCAGCGGCCGCCTGAGCGAGGAGGAGCTGCTCGACCTGATCCGCGCCTAAGCGCGCCGCACGAAAAGCGCTGCTCCGATCCGCATGGGATGAGGTCGCGACCTGGGTTCAAGGCCGGGCATTCTCAATCAGCTTGAGGTCGAGGACGCCCTTCTTGCCCCAGCCGGCGGCGCCGGCGGGCACCTCCGGCCGGAAGCGCTCGTAGAGCCTGAAGCCGATCCGGTTCAGCTCCTCGGGCGGCAGGGTGTCTGCCAACGCCTCCATCGCCTTGCGTACGGCCGGTAAGTGCTCGCCGAACGCCTTTTCCACATAGGTGCGGGCCGGACGCGAGGCGGCCGGCTTGTCGTGGTCGAGCGCGTAAGGGCTGCCGTTCTGCTCGGTCACGGGCAGGTCGCGGCCGAGCAGGTGCACGGTTTGCCGCGGGGCAGGCTTCACGGCCTCCCGCACGCCACCGTCCTCGTGCTTCTCCTCCAGCCCAATCGCACGGGCCTTGACCCGGGCGCTCGATCCGGCCACGGCGCGGCCAAGCGTGATTGCCGCGTCCGCGTCATGCCCCAGGCGCTCGGCCACAATCGCCGCCCACAGCGTCAACACTGGGGCACGGTTGACCCGGATCATGCCGCCCTTGTTCGTCATTCGCTCGTCTCCGCTCGTCCTAGCCCTCTGCACAACGCCGGCGGCAGAGTTTCAGTGCTAGACGGTATATTTGAAGACCGTGGCGTGGTTTAAAACGGGCAGTTTATGGGTCACTCCGAAAGTGGCCAGAACCGCGCCAACCAAGGGGTTCCACGTTTCGCGTGTAACCCGGCACTGAACCACGCCCTGAACCCCAGACGGGGCTGGGCTAACTGCACCCACACCTCTGACCCATGCAACACGGCCTCAAGGGCGCTTCGCACTGTCCCTAAGCCATCTGCGGCATCCGTAATAGCTCGTTCCAAGTGCCCAGCCCAAAGCTTATTGGCAAACTGTTGACTGGGCTGCTAAAGCGATCTGGCAATGATGTGACGACCGAAGGTCGCAAGGGCCCAGACGTATGAGGCCGAGGCAGGGAGGTTCAGAATGAATCAGATCAGACGTATCTTGTGTGCTGGCGCCGCATCGCTGCTGTTGGCATGGCCGGCGCTCGCGTCCCCTGATAAGCCGGTTATCGGCGTCGTGGTAAAGATCGGCGGGATCCCGTGGTTCAACGCCATGGACGCCGGCATCAAGAAGAAAGCGGCCGAGCTCGGTGTCAAAGCCTTCATGGTGGGCCCGACGAGCGCCGACCCGGCCCTGCAGGTGCGCGCCATTGAGGATCTCATCGCCCAAAAGGTCGATGTCATCGGCGTGGTGCCGAACGATGCGGAAGTACTTGAACCGGTGCTGCAGCGCGCCCGCGACGCTGGCATCAAGGTTATCACCCACGAGTCTCCCAACCAGAAGAACGTGGACTACGACTTCGAGCTCGCTTCGACCAAGGGCTTCGGCGAGGCTTACGGCAAGAGCCTCGTTCAGGCGATGGGCGGGAAGGGCGAATACGCGGTCTTCGTCGGCGGCCTCACGGTCCCGTTGCACAACGCCTGGGCTGACGCGGCCATCGCCTACATCAAGGCGAACGCGCCCGACATGAAGCAGGCCGGAGACCGTTACGGGGTCGCCGAGAACATAGATCAGTCGCGTAGCACCGCGCTCGACCTGATGCGGGCGCATCCCGACTTGAAGGGCTTCCTGGCCTTCGGCAGCCAGGGTCCGATCGGCGCTGCCCGCGCCGTCGCGGAAAGGCATCTGGACGGAAAAGTCACCGTCATGGGACCGTTCTCGCCGGGACAAGGTCGGAAGCTCGTCCACGACGGCGTTCTGACCGGCGGCTACATGTGGAATCCCGAAGTCGCGGGCGAGGTCTTCGTCACGCTGGGCACCATGGTGGCCAAGGGCGAGCCTATCAAGGATGGTACCGACATCCCCGGCCTCGGCACGGTCCACCCGGCCGGCCACAACCTCATCGTTGACAAGCTGGTGGACCTCAACAAGGGCACCGTGGACGACTTGGCCAAGTTGGGCCTCTGAACCCGCGACCTCGGCGCGGCGGTCACCCCGCCGCGCGCCCCGCGTGCCGATAGGCTTGACAGCGACATGCCAGTCTCAGCGACGGCCACCGACACTCCCCTGATCCGCTTGGAAAACCTGTCGAAGTGCTTCGGCGGGGTTCGGGCCTTAAGGGAGGTCCGCTTCGACGTGATGCCCGGCGAGGTGCTCTGCCTCGCCGGAGAGAACGGCTGCGGCAAGAGCACTCTCATCAAGATCATCAGCGGGGTGCATCAGCCGGAACGCGGCGCCACCATGCTGTTCGACGGTCGATCCATCGTCGGGCTGGACCCCGCGAAGGCCCGCGCCCTCGGCATCCAGGTCATCTGGCAGGACCTCGCGCTGTTTCCCGAGATGTCGGTTGCCGAAAACGTCGCGTTCGAGCGGAACCTGGGCGCGAGACCCAAGCTGGTTGACTATGCCGGCATGAAGGCGGCGGCGGGCCGCATCCTCGAACGCCTGGGCGTGTCCCTGGATCTCGACGTTCCGGTTAGGTCCCTGCCCATCGCCCAACGCCAGGTCGTCGCCATCGCGCGTACGCTCGTCGCGGACGCCCGCCTCATCTTCATGGACGAGCCGACGGCGTCGCTGAGCCATGCCGAAACAGATGCCTTGCTCGTCATCGTGCGCAAGCTGTCTGCAGAGGGAATCGCGGTGGTCTTCGTCAGCCACAGGCTGGCCGAGGTACTCGACGTCTGCACCCGGGTTACGGTGCTCCGCGATGGCGCCTACGTAGGCACTTTCCCGACGGCCGGCATGACCCAGACCCGCCTCACGGAACTGATGACGGGCCGCACCTTTGACTACGCGGTGCATGACCGCGACCTGTCATCGGCCCCCGTCGTGCTCGACGTGAACGGCCTGTCACGCCCTGGCCAGTATGAGGACGTTTCCCTGCAGATCCGGCGCGGCGAGGTCCTCGGGCTCACCGGCCGGCTCGGTTCGGGGCGGACGGAACTCGCCTTGTCGCTATTCGGCATGACGCGTCCCGCGGCTGGAACCGCCACGCTTGACGGCAGGGCGCTCGACATGTCCAGTAACCAGGCCACCATCGCGGCGGGGGTGGCGTACGTGTCGGAAGACCGGCTGACCCTGGGGCTGGTGCAGCAGCAGTCCATCGGCGACAACACGGTCGCGGCCGTGCTCGACCGGCTGCTGGACTGGGGCCGCCTCGTGTCGCGGCATCGGCGCGGCGCCGTGGTTGAGGGTTGGATCGCCGACCTCGGCATCAAGATCGGCAAGCCCGAGGACGCCGTCTCGACATTGAGCGGCGGCAACCAACAGCGCGTGGTGCTGGCCAAGTGGCTTGCCACCGAACCGAAGCTCCTCATCCTCGATTCGCCCACGGTTGGCGTGGACGTAGGCGCTCGCGCCGGCATCTTCACCATCATCCACCGCCTTGCCGCGCAGGGTATGGCCATCCTGCTCATCTCCGACGAGATACCGGAGGTGTATTTCAACGCCGACCGGATCCTGCACATGCGTGACGGCAGGCTGGTCGGCGCCTACCGGCCAGCCGCGGTCGAGATCGACCGGATCGAGGAGGCGGTGCATGCCTAAGCTCGGCATCGGCGGGACCGAGCGTTGGCTTCTCGTCGTGATCCTCGTCGTGGTGGTGGGGCTGGGCCTGTCCACCTCCACCTTCTTAACTCTGCCCAACCTCTTCGACCTCGCCAACGCGAGCGCGGTCAACATCATCTTCGGCGTCGGCCTACTGGTCGTGCTAATCGCGGGCGGCATCGACATCTCTTTCACGGTCGCAGCCTCCGTGGTGCAATACCTTGTGGCGCTCTCGGTCGGCGCCCTGGCCGGCGGCGACTGGGCGCTCGGCTTCGCCCTGGCGGCACTGTTCGGCACCGGGCTCGGCTGCGTGAACGCCTTCCTCATCTATCGCTTTCGCATCGTGTCCATCGTGGTGACGATCGCGACCTACAACCTGTTCTTCGGCCTGCTGATGTTCTTATCCGGGGGCGTGTCGCTCTACGACCTCCCCGACTGGTGGACGACGCGCCTCAGTCTCGTCGGCCTCGATACCGCGGCAGGCCGGGCGGAACTCACTCTGCCGGTCCTGGTCATGGCGGCTTGCGTGGCGGCGACCTGGGTCCTGCTGCGCCGCACCTCAACGGGACGCCAGCTCTACGCCATGGGCGACAACCCCGAGGCCGCGCGCCGTCTCGGCATCGGCATCGGCGCCGCCCACTTCCTCGCCTTCGGCTGGCTGGGCCTCATGGCCGGCATCGCGGGCTTGATGCAGGCCCACTACGCCCAGGAGGTCGTGCCGAACGCGCTGTATGGGCGCGAACTCGACGTGCTTGCCGCCGTCGTGCTGGGCGGTGCCCGGCTTGGCGGTGGCCGGGGCACCGTGCTCGGCGTGGTCCTCGGCATCGTTCTCGTCGCCATCACCCAGAACGGGCTAAACCTTCTCGGCATCTCGCCTTACGCCTTCAAGATGATCATCGGCGCCATCATCCTGGTCGCCATCACCTTGTCGAGCGAGGGCGCGGCCCGCCTCCTCGGGAGCTGGCGTGCGCCCGCGCAAAGGATCGCCTCGTGACGAGCCAGTCCTTTCCGGCGGGCCGGCCTGTCCAGCGCAAGCGGGTCATTGACGCCGAGATCCTCGGCCTGATCGGCTTCCTTGCTGCCGTGGTAGCGCTGTTTGCTACCCTGTCGGACCACTTCCTGTCAGGCGCCTCTTTCCAGTCGGTCGCGTTTCAGCTCCCCGAACTTGGCCTGCTCACGCTTGCCATGCTGATGCCGATCGTTTCCGGCGGCTTCAACCTTGCCATCACCTTCACGGCCAACTTATCGGGCCTTGCCATGGCATCGGTGCTGCAGGCGTATGGAGGCGTTGACGCGGGCGCCCTACCCTTTGTGCTCGGCGTCGTGGCCGCGTTGGCGACCGGCGCCCTGGTGGGTTGGCTGATGGGCATGATCATCGCCTACACCGGCGCCCACCCGATCCTGGTGTCGCTATCGATGATGATCTTCGTGCGGGGCCTGGGCGAGTTCCTGACCCGTGGCGGCGACGTGTCGGGAATGCCGGTCTTCGTCCAGGCGATCGGGCAAGGTACCGTGGCCGGCGTGCCAGCTCCCCTGCTGGTGTTCCTGGCCTGCGTGCTGCTGTGGCACGTGATCATGTCGCGCACGCGCCTCGGTTTCGCGACGCGCTTCATCGGCTCGAACATCGCTGCGACGCGCTTCTCCGGCATCAACACGCGGCGCATGCTGGTGCTGATCTACACGCTCTCAGGCACCATGTGCGCGGTCGCCGGCATCGTGATGCTGGCCCGCTTCAACTCGGTCCGGGTCGGGCACGGCGAGGCCTACGTCCTCATCACGGTGCTCGCCTGCTTCCTTGGCGGCGTTGACCCCTTCGGCGGCTTCGGCCGCGTGCTGCCTCTTGCCATCGCCCTCGTGATCCTACAGGTGATCGCGTCGGGCCTGAATCAGGTTGGTGCCAGCCAGCATCTGGCGACGGCGCTGTGGGGAGCCTTCCTTCTCGCGGTCATGGTCTTTCGATCGATCTGGAAAACCCGGTTCTTCCAAACGTTTTGGCCGATGATGCGAGCGGAACGCCCGTGTTCGTCGGCACCGGCCTGGACACGTCGCCGGGCAAGATCATCTGGGCCGGCAGGATAAGCATCTTCGAAGGACGAATTTGCCCGGCCCTGACCCACTCTCGAGATGGAAATCGCGGTCCCAGGACCGCAAAACGCAACCGACGCACTGGAGCGCCGATATGAACAAACTAGGTGTGCATGCGCTCGTCTGGGCGGCGGGCTGGAGCCACGACGAGGCAGCCTACGCCATCGGGCAGACTGCCGAACTCGGCTACGACCTCATTGAGGTCCCGGCCCTCGACCCAGGGTCCATTGACGTCGCCTTCACCCGCCGTGCGCTGGAGAAGGCTGGCATCGGCGCCACGTCCTCGCTCGGCCTTGACGCCGGAACCGACATCTCCAGCGGCGATCCGGATAAGACCAAGGCGGGCCAAGCCCGGCTCGAACAGGCGATCTCCATGGCGCGCGACATCGGCGCCACCCATGTCTGCGGGATCCTGCACTCCGCCTTCCAGAAATATGCCGTTCCGACCACGTCCGAAGGCGTGAAGCGCTCGGTCGAGGTGCTGCAGCGCGTCGCCGAAACGGCCGCCAAGAGCGGGATCGTGCTCGGGCTGGAGGTGGTGAACCGCTACGAGTCGAACGTGCTCAACACTGCTTCGCAGGCTGTCGAGATGTGCAAGCGGATCGGTGCACCCAATGTGAAGGTCCACCTCGACGTTTACCATATGAACATCGAGGAATCGGACATCGGCGCCGCGATTTTGGAAACGGGCGACCACCTCGGCTATTTCCACACGGGGGACTCGCACCGGGGTTACATGGGATCCGGTTCGATTGACCTTGCGGGCGTGTTCCGTGCGCTCGTCAAGGCCGACTACAACGGGCCGATCACCTTCGAGTCGTTCTCGTCGCGGGTTGTGGGCCAGCCGCTCGAAGGCATACTCGGTATTTGGCGCAACCTTTGGGAGGACGGACGGGACCTGGCCGCCCATGCCAAGATGTACACGGATGCGCAGCTCAAGTCTGCACGCGAAGCGCGCAAGCAGACCGAGCGCAGCCGTCTTGTCTGAGCGAGGTCCGAGCCGGTCTGAAGCGACTTACGTGTATGTCGAAGCAAGCTGCATTGCGCGCTCATTCAACCTGACAATCAGGTTAGCATGCCGCCAGCCGGCAGCGCGGCACGGGTGGCGACATGCTGCAGACGCATCCGCATGTTGGCCTGGGCGGCCTTGGCGTCGCCCCGCCCGATCAGCTTGATGAACGCTTCCTGCTCGCGGACGGCGCTGCTGGAGGGATGGTGCAGCGTGCGCGCAGTCAGGGTCAGCGACGACGGCGACAAGACCTCAGACACATAGCGGGCCAGCAGCGGGCTGCCGGCCAGCATGACTCGAATACGAGATGGTCGCAGCCCGGCACAGAATTTGTCCGCCCGAGTGACGGGAGCGGAGGACGACCGGGTGGAAATAGATGCCCCTCTAACCCATTGCGACCTCCATTCTGCTGTGCAGCCCGCGCAAGTGCAGGGGGAAGCTATGCTGGAACCTGGATGACCGCGGTTCGAGAAGGGAGGCGTATTAAGGCGGGTGAAAGCCTGCCTGAACTCCCGAAGGAGCCGATACGCCATGACAAGTAGTTAGGACCGTTGTTTTCCTCCGTCAGCCCGACGAGATCGACGATCCGCTGACGGCGGTTTTGCGGGCCCGCGCCCGTCGCCTTCTGGCCCAAGCCATCGAGACTGAAGCCGACGCGTTCCTGGCGTTGATGAAAGGCGAGCGGCTGCCGGACGGACGCGAGCGTGTCGTGCGACACGGCCATGGTCCGGAGTGTGAATCATCGTGGAGGAGTGGCTCATCCGCAACCTCGGTGTCAATCAGCGTTGAATAGTTTCCAGGGAACAGCATCCAAAAGTTTCCAGTTGGTCAGTGGGATCTCGGCTGCTGTTTGCGTTGTTTGAAGCGGAATGAGTCGTTGCCGGTTTCCAGGATGTCGC
>JAABUQ010009746.1_pt1 | contig 12863 bp, 12 predicted proteins | sample 5560001 | NCBI WGS metagenome assembly JAABUQ01 (sample SAMN10711888, study PRJNA513371) | rock metagenome | isolation source: Antarctica rocks | place: Antarctica: Victoria Land, Finger Mt nord | collected 2015-12-18 | reverse complement strand
TCAACCCGAAGCTCCGAAGCTGCCACTGTGGCTGCCACACCCGTCATCATGCCCCCGACACCCTGAACGCCAGAAGCAGACCAAATCAGCCCCAGGCCAACAAGGCGGCCATCACCAGACGCTTACAGCCATAGAGTTGTCGCACATCGAGCAAGCGCACGGTTCGTCCGCGGAAACCGGAGGATTTCCGCTGGCCTCCGGCGTCCAAAAGTGTCTCCATCCAGCCGCCGTCAAACCCAGGCGCATCCGAGCAGGCCATCACCTGCTGGGGTAACAGCGCATCCGCGGCACGCTTGGCCACGCGCTCAACGGGAATGCCGTCTCTCATCAGGGTGTCCACGCTGATGCCATGCACGGCCTCGCTTTCGTAGCTCCAGCCCCCGTCATCGAGCCACTCCTCCAGGGGCCGGATCAGGTAGCTTTCGCCCTGGCCGTTCGTGTCCACCCAGGCTACCTCGATCGGGAAGCTGCTAGGCAGCAGGGAGCTCGCTTCGAAGTCCACGAAGTAGATCACAAAAAGTCCTCCCCCACGAAGCCGGAAGACCTCGGCCTTGGCGAGCCCGCGCACCGGTGTGCCCGAGGGCAGGACGCCTTCGTAGCTCTCGTGATGATGGCCATGTACGACCAGGCAAGCACGGCAGTGCGCCGCAGCCAAGTCGATGCCTACGAAGCCGTGGCGGTGACAACTTGGTGCTTCGTGCTTGACCAGCACGTCGGCGCGCCGGTTCCGCAGCGGGTCCGCACACTCGGGGAAGATGTTGTCGTGCATCGCCAGCGGCCTCGGCCCCCTCGAGTTCGGCGGGGATGACGCCCGGCACGTCAGCTGCCGCCTCACCTTTGGCGATTATCCGTAGTTCCGCCGGTGACCAGTTCGGGTTCATGGCATGGGATACCTCGTCACCGGGTGGCGTCGATGTGTGAAAGTCCAGGTGCTGGCCGTCCAGCGCCTTGCGGCCAAGTTTGCCTGAGAGGCGCCCGAACTCAAACTAGGCCCCCAGATGTTGAATGTTGCCCTAGGGGCTGGCCATCCACTGGCGCCACCGAAAGCCGTTGACTCGGCCGACGTGTTCCCGATACGTTCCCATCCATGACGAGCGACGCCAACCTGGCTACGCGACCTGCCCACCGGCCCCACTTCCAGGGATCCCGGCACACGCGCCTCGTCGGCTATGTGGACCTGCGAATAGGGCAGAAGACGGCGTAGGCGCAGGCTGCGGGCGGTTCACCGCCACCTCCAGCATCTCGCGTCTACCCTTTTCTGTTCCCCTGCCCGCCGCTCGTGAGAGCGGCGGGCAGTTCATCCCTTTCCGTGCATGATGCGATGCATCATGCGGCACAGGAACACTGGCATGCCCATTTTTGTGGGAGACCGGCAGATCGTCGGTGACTCCGCGGGCGAGATCGCCTACCCACGTGACAATGCTTCGCATTGCACGGAGGAGGCACTCGTCTCCGCCCTGGACCGCCTCGGAAATGGCGAGACCTCTGCAAATCCCGAGGGGGTTTGCAGATGGAGCGAGCAGGAACTGGCGGCAGCACCTCTCCTCAACCCCTTCACCCTCCCGCAAAGCTACGCTTTGCAGAGGGACACCCGCAGCTTGCCATGCCTGGTGAGCGGCAACATCGGCCACCCAATCCGCACCGGCCCGGTCATCCGGACCAGCGAGGTGTGGGTCATGGCAGCCGAACAGGGGTGGGCGCGGACGTATGGCCGCCTATACCGCCTCGATGAACCCATGTTGCCCGAAGACGCCGGGGAAAGCTCCTTCGGTGGAGGCTCCCAATGAGTGCCGCCATCACCGGCATGCGTGTCGGCGCGTTCGTCATTCTCACTGACGACGAGGGGCTGCGGCATGCGGTGCGACTTGGCTCAGTACTCGCGCTCAGCGACGCCGACAGCTGCCAGGACACCGCAATCTTGCAAATGCCGGGTGGGCGCACGGTGCTGGTTCGCGCCTCGCTTGAGGAGGTCCTGCAATGGTTCACCTGAGCATTCCCGCCTCAAGGATTAGCCGCCGGGTACCGCAGCAGACGAAAAGACTCGACTCCTGGATCCAGAACGGCTATGTCGCCGGCCGCAATGACCCAGATGATAGCAACCGTCATATAACGTCAGACCTGCCCACCGGGGTGGTGTTTTTGCGTTCGCGTGTTTGCTCTTCTGATTGTCTGGATCCCAACATGTCATTGGTCCCCGCCAGCACGGATAAGTCTTCGCATGACTTTCGTGCCGTGGATGCACGTGCCGGTGATGCGGACTCGGTGCCGTCCGGCGCCACCATGGCCGCCCGCAAGATCTCCCTCCCTCAGATACGGATAGCCCACCTACTGCGCGCCTGATCTCGCCGCGGCAGCTGCCGCGGTTGGTCCACCCGCACCAAGGGTAATCCGATGTCCACGCATTATGCTCGCTTCCCCGATGGGGAAGAGATCGCAGCCGCACGCATCCTGCCGTTGACCACCGAGGACTGGAAACGCATCCAGGCCAACATGCGGCGGCGCGTCAGCGGCGTATTCAGCAGCCGCAAGATGAACGCCCCTCTGCCCTGGCGGAAACCGCTGGAGCGCTCCCTGCTGTGCTTGCTCGAGTTGGATTCCTCGGTCGACAGCATCGAGACGATGCCGCACCAGGTCGTGCTGATCGTCGAGGGCAAGGAGCGTCGCTACACTCCGGGCATCCAGATCCGCTCCGGTGGCCGGCTCGCCGTCATGGATGCACTGTCTGACTGCCGGGCCGCCGATCCCGCGCGCATCGAACTCACGGGCGTCCTGAAGTCAGTCTACCGGGCGAGCGGCCTCGATTACGCCGCCGTCCCGCAGCGCGAGATCCTGCTCGAGCCGCGCTTCGGCAACGCGCGCTACATCCTGCGGTGCCGCGGCTTCACCACGGATATCGAGACCGAGCGGCGCGTCGTCGAGGTGCTCAGCACGGCGCGCAGCAGGACCATCGCCGAGATCCAGGAGCGTCTGGCGCCCCGGCCATACGTGCCGGAAACGGTGTGCGCGATGATGCTGGCGGCCCGCGTGACGCTGGATCTCTCGGCGGCGCAGCCGTCGGCGATGGGGGTCGCGCTGCGCACCCAGGACGGCGTGTGATGCCCGCCTTCGACAGGTCGCTGTTCAACCTGGTCTTCGAGCCGCGCCAGCCGATCGAACTGAACGGCACCCGCCTATTCTTCAAGGGCAAGACCCGGGATGGGCAGGGAACGCTCATCTTCGAGGACCGACACGGCCTGCCGCATCCCATGACTCCCCGGGAGTTCCTGGAGAACCAGGAAGCGCGGCGCCTCCGGATGCTGACGCCGGCCGAGGTGGCCGCGGAGGCATACGAGCATCCGGGCGGCCGCCCCCGGGTCGGCTTCGACAGCAGCAACCGTGAGCAGGACGCCGCTTCCGTCAAGGACGCCCAGCGGAAGCTCCGATACATCGCGGCCTGGGAGCGGGCTGGATGCCCGAGCCGCACGCCGGAAAAGCTCGGCCCCATCGTCCACGCCGTCGCGGAGACGTTCGGTGACCCGCGCCCGCCCTGCGCCCGCCAAGCGATCCGGTGGATTGAGGACTGGTTGAAGTTCGGCCGCGATCCCGCAATGCTCGTCTCGCAAACCCCGAACTGCGGCAACTACGTTGATAAGCTTCCGGCCAAGGCACGTGCGCTGCTCGAGGAGGTGGTTAACGAAACATACCTGACGGACCAGCGCCTGACCGGTGTCGCCGTGCACAAGCACGTTGAAGCCGAGTTCGGCAAGCACAACGCCGCCCTGCCGAAGAGCGACCAGCTTTCGGTCCCAAGCCTCAACTCCGTCTACGCGCAGATCCGGAAAATCGACGCCTTCACCCGGGATTTCTGCCGGCTGGGCAAGCACGTCGCCGAGCACAGGCATCGGCTTCTCAAGTCCGGCCCGGTCACCGCCGCGCACCATGAGCGCTGGGAAATCGACCACACGACGGTGGACTGCCTCGCCATCAACGGCAAGACCGGGCCTCTCATCGGCCGCCCGACCATCACGGTGATCATCGACCGCCACACGCGGATGATCATGGGCTTCCACATCAGCTTCGATGGCCCCTGCACCTCGGCGACGATGGCGTGCCTGCGGATGGCGATCCTGCCGAAGGAGAGCCTTCTCGCACGGTATTCCAGCATCAAGGGAACCTGGCCATGCTTCGGGAAGGCCCTGGTCATCGTGCCGGACAACGCGGCCGATTTCCGCTCGGCCTCTTTCGTGGAAGCGTGCCTGCGGCTCGGCACCGATGTGGATTACCCGCCTGTGCTGAAAGCTTGGTACAAGGGCACCATCGAGCGCTTCTTCCGCAAGCTGGCGGTGGACGTCTTCCACCGCATGCCCGGCACCACCTTCTCGAACTTCTACGAGCGCAACAAGGAGACCACGCCCGAGATGGCCGCCGTGGTCACGCTGGCCGAGCTCGAGTTCTACGTGCTCCAGTACATCGTTGACGTCTATAGCGTGCGTAAGCACCGCGGCCTGGACAGGCCGCCGATCGCGGCGTGGAATGAGAGCGTGGCGGCGCATGGCCTGCTGCCCCCGCCGGATCCCGACCAGCTGGCGGCCGACCTCACGGAATTTGAATACCGCACGATCCAGCGTGAGGGCATCGCCTACGACGGGCTGAACTACCGGAGCGAGGCGCTGGCCGTCCTCAGGGTCCAGCCGAACCGCCCGAAGCTTGTCAAGATCAAGATCGACCCGCTCGAGGTGACCCGGATCTGGTTCATCGACCCGTTCGACAACCAGCCCAAGGAAGCGTTCGTCGATCCCGCCAAGCGCAAGCTCGTTGAGGGAGTGACCTGGGAGAAATATCGGCTCGCCCGCGCGATCCAGCGGAACAATCCCGAAAACTTCGGGGGCGAGGAAGGTCTGGCCAACGCCTACGTGCTGCTGGACCAGGACATGGCGAAGAAGACCGGAGCCAAGGGCAAGGCGGACCGGCGCAAGGCCGCCGCCTACTTCAACAAGCTCACCAGCGCAGCGAAATCCGAGGAGCCGCCCGCGTTCGATGTCGGGCGCAGCGCGACCTCCATCATCGAGCATGCTTTCGATGGCGGTGGCGCAGATGTCGACATGGACGGTCCGAATGCGCTGGGTGCGGTGGTGACACAGGATCCGGTGCTCCAGCCCGCGGCGGAAGCGGATCCTGCACCGCCGGTCGATGAGGTAGCGCACACCCGGCCGAAGAACGCCACGGCGAAGTACGCCCGGCCGAAAAAGGCCACGACGAAGCGTGCGCCGGATCCGAGTCCTCGACCAACGCCCGCCGCCGATGACGACGAGGACGATTTCGACCCTGAAACATACGCTCGCCTGAATGGGCTGAGCGTGCACCGGAACAAGTGAGAGCTCTCATGCCCGACCGCCGCAACCGCCGCCCTGACGCGTTGAGTTCCATCTTCGTGGAGACCTCGCAGTCAAAATACGCCGCGCTCCGCATCGGCGAACTGATGGAGCAGGGCTGGGAGGAGGACTACTGCTTGGGCCTGCTTCTTCTCGGGGACAACCGCGCAGGCAAAACTCGGCTCGTGCGGCACTACGTCGACACCACGCTTGATGAGTGTCACCAGAACAAGGCGGTTCCTCCAATCGTCAGGGTCGAGGTTCCTCCCGGATGCTCCCTCCGGAGCTTCCCCACCGCTGTACTGCGGGCCCTCAAGGATCCCGATCCGTCCTATGGAAATCTGAGCGACCGGACGGGCCGTATCGCCGAGGCCGCGGAGCGGCACAACGTCCAGCTTCTCGTTTTCGATGAGGTACAGCGGCTGATCGACGCGGACACCGAGAAGGTGAAGGAGAACGTCGCGATCTGGGTGTCTGGCCTCCTCAACCACCGGGTCTGCCCCGTGCTGCTCGTTGGTGAGCCGAAAGCGAAGTGGGTGTTCGTCGGCAACAAGCACCTCGAAGGGCGCACCATGGGGCAGGTAGATATCACATCGTTCGACTGGGCTGACGAGAAGCAGCGGTACGAGTTCGCCAGCGTTCTCCATCAGATCGACACTCAACTGGGTATGGCTGAACTGTCCGACCTGGGCAGGCTGCGGACGGCGCAGCGAATCCATGAGTTCGCCGAAGGTCTTCTGGGCCAGGCAGCACGGCTGATCGGGCACGCGCGCGTCATCGCTCGACGTCTCAATCGGCCCAAACTCACGTACGACATCTTTGAGCAAGCCGTGAACGAGCTCCGCGTTGGCGAAGGCCGCGGATTGCCTAACCCGTTCCGATCCGATCAGGCGGGCTAATCATGGACGGCGATATGTTGGCGAACGGTGAAGATGATCGGTCTGATCGGGAAGACGAAGGCTACGTGCTCCCTTCCCCGATCCCACCTGAACCCGGTGAGAGTCTCCCGAGTCTGGTCCTGCGAAATGCCGGGCTCTACCACTTCCGCGATCCCAGGCGGCTTCTCAGGCAGATCTGGCAGGCGACGTCCTCCCTGGCAGCGTTGGCCTTCGTGGATCCCACCTCCAAATTCGGTGGCCGCCTTGCCCGGCTGTTCGGCATCGCGCGGGACCAGCTGGCCTGCATGACCTACGGCACCGAGGATCCCAAGCGCTGCACCCTCCTGGGGCACCCCGTCCACCACGACTTTGTCTCGCTGGATGAGCGGCGTTACTGCCCGTTGTGCCTGCGGCAAAGTCTCCATCATCGGGCCATTTGGGATCTGAGCCTGCTGACGGTTTGCCCGGAGCACGGCGTCCGTCTGCTCACACACTGCCCCGCTGGTCACCGGGTGAACTGGCGCACCGACCACGTCCATCTCTGTGCGCGCTACGAGTGTCGCCGTGACCTGCGTGAGGCGTCCGTCGAGAAGGTGCCAGTGGCCGAGCTCGCCGGGGCACGGGGCTTGGTCACCCTTTTCCAGGGCCGCCGGCCAGCCGATCTCGCCTCTCATCTGCAATGCCCTGCATTGCAGAGACCTGGTGACGCACTCCGGGCTGCCTTCCACCTCGGCGCCATTGCCTCCGGACACCACTATTCGCCGCGCCCCATCCCCTTCGCCCGCAAGCATTCCAAGGAGACTGTCCGGGTCCTGAACGCTGGTTGGGCGGCGCTCCAGGACTGGCCGCACGGGTTCCACCGACTGCTCGATCGGCTGCGCGCCGATCAGGAAGCGCGACGTGGCCGGTATGGCGTTAACAAGGAGTTCGGCTACCTGCCCCAATGGCTCTGGGAGTCCGCCGAGGAGCCGTATGGCGCCGTGCTGGGCGATGCCTTCCACCGCTACGTGGCCGAGAAGCCTGACTTGGCCACTCGCGCCCATGAGGTCCGGCGGTTCCGGTCCGCCAATGACCTGCGGCATCGGCACATGACGGGGACTGAGGCCGTCGCGGTCTTGGGCGTCACCTATGATCGGTTGGCGACGCTGGCCGCCCAGCACGACCTCTACCTGGTCCCGCCGACCGGGAAAGGCGCCGCCAGCCTGATGCGTGCCGACCGGGTGCACGCGCTGCTCCAGCAGCGGTCCGGTCTCCTGACCGCCGCGGATGTGCAGCGTCGGCTGGGGGTGGGCAAGATTACGGTGAGGAAGCTCCGGGAAGCCGGGCTGCTGGCTACCGTGTCGGATCCCGATGCCCCGGGTAGCATCCGTCACCCGGTGGCATCCGTCGAAGGGCTGCTCCAGGACCTCGCCGGCCGCGTCCCCCCGGACCGACCCGTGCCGAAGGACAGCGTCAGCATCGCGACCATTGCCCGCCGGGTACCCATTCCCGGATACGACACCACGGATGTGATCGAGGCGATCCGGGCAGGCCGCCTCGCCCCGATCGGGTTGGCGCGGAAGGGCCACGGCCTCCAGCGTTTTCGGTTCCGGTCGTCCGACGTGGATCGCTTTGTCGCCGCGCTGACCCGGGTCGAGGGCCGCACGCTGTCGGTGGTCGAGGCCGCCGGCGAGCTCGGGGTCAAGCAGGAGGTCGCGTATCACTGGGTGCGAACTGGGCTGCTGGCGACCGTGACGGTGGACTCGCCCACCGAGTCCGGCCACCGGGTCACGGCGGCCGCGCTGGCGGCGTTCCGGCAGGAGTACATGACCGGCGCGGAGTTCGCACGGATGCACGGGCTCGGCAGGAAGTGGGCCGCCACGCATCTGGTGCAGGCGGGCGTGCAGGCCGTATCCGGCCCCTCCGTGGACGGCGCCCGGCAGTTCCTGTTCCGGCGCGCAGATCTGGAGCGCTTCGACGCCTCGAAGCTGGTGAGTGGACGGTCCAAGCTCCGACCGGAGGAGGCCCGAGCGCGTCGCCTGGCTCCTGCGATGTGCGGCATTCCCGACAATGCCACGGCATTGTCGGAGGACGGGGGTAGCGAGAGGTCCAACCATGCTATCGGGCGGGCGTTGAAGCGCAAGTTCGGCGAGGGCCTGGTCCGCCGCTACCACTCCTACCGTGATGTGGAGGCGGGCACCGTGATCCAGGTGATGACGGCCAGGAACCGTGGTACGACGGGGACATACGAGTTCCTCATCTCCACGAAGCATCGGCAGGAGTTGGCGGGGGCGGGTCGGAGTTTCCTGGCCCTGGGCTTCGTCGATCGAGCCGATTTCCTGCTCGTGCCCTGGCGGGATGTGGAGCCTTTGTTCGAGTCCATGTCGTCGCACGAGACCACGCATGGGCGGGTGTGGCGACTGTGGATCAGGGCGGGTGGGGATGGACAGCTGGCGCCGTTTGGGGAGCATGCGTGGTCGTTGCGTAACCAGTAGACACCGCGATCATGGTGGACCTGACCGGGCGGAACAAGGTCGGTATCGAACTTCAGAAAGGAGATTGGTGATGTCCAAAACGACGCATGCCTGGCAGGCAGACTATGTGGCGGTGGACGCACGAAGCGCAAATCAATCAGTCTTGATGGCGGAGGTGTAGTCCTCAAGCCCAGTCAGAGCATCCCATGTGCCGAGGCGTCTGAAACCATGAATGGCCCCAAACGTCAGATTTCCAATCCAGAAAAAATCAGGCGCATCCATTTTGATCCCTTCAAGGGACAACTGGTCATTCGAGAAATGTGGCACTTTCAGGATCTGCTCTGCTACGTCGTCCACAAGATGTTCAAACTCGAACTTGCATGCTATGATCAAGGACACATCATATGTGTCACCTATCGGAAGTTCGTCGTCCGGTTCCCAGTCGATGTAGATCCGGTCGACTACCTCGTGAACGCGCAGGCCAGTGCCGTTCTTGTTGAAGTGCCTCTTCAGCGCCGTCTTCATTGCCTCCTGGAAGCCGGACCGTTCGAACCGTTTCACCAATTCGGTCGGGACGGCCACACGGGCGTAATACTTGGCCATCCATCCCTGGAAGGCGGCGAGCTCCTCCGAGACTACGTTCACTTCATCCCTGCTCCAGCCAGCCAGTAGCTCCCGTGGTATGAAGCACCTACGGTCTATGTCGCAGAGGATCCCCTCGTAATTTAAAGAGTTCGAGACCGCCAGTACAAGGTTCCGCACCACCGCGCCCTTCCGTGCTTGGTTATGATCCGGAAGGATCTTCGGCAGCATCTGGACCACCATCGCTTCCACAAAGCGCTCGTTGTTCCGACTGACACCGCAGATGGAGCAAGACTGGGTAACCAGCATCATCCGTTCACGCGACGCGTCAAACCCAAGATGCGCGGGGATCATGTCGAGGTGCGCGGGGTCGGGCCTGACCAGGCTGCACTGGCGCCACCCATCGTCCAGCAGACGCTTCCCTAGGGAAGCTTGGAAAGCGCCTGCGTCGTTCATCCGGTCCTCAGCCTATTTCGTGACGGCCTCCAGATACTCCGTCAGGGAGGATCCGGGGGATGTTGTCTTTCTGAAGCCACTATGATTGCTGGTTTGCTTGACAGAACGCAAGATGGCTGGACGTAGCCACTCCAAAGCCTTGTGGGCACGCTCCAGGTCCAAGGACTCCGCTGCCAATACTTCTTTGAGTGTCCCCCCTTCGATCATCTGGCGCTCCCAGTGTCTTGTCAGGAACTGCAACGACCCAGGCGGCTCCTGGCGCAGCAGGTCGTAAACAGCTTGAAGCCGATCGTGGTTGCGGGGCTCGGCTATCGCGTCCTGGTTGAGCCATGAGTAGACCGTCTTTCTCTGGACGCCCACGACCTCGGCGATCCCTGAAATCGGCATCCCCATTGTGCGGAGATCGCCTACCAGATCCCGCGTGCTCTTAGCGGCCAATTTGACCGAGGCGACGATATGGGGCCGTACGGCCCCCTCGACCTGTTTGGCAATGACCTCAGCGGGAACCAATGTACGAACTGAAATCGAAACCGATGTTGTCCAGAAACGTAATAGTTCAAGGAGGTTAACCAAAGGCAGGTTCGAAGCCGCCTCGCGTGCGGGCCTGCGCACATCATGTTGGGCCAGCCGCAGGGCCGAGCTTGGGTTGAACCTCGTGTTGGCTGGCTCCGCCAAGGCGATCATTACCGCTCTCCTTCCCAAGTTTGGCGTGCGAAAGGCGTCACCGACATATGAAACAACTTGCGACCCGCTTGGCAAACCTCAACCATCTTGTGCGTCACGTCCGCTTCCGAGAAGGCGATCGGAATGGCGAACTGCTGGCCATGGTCAAAGTCGAGAAGGGCAAAGTCGTGCGCAGGTCGATCTAGCACCCAACCGTTCTCGCGCACGAAGGGCGAGTCGAGGTCGGGAGGGATCGTCGACGGGGGGCGTCGTGCGGCCTGGAACCGTAGGACACCTTGCTGGGTCCGGAAGGCGGACACGCTTGCGCCATCCACGAATTCCATCTCGCCGATGTCCACCAGGGGCACCTCGCATGGGATCGCCCAAGACGAGAGATACTGGCCAAGCGTCTCTCCTTCGCCAGGAACAACAAGGTCAACATACCTATAACCCATGCTCGTCAGGTGGGTCAGTGTGATGCCTGGAAGTGAACGAAGCATATCGAGCAGGCGGACAAGTTCCGCCACGAACTCATCGTGAGCCAAGTAGCCGCCCATCCCACAGTGAAGCACTATGAAGTCTGGACCGATCATGACCGCCCTGAGTCTATCCTCGCGCGAGAACTGCCAAAACGTCTGCTGGACTGTGCTGAACTTCATGCCCTCCGAGCCGAACTCGGCCAGCGCGATCTGGTTCAGGTGTTCGGTCCTGCGGGGATAGATGCCCTCGACTGCCTTCCCGAAAGCGGCGACGAAGTCCTCCATGCCCGCGATGGCGGGGAACCTCACCAGGGTGAGGACATAACTGATCGGCGCCTTCGCCCACGTCCTCACCTAAACCTCCCCATCCCCGACTAAACACCTTACTACACACTAGAGAGAACACCAAGGCTTCCCCGAGGCAGGGGCTCTGGGCTGAGCTTCCGTGTCCGGACGGATGTTGCGAAGCGTCAGCCAGTGATCCCGTCCGCCCTTAGCCTGCGTGCGGACCTCGCCTATTTCCAGCTTCGCGCCTAGGAGAACGGCGACATCCCAGTCCGACCCGTTGCCCAGACCGTGCCGATGATCCATCTAGCCAGCGCGTAGACCGCGACTGCCGAACGGTCGGTGCTCGGCAGCGGTTGTGGAAGCCACAGCTGCTATTGACTCCCTTTCCTCTGGTCGACGTCTGGTCAGACAGCACCACCGGGTTCCGTCATCGCGTCGGGCGACAGCCGGGCCATGAGAGCCGGCGCCCAACTTGCTTCCGGCCCTGCACTTGGTCCATCAGCGTCGGATCGGGCGAGGTTCACATTGGGCAGCATCCTTCCCTCGGACAATGCCCTGCGGTGGGGGCAAGCCAGCTTCAAGGCTCAGACATGTTGGGCAGAGGCGTTGAGCATCTTCCTTCGGTTGCCAGGAAGACCATTCTGCATGCGATCGTTCCAGTAGCTCCACGGAACGATTGCGTCCTCAAGTACATGGAAGGTGACATCGGCGGCATTCTTGAACCGTGCGGAAATCTTCGCTTCGGCATCTCTCCGCACGAAACCCAAGAACCGTACACCCCAGTCCACCGTGATGACCTTCTCGTTGAGCAATCGCTCGCGCACCCTGTTGAACCATCGCGCTTCCCGCTCTGCTACCCGCGCGGCCAAAGGTTTCCAGTCGGCGGCGCCGGTCACCTCGACAACGACGACCTCCATGCAACTGAAGTCGAGGGCAACGAAATCCGGGCAGGTGCCGCCCTCATTCATCTCCCACTTGATGTCGAACTGTGGGGCGATGAACACCCTGCCGTCGATGGTGAGGTAGATGGCAACATCAGTTTCAAACCCGCCCATCATCTAAGCTCCGAGGGATGACGCCCTGGGAGAGACAGTGCCGTCCAACAGCATGAACGACAACGTCGGCAGTCTATTGATCTCCATGGTGTCTCCCGCCACGCACGTCGGCGGAGAACATGCCCTTGAACAACGGAGCAGGCGTTCGTCACGCCTCAGAGGTCTGCTTCGGATAGGGGGGTCAAGGAGACGGCAGTTCCATTGGACTGGTACGACTTCGTTCTGTCCTTGCTCATCTTTGGCGACGGACCGGACCGCCGGCCTGCGACCTTGCTGCCCTTGGCCTGTGCGCGGACCCATGCTGCCTCCGGCTTCGCGTAAGGGAGGACGACAGCATCCGAGTCCGGCACGATGCCCAGGCCGCATCGATAGTGCCCTCGAGCCAGTACACGGAAATTTGTTGCCAAAGGAAGGTTACCCGGCAGCGGTTGTGGCCTCTACAACCTATGCGCGATGACACACTATGGCTTCAGTACGACGGCTAATGACATCCTATGGCTTGAATCGCTGACAGGGTATGGTTGCATTCGTCGTAACCGGGGCAAAACCCCGGGTCAGCCGGCGTTTCAGGCAGGCTGACCGCGGCATCGGATAAGATCGGAAAGCGGGTCGATGGCGGGAGCGCCGGGGACGCCGATCCTGGCGCCGAGGTAATCCC
>JAABUQ010009745.1_pt1 | contig 12863 bp, 15 predicted proteins | sample 5560001 | NCBI WGS metagenome assembly JAABUQ01 (sample SAMN10711888, study PRJNA513371) | rock metagenome | isolation source: Antarctica rocks | place: Antarctica: Victoria Land, Finger Mt nord | collected 2015-12-18 | reverse complement strand
TGGTGACGGCGGTCGGCGTTGTGTTTGTGCGGCATCGGGGTGCTCGAACGGGAGAAGGAAGAGCATCCTACCACCCCTTAGATCGTCGAAGTGCACCAACGCCCCATGCGCCAGCTCTTCGATAAGTCAGGCAGCGCTGCCCGGTTCTCCGACTTCGCCATCGACGTGAGGAAGGTTGTGGAAAACGACGCTCTACCCGAGTACGCCCTCCGCCTGCACAAGAACGAAGAGGGAGAGGAGATAGTGTCCATGATCCGACGCAGTCGCCTTGATGACACGGATCCTCGCTTCGAGCTGCCGCGCGTCCGCCAGCGGAGGAAGGGTAGAGGGATGATGCAGAAAGCACTCCGCTTCGTCAGCTGACTGTCGGCTTATTAGGCGCATCTTGCTCTGGAGGATCGGCTTATTAGGCGCAAATCCACCGTTGGGCAGCACTTCGGCGCCTTGATTCGCAGCAAATCCTGCCTGTGAAACATGCCGGTTCATCAGGCGCATGGCCCTTGGCTTATCAGGCGCACGTCCGCTCGGTTCAATGGGCGCACAGGAACGGCTTATCAGGCGCAGGCTCGATCGGATCGACCCTATATTTCAACTACTTACGGCACGATTGGCCCACCTTAACTGTTTAACAAGACTCTATATAACCTTCCTAACGGCCACAGCTTGTGGATAACCAGCGGGTCAGCAACGGTAAGCGTCTGCTGTAGGCCGCGGTATTGGCTGTTCGGTGCTGGCGCGTGTGGGCGTTCCAACCCGTTCGCAAACGGCGGTCTGATACTGAATGGAGGGTCTTACCTGTAAACCTTAGAGGTCCATCATGGCGTTGAACAAAGCGGGGCCGCTATGCTGCGCTCTCCATCATGCCGTCTGCGCAAAGGCGGCTGAGTGATGCGCTCCACACCCAACCAGCTAGACCTTTTCGGCGGTGCTGCCACCAGGGAGACAGGGGCCGTTGCTGTCCAGGAGTATGATCTGGTCGCAGAAGACCTGCGGCAGCAAGCCCTCCTCCAGATACGGCGCGACCTCCTGCGGCGCGTGCAGTTGCGCCTGTTAGGCGCCGGACTGTGGGGCCTGCCCAACATAATCCGGAACCCGGACGGTCCCTGGAAGGAATACAGAAGCGGCATATTGAACATACAAGCCCGCCTTAGATGCTGGCCGGCGACCTACATCCTGCGCGCTGATGCCGATGGTGTGCAGCGCTTCACACTCCGCGTCAGGCCGGGATGCGACGACAACCCGGCCATTCCCCGTGCAATCGAAGTGATGGCAGAGCTGGCACCGGTCAGCATAACCCCGTGGACGGGGCAATCAGATGAATACGAGGCGAGCTAGGACCCAGACCAGCCACTTGCACAGGTCGTTCTTTATATGTTCTCATGTGGTGGACCTGGGGCACTCGAATGGCACAACCTGCATCCGCCACGCTTGCTACCCTCAAACATCGCGTTGCCGACGACGAGACGGCAGAGGCGGCCCAGGAGGCATGGCCTGTGTCTCCAGCCCAGAGAACGCTGCACCAAGTGGCGGGCGCTGGAACAGCTAACAGGCGCAAGACCGCGGTCTTATGGTTCGCTGCTGCCCTGACCAGCAAGCTACCGACCTGCGGTGTTCCTGGCATCGGCCAAATCCGTCGGCACTTGCGGATCGCCCGGGCATACGGGCGAAGGTCTCGGCCACGGCCTTCGGACGCACCTGACCGCAAAGGGCAGGTCGCCGTGGTGGCCGAAGCTGCAAACGTCCAGCCAGCCGGCCGCCCCAAGGTGGCGTGACGTGGCACGCGATTACGATGGCGGCAACACCACGGGGTTCGTCAGCCCGGCAGGCGACAGCTTGGAAGGTCCCATCGACCTGTCCGAGATCCTCGACCTGCGCCGGCCACACCGCTATCCGGTCCGCGTGAAGGGCGATGCCCTCCTCGAACGCGGCATCCAACATGGCGACATCCTGATCGCTGACGCAGCCGCAGCGCCTGCGGCCGGGCGCGTCGTGATCGCCATGATCCATGGCGACGTGCTGGTTTGCCAGCTGGCCTACCACCGTGGCCAATGGTGGTTGCGCCCGTCAGGCGCTGGCAAGGCACCCATGCCGGTCACGGACGAAGCGGAGATCTGGGCCATCGTCGCCGCCCTGGTCCGCACTCAGGTCTGACCGGTGCGCGTCTACGGGCTGATCGACGGCAACTCGTTCTACTGCTCGTGCGAGGCAGCGTTCGATCCGCAGGTGCGTGGCCTGCCCGTGGTAGTGCTGTCCAATAACGACGGCTGCGCCATCGCGCGCAGCCCGGCTGCAAAGGCGCTCGGCATCAAGATGGGTGACCCCTGGCATCTGATCCGGAACAGGCGGGAGATGCACGGTGTTCATTGGTATAGCAGCAACTTTGCACTCTACGGGGACATCTCACGGCGGGTGTTCCAGGTGCTGGCCGAGCGGGTGCCGCAGGCTGAGCCCTACTCGATTGATGAGACCTTCCTGGATCTGACCGGGCTGCCGGGCGACCTGTACGACCGGTGCCGGCAGATCAGGGCCGACGTGCTCCGCATCGCAAAGATCCCTACCTGCCTTGGCTGGGGTCCCAGCAAAGTTATCGCGTTCTACGGAGTGGCGCTGTCAACTCTTTCCGACGAGCATCCATGGGCTTTTGCTCATGAGTCTCGGACCCATGGTCTTGATCAAACCAACTGGGACGGAGCGGCCTCACCTGTGACCTTCAGAGACAAGTGGCGGCCTTACTCAAGCGCTTCGTGGCGGGCATCTACCACGCAGGGCGCGATCGTAGGAGCATGCCCTACAAGGCCGGCGTCGCGTCCCTGATGCGCAGGATGGTCTGCCGGCTGGTCTTGAACTCGCGGCCCAGGGCGGACACGCCTGCTCCTTCCCTCAGCCGTTGCGCCACGCTGCTGCGCTGATCCGACGTCAGGCTCGCGGGCCTGCCCAACCGCTTGCCTTCCGCCTTGGCCCGGCTCAAGCCCGCCTGGGTGCGCTCGATCAGAAGGTCGCGCTCGAACTCCGCCACCGCGTTGATCACGTTCATCGTCAGCTTGCCGGTCGAACTGGTGAGATCGACGCCGCCCAGCGCCAGGCAGTGGACCCGCACGCCGAGGTCGGCGAGCTTGGCCACCGTTGAGCCCACGTCCATGGCGTTGCGGCCGAGCCGATCGAGCTTGGTGACCACCAGCACGTCGCCGGCTTCCAGCCTATCGAGCAGGCGCGCGAAGCTGCGGCGCTGGGCGGTGGCGACGCTGCCCGAGATGGTCTCGGTCACGGCCCGACGGGGTTCGATGCTGAAGCCGGCAGCCTGGATTTCCTGGAGCTGGTTGTCGGTGGTCTGGCCGGAGGTGGAGACGCGAACGTAGGCGAAGGTGCGCGGCATGGGCCGGATTCGTCCGAAAAGGGTGCCCAAAACTTATCCCACGTCCGAAAGTCTGGATTGCTGCTTTTCGGACAGAGCGCCGGGACCTGTCCGGAATCGAACGGTTCCGGACAGGGCTGCAGTCTCGCTGATCGGCCAAGAGCGGCGGCACCGGGCCAAGGACGCGTCGGTGATCGACGCCACAAAACGCTGGAAAAGGACCGACACTTATCGCTGAAGGTCACAGCGCGGGGCGGGGGTGCGGGAGGTGTCGGGAACAAGTGTTTTCCGGCACCCCTGCGGCACAGCCCGGATTGCGGGTGCGTGTCCGTCCTCCCGTCCGGCAATCAACTCGTCCGCCTTGCCGTGCGCCGCCCTGAGTTTCCGGACAGAGCAAAGGTGGCCCGTCATAGTTCGTTTGACGGACAGGCAGCTAAGCCGCTCTAAACCGCGCGGCCTTGACTTAGAGCGCACTCTAAGTCGTATGGGTTTCGGCGTCGTGACGGAACAAGATAGGGCATGAAAATCGGAGACCTCGCAAGGCGCACTGGCCTCAGCGCCCACACGATCCGGTACTACGAACGGATCGGGCTGTTGCCGCGTGCATCACGGGGGCGGTCGAGCCAGCGGGAGTACGACGCATCCATCTTGCCGTGGATCGAGTTCCTCGGTCGTCTCAAGACGACCGGGATGCCGATCCGTGACATGGTGCGATACGCCAACTTGCGTGCAAAAGGCCCCACCTCCAATGCGGAGCGAAGGGAACTCCTCGTCCAACACCGGTCCCACGTCTGCGCTCATGTCGCTGAGCTTCAGGCCTGCCTGTCCGTCCTCGACACGAAGATCGCCGGCTATGCCGGTCAGCAAAGGACGGAAGAGCATCATGACGCAACCACACCAAGACACGAACGAACGGTTCGAGAGGGGCTTGCACGCACTCTCTGAGATCGATGGCCACGCAGGCCAGAGCGTCATCGACTCTCTGGCTGACATCGCCCCCGAGTTCGCCCGCTACCTGATCGAGTTCCCCTTTGGCGACATCTACTCGCGTCCGGGCCTTGATCTTCGAAGCCGGGAGGTTGCAACGATTGCCGCCCTGACGGCCATGGGCAACGCCGCGCCACAGCTCAAAGTCCATATCCAAGCAGGCCTAAACGTCGGCCTGAGCCGCGATGAGATCGTTGAGACAATCATGCAGATGGCGGTCTACGCAGGTTTCCCGGCAGCGTTGAACGGCCTATTCGCCGCAAAGGAGGTTTTCGCAAGCCTCCCAACCTAATCAGAGACGATGGGCGTCACAGGACAATTTTCTGTGACGCTCAACGCTTCAAGGCGAGCGCCACCCCTGCACCCACCAGCACGCTACCTCCGGCACGGTTGACTCCGCGCCGCACGGAGGGTCGTCGCACCAGCGATGATGCCCGCCCGGCCAGCGTGGCCCAAAGGAATGTACTTGCCGAAGCCATGGTGACGAAACTCGCAACCAGAATCAGCGCTTGCGGCAGGAACGGTGCGGACGGCGAGATAAACTGCGGGACGAAAGCAACAAAGAATGCGATGCCCTTGGGGTTCAGCGCCGTCACTATGTAGGCCTGGCGGAAGGCGGCTCCTGCCCGAAGCGGCGGCGTGGCGTCCGTGGACACTGGTGCGCGCCAGAGCTTCACGCCAAGGTAGATGAGGTAAGCTGCGCCTATCCACTTGAGCAGCGTGAAGGCAGCGGCCGAGGCGGCCAGCAACGCCCCTAGCCCGGCCAATGACAGCGCCATGGCAGTCAGGTCCCCGAGGGCCACCCCTGCAACCAGAGCTAAAGCGTGCCGTCGCCCTGCGCCCAAAGATTGGCCGATCACCATCAGGACGGTCGGGCCTGGGATAGCGAGCAGAACCGCTGTGGCAAGGAGGAAGGTGAGCCAGGTGTGGAGCGTCATGCGGCCATCCTAAGGCCTGAGTTGCCCGTCTGTCATTCCAGAACGCAGGTGAACAAATGGTCCGTTTCCTTGCTCGGCTACCAGGCCAGGCGCACGTCACTTCAACCTCAGGTCCAGGCAGCGTGCGCCGGGGCCGATGAGTGCAAGCTCGTCTTATCTAGTCCGTCGTCCAGGGTAGCCGGACAGCCTGGGCCTGCCCGCCTGGGCTTCGGACACTGGTGGCGAATTCGGGAGCTTGGCTAGGCTGGCGGCGTTGGGCGGTTTTCAGTCCGGAGTGTGGCCATGTCGCTTCGCCCACAACAGCCGATCCCGCCCGTGCCCGACGACACCGCCCGCATTGCTCGCGCGGCGTTCGGAACGCGCAATCCTTACCTGATCCTGCGCGACCGGCTCGGCACCTTGTTCACGGATGCCGACTTCGCCGACCTCTACCCCAAGCGCGGCCAGCCGGCCTATGCGCCGTGGCGGCTTGCGTTGGTGACGCTGATGCAGTTCCGCGAGGGGCTGAGCGACCGGCAGGCGGCGGACGCCGTGCGTGCCCGGATTGACTGGAAGTACCTGCTCGCGCTCGACCTCGCCGACCCGGGCTTTGACCGCAGCGTGCTGTGCGAGTTCCGCGGCAGGCTGCTGGGCAACGCGGCCGTGGACCGGCTGCTGGCACGGGTGGTGGACGCGGCGCGCGAGGACGGGCTGCTCAAGGCGCGCGGGCGGCAGCGCACCGACAGCACGCATGTGCTCGCCGCCATTCGCAGCCTCAACCGCCTGGAGCTTGTGGCCGAGACGCTGCGCGCGGCGCTGAACGACATTACCGTCGTCGCGCCGGATTGGCTGCGCGCGTTCGCGTCGTCCGACTGGCACGAGCGCTATGACAAGCGGGTCGAGGAGCGGCGGATGCCCGAGGTCGGCCCCAAGCGCGATGCCTACGTCGTGCAGGTCGGTGCGGACGGCTTCCGGCTCCTCGACGCGCTGGCCAGGTCGGGCGCGCCCTCAGACGCCGCGGCGCTGCCCGCCATCGGGACGTTGCGCCGCGTGTGGGCGCGGCACTTTGAGCGGGTCGAGGACGGACAGGATGGCGGCGCCCGGCTGCGGCCGGTGCGGGGCCGCGGACCCGGCGACCGGGTGGAGTCGCCCTACGACATCGAGGCCCGCTACCGGACCAAGGCCAGCACAACCTGGACCGGCTACATGGTTCACTTCACGGAAACCTGTGACCCAGGGGCGCCGCGCCTGGTGGTCCATGCCGACACTACGCCGGCCAACGTCCACGACGCGCTCCGTACGGCGCCGATCCACGCGGCCCTCGCTGCCAAGAACCTGGCGCCGTCCGAGCACCTGGTGGACTCGGCTTATGTCAGCGCGGACCACCTCATCACCGCTCACGAGCAGCACGGCATAGACCTGGTCGGCCCCAGCCGGCCAAACCTGAGCTGGCAGAGCCACGTCGAAGGAGCGTTCAGCGCTGCCGACTTTACCGTAGACTGGGACCGGCAGAAGGTGCGCTGCCCAGAGGGCAAGGAGAGCGCCGGCTGGTACAAGGACGTGAAGCGCCCGGGACAGCGCGCCATGGTCCGCGCCCAGTTCAGGGCTGCCGATTGCAGGGGATGCGCGTCCCGCAGCCGCTGCACGCGGACGCAAACACCCAACCAAGGCCGGGTGGTCGCGGTCCTGCCGCGGCAGGAGCACGACGCACTGGCTGCGGCCAGGGCGCGGGAGGGCACGGTAGAGGGCAAGCGCCTCTACGCGCAGCGCCAAGGGATCGAAAGCACCATGTCGCAAGCCGTGCGGGCCTTCGGCTTGCGCCGGACGCGCTACCGCGGCCTGGCCAAGACCGCCCTGCAGCACGCGGCCGCTGCCGCGGCCATCAACCTCGACCGCATCGCAGCATGGTTCGGGGGCCGGCCCATCGCGCCCACCCGCACGTCGCGCTTCGCCGCCCTTGCCGCGTAGTCAGGAATTCGCCACCAGTGTCGCTTCGTTTGACGGACAGTCTGCAAGAGAGGTGCAATACAGGTGTATGTAGTTCAGCGGCCCGTGCTACCGGAGTGTCTTGAATGAACGAGCCAAGCCACCTGTTCAGCGCCAAGCTGTTCCAGTCTTCCGCCCCGTTCTCGCATGTCACTGTGTCGAGGGGAGGGCTGGCGTTCGTCTCTGGCCTGATCGGGCAAGCATGGGATACGGGTGAACTGGTGAGTACGGAACTGCGCGACCAGGCAGAGGCCATGTTCGACAACCTTGCAGTGCTGATGGCCGAAGCCGGTCTTGACGCGCGCCATGTTCTTCGGACCACGCTATACCTCACCAGCTACGAGGATTTTGCCGAGGTCAATGCGATCTACCGCGAACGGCTGTCGGAGCCGTACCCGAGCCGGGTGACGATGCAGGTGGCCGGCTTGCCGTTGGGTGCGCGCGTTCAGATTGACGCGGTAGTGGACGCGGCCGGCATAGCTTCTACTTAGGGCGCACCGTGCGAGCGATTGCGGCCCGGCTAGGTGCTACATGGGACGGCTAACAGCGCCGGATCGCATCGCGTTCTCGGCGCGGCCCTGATGGCACTAGCGATGCTGACTATCCCGTGTGCCGGCGGGATCGGCAAGTACCTCAGCGCCGACCATTCCCCGCTCTTCCTTGGTTGGGCGCAGTATGCTGCAGGTGCAGCATTCATCGTTCCTACCGCCTTGGTGGCGGGCATTGCGGAGTTTGAACGGGCGCTGATCCTGGGCCGCACGAGCGCGGGGCGCGAGGCAGCCAAACAGCGTGGCGTGCGGTTCGGGCGGCCACCCGCGCTCACCCCGGACCACGTCGCCCTCGGCCACAGACTGGTGGACAAGGGCACCTCCGTGCGCGCCGCAGCCAAGGTGCTGCGCTGCCACTACGCCACGCTCTATCGTGCGCTGGATGCCACGGCCGCCGCCGGGCCTGGCTGAGTGTGATGTCGGGCCTCTGCCTCATACGCGCGCCCTCAAACCTCGGATTGCGTCCTCCCGCGCCGGATCGGCAGCCAGGAACGTGGCGGGCGCCACACGCCCTTACGGCAGCCGGGTTGATCGAAGCGGTCCGGCCAGTGACGGTCCTCGACCTCGACCGCCCTGTTTACGATCCGAGGCCGCAGCCAGGCACCCGGCTTTACAACGGTCACCGGGTGCGTGCCTTCAACCTTGCCCTGGCCGACCTCGTCGGGCGTGCATCGGCACGCGACCAGTTCCCGCTTGTTATAGGCGGAGATTGCTCGATCCTGCTCGGCGCCCTTGCCGGCGCTCGTCGGGCCGGCCCCGTGTCCCTAGTCCACTTGGATGGCCACAGCGACTTCCGCCATCCCGGAAACTACGATGAGGCGGCAGTCCTTGGCGCCGTCGCCGGCATGGACCTGGCGCTTGCGACAGGTCGCGGCGAGGCCTTGTTGACAGACTGGCCCGGCGTGACCTCGCCGTTGGCGCCGGACTGGCAAGTCGTCCAGATCGGCGAGCGCGAGGGGCGCAATCCTGACTTTGCCTGGCCTGACGTGAACGAGACCGCGATCACTCGCATCGACGTCTTTGCTGCCCGCCAGCTCGGTCCGCAAGCGGTGCTCAACCGAACCAACGCTGTGCTTGACCAAGAACCGAAGTGTCCGTTCTGGGTCCACTTCGACGTTGACGTGCTGGACCGGACGGTCATACCGGCCGTTGATACCCCAGGAAGCCCCGGCATCGATCCAGAGGACGTCACAGCCATCCTGCGATCACTCATAGCCGCGCCACTGTGTTGCGGCGCGACGGTGACGATCTTTGATCCTGATCTGGACCCGACCGGCGGCTTTGCCACCCTGCTGGTGCAACTGCTCAAGAGCGTGGTCGATGGCCGAGTTGGTCCCGCATGACGCTACGGAAGACGACTTTGGCAACTTGCTGAAGCCGACTTTGGAAAGTGACATCGGCCCTATGACCTATCCCATTTCTTCAAACGTCCTGATGCTGTTGGCGAAGTCGGTGTTGGCTGCTTGTTCGCGGCGGTGATGGCCTTGGTGGACCTCTCCTTGCCCGTCCTGGACGCTTGTCGTGCCATGTCCGGGTAGGTGCCGCGGCAGGTATGGCGACTTCGCCAACAGCATCCGTCCTATAGTCGAAATGAAACGGGTGTCGGGTAGGGTAGTAGCTTGCACTCATCCAGGGCCGGGCGCACACGGCGGCCCAGAAGCGGGCGCGCGAGGCCAAGCGGGACCGCCTTGGGCCGCGGATGGGAATGTAGCTCTCCCATGCGGAACACGGCTTTGGAGCATGTATACCCTTCCAAACTTGGCCGAACCTGATAGGATAGCGTTCGCTTCCTAAACAGGAAGCCTTAGACTACAAACGGATTTCCTGGATACAAGCCATAATGCGCTACCCGCCTGAACAGAACGAGCGAACCCGGGCCGGGATAGTGGCAGCGGCGGGCCAGACGTTCCGTGAGAAGGGCTACGACGGCGTAGGCGTCGATGGGCTTGCAGCCGGGGCGAAGCTCACCGTGGGCGGCCTCTACAAGCATTTTGGCTCCAAGGGCGTGCTGTTCCGGGAAGTCGTTCGCGTCGGCATGGAGCGGTTGCAGGCTGGCATCCTGCGCTTCCAGGCGCAGAAGGCCGGTGATTGGTTGGCTGCCCTGGCTGATTGGTACATGGGACCCGGGCACCGGGCTGACATCGGTGGTGGCTGTGCGATGCCCAGCCTCTCGCCCGAGGTAGTGAAGTCTGACGAAGAAACCCGGGCAGTTTACGAAGCCGGCTTGCTCAAAGCATTCGACGCACTCATGGCCGAGCCGCCGTTCCGGGATGCCGAGCGCGGCCGGGAGCGCGCCTGGGCAAGCCTGGCGATTCTGGCAGGGGGCGTTGCGCTCTCTCGCGCGGTTGTTGATCCCGCACTCGCCGATGAGATCGCGGTGGCGGTCAAGAACGCCGTTCAGGACGGCCCGGCAAGATAGGCCCATCCTGCTCTGGCTGAGTTGTCAGCCAGCGTGCAGAGCCTCCCGTCGAGCCGCGTTCTCGTAAGTTGCCACATTGCAGCGCGCCAGCTCCACGGTCGGCGCCGCCACGCCGTGGATGCGGGCCTGGTCAAGCATGTAGCCGAATACGTGTTCCCCTTCGGTCCGGCCTCCGCGCTCGATATCCCTGAACATCGACGCCTTGAGAGCTGACCCTTCGGTCGTGATTAACCGGGTTGCGAAGTCCAGGAAAGCCGGCCGCGGCGGGAAGCCGGCGGCCGAAGCGACCGCGGCGCATTCCGAGAACAGCCGCAGCACGGCTTCCCGGCCTCCGGGCGAGGCGAGGATGTCCCCGAAGCATCCGCGCATGAGGCAGGTGGAACCGGCCGTGGTCGCCAACATTGCAAACTTCTCCCACATGTCCTGCATGATCTCGGAGGACGCCCGCACCTTGGCCTTCGAACCGGACCACGAAGAGCGGATCGCCTCGACACGGTCGCTGCTGCCTCCGCCCAGCTCCCCGAAAGCAAGCTCGTGCGGCTCCAGCAAATGGCGTATCTCGCCGGCCGGGCCAAGCGTCGCGGTGACGAGGCACATGCCGCCCAGCACCCTGTCATCGCCGAAAGCCTGTTGGAGCCTTGCGATGTGGCCGAAGCTGTTCAGCAGCGGGACGACCGCCGTGCGCCCGGCGACGGCCGGCGCGATGTCGCTTATGGCCCCGTCGAGGGAATACGACTTCACGCAAACCAGGATGACGTCATAGCTGCCGTCCAGCGTGTCCGGCGTCAGCGTCTTCGCTTCAAGAACGACATTCCCATGGGGACTCTCGATTTGGAGGCCGGTTTCGGCGAGCTGGGCGGCCCGGCTCGGCCGCACGAGGAATGCGACATCACCACCCGCCTCGGCGAGCCTGCCCCCAAAGTAGCCCCCAACGGCCCCGGCCCCCACGACCAACGTTCGCATCACTCGCCTCGCTTTCGTCGTTGAACCTGCCCCGCACGACGAACCGCGGTCAGCTCATGGCCAGCCGCGGGCTAGGCCGGGTGCTCATCGGGAATTGGAGGCAGGCCGCCAGCAGGCCGACGGCGATCATGGACAGCCAGCCGAGCATGTAGCTCCCGGTCGCGTCCTTGATGGCCCCGCCCAGCCAGGCTCCAGCAAAGGAGCCCAACTGGTGGCTGAAGAACACCACCCCGAACAGCGTGTTGAAGTTCCGTAGGCCGAACATCTGGCCGATGAGCCCGCTCACGAGCGGTGCCACGCTCAGCCAGAGCAGCCCCATGGCGGATGCGAAGACCAGGGTCGAGGTGACCGTGACTGGGAGCAGCAGGTAAGCGGCGATCCCTGCCGTACGAAGCAGATAGACCGACGCCAGCAGGTAGCTCTTGTTGTAGCGACCGCCGAGCCAGCCCGCGATGAAGGAACCTGCCGCGTTGAACAGGCCGATGAGCGCCAGCGCCGAGGCGCTCACTGATGGCGGCAACCCACAAATTGCGAGATAGCCGGGCAGATGCACGGCAATGAAGGTGAGCTGGAAGCCGCAGGCGAAGAACGCGGCCGACATCATCAGGAACCCCGGGTGCCCGACTGCCTCCCGCAACGCTGCTCCAAGGGGCAAGCCAGCCTGAGCGTCCGGCGCTGCCGTCCGGCCGCCGATCCCGACCGAGATGACGGCCATCAAGGCAGCGATCATGGCAAAGGCGAGCATGGCTGGGCGCCAGCCCAAACTTCCAATCAGCAACTGCGCCAGAGGCGCGATGGCGATGGTCCCGAGCGAGCCTGCGGCGGAAACCACGCCCACGGCCCAGCTACGGCGTTCGGGCGAGACGGCCCGCGACACCGCCCCGAGGAGCAAGCCGAAGCCAGTTCCCGCGACCCCGACCCCGACCAGGACGCCGCCACCCAGGCCGAGACCAATTGCGGGATCGCGGGAAAGCGCCATCGTCGAAAGACCAGCCGCATAGATGAGCGCAGATCCCACAAGCACGGGCCGGGTGCCGATCCGGTCGGCTAACGCTCCGACGAAGGGCTGCGAGATGCCCCAGACCAGGTTCTGCACTGCCAAGGCGAAGCCGAAGAAGCCCGCCGTGACGCCGATGTTGGCCGACATGGGGCTGAGGAACAGCCCCATGCTGTTCCTCAGCCCCAAGCAGATCGAAAGCACGACCGACGCCGTTATCAGCACCGCAATCGGAAGCGCGCGAGCGGGCCGCAGTTGGATTGATGCTGGCACCGGCTTGCTCCCTTTCGGACCTCGATCTATTGGAAAGCTAACGCTATCCTAAGCGGGCAGAGGTGGCAAGAGGGTAGTGACTCTCTGGTCAGCCCCCACAGTCCCGAGACGCAACCGACTTACTCGCGGGTGTATGAAATCTAAACCCAGGGACACTGGTGGCGAATTCAGCGGCTCCGCTGCCGCTGGGCATCCTGGTGGCCGCCAAGGGGTGAAGAACGGTCGCAGAAGCAAGCCCGCCGGTCGCTGACGCCCGTGAACAAATAGCCAACTCTGAATTCGCCACCAGTGTCCCCAGGGATAGAGCGACGACACCTTATTCTGCGCCGCAGCACTTCGGATTTCGCACCGTGAGGGCTTAAGTCCTGGCAAAGTGGCCTTCGCCCTCCGCGGCAGACCAATGGTGGGTGGTGCAGTTCTG
>JAABUQ010009744.1_pt1 | contig 12864 bp, 10 predicted proteins | sample 5560001 | NCBI WGS metagenome assembly JAABUQ01 (sample SAMN10711888, study PRJNA513371) | rock metagenome | isolation source: Antarctica rocks | place: Antarctica: Victoria Land, Finger Mt nord | collected 2015-12-18 | reverse complement strand
GTTGCAATCCCACAATCGGGCTTTCGCATCTTCTGACGTATCGAGCCGATATATATCCACAAAGGTATGTGGTAGTTGCAATCCCACAATCGGGCTTTCGCATCTTCTGACGACTGCCTGAGAAAAGGCCCCAGAGCGATTGTTTTTGTTGCAATCCCACAATCGGGCTTTCGCATCTTCTGACGCAGAGATGGGATAGCTTGAGTTGTATCTCTTTTGTTGCAATCCCACAATCGGGCTTTCGCATCTTCTGACGTGTGTAGTGTAGCTGTCAACAAAAATAGCGCGCCCGTGTTGCAATCCCACAATCGGGCTTTCGCATCTTCTGACAGGATACCAGTGCACCTGGTGGTGGTGGTGGGGGAAGTTGCAATCCCACAATCGGGCTTTCGCATCTTCTGACTTTTAACGCATCCCTGTCCTAGCATCTCTATCTTTTGTTGCAATCCCACAATCGGGCTTTCGCATCTTCTGACCCGAAAAATGATAAATGGCATAGCCGCCCAGTGTGAGGTTGCAATCCCACAATCGGGCTTTCGCATCTTCTGACAATTTGGTTCTACGTCTGAGAGTGTAAGCAGTATACCGTTGCAATCCCACAATCGGGCTTTCGCATCTTCTGACATTGTTTGGAAAATGTGAGGCAAGAGCATGCGTGATGTTGCAATCCCACAATCGGGCTTTCGCATCTTCTGACTCCTTTATATGGGGATAAGGTGCGCTTCAACTGGGACGTTGCAATCCCACAATCGGGCTTTCGCATCTTCTGACTCGTATCGCTGTATTCTGTGTGGCAGCTATGGACGTGTTGCAATCCCACAATCGGGCTTTCGCATCTTCTGACGAGAACATCTGCAAGCAGTATGCGACTCGCATCATGTTGCAATCCCACAATCGGGCTTTCGCATCTTCTGACTTCGTCAGTCTCTAAGATGAGTGTGCTCATGGGACAGTTGCAATCCCACAATCGGGCTTTCGCATCTTCTGACTGGGACTACAAGCCAACACAGGCCGACGATGCGGAAAGTTGCAATCCCACAATCGGGCTTTCGCATCTTCTGACCACCAGCAGTACCCATTGTGCGAATGGCTGCGGTAGTTGCAATCCCACAATCGGGCTTTCGCATCTTCTGACAGCCACGGGAAAACCTGTGGCAACCAGACCATGATCGTTGCAATCCCACAATCGGGCTTTCGCATCTTCTGACGTGTCAGCAGAATATCCCCGATGTGTTGCCCTCCAGTTGCAATCCCACAATCGGGCTTTCGCATCTTCTGACCGCGTGCGTCTAGTATAGCACGGGGAGCGCGAGAATACCAGGGTTTGCGAGAGGCTCTTTCCAAAGGGCCTTTTTTCTTGTGAAAAAAGCCCTTAAAATGAGTGCTGTTCTGCTCAAACCTCTTGGAGAGTAATGCGAGAGGCTACGCTCAGGACCGTTGGCACGATAGCCTCTCGCAAACACGCTGTTCTCAAACAATGAAGAGCACGTCCTCGGTGGGTGGTTGTCCTCCCACCGTTTCTACTTTTTCAAGGCATGCTGCGCATAGAGGATAGAAACGCACACTGTCTTCTGTGTCCTTCACATGCTTGGCGAGCTTCGATTTGAGGAGCACAAGTTCTTTCTTGGACAGGAAACACTCGAACAGTGAATATTGCGTCCAGGTGCCAAAGCCGGAAAGGACTTTGTGAATTTTTGTACGCCTTCGATCACTGGGGATATCGTAGGCGATGATGTAACACATGGTTTGACTTGCCGATATCGTTTTTGTTGGTCCCATATCCTCATACCTGTCCCTAACGCATCACAAGTGGCGCATATTCTTGTATTTCACCTGTGAGGTATTTCGCGACGAGCCGCGCCTGTAATTCAATGCATCGACGGTATTTTGTTTTGTAACCAAAGAGAGGATGCGTGATCTCTTCATTTAACCTCTCCTCAATTTTGGTAAGAAAGAGTTTGCGTGGCTCCTTTTTCAAACGATAGGCTCCTAGCTCGACATGAAAATCGTTTGGGGTCAGCATACGGTTGTTGAGCAGCGTCAAGACTACCGAGTCAACAATAAGCGGACGAAATTCTTCCATCAGGTCGAGTGAGAGTGCGGGTCGCCCATACGTAGAACTATGCAGGTAGCCAATGTATTGATCGAAGCCAACAATCTGCACCGCTGCCGAAACCTGACTTGTGAGCAGAGCATAGCCATAGCTGAGCAACGCATTAATTGGGTCCGTTGGCGGTCGCTTGACTCTCCCTGCGAAAGGCCACTGTTGCTGGTCGCTTAGCATGTTGCCGAAGCAACGAAAATAGTGTGCGCTCCCTGCTCCTTCGAGTCCAAGAATAGTTTCCAATGGAGTTCCCGTGATACCACTATCACCACTCGCGAGGGTGTGAACAACAGGGATATCATCCTCAAAACTAAGTGCCGAGAGCTGGCGAATGAGCAGTGCCATTTGCCCAATCTCCTGATGAAACAATGGCTCGGTACGACGACGATCAGAACGTTGTAATAGCGTGCGTTGGTTTGATAATTTCCCAATCACAAAGCGGCGTGCTAATTCGCAGCGTTTCGAGAAGTCGTTATGGGCACGATGTTGGGCCATACGTAACAACGAGTTTTTAGAAAGCTCCGGCGAGAGACGCCCTTTGAAGGTGCCAAAATGAGTGAGAAAGTGTATCTCGATATTCTTTTCTAATAGCAAGTGTAGTGCCGAAGTGGTCATTGTCACCTCACCCATCACAACAACATCCTGCACTTTCACCAGAGGGATACGTTTTTTGTATGCAGCTTGCACCGCACCATCTGCATCACGCTGCTCCGGTACCTGGACCAATAAGCAATCCTCTGTATCACGTCGCACCAATGCGCGGTCTTCAGTCAGGTAGAGTGTAGGCATCAAGACTTCCTTTCCGATTTGCCAGTAGTTTGACTTCTTCTGGCATACAAATGGGGTGTAGGCTACAATCCCGGCAGCGAACAGCGACCTTTCCATCAAGTGGTGCTGGTGGCGTCGCAAGGACAGCGACCTGGAATGCTCGCTCTATTGTAGCGAGTGTTTTTGCGCGTAGCTCTGCCGTGAAATGTACCTGGATTCGTTTGCGCGATCCAAAATAGAAAATGTAGCCATGCGGGATAGCTTTTTGTTCAATCTGTCGCTCCTCCAGGCAGAGTGCCTGGGCACAGAGTTGTACGTGGTCATTGAGCCATTTCCCCTCTTTGCCATGTTTATACTCCACAGGGATCAGGATGCCATCCTCTTCCTCAACGATATCGGTAAAGCCTGAAAGCCGCAGTCGCTCGCTGTAGAGGTAGAGATGATTGACCTGCACCTCGCCATCTTGTGATGTATGTTGTCCTGGCTCATCGGCGCGTTGATGTAACAATGTTCCTTCCAGCACAAACTCGTTGCGTAACATGTCACCCTGCACAAATTCGTAATGAAAGCGCCGTGGGCAGTATTCAAATGCGTTCAAATACGAGAGAGGAATGGTTTCTGGTGGAGGTTGCAGACTCATAGTTCGTCTTCTTTCTCTGTGGAATGTGCGGACGCAAGGAGATTGGTACACCGTGTTTGCCCCATACCAATTGTTGTTTTGTAGCCAACTCCACTAAAGAGCGCAAACTGTGCGAACGGTGAGAGCCACATGGCCTCCGGTGTGGTTGGCATCCCCTTGACTTCATACGTCACCGTTCCTTGAAAGCCGACTTGCCCAAACTTGCTCGTGGGAAGATAGCTCGTTTCTAATGCATAGCGTCCAACAACAATATTCTCTTCGCACCACGAAGAAAATGCACGGAGCGAGAGGTCATCCGTCTCCATCCGAAGAGGGGGCGGAGCAAAGAGATTCCACTGGCGTGCGAGACTTTCAAAAACAATGTGTGGTTCTGGAAACACCTTGAGCTGTTTGCCCCACGGCTTTTGTCCCATACTGAATGCGGTTGGAGTCACAAACTCGAATTGATACTGTTTTTGGGCAGGACGCAATGTATGTAACGCGGCAAACGATGAATATGCGACCCACGATTGAGCCGTTGCGGTCGGCTCTGGTGTTGTCAGAAGGCGACTAATCTCGAAACGTGCATCACCAAGACGCACAATGAGTGCGCGTGGCTGAGTGATAATGCGTTGGGCAAAGGACCCAAAAAGAGTTGCGTCAAGCAGAGTAATCCGTAACCAGTAGGTTTGTCCTGGCTGAACGGGAAGCAACTGCTGATGTGACCGTGCCTCATCAAGTTGTGTAGGCATGAGATGATTAAATCCTTGCAACAGTCCAACGGTATACGGTCGTCGCTGATTTGGTGTATGCAACCACTCCGATAGCACCGGATCCGTCTGACGTACCATATCTAAGAAAGCGGCCTGCCCCTGATTGCCTGCTCCTGGTGCGACGAGTCCTGGCTCTACCGGATGCAACCGCAGCAAAAGAGAAAAGAGTTCGCCACGCTCGGAGGTTGGGATTGATGATTGTGAGTGTACAAAGTGTGTCAAAAGAAGTATCCTTTCTTAGTGGCTAACAGATAAGGGGACCATTGTCGTTCTTTTGTGCCTTACGTAAATCCATCTTTCGATAATGAGGAAGAATTTCCGCCCACGCGAGAAGTGCCATTGTGCCCAAAACGATGTAATACTTTACGGTTTGAGGACCTGCAAATGTAACCTGTAACTCTGAAAGGAATAATTGTCCTAACCGCTGCAAACGCCACAATTCTGCCGCTGTCCGCCCATGCTCAGCAGCAACCAAAGCTGGGACGTATCTGTCACGCACCATGTTTTTTATTGTTTCATCTACCATGCGAGTGCTATTTAAGACAACCACCTCAAGCCCATAGAGAGAAGTTGGCTCGTATTCCTCTGAACGAAAGACAAAAAGTTCTTCCCAATCAGACCTAACATAGTCTGGGACATGAAGTTTATAGCCCAACTGCAATCGCTCATCTGGTGCGCGTAGAGCAATGAGATCACAGAAAACGAGTGCGTCATCAGATCCATCGGGTAGTGGTAATGACGTATGTTTTTGCCACTGCTGACGTGTCGGAAAGTACTTCGCCTCATAGTTTTTGGCAATGTGTAAAGCATCGTAGAGACTGACAGGCTCATTTGATAGAAGATAATGTGGATCACGGATTAAAGCTAAGGGTGGTTGGAACGCTTCACGAAAACTGTAACGTGCTTTCTCCGTAAAGTAGTCACGTAGTTCTGATTGTAACCAATCATATGCAGCAAATGCGTCTTTCCATTGCTTTTTGTGCTCTGTCTCGAATCTTTTTCTACACGCGCTAATGCATTCTTCCATATTGGCCGGAATCCGTTCCAATGCCCCAAAATCTTTCTTTTGGACGGCATAACGCTTTGCCTTCCGAAGTAGGGTGCTGTACTTTATAGTAGACTTCGGGGCAAAGAGTGTTCGTACCTTCTCAAACAGGTCTTGAATATCAGGCTTATCCTCGGTAGCAGTCATATGGTCAAGCTGAGAGATAGGGAAAACAACCTCTGTAATAGCACCACTTTGTATATAAGCATAGAGACCATGACGTGTGGGCATATGTTGCTCTACAAAGTGACGAAGGGAGCCGCGTGGCATTGACTGTCCAGCAAAAGGAAGTAGTGCATCGTACAATTCTTGTTTGACCACCACGAATGCTGTGCTTGATATAGTCTGATACTTTTTACCGAGGACACGCCCTGCTCTACCAAGGCGTTGAATAAACTCATCGCTAGAACGGGCATCGAATAAGAGAAAATCAATATTTTGTCGCCTCTTATCCGCCCGATCAAAGTTGTAGCCGATGTCCACTGTTGGTGTTGCAAGAATAAGACGTTTACCTTTTGCCTCTGTGCGACCAGCACGACTTTCGGCTCCTGTTAATCGTCCCATTAGAGAGGAATGTATGCTTTTTCTCAATTGAGCATACGCCTGATTGATACGCCATAGTGCGCTTGAGATACAGGCACCATCCTCATCGCTTGTTTGGAGTAGACGTGTGATGTCGGTTTGCTTCTCCTGTATAAGCGATACCAGACCATCTGGCATTTCTTGTTCGCTATATAATGTGAGCGTTACAGGAGCTAATGCACAGGTCTCTTCAGACGAGGAAAGCTGTTGTTCCTGCTCATTATCTGGTTTAATCCATTCTATTGGGATGTTCAGTTGCTCAAGGTACTGCACTACTAGAACACTAGGGGTAGCTGTTAACAGGCAGAATTGCCGATCCGCAAAACCGTAGTGTTGCGAGAGCTTCATGAAAAACAAGAAGTTAGCGAACTGTTTAGCGTTGTAGTAGTGAAACTCATCAATGATAATGTAGTGGAATAGCATCAAGATATCTTGAAACAACGGAATGCGGTCATACTGGTTGTAACAAAAGTAAAATGCGTAGTAAAAGATGTCGGGATTGACCACAAAAATCGTTGCTCTTTTACCTTCACTTGGGTCTACACGTCGAGCATTCTGCAGAATGTGATGTAGGGCTGCACCGGGGCGAACTCCTGTTTCGTACTGACCATGTACCTGATATGCATCGAGATCGGCTTTGCTAATTGCAATAACACGATAGGGCAAATTACAGTCCCTACAAAAATCTTCTGTGTCGCGCTTGTGCTGCGCTAACAACTCATTTGTCGGTGCAATCAATAATACATTGTGTTCGCTACTATCCAGGCGATGAAAACCGATAGAGTGAGCGCGTTTCAACAGTCTGAGTAGGGCTGCTTTTGTTTTGCCGGTGCCAGTATTGTACGTATTTATGATTAATGGTTGCTCCGCGTTGTAGGTGCGCCACTGGTGATACAGCAACGGATACTTTTCAAGGAATGGATCGAGCAAGGTGTCCTTGCCCGACCATATCCTTTCATACTGTGGCTCTAGTGTGAGAGAAAACACAGAATATATCTCCTCTTAAACGATACTATCCACCCCAAAACGCATTCCAGCAGGTATATACATCTCTTGTCCACTTTTGGTGCTACAATGCCAGAAATTTCCTCCAAGATGACATTGCCGTAGCAGTGGTGCGGGGTAGACATTGTACAGCGAGAACGCACGTAAGCGAGCTACCGCCTCTTGCGAGAGGTCGGCGGCGTTGAGCAAGAAATCGAGTGCTTGCGTGTCACGCTCTACTGGCTGTTCCTGTCGAAGTGTTAGCTTTTCCCACTGGACTCGCGCTTTACTATTGAACTTTCCCAGGCGGATGTAACTTGGTAAATGCAACTCAACTTCTTGCAAACTGATCACAAAGAAGGTAGCGCGACTTCCTTGTCCCAACATGCGAATTTTGCCGCTTTGTGGAAAATTTGCAGGTTTTGCCTTCTTAGGATTTGGGTCGGTTGAGATGGCGTTCTGGTCAAAGCGAAAGTAGTAGCTATCGCTTTGAGCATTGAACTGACTGAGGGCATAGCGCAATTCATCCGCCGCGAAGGTGGCCGGTGTGACGTACATCCCATGATCATTTAATGGACTCAAGTCTTCCTTGTAGCGTGGTGGTCCGCTCCAATTATAAGGAGCGGCACACCAGCCTAGTGCATATGCTAGAGCGTAATTTCCGATCAATGGTTCGCTTTCATAGTAGATACCTACCTCTCGACTGGCGAAGTAAGTATGCTCCATCAACGTCATACTTGCACGATAAATTTCAGTAACCATAGCATGTGTCTCCTTTCCACTATTTACTGGCAGGAGCATATCCTCTCTCAACCTCACTCAAGAAGGCTTGTACACTCTCGCTCTCTCGATAGAGCGCAATAGTTTCGGCACGCATCTGTTGTATATCCTGCTGTGGCATCACAAAGACACGTCCTACGACCTGTTGCAGTAGTTGTTGCGTAGCATTTTGTACAGATTGGAATATGACTTCATCAGGTAAGGGGAAATCTAATTCGCTGTTGCCATTCAGCAGCTCATCGTAGACAACCTGTGTTAATTCCAGATTCGAGAATATTTCGGTGTCGCTGAATATCACAGCAGCGATAGTGTTGTGTATCTTGCCCATGCGACTGCTAATAGCACCATAGCGACTGCTCCTCATGATATTTGCCAGGACATACTGTAGTTCGCCAAGAGTGACATCCTTAAGCGTCTCGATGTCCAGAAAATGCGTTTCGGCACGTACAAATTCGTCTTCGTTAATGGAGGTTGAAGCTTCACCATTTGCGGGATTACGCATTGTACCGTTATCATAGGTGGCATTGAAGGTGCGGCTATCTGTTACCTGTGCGACTGGACCAATGGAGTAGGCATCTTCTGTCATGACACGACTTTTTTGTGCTCCTCCACCTCCAACGGCATATCCGTACAGCATACAGTCAATGCACTTACCGCATGGGGCATTCGTGTTGAGGGCGCAGGGCAGCCCATCTTTCCCTGCTGGCTTAAGCAGTTTGTGTTCGCGCAGCACTTCGCGCCCTGTTCTACGCTCGACGGCGGTCTGCTTGCGCTTGCTGATGACCACACGGCGTATGAGTTGTGAGTGTTCTACGCCAGCAGTTACCAATTCTTTAACCAGTCCTTCTCCGCTTCCCTCGGTACGAAAAATAGTCTCTGTTTCCGTTTTACGAATAACTATTACGCTTACGTAGCGACCCAGTGGAAACGGTTTGTACTCATCTAAAAGATACTGACTGTACTTGTTCAAGATGCTCAAATTGTCGAGGATGCTCATGATAGATTTCTCCTTGTATGTTTTTACTACTATTTTTTAATTACCGGAATTGTTTGTCGTAGGATCGTTCCCATTCGTAAGTGTTTTCGGCGTGTAGGGTAGTGCTTCTGAAAAGTAGAAGAGGTATGCACTTCTTAGCACTCGTTCGCGGTCAAGCAGTTTGTTGACCTTGCCATGATGTGCTTTGTCAAGCACATCATCAAAGAAAAGATTCACGTAGTGATTAATTTTCTCCTGTTTTGTACGTCCTGGTTTATAGTCAGCGTCGGCGATGCGATCAAGATAATCAAAAATCATTCGTTTTGTCGCAGCTTTTACTAACTCAATTTCATTCGAGTTCTCGGGTTCAGGGCAACGGTCTAGCTCCTCTAGGATGATATCCAGAGGCTTGAGCAACGAGTTGCGATTCCTCGAAGCTCCCTGAATACGATTTTGTGCGGCATAAACAGCCATAGTTTGTAGTTCTTGCAATGGAAAAGACTCCTTTCGTTGTTAAGACATATGCATCAACTCGTGTAACATAGGCGCAAGTTGACGCCGTAGGGCAAGGGCTTTTTGCTCAGGAGAGAGTGCGGCAGTAGCTTTTTCATGAGCAACTTTTTTTTCTATCAAGCGATCAGCAAGCTTGAACACCGCAAGTGGGTCATCTCCTGCTGTCATAGAGAAATCGTAGGGTAACGTGTCGAAATCGCCGCCCGTGTAGTACAGCTTATCCGCGAGTTGATGCAACACACTCAATTTCTTCAGCAATACATTCATTCCACTCGTATCTAGGCTTGTCGTTGGCAAAAGCCAGTTCATAGTGCGGGGCATACCCTCGACCATGAGTACAACTGGTTTGCTCTCGATATATTCGTGCGCTAAGTTGAGTAGAGGAATGGGCGAACGCGAGAGTAGAACGCGGCACTCGAACCAACGTGCGAGTACAACCGCTTCTTCAAGGGCAAGTAAAAATTGTAAGCCGTAGTTTTCCCCAGGCGCGACAATCGGTAGCACAGGTGTATTGCTGAGCGTCTCGGATAACGCAGGAAGCCCTAAACCATTGATACCAGTTCTATAGCCTTGAACAGGCGGTTCGTTTTGCGTGGCAGTCCAAGTACGAAAATATGCTTTCGTATCCAACAGAAACGCACGATGGTCACTGTCTCGCAAGCTTTGAATACTTGACCACCAAGAAGATAGTGTTGGTTGCGTAAAGAAGGCATAAGGAAAGAGATGCAAATAGAACGTCGATTGTTTCCCGCCTTGCTTGTCGCCGTGATTGCGCCATGCTAACTTTTCAAGAATAAACTGCATCCGACAGGCATCGCAGACATTACGCTTAGGATCACGTAACCATCCGGCTTCCAAACGATTCGAGAAGCTTTGCACTCCGATATTTGGGGGAACCTGTGCTGACATCCACTCACCAGCTTTAAGCGGACTCCCGCAATAACAACACTGTTCGTGCAGGCGTTTCGCGTTTGCATATTGTCGTAGTGTATCTCCAAACTGTACCAATCCAACGGGTTTGGAGAGTGTTTGCTGACCGAGAGGTGTCTCCCACACTTCTACATTTCGTCTCAGATAGTCTACGATGTAGGGAATGCTGGCCGGGGTATCAGGTATAGCACGGTGCCCTTTATTAGAAGTACTGTTAGTTTTTTGAATTTGTACAGCAGCTTTTTTTGCCTGTACTTCCTCCTCTAACGCACTCAGGTCCGTAAGGACCATGTCCTTCATGACATCTATATTCAGTGTCGGCAAGTCTTTTGCCAGAAAGTATCCTCTGCGGAAAGGGTCGATCAATCCATATAAGGCGTATCGCTCTTCTGGCAATTTGAACAAGCGATAGAGGCGCGTCCAAGTATCACCTTTAATGGTCTTTAATTGGTCGGCTCTATGGTCTTCCAGAAATTTGCGATACGCTGATGCAAACTCTCCTCTTTTCAGCACTTCCTCATCTGAGGCGATGAGTTGAGGGTGTTGTTGCAAGAATGCTGCAACCTGTTCTTTCAGTTGTACACCCGTTTTAGCATGAGATAACGCTTCTTCCAGATCAGTACGTGCATTAGTATCGCGCTGTGTACGCCATTCAGCCTTATATTGCTTCCGTAAAACGGTGTTTACAATGACGGTAAAAAGTTGCTCAACAGTAGCACCGCTTGCGAGTGCAGCATCGTCTACCACGATTCCAGCAGGTCGTGCCTTGATGAATTGCGCGATGTCTTCCAACTGAATGGCCGCCAAATGTTGTTGTATTCTGGTCGCAACGGCACACAGGGTTTCATCGCTCCAATCTAACGCGATATTTTTGTCTAGGAGATAATTGACACCTTCTGGATAGTAGAGCAGGTCGATACAGGCATCTTTTCCATATCGCACCTGAAAAAACTTGACCAGATTATTGTGCATCACGTTGGTAAAGAGACCACGTAGTTCTGCTAGCCGATGACCGAAGAAACGATATTGACGTTCTGGCATAGCAGCATTGATATGTTGCAATAGTTTGTCACGAATATGTGCTTCATCTCGGTTGCATTGGTCACCAGAATGCGAATTGTCCGCAACATCTGCCGCCTTCATCAGAAATTTCAACGGTCCCTTTAAGCGTATAGATGGCAAGATACATTGTTGAATTTTGCGCTGATCAATCGTAAGAACTGTTCCTGTTGCTGACTCTTGATGGAAATGAGCCAGAAGGGTGATGTCAAGCAGGTAACTCCGCCATTCAGGAAAGAAACGCTCAGTCCCTAATCGCTCTAGCTCTCTTTCGATGTTTTCCTGTGTCGCAGCATTCACATAGCTGGCGTCCCCTCCATCGGGTCTCTTGTTATAAGGAGGGATTTTGTTCATGTCGTGGACGGTAAGTGCAAGCAGAACACAACACATTTCGTTTCCACTAAGCTCAAGGGCAGAACGTAGTTTTTCAACAACTGCTATAAGGTCTATGACATGGTTGTAATAGCTTTGTCCTTGCTTCTTGCCACGGTCATGCACGATTTCCTTATAGGTTCGCATGTTCCCATTCGCTATATAGTACAGGTAATCACGATACACATCTGTACTGGTGTTATCGTCGTCTTTAGAAAATTGTAAAAAGCTAATATCTGCTGGCATTTTCTTCTCCTACCAACTTTTTTATGCTATTGGTTTTGCTACTTCAAGCATAAATGATGGATGTGACATGTGGTGTCACACCTCATCAAATATTAAGGACAGGAATTGTCCTGTTAGGAGTACATGCTGTACAATGCTTGAACCTCTTGTTGAATATGCTCTCGCATGTCAGGAGGACCAATTATTTCGATTTTTGCACCATACTGAAGCATTTGTCGTAAGCAATCACCACATTTACCAGCAATGAGTGCTCTAATAAAAAGTTGGGGGGAATGTTGCTCTCCCTTAGAGGCGTCAACTTTGCGGTCTACACAGTAGGACAGCCAGAACTTTGCTAGTTCTGTTTCGATATCAGCGTCAATGCGACAATGAATTTCAACGAGTTGTTGCATAGGGATTTGGCCTAACAAAGTTTCTTTGAGATTGTGTTGCTTTCCACGTTGGAAAGCAGGATCGTCAAAAAGCAGAAGTTGTTCTGGTATGTCTCTAGTATTCAAGCGGCTGCCTCCATTTTTGCGTTAAATGCTTTTTAATGTCTTGCCTGTATGTATCGCCAGCCGCATTGTACTACAATAATTTAACAACCGCAATGTTCTAGTACTGAAACCTTGAAAAAACGGTCATACTAAATTATTTAAGTGAAAAGTATAAAGAAGCGTTTAGAAAGTTTTTAACCTCACAAGTAGTAGGTTTTTATCTTAGTATCTCATGATTTCGATCCCTCATTCGGGCTTAAGAAAAATTAGCGTGAGAACTAGGCTATTCAGTCAATGTTCTAGTACTGAGTTTCAATCCCTCATTCGGATTTCCATTGCCGACAGCATATCATGCCATTCAATACTTCGCAAGATTGCTATTTTGATGATGTATCTTGCTCTAGCTTGAAATAAAGCTCATACATTCGTTTTACCTCTTGGCGCATTTGGTTTAGTAGTTCTGGGGGATTGATGAGTTGTACTTTGTCGCCGTATTTGTGAAGTTGTTGGTAGTAGGATAGGCAGCGAGCGAGGTACTGCCAGGAAGCAGCCCTTTTCTCACTGCCCTCCCCAGAACCGTGCTTGCACGCTTTCCGAGCACACGGCTCGCTAGTCAGGTCTCAGCGGGTCTTCGGGT
>JAABUQ010009742.1_pt1 | contig 12864 bp, 14 predicted proteins | sample 5560001 | NCBI WGS metagenome assembly JAABUQ01 (sample SAMN10711888, study PRJNA513371) | rock metagenome | isolation source: Antarctica rocks | place: Antarctica: Victoria Land, Finger Mt nord | collected 2015-12-18 | reverse complement strand
AACCAATCGCTGAGTTTTTTCAGGGTGGCTTTTAATGTAACTTAATATTTCCTTCATGTTCTAGTAAGGAAAAAGCTAATTTTATACTCTTTTACCACAAAACGTTTCTATTGTGGAGATGTCTATCAGGGAAGCCTTTAACTGTGTAGAAATAGGGGTAGTAATACTTAACGCTTGGCACAATTTGATTGGGCAATTGACCAAAGCCAACAGCCATCGTCAGACTTACCCGTTTTCGGTAGAGTTCAAAAGTCAAGTTTTTATAGCTCGCTGGGTCTTTGATTCCCATGCGGCGCAATAAATTGATAGAAGAGGACATGTCGGCAGTAGACCGTTCAACTTCAGTCAACTGTCCTTGCACTGTAGCAACTTGATAGTTGAGCGCACCCTGAATTTTTCCCTGTGCTTCCTGCTTCAAGGTTTGGTAGAAGAAGCAAGACATACCACCCAAGCCAACCAAGGCACCACCCATAACGTAGAGGAATAGCCTTGAGCCAATAGAGTTCGACTGAGGTTTCCACCATGGACGTGCCAACTTCGCTGATGGGAGTTCAGCCTTTAGCATCTGGGCATTGGTGGACTGCGGCTGGGATTGAGTGGTGGTCATAGCAAAATTTTGAAAGTGTCTTTGGGGGTAACTAAGGTAAACAGACGGGCAGTGAGTGAAAGACGGGTAGTGATCGCATGAGCTATCGTTGACCAACGGTAAGGGGTGGAGACGGTTCCGCTTCAGTAGCAATGGCTGACCAAGAGCCGTCACCATTGACTTCGGATGGGCTGATGTTGAGCGTGTTTTCCCTCGACTGAGAGAGGTCTAACCGTGATTTTGCTGCTTCAGAATGAAGGACAGATGCAGGCAACCGGAAGAATTGAATGCTTCTAAGCAACCGATCGGACAGGTCCCCCATTTGCTCGGACTGCGACCGAGTGCTTTGAGTCAGCCCAGCCGTTCGTTCTGTCAGATGAGCAATGTCTCGCATGGCCTGGGCTGTCGATTGGGCCGCCTCGACGATCTCTCGGTTGGATTGCGCCACCGCTTCACCGGCTTGCACCACCTGTCCAGTCGCTGCTCGCATGTTGCCAAAGACCTGATTGGAATGCTCTACCCCTGCCGTAAACCCACTCACCAATCCACCCAATTTCTGCACCTCTGCATCAATTGCAAACACCACAGTATGGATCTGGGCTGTACGTTGTTGTAGGGAGGCTAGCCCATCATTGGTCTGCTGAGCGAGGGTACTGACTTGAGTTGCGATCGCCTCAAACTCGTGAGCCACTACCAGAAACTGTCTGGGATCCCGTTGTTCTGAGGCTCGTGCCGCCACCAGCGTTGCGTTTAATGCTAGTACTTGGGTAAGCGAGGCAATCTGGTCCTGCTCCTGCACAAACTGATCCGCTAGGCCCACAAATTCTCCTAGGACCTTCGTCTGTTGCACGATTCGGTCTGTGCCCTGCTGCAGCACATCGATTCCTTTGGTCATGGTATTGAGTTTGCCTTGCCCCTGCTCAACCGCCGAGCGCATGTCCAGCATTGATTGATTAGCCAGGTTGACCTGCCGAGCAGAACTTTGTGCTGACTGTTCCACCTGCTCGGTTAGGTTTAGCACCTGCGCCGCCTCTTGGGCCTGCCGACCGGCATTACTTGCGACTGTATTCGCCAATTCTTCCAGGTCGGACGTCCTGGCAGAGACTTGCTGCGCCGTTGCCAGCACTTGGGCGAGTACTTGGCCTAGCTGTTCGAGCAAGCGGTTGAACGTATCCGCTACCAATCCTGTAGTTCTCTCACTCACCTGAGCGCGGGTTGCCAAATCGCCATCTTCTACCGCAGAAACTACTTCTAACAGGTGTCCTACTTCCGTCTGGAGCAGCTCACTTTCCAGGGCTAGGGAGAGGAGACTGGCAACGGAACTGGCAAAGCTTTGCTCTTCTGCCTTCCACTGCCGTGCAGCCCCTACGTGTTCGCAGCAAACAAACCCCATTGTCCTATCGGTAATTCGGATAGGTATATCTAATATGGAGGCAATGCCAAGAGGAGTCAGGTAAGCTGCCGAAAGTTCTTGGGTTGCTGGATCGGTATGGGCATCATCTGCAACAATGGGGCGGTCCCGATCAAGGGCCAAGAAATAGTTAGGAAAGTCAGCGGCTTTCAACTCCATGCCTTCAGAGTGTTGCTGAGACTCGGATTTATACAAGTCAAGGCAAAAAACCGCGACGCGATTTGCACTCAGGAGCCAGACGCTTACCCGCTCTACAGTCAAAGTTTTGGCGATCGCCTCAGTGAAGGCTCTAGCAGCAGCTTTAGCATTTCCCTCAATCAATCCATCATTCCGCGCCAAGTTGGTCAACACATCATTCTGGCGAACCAACTGGGCTGTGTTTTGACGCTGCATCTCTAACAAGCTCTGAATTCGCTCAGCCATCTGGTTAATGTTAGATCCTAGGGTAGCTAGCTCATCATTCCCTTTGGTCTGAATGCGTGTATCTAGCTTGCCTTGACCCAATTTCTCCACAGCGGCTGTGGCTTGCAGTACTGGTCGGAGCGCGCGGTTAGCTAGAAGCGCCGCGAGTACTGCTACAACCACAGAAGTTAGTAGCGTACCCAGACCAATTGTTTGCAGTAGCTGTTTCTGAGGAGCAAATGCGATCGCAGTATCCGTTGAGGTGACGATGCTCCAATTCAAATTTCCGCTATTGCTTAGAGGCGCATAGGCATACATCTGTTCACCAGTAGGAGCGTTTCCAATCCAGGCTTGGCTTTGCTTCTGTGCTTTGACTTGCTGGAAAAGCGGAATATCCTTGTCGATGTTAGTGCTATTTGAAGCGACCTCTAGATTACCGAGATCCGTAAAGCTCTTGCCAGAACTATCAATCGCGTGGTTATGTTCTACCCTCTTGCAGACCACTAGTTCTGAAAATCGCGTTGCTGATAAACTCCACAGGTGTTTTGGTAACTACAATAGCGGTAACTCGGCCTGAGTTATCTTTAACAGGAGCTGCAACATAGATAGCCACTTGCTTTGAGCCAGCCGTATTAATTGCAATCGGCTCGCTGATGGTGGAAAGTTTTGTCTTCAGCACTTGCTGAAAGTAGGGAAAGTTCTTCTGATTGACCTCTTGAGCAGAGCCACGAGACCAGACCCTCTCCTGACCCTGCAGGTCGTATAAACCAATGTTCGAGTAAACAGGGTATTCCTGCACAAAGGCAGTCAATTCATCCGCTAGTTCTTGTTCCCTTAGCACTTGTCTTTTTTCGAGGCTGACCTTAGAGTTTGCGGACTCTATACCCCTAGTCACTTGAGTGGCAACCCTAGCTACTGTTGTGATGTTGGCAAGGCGGTCTTGCAAGAAACGACTTAGCCGATCGGATAGCTGTTCTGCTTCAGCGATTTTCTCTGAGGCGACTTGTCGTGCAATGGAATCATCCGCAAATTGATAAGCGACACCTCCAACTGCTAACACGAGCAGTACACTAAAAATCGTCGCCAAAGCGGTTACTTTTGCGCGAATACCGAAGCCCTTAGCCGAACGCTGACTGAAGTTACTTGGTTCCATAATCATTTAAGTACCAGTGAAGGCAAAGTCAGCAAACGACATATCATCCAGGCGATTCCACGCATATATTTCCTTGCGAAAAGATTGCCAGTGGGTGTAAATTTCTCGGAAAGTAGCATCTTTACTGGCATAATCGTCATAAACCTCAAATGTCGCTTTTCGAAGTCCGTTGAGAACCTCAGCGTTGTAAGCTATAATTTGGGTGCCGCTCTTTAATAAGCGCTGCAAGGCTTTACGATTTTTAGCATCACACCAAGCTAGAGACATAACTTGTGCCTCAAATGAAGCTACACTCAGGACTTACTGATATTCCTTTGGCAATTTATTCCAGGCATCTCGATTAATAATCAGATCGTGATTCGTACCGGGTTCATGCCATCCTGGATAGTAGTAGAACTGAGCATACTTATTGAGACCTATCTTTTCGTCTTCGTAGGGACCTACAAACTCTGCTGCCTCAATATTTCCCCGCTCAAATGCCGGTGCGATCTCATTAAATGCAAGGCTTTTAGCATCAACTCCTAGATGTTTCATAACCTTACCCCCCATACCAGGCATACGCATTCTCAGCCCCTTCAGATCAGCCAGAGATTCGATTTTTTTCTTAAACCATCCCCCCATCTGAGCCCCCGTAGTACCTGCTGGGAAATAGAAGACATTGAAATCAGCGTAGGCTTTTCTGAGCAAATCTATCCCACCTTCACTATGCAACCAAGACATAAGTTCATTAGGACTGAATCCACATGGGACACCAGTTGCTAAGGAAAGAGCGGGGCTCTCGTCAAGGTAATAGATTCCTTCAGTATGACCACACTCAATACTACCAGAGCGTATTGGTTCAAGAATTTTCAATGGCGGTGCGATTCCACCTCCGGGAAAGGGCGTGATAACGAAACCTCCATTAGTCAATTGACTAACTCGGTTGCAAATGAGTTTTGCCGCGTCGTAGTAGGTTTCAACTGGCTCTGGCCAACTAGTTGCCATCCGCCACTCGACTCGAGGCAAGTTGAATTGCTGAACACTAGATTTGAAAAATTGGTTACCTCTACTGCAACCCACTAAGGTGCCTGCACTAACTGCTCCAATCGCAACTTGACGAACCAATTGTCTGCGTTTCATACATTTTTCTTCTCTGAATCAAGATGAACTACAAAGAACTGGATAGGTAGCATGTAAATCAGCCACTAGCTATCTAGGCAGATGGGCTCCATCTCTGCGGCCGCCACAAGTAACCACCTAAAATTTCAGGTCGAAACAGTCGCATTTTTGTATCAGTCTTTGTCGAGTCTGGTAACAAGCCAGTGCTGAATAAATCGGGCGGAAGTCGATCGGGCGAGCTGCTTCCCAAGGTCCGATCAACGACCAACCCTAAGCCTGCTAGCTCTCCTGCGGCACCACTCAGTCGTACCGCTGTCAGGCTTTCTCCAGATGGATCTACTGGAATCCCAACAATCTGATGCATGGAAACCAGAGGTATAATCTGACCCCGATGATGGACAACCCCTAAAATAGCTGAATCATAAAATGGTAAAGCCAGTACCTTTGAGCGCTCAATAATCAAGATTTCTGCAACTATAGTTGCTGGAAATACGAAGGTTAGCTGTGCCAGCCGTACCAGGATAAAGCGCTGTTCAAACTGATGAGAATGGATTGGTAAGGTATCCGTTCCTATAAGTGTCTCTAAAGCGTTCATAACCCAACATTTTGTAAAACTTGAGCCACACTTTCTTGGGTCACAGGCTTGACCAGATAATCGTTCGCACCAGCGCGCTTGATTCCGTAACTCACTTCTAGAGGGGTTTTCTTACTGGAATAGAAGATGACATGCTGCTTGGCCGTTTTCTGGTTAGAGCGCAACTCTCTCAAGAACTTGTAGCCATCCTGCTCTGGCATGACGATATCCAGGAACAAAGCTGCGTAGGTTCCAGCAGAGATTTGCTCTAGAACCCCATTCGTGGTTGGGCAGACATCCACTTGATGACCCAGTCCTTCTAGGAGAGAGGTTAGTAGATGCCGATCCACTGCGCTATCATCAACAACTAAGAATTGCATTGTTCTTGACTCCATCTATAAGGTCTTATCTCTTAGATTTTTAATTCCCCGAATTCTATGTGTAGATTCCTTGAAATTAGTAAAAATCGCTCTAGTGTTAAGAGGTTTGTACCAAAGTATCTTTGGCTATCGGAATCATTTCTTGAAGCATTGTGTGTAGATCTGTTCGGAATGTAGAAACCTCTTCTTGCATGTGCGGCTTAGCCAGGAACTTACAACTAGCCCACTGAGCACGCCACTTGTTGGAAACACTTTTCTCAGCCGTCAATAGAACTAAGGGAAGCGATGACAGTTGCGATTGACGACGGATTTGTTTAATCAACTCAAACCCAGATGCTCCAGGCATATTGAGATCCAGAAATATAACCGCAGGTTTAGACTCCAACATTGTCTGCACTGCAGTTAAGGCATTGTTTGAGTAACTGACTCGATATCCCCAGTTCTCTACTAGATGACGAAACTGCTGTACAACGATGGGTGAGTCGTCAACAATAAATATCTCAGGCCGAGTGTCTATCTCAGGCAGAGCATCTGCATTAGCGCCATCCGTTCCAGACCTAGTAACCGTCACCAACCCATCCTGGATCAGGCGCGCAAAGGCTTTAGCCACCTCTAGCGAATCCTTACTCATAGAGTAGGAGATCTCATCTAGAGTTCTACCCTGCCCAACCAGACTTTGTAACTGCTGCTTCTGGAATGTCGTCAGCTTTGAACCCTCAACTGCCTCAGGCTTAAGTATCAGAGTACAACCCTGCAAAAGCTCATACTTCTCAAGTTGACGCCATTGTTCCCACCGTTTTGCAGCATCCAGCAACAAACTACTCAACTCAAATCCCAAAATCGGAGCGCTGACAACTAGTTCAGAATCAGGGATAAACTCAGCTTCTCCTGAATAATCAAACAGATAGGTATCCAGGTCCGATAAAATTTGGAGCCGCAGAACTTGTATTGCCTCATTATGATCGAGTAATTTCATGTATGCCATCTGGAGAAGTATCTTGCCCAGTTGTGGTCTTTGCCATGAGGGCAATTGCCTCTGTAGCTGCTGAAATAACTGTTCTGATTGCAAGTCCCGCAGTCGCAAAATATAGCGTTTTAGGGTTGTTACAAAAGATGTCCAGGAGAGTTGCTTAGTGCCAGAAAAAATGACTCGCCCTTGCACAACTGCTAAAAACCAAAGCTTTTCACTGCTGGCACTATTCGCCTTAACCAACTTTATCTGCCAGTATCCTGTCATTTGCTCGTTAAAAGCCTGCTTAAGTTGCTCAGGAAGTTCTGAAGTCTGAAACGAAAAACTTGAGGCGTTTGTTGGCATATACTTACTTATATTTCTATCACTAAAATCTATGAATAAATATTGGTAACTGAGTGAGAAAATCTTTATTTAGTTAGCAAGACTCTGAAATTAGAATACGCCTAGTACAATCTCTAGTTGTTATGTCACTAATAAACTTGATTCTCAACAATCTTCCTAGTTGAGCCTAAAACAATATATGACTAGGAGAAAAGGGTATATTTACGGTAGTTTTGACCTGATTACCTTAGATGAACATCTGTATTAATACGGAAAATCATAGCTAATCGGCTGCACAAAAGAATTCATGGAATTAGCTCTGACGTAAGATTTTCTGTAAAGAATAAAGAAAATTTTGATTTTGAATAAAATGGATAAGGAAAATCAAACAATTTGCAAACCTAAATAGATAGCATTTAGTTCTCAGATTTTCCTATTTATAAAGTAATCAAAGAAGGGTAAAATCCACAAACTCAAGCACTTGCCACAAGTGATTGGTTGGCGATATAAACTTAAACAGACCGATTTGGGTGTTTCTGAATGTGTAAGGATGTATCAAAAGTTAATGTTTTTGTTATAAAAATTAAGCTACTCATCCGCAACGCTTGCGACTTAACTCAGCTAAATTCATCTAAGATAAAACTTTGACGGAAGCCTCAAGGCTTAGGTTTTGGCGACTTAGACCAATCTTAGACTCTTCTGGTTGTTTGCGCAGACGACTCGGTATTGCATGATTTAACTGATAGGGCTAGTATCGGGTTTGCCAGCCGATCGACATCGCGCTCCGGCAATTCATAAAAGAAGTTAAAGACAAAACCAAACAAGAACCTAAAGTTGGGCTTGCGATAAGTATTCCCTTTTAAGGAGATTGCATGAAAATAGCGGTTGCTAAAGAAGTTGAAGTGGGTGAACGTCGTGTCGCCTTAGTGCCTGAAATCGTAGCTCGCTTGGTCAAACAAGGTCTAGAGGTATGGGTAGAGGCGGGAGCTGGCGATCGCTCGTTCTTCGATGACACTGCCTATGAAGCGGCAGGAGCCAAGATTATCTCCAATCCTGACATCCTATGGAAAGAGGCGGATATCCTGCTGAAGGTCGGACTACCACAAGAGCGAGAAGATGGGCGCTCAGAAATTGACCTATTGCGGGAAGGGGCTGTGCTAATTGGGTTCCTTAATCCTTTGGGTCAACCCACTGTAGCGCAGCAACTGGCGGAACGGAAGGTAACGGCTTTCAGTATAGAAATGATCCCGCGCACCACCAGGGCGCAGAGCATGGATGCTTTGTCATCTCAAGCGTCACTGGCGGGTTATAAAGCTGTACTGATTGCAGCGGCAGCGCTGCCCAAGTATTTCCCGATGTTGACAACAGCGGCTGGCACGATCGCACCAGCAAAGGTGTTTGTCATGGGGGCTGGGGTAGCAGGGCTACAAGCGATCGCTACTGCCAGACGACTGGGTGCCGTAGTGGAAGCCTTTGATATCCGTCCTGCCGTGAAGGAAGAAGTGCAGAGCCTGGGAGCCAAATTCGTTGAAGTCCAGTTGCAGGAAGACACTGTGGCAGCAGGGGGCTACGCCAAGGAAATATCCGAGGCTGCCAAGCAGCGCACTCAAGAGGTTGTAGCCGAACATGTCAAGCACTCAGATGTGGTAATTACCACCGCCCAAGTTCCGGGCAAGAAAGCACCAATCCTAGTAACTGAGGAAATGGTAGCTGAGATGAAACCAGGTTCGGTGATTGTCGATCTTGCCGCTGAGCAAGGGGGCAATTGCGCCTGTACCGATCCGGGCAAAGATGTCCTGTGGAACGGTGTCACCATTATTGGTCCAATCAATCTGCCCTCGTCAATGCCGGTACACGCCAGTCAATTGTATGCCAAGAACCTGGCAACACTAGTCCAATACCTGGTTAAGGACAACGCCCTACAGCTCAATTTTGAGGACGACATCATCAACACTGCTTGCATTACCCACGCGGGTGAGATTCGCAACCAAAGAGTGCGGGATATCCTAGCCCAGGTGAGTACAACTGTTTAGATTTCGTCTCTAAAGTCCCTAAAGGAAAGGAGTTGGTACAATGACGGATGCATTGATTGCGGCTTTGTTTGTATTTGTCTTAGCGTCTTTTACTGGGTTTGAAGTCATCAACAAAGTGCCGCCAACCCTCCATACACCCTTAATGTCTGGAGCCAACGCGATTTCTGGCATCGCCGTGATTGGGGCATTAGTTGTCTCTGGCGATCGCAATTGGAATGTATCAGTCATCCTGGGCTTGATTGCCGTAGTGCTGGCAACCATCAACGTTGTGGGTGGTTTCCTGGTGACAGATCGGATGTTGCAAATGTTTAAGAAGAAAGAGGTAAAAGCGTGAGTGACTTTCTGCCAACTGGGATTCAGCTAACTTACTTAGTCGCCGCAGCGTTATTCATCTTGGGTTTGAAGAAACTGGGTTCACCCGCCACGGCTCGTCAAGGCAATCTATGGGCATCAGTGGGGATGCTGTTGGCGATCGTGGCAACACTGCTAGATCGGCAGGTACTGAACTATGAAATGATTTTACTCGGTCTGGCGGTCGGTTCCTTGGTTGGTGCGATCGCTGCCCAGAGAGTACAAATGACCGAGATGCCCCAGATGGTGGGTTTGTTGAACGGACTGGGAGGGGCAGTCTCTGCCCTTGTTGCCGTGGCGGAATTCTTGCGGCTATTGGGAACCTCACAAACAATACCCCTCGACGCCAACATCTCCATACTGCTGGACGTTTTCATTGGTGGCGTCACCTTCACGGGGAGTCTAGTTGCCTTTGCTAAACTGCAAGGCATCATCAGTGGTTCCCCCATTACATTTCCCTTACAGCAACCAATCAACGCCTTGCTGCTGGTTAGCTTTGTGGTAGGCAGTGCCTATCTCCTGATAACCCCAGAAAACCTCCCAGTGTTCTTGGGGGTAGTTGCAATTTCCTTACTGTTGGGTGTGCTGTTTGTCATCCCTATTGGCGGGGGCGATATGCCAGTGGTGATTTCACTACTGAACTCGTTGTCGGGGGTAGCCGCAAGTGCTGCTGGTTTCGTGGTGATGAACAATATGCTGATCATCGCTGGTGCCTTAGTGGGAGCGTCGGGGTTAATCCTGACTCAGATTATGTGTAAGGCGATGAACCGCTCCCTCGTCAGTGTGCTGTTCGGTGCTTTTGGGAAAGCTGGGGGATCTGGAGGCAGTACAGCTGCAGCCCAAGGTGAAAAAAATGTCCGCAGCATTGATGCGGAAGAAGGGGCGATGATGTTGGGCTATGCCCGTTCCGTGGTGATTGTACCGGGGTATGGGATGGCTGTGGCTCAAGCGCAACATAGCGTCCGCGAGTTAGGCGATCAGTTGGAACGACTGGGAGTAGATGTGAAGTACGCCATTCACCCAGTTGCTGGGCGGATGCCGGGACACATGAACGTGCTGCTGGCAGAGGCGAATGTACCATATCCACAGTTATCTGATATGGACGACATCAATCCACAGTTCGAGCAGACAGATGTTGCCCTGGTGATCGGGGCAAACGATGTCGTCAACCCATCGGCTCGTCACGATGCCGGTAGCCCGATCACGGGATGCCGATCCTGGAAGTGGACAAGGCAAAGCACACAATCGTGATTAAGCGGGGTATGAGTACGGGTTTTGCTGGTGTAGACAATGAACTTTTCTACAAAGATAAAACCATGATGCTGTTTGGCAGCGCTAAAGATATGGTGTCGAAGCTGGTTGCTGAAGTTAAGCAGCTCTAGGCTCTAGTTGCAGAAGCTACGATAGGAGCGATCGCCCATCCCTTCCGCGTTGAAAAAATATTGATTTATGCCTACAATGTGCTTAGAAAATGCAAGTAATGCACATTATAAGCACAAAGCTATGCTCTCGTCTTTTTTAGCTGAGGTAATGGAGCCGCAGAATGGTACGATTTCTCCCCAGCGTCTAAGTAGTGCGCTGCACATTACGCTAGTTAGATTGTCCCAACTGACGCAGCTTCATCGCAATACTCTAACTCGTCATCCAGAATCGCCAGAGGTTCAGCAGCGTTTGGGAGATGTGACTCGGATCATCTCTCAAGCTGCCGAACTGGTTGGAGAGCAACAACGGGCGATCGTTTGGTTTCGCCATCAACCGCTGAGTGGATTCGAGCAGAAAACGGCGGAAGAATTAGTAGCAGTAGGACATGCCGATGCAGTACTGGCGCATCTAGCAATGCTGCGAGATGGAGTGTATGCTTGAGCCTACCTACAGTTGACATCAAACGTCGTTGCTGGCGGATGCTAGCTCCTACAGCGATTTTCAGATTAGTAAGCCACAGGTGTAGTACCACACAGTGGCTTTCTCTGACAGATTGCGTGGCTTATTCGAGCGGCAACCGCTGTAAATGGGCACATCAACCGTTGAGTGGGGAAGGGGCAGCTCGTCATGGTGGACGATTTAATGAACCTGGTACAGAGGCGCTGTATATTTCTGAGGACTATATCACGGCAATCTCAGAGTACGAACAGGAGTTGGGGATTCGTCCAGGAACTTTATGTGCCTATGATATTGATGTCAAAGGGATTGTCGATCTGACCGACCCCCAGGTTCAGACAGCTTGCTCTATTACCCCTGCAATCCTCAAGAGCGCCTGGAAAGAGATCTGGCTAGTGCAGAAACAGCGCCCGCCAACATGGGACATAGCGGCTAGATTGATGGCGGCAAGTTATGCAGGAGTGCGAGTTCCCTCTGTGCGCCACTTTAGCGGCGTTAACATTGTGTTCTGGAAGTGGAATGACCACCCAGCCCGACAAGTCACTGTACTAGATCCAATGTCAGACTTGCCTGGAGATCAGCGCTCCTGGAACCCTTAATCTCGACGCAGTTCGAGCGCTGATTCTGGATAGAATTTGTCATCTTCAGAAACTGATAAAACCAATACCCATTTGTTCCATCGTCAGGATTAAACCACCGCTGCACGACTTTGGTGTGATGCTCTTAATTGTTCCAGTGGAGTATCACTAGGAGAAATAGCCCACACTCCACTACGACTTTGACTCCTTAATGATCCTCACGCATTACTACCACAAAGATGATTGCCCATTTCAAAACTTGTCATGCTTGAGCGAAGAAGAAGCATTGAGGGTGATATCTGACATGGACAATCGCACCGGGCTAGCCTATCGCAGATTCAAAGAGCCTGTTGGATACCTAAAGCAGAGACGAGAAACGGAAAGCTGGTTGAGGCACGAGTTTGTTCAAAAGGGAGGTCAACCAGCTTCCACATATCCCCATTACTTTGTGGTCGAACAAGCGATTTGGATTGAAGAAGGATACGACGGGCAAAGCAATAAACTACAGTTTCCCATATCAGCGTTCAGTCGCAAGCATGTTAGCTTCACCTATCCTGATAGCATGGTGAGTTATTGGTTGCGAAGTCAGACTGATAAGGTTTACTGCCATCCAGAATATCACGGGCAGGTGTTTACGTTCGATGAAATCATTAAAATTCTCGACGAGTTTGGTATTCCCAGCGAGGAATGGCGAACAGAAGTAAATCGAAAATACGACCTTTTTATTGAAGCTCAAGTCTGGAATAGCGAGCTGGCTGTCTTAACACCCCTTGGGGCTAAGTCTAGAATAGTACTAAGATAAAGAGTTATTTACACTAAACACCGTCTTTCTAATTTTAGCATAATGGGCTCTGAATTCAACTTTTTTCAGCAATGGTATCCAGTTTTACCTACAGAAGATCTCGATCCCCATCGTCCTACACCTATCACTCTGTTGGGACTTCGACTCGTGATTTGGCGGTCTCCATTAGACATCTCCGAAAACTATCAAAACTGCTCTGTGACTAGCTTTTAAGCTGCAAATACAAGCCTCATCGATCAGCTAGCTTACATGGTAAAATAAGACTTTCAGATATTTGTTGTTGTTAACAGGACAAAAAAATATAGTGTTCCGCATTACTTTTAG
>JAABUQ010009741.1_pt1 | contig 12865 bp, 9 predicted proteins | sample 5560001 | NCBI WGS metagenome assembly JAABUQ01 (sample SAMN10711888, study PRJNA513371) | rock metagenome | isolation source: Antarctica rocks | place: Antarctica: Victoria Land, Finger Mt nord | collected 2015-12-18 | reverse complement strand
GATATCCGCATCATCATCAATGATAAAGAACTTCCCAAGAATCAGCTAACGCCAGAACAAGTTGAGCAATTACGTCAAGCAATTGAGGAGCCGGAAAAAGTTAAAGGTAATGTAACAGTTAAACTGGGGGAGGAGGTAGTTTTAAAAGTTCGACATGGCGATGTGAAAGTCGATCGGTTAGGAATAGTTCAAGCTCCCCAAGAAGTCGCTAATCTAACTCAAGCTAGTGAAACGCCTCAACAGTCTCCTAGCCCTCAACAACAGCAAACAGTTTCTCCCCAAGTAGCTGCTGCCGCCACTCCTTTACAGAAGAATCAGGCTTCATCTGCATCAAAGAATGCAGAGGAGCTACAGGCTGAAGTTAACGAACTGCAAAGAGAACTCGACCAAAAGAGTCAGAAAGTTGAGCAGCAATCAGAGCGTTTGTCAACTGTAGAAAGTAAGCTAGAGGCTTTGACAGATACAGTTAATAATGTTCAGGATAAATCTATTTCACTCTGGCTCCACCAGACTTTCTCAACCGTTGTTCAAGGTGTGAAGCAGTTTGTTGATAGCTGGGCTAATTCAAATACTGAGTCCACTCGCCAGTTAGAGCAGCAAGCTCAACCAGTCCTGCAAGCTCTTGCTCAAACAGGCAAAGAGTCGCCCTCTGAGCATCTGTTATTACAAAAGATTGGTAGTCTGGAGAATACAGTTAAAGACATTCAAATCCGGTTTGACGACAGCATCAAGACAATTGAAGGGAAGCTGGTAGTCCTAGAGCAGCAGATTCAGAATCTTCAGCAGAATCGTTCTGTACAAAATGACGTTAAGGCTACAGTTGAGCCAGCAATCGAACCAGCACTAGGAACAGCACTAGCGCAGGTGGAAGCCGCTCAAAGTCTGGAAGCTGTCAAAGTTGAAGCTCTGAAGGTTGAAAATCAGCTACCACAAGTTGAACGAGCCAATTCCACTAAACCTGCTCAGGACTTCTCAGCCCTTCAAGTAGTAACAGTAGCTGAGAAATTATTAGATGGACTGCGAGCGACAAATGCTGATGGTCTTCGCTCTTTTGAAACGGGGAACGGATACCGATTTGAGAAAGTTGGAAGTACCCTCACGATTACAGCTCCAGAGCAGGGCGAGGTAGTGCGTGCTGTAACTCAAGGTCGAAACCGTCAAATAACTCTTTCACCGCAATTGACTAGTCAAAATGCCGCTCAACTTCAGAATATCGGGCAAAAACTTGATGCCAATCTCTCGGAAAATTTAACCAAGACAAGTCAAACTCAGAGTCAAAATCAGGAGCAGAATCAGCGTCAGGGTCAAGGTCGGGTTAGAAGAATTTAACCAGGAGCGTTGCATGAGCGACAAAGAAAGTTTAGTAGGACTGTTGGCAGGTCTAAGCATTCTCAGTCTGTTGTTCAAATTCCTCAGCCCAAGAGGATTTGTACTGATTATGGCGGGAATAATCTATGCAATTCTTTACAACACTTTTGCCCCATCTCCACCAGCACCAAAACCAGTAGATAATTGGGAAACTCGATTAATGGCGGCGGGAAGAAAGGGGGATTATCAAAAAGCGCTGGCAATTGATGAAGCCTACCTGAAAACACATCCCAATTCTTGCACAGCGCTGTACTGGAGGCTAGAGTTGGATCTAATTATGAGGAAGAATCACCCGCCTCATCCCAAGTGTACAGAGTCGTAAAAAATTAATTGTTGCTAGTGAAACTTCAAACCAAAACAATCCCTCGCTTTTTCTTCGGTTTAATTCTAATTTGCTTTTTACTACCATTTGTCACTGTCTCTTGTGCCGGACAAGACATTCTCACTATGTCTGGAATGCAACTGATTTCAGGGGAAACAGTTGAAACTCCAAGTACTGCTGGGGGACCTCCGAACAAACAACAGCTTCCAGGGCAGCCTTTGGCTGGTTTGGCGTTCGCTTCTGCTGGTGTTGGACTAGGGGTAAGTTTCATCAGGAGTAAACGGAGCTTGATTGCTCAAACAACTGCTGGAGTAGCAGGGGCTTTTTTACTACTGTTGCTTAAGGCAAAAATTGACCATGATGTTTTTCAAGGCGGTCAAAGTATTACTTCAGCTAAATACGGTTTAGGGTTTTGGCTAGCATTTTTACTCTTCGTTGCAACCGTTGGATTAAATGGTTCCTTGCTGGTCAAGTCAAGACGAAGTTGACAAAGATGCCTTCAAATCACTGTGCCGCTATCTCAATTTCCTTACTAGCTCCTACTGTTATTGCCTGGGTAGGATCGATGCGCTACTACAGTAAGCTTAAACAGCAAGGTCTAGCTACTTTATCTCCAGAAGGTAGAACTCCTCTAAATATAATTGAATCAATTTTAGAGTATACCCAAATCTCTCCTTTTAAATTAAAGGTGATGCCGGGAAAGGGTCTAAAAGCTTGCTTTAAATATGCAAAGAATACAGTTGAGCTAACCAGCGATCTGCTAGAGTCTGCTTCTTTAACTTCAGTAACAATTGCTGCTCATGAGTATGGACATGTCTGGCAACATAACCAAGGTTACAGATTGGGATTAGCTAACTTATGGATGACTTTTTGGGGAATCTCAATTCAGATCTCCCTTTTCTTCGTCCTAGGATTCATCTCAAAAGTTGAATTTAGCTCGTCAGTGTTATCCCGAATAGTAGCTTATTTTGTAATTGTCTTAATTGTCGCTGGCATTCCTCTATCCATATATAATTGTTGGATTGAGTACGATGCCTCACGAAAAGCACTGTTGCTGATGAAGCAACTTGAACTAGTCGAAAAGAAAAAGCTTGGTCAAGCCAAAGCCATCCTGCGAGGGAGTTTGATGGATTATATTACCGGAACTATCTGTTGTTGGCTAATCTCAATTACTCTTCTGGCTGAAGCTTTCTGCTGAAATATTTGCTGGAATATACTAACTATAATAAGTACATAGCTTGTTTCAAAACTCCTATATATTTTATCAAATTATGATTGATAAAATTATATTATTTAGTAATAATACTGAAAGAAACGGGATTCAATTTACAACAGAAGAATCATAAAACTATGAAACAAATAACTTTTTTACAAGAGCTTTTTCTAAACGTTAAACAGATATGGAAAATTCCGTTAATTAAACGAGAAATAACAGAAGAACAAAAAAGTAATTTAAAGTATCAAAGGTTGAAACATAAAGATATTTTGACATTGGACGAAGCTGCCTTTTTTCTAGATGTAGCTATTGAAGTTGTATGTAGGGAGGCTAGTCAAGGCAATTTACCTGGTGCAAAACTCGGTGGACAGTGGTATTTCTATAAGTCAGCACTGACAAGACTTTTCTCAACTTATAGTGATGACATTTCAACAGATTATTTCAACAACATTGAAGATATCGATTTGCTCCATAATAAAACTCAAACTACCAAAACCTTGAAAAATCTCCTTCAAAGTTTTACTGATGGAGAGCGCAACTTCTCAGGGATTTGTCTGAGCGGAGCGCTGATGAGTGGCTTAAGTCTGCCTGATATAGACTTGGCTGAAAGCTATCTTTCATTGGTAGATTTTACAGAAGCAAATCTCATCAGAGCGGTTTTCCAAGATGCGAATCTTCGAGAGGCAAATTTAAGTGGTGCGGATTTGAGTTTCGCTAACTTAAAAGGAGCTGATCTTAGCGGAGCTAACCTGAGTCAAGCAAATTTTGTGGGAGCTAACCTCCAAGGAGTAATTCTAGTTGGAGCAAATTTATCGGGAGCTAACCTTGAAAACTCTTGCTTCTGGCCTACTATTAAACCTAGGATGAGAGCCTTTGGCTTCTAGTCTATAAGCAAATCTCAATCTGCTAATCTGTATGAAGGTTGTCTCAGTTTCTCAGCACAAGCTCTCATGCCAGACTCCGCCCGTGATTTAAGTACTCTAGATGAAGTTCTTGCAACAGTTCTTCTTCAAAGAGTTATAGATGATAATGACCCCCTAAGTGAAGATGATCTGAAAGCAATGGAGTTCATCTGCCTCGCTTGCAATGCAAGAATGACAACTATTGCTATAAGGCCAGGTATGGTAGTAGTTCCACACTTCAGAGTAGAGGACGAACATGAGGCTGGTTGTGATGTTGAGGGTTATGAGAAGCTGGTAAAAAACCGATCGAAGCAATCAGTCTCTACATCTGAGGGGTTCCCAACACGTTATCCCGTTAAACTACGTTTGCCATCGGACAGAGAGGTTGTTGATCGAAGCGAGTCAGGGCAGTCAGAAATAGCTACTTGTGGATCTACTACTTCAGGCATAAGCAGCAAGAAAGAAGGAAGCCGAAAGCCGAACTGGACAGTCACTTCTCTCAGACCTTTAGTTAAACATTTCATTGGCTTTCCCAACTTCAAAGATAGATGTATATCTTTACTGGTACCAGGAGTCGAGGTGGAAACTTATGGGCAAGTCTTCCAAAGGTTGAAATTTAAAGACAACTGTTGCTATGAAAACACGAGAATATACTTTGGAAGATTACAATATTCTGTAAGTGTATCATTCACTAATAATTATGTTGTATTACCTTTTGCTGAAGGGGAATGGGAAGATGTTGCTGGACGAAAAAGTTTAGTTAAGCAGTACTTTCTCAAAGTCAACATGACATCTTGGTCTAAATCTAAAAAACAAGTTTTACAACGTGAGTTTGAAGCTTGTATCAAACAATTTAAAGAGAAAAGTAGACTCGATCGGGCAGTTCGTCCTTGGTTATTTTTCCTGGGAAAGCAAAGTTTAGGAAGTAACGAGTTTCAACTACTGGTAGATGACCATAGATTAATTTGTTGTGTTACGGAAGCTAATCTTCAAGAGGAACGTTTTAGTAGTATCGCCACCCGAATATCAATTCAAGACGTTAAAGAAACCTCTAACTATCTAAACCAGAAAAATTCTTTCTCTCAAGACCCTAAAAGTTTTGATACTTTTAATAGTTCTGTTAGTAAAAGTCAAGCACTACCTATTCCTAAACAACAAAAATTGACAGGTCAGGATTATAGGCGAAAAAATGTTGAAAATCCTTTAAGATCTGCATATCAGATAAGTTCCGACGAAATTACCGAAAATCAGGGTAGACCTACACAAATTTTGAGAGATTCTTCGTCCTCAGATTCTATAAATTTTAACGTCAGTTCAATTAATTTGAGAGAAACTGGAGTTTCTTCTCAATCTCAAAACCGTAAGAGACGTTTAAGTTTGCTAAAAAAAGCTGCTATCAGATTGAAAGCAAGTATTATTAAATGTTTTCGCTTTTTACAAAGATTTTTATCTTTATTCTAAGGCTCTATAGGGAAATTAGGGAGCCACTTAGAGATAGATAGTTAAAATGCTTATTTTTAGCTGCTTTGAGGAATGGTAGTAACTAGAACTTTGAAATGGTTTTGGCTATATTGTTCTGGAGTTTTGGTAAAATTCACCTTCCTGAAATAGCTATTGAGTAAATTCTATTACTATTCGAGCTGAAGCTTTTTGTAAAAAAAATTGCTACAATAAAATAACTATCATAAGCCTAAAAATTATATTATGACTTTTACTTCATACCAATCAAAAACTAATTTATCTAGATCAATTTGTAATGGCAATGGCAAAGAAAGACAGAATTCCATTCGCAGTTTAAAGGAGAATTGATAAGTGAAACTCCTTTTGATAGAATCGCCGGGGAAATTAAAGAAACTAAAACAAATTCTTGGTGCTGAGTGGAACATCAAAGCGACAATGGGGCATGTTGTCGAGCTGGCCAGTGACGGTGACGATTCGTTAGGCTTCACTTTAGATCCTCAAAACAATCGCATTGATTGTCGCTACATCCCAAGGGGAACTAGAGGAAAGCAAGTCTTGAAAGATTTGCGCGAGGCAGTGAAGCAGGCATCAGAGGTGTACTTGGCAACTGACCCAGACCGTGAGGGTGAAACTATTGGCTGGCATTTAGCCCAACAACTACGCTTGAAAAACCCACAGCGGGTAGTATATACAGAAATCACAGAAAAAGCTGTACGACAGGCGATTGCCCATTGCCGTCCCCTCGACTTGAACTTAGTTGCGGCTGGGAGATGCCGGGATACATTAGACAAACTCGTCGGCTATCGAGGTTCGCCTTTACTCTGGCGATTGGGCAACGGTGCTAAGTCAATGGGAAGAGTACAGAGTGCAACGTTGCATATCCTTTGTCAACGAGAACGCGAGATTCAAGCCTTTACACCACAGGATTACTGGAGTGTATTTGTGGACTATGCAGAGGGATTCCGGGCTTACTACGCAGGTTTAGCCGTAAGCCCAGAAGAAAAAGAGTATGTTCAATCAGATGATGCCGCAGAGCTGCAAAAAAAGCAAGTCGAATCTGTGCGAGTACTTTCTCAGCAGCAGGCTGACCAACTGGTTAATCTGGCAAGGACACATCCCCACAAAGTTGTCTCTGTTGAAGCTAAAACTGAGAATCGGAAGCCACCATCTCCTTTCACTACATCAAGTCTGCAACAAGCTGCTGGTTCTCGCCTAAAGTATGGGTCAGAAAAGACAATGAAACTGGCGCAAACTCTATATGAGCAGGGGTACATCACATACATGCGAACTGATTCAGTTGCGCTCTCAGATGATTACTGCCAGGAGGCACGGCAATGGCTACAGCACAACGATCCTCAAAACATTCCTGAACGGGTAGCTACTCAGAAAAGCAAAGCCGGAGCGCAGGAAGCACACGAGGCAATTCGTCCCACGCACGTAGAGAACATTCCTGACAGCCTGAGTGGAAAATTGGGTGAGGAGGAGGCAAAGCTCTACTCTTTGATCTGGGGGCGAAGTCTCGCGTCGCAGTGTAAGTCTGCTGAGTTGCAAAAGACTCGTATTGTCTCCCAGTCTGGTACAGTTTTCTGGCAAGCAAGAGGACAGGTGGTGGCTTTCAAGGGATACACGGTATATTGGAATGATATTTCCAGTGACAATCAGCTACCAATTGTCCAGCAGGGACAGCAGCTAACACTGAAACAGGCTGGTTCAGAGAAAAAACAAACGCAGCCACCACCCCGATATACTGAGCCTAAGCTTGTACAAGTAATGGAGAGAAAGGCAATCGGTCGTCCGAGTACATACGCTCCAACGTGTAAAATTTTACGCGAACGTGAGTATGTTAGCTTATCAAAAGGTTATCTCCAGCCAACCAAGTTAGGGATGGAAGTTGATGAGTTTTTGGAACGGACCTTACCAGACCTGATTAAATCGGAATTCACTGCTGGGATGGAAGCGGAATTGGATGCGATCGCCTCTGGAAAACAGAACTGGGAACGCTACTTGATTGACTGGAACGAAACCTATTTTGCCCCAGCCCTCGAAGAAGGCTATCGTGCCATTGGGCAGAAACCAGGTAAGACTTCAACCAGTGGAAGTAATAGACAAGTAACACTGACAGAAATTCGCTGTCCTAAGTGTGAGTGGATGATGCAGAAGATTTCTTGTAACTCGAAAAAGTTAGAGGCAGATCACTTCTTGAAATGTTCAAACCAAGAATGCGATACGGTGATGTTCTGGTCAGATAAGAATCAGGGGTATGAGTTGCCCTATTCTAAGCAGGGCGATCGGGTAGTAAACAGTAAGACCCCTGGGGCAACTGCTGCGACTCCAGTCAAAACAGCTTCCTCACGCCAGCTTCCAATCGCACAAAGCGATACTTCAAGACAAACAGCTACAAGTACATCAACCAGCACAGATTATCCCTGTCCTGTTTGCGGTCAACCGCTTGAGCTATATGAATATGTAAAGGACGGTCAGCAAAAGCAAATGCTGCGTTGCTCAGATGCCCAAGGGCGGCAGCGGGATGACCATAAGAAGGTGGTATATTTTGCTTCCAAAGGGGTATTTTGGTCCCCGACCTACGGCGAGGTTGGCAACTCAGGGACTTCAACAACTGCCTCAACAAGTAGTCTGGAGAAACCTCAGCCGCGAGATATTCAAATAAAAATCTCACCTGTATCGAGTCATAAGACTCTTAGTAAGAAGGCACCTGATACTACTGCTAAACCTCAAGCAACAAGGGAGTGCCTGTGTCCAGTTTGTAACTGTCCCCTTGAACTATATGAGTATATAAAAGCTAGTGAGAAAAAGCAGATGTTGCGCTGCTCAGATGCTCAAGCCAGAAGGCAAGAGGACCACAAAGATGCAGTCTTCTTTGCCTCTCGTGGTTTGTTTCGGTCAGTGAAATACGGAGAAATTAAGTTGACTTAGCAGAGGCAGACTAGGCAGGAGCTGAGCTGAAAAGAACAAATTTGGATAAAGTTTAGACTGTTATGGTTTTAAGGAATCTCTCACTAGGTATCGAAATACGTAATCTTTTTCTTACTAGAAGTGTTTTATGAGCCGTTTTTGGAGTTCAATTGTTAAAGACCTGAAGCCGTATATACCAGGTGAGCAGCCTAAGATCACCGATTTAATTAAGCTCAACACCAATGAAAATCCTTATAGCCCTTCACCGAATGTATTGGCTGTGTTACGCATTGAGGCAGCAGACACGCTGCGACTTTACCCCGACCCCAACGCTGAAGAACTAAAAACTGCTATTGCAGAACATTTTCAGTTAGAAACTCACCAGGTTTTTGTCGGTAATGGTTCTGATGAAGTATTGGCTCATGTGTTTCAAGGGCTTTTGAAGCATAGGTACCCCATTTTGTTCCCAGATATAACTTATAGCTTTTACCCCGTATATTGTAGATTGTACGGAATAGATTATGAGGAAGTGCCACTAACGGGTTCTTTTGAAATTGAAACTGAATGTTATGCATGCCCAAATGGAGGTATAGTCTTTCCCAATCCCAATGCGCCAACAGGGCGATTACTGCCTTTAAAACATATCGGTGATCTTCTAAATAATAATAAAGAATCAGTTGTTGTAATCGATGAAGCCTATATTGATTTTGGCGGAGAGACAGCAGTGCAGCTCATAAATAAATTTCCAAATTTACTGGTAATACAGACGTTTTCTAAGTCGCGTTCGCTGGCTGGTTTAAGGGTTGGCTTCGCAGTAGGTCACCCCGATCTCATTGAAGCCCTGGAGCGTGTGAAAAATAGCTTTAATTCTTACCCTCTTGATAGAGTCGCAATAAAAGCGGCTGTGGCTGCTATTAAAGACCAAGTCTATTTTGAGGAAACTAGAAAAAAGATCATTCGCACACGAGAGACGCTCGTAGATAACCTTCAGGAACTTGGCTTTGAAGTAATACCCTCAAAAGCAAATTTTGTGCTTACTCACTACAAGTTTTGCGACGCAAAAGAAATCAGTCAGAGGTTACGTGAAGAAGGCATTATTGTTCGTCACTTTTCTCAAGCTCGAATCGAACAGTTCTTGCGTATTACCGTAGGTACCGATAACGAATGTGCTTCGTTGGTCAAATCCTTAGCAGGCATTGTTCAAAGTTTAGTGGAAAGTGATGCACTAGAAGAAAACTCACTGTCGAGATAGTAACCAGTCGAAGCCGTTGATTTTTGCCCCAGCAGCGCATAATGTCAACACTCTAATGTATCTATAATACACTTAGCCCTTATTTTTTGTCATACAACTGAGTAAAACTGTAATACTTAAAATTTTATTTATTCAGAATTAGGCAGCGTTTTTGTTTATGAGTCTTGACATCAGGTTTTACTGTGTTATAGTCTTACTAACGAGCTAAAACGTAAAACAAAAATGGATAAAATCCTGAATTTCCGTTGCCCTCTAGATTTATGGATTGCTATTGAAGAACGAGCAAAATCACACAACATCACCAAAACTGATGTTGTGTTGTACGGTCTAGATTCTATGTTTGGGAAAAAATACTCAAGTTATTCAGATGTATTGAATAATACTCTTTATCGCATTACTCTAGGCGAACGTCATTGGCTCCTGCGAGAAAAATTTCTAAAATTTAACCTTAGACAAATGGCGATTTTTTATGGAATAGAGCGAGTGTCGGATTTGGAATCTTATGAACGTGGGGATGAGGAATTGCCTCTTAAGCTTCTAAATAAATTGACAGACTTCTTTTTCATAAATTGGGAATATTTTGATGGTGAAAGCAATACTGTATTTCGTACCTTCGATCTTAATTCCGAGCGACCTTTTCAATTAATAAAAGACGGCTTCAAGCCTTGCTTTCTTTCTTCTTCCGAAGAAAGGGAAAACTTGCTCGTATATTCAATTTTTCAAAAAATTGAACAGGGCTATCGACGGATTATTCAATCCAATTTGGTTGGGTCTTTTGGCTCTAGCGGAGGAGGAGCTAATAATATTTATCGAATTATTTATGCTATGCTTAGAAATGGCATGAGCGCTGAAGATGTAAAATTTTATCAGGTAAGTTCTGCGGTATGGCAATTGCTGGGAAGTGCCAGCTTTTATAGTAGGGATATGAATTTTGGCAGCGGCTTTAGTGCAGATGAAGAAGCTGCCAAATATTTTTTCCAGTGGTTTGAATTAGCGCGAACAAAATACCAGGAAGAACAAAACCAATCCCCGAACTTTCCAAATCAATTTGGTCAACATATTCTCTAATAATTGTAACACTTGTGGCATGATCTGTTGTATGCCAAAATAACTGCTATTCCAAAGAGACGGCAGTTATTTAACTGCTAAAGGCAAATTATTTGTAGGTCTAGAAACGCTACAAAAACGTTCGATACAACCACCAGATCAGGCTGACTGCTAAAATCCCTTTAAACCAAAGTCTTTGGATGCACCACAAATGTGCTAAACGCTGAGCTAGGTTGGGATATCCTCGCTGTTTTCCAGCGGATTTGAAACTCGACAAAATTCCGTGAATGATGTAATGGTGAGCAAATCGACATAGCGGAACCACGTCTCTGCCAAGCCGCTCTTGCCCAAGATTGGCGTAGCGCATGTGATGGATCGCATATCTTCCTTTGCCGTACCCAATTCGCACCCAAGGCAGCATAGTACATCTGTGACCAACGCTTTTTAACCAGCGTGGATGCTTGTTGTACCAATCGCGAGAAACAATATATTCGTTGTAGTTAACTATACTGCGTTTCATCTTCCTCGTCCCCTTCTTTGCTGTTGCTGTTGCTGAGTGCGCCTCAACTCTTCTTGCTGTTGGCGTTCCTGCTGAATCTGATAAAAGCGCTGGCGCATCTGTGGCAGATTGAGAGCAGAAGCAATATCCCGTAAATGAAGAGTGTGGGGGTCTTTGAACCAATCTGAGCGGACAGAAGCAAGTTTAGCCCACTGTTGGAGTTGACTTTCCTGCTGGTTTTTCTGAGCCAGGGATTGCTGAACCATTTCTACGTTCTTCTGCAACTGGGCAACAGCCGCTTGATATTTTTTATTCCAGGCACATAGAGGATTCTGCTGCATTTGTCCCACTTGTTTTACCTGAGCTGCTTGCTTAATTTGCAACTGCTCCAGTTGTCGCTCTAGTCGCTTAATCTCATCGTGGACGTGCTGCTGGTCAGTATTAGATGGAGGTCGCGGCGGCACAGTTTGGAGATACTTTGTTACCTGTTGCCCTAACTGAAGAAACTCTTGGCTGCTGAGCTGTTCCAACTGTGCAATCAGTGTAGCTTGTTTAACTAACTGTTGATTCCAGTCTTTGTGACCATTGTGCGGCAGAGTTCTAGCAGCACCAGGTAATGCTTCTCTGACCTGAAGCGCCATCTCATTACCTACTGTGTCATTGGCATATCCCACCAAGACTTTCACGCCAGCATTTTGTTGCTGCTGGAGCCAGTCTACTAATGGTGCCTCTGCTGCACCATCGGTAGCGACGAATAATGTAACACCACTTTGCTTAGCCAGCGCTGCTGCAGACATCGCTTCAATTGGTGACTCGACCAGCACAATACGTTCTAACTTACCCTGACCATGCTGCAGTTTGAACCAACTTTCCCAAGTGCGAGTACCAGTAGCAATGTCCTTAAACTGGCTATTTTGGTAAGTACCGCAGAGGTCAGCTCCCTCTACTGCTCCATCTGAGTTCTGCCTGATGAATACTGCATTTTGCTGGGAGTCGGCATAGAGCATCCCCTGGCGATGCAGTTCATCTACCATTGATTTTGGTAATCCACGTTCTTCAGTCAGGTACTTTTGTACCACTGCCCACTGGGACTCATCTGGTACTGGAGGCGAGAACGGTGGTAGTTGATCGGCTAATGCGGCTGAGTCCGATCTCGTAGTAATGCTCTGCTGTAAGTCAGAGACGGTGGCGTTGAGAAGCCTGAGTGCTTCTGCCTTGTCAGAAGTTTGTACCTGATTCAGGTTTTGGCTTAATGTCTTCAGGGCTTGAACAATTGACTCATCTTCAACGGCTGACAGTTCGCTGTTAGAGGCGATCGCTCCTGCCAGGTCTTGAGCAATCTGCTGCTGACGCTGGGCAACTGCATTGGCATGGAACTGTTTAACTACTGCTGTTAGGTTGTCTAGTGCGGTAGTTGTGAGTGGTTGCTCCCTCAAACTCTGAGTCAGAGATGTAATGGCATCAGTAATTTGCTCAACTGCCTCATATTCAACCACCTTACTGATGGCAAGAGATAACTCTTTGGCACTGATTGAGAACTGGAATGGCTCTTTAATCGGTTTGCCGACTGGAGGGGAGAGCGAAGTTGATTCTTCTATGGGAGCGATTGAGGTGTCAACTGAGCGCAGATGTTGAGAAATTGCCGCGTCCAGACTCTCAACACCTTTAACCCACTCAGCCGATTGGAACTGTTTCAGTTGACTCGTCACTTTCTCTAGGGCTTGAGCAAGTGGCTCTGATTCAATAGCAGCAAGATCTACGTGTGCAGAGATTGCTTCTAGGAGTTGAGTATTTGTCCGCTGTTGAAGCTCTGTTGCAAGTCTTCGATGGAGCTGAGCAATTGCAGTTCCGATTGCTTGATGTCTTGCAGTTGAGAACTGACATT